>Ga0326758_100001_pt1:0-352500 | contig 1379842 bp, 1315 predicted proteins | sample GCRJH_S_FD_207221 | JGI IMG/M metagenome (GOLD analysis project Ga0326758, IMG submission 207221) | Hot spring sediment microbial communities from Geyser Creek Basin, Yellowstone National Park, WY, United States - GCR.JH_S | ecosystem: Environmental > Aquatic > Thermal springs >... | reverse complement strand
CCCGGTCCCCTTTCTCAGGAGTTGGCGGGCGAGACGATCGGCGCTTCAGGTGCCGGCGCGTGTCCCTGATGATCTCCTGAAGCGATTGACGCGGGGTGGAGCAGCCCGGTAGCTCGTCAGGCTCATAACCTGAAGGTCCTAGGTTCAAATCCTAGCCCCGCAACCAATCATTCCTGCAATCGCAGGTGGTTCAGAACCCCGATGTCCGACAAGGCATCGGGGTTTTCTGTTTGTGTATCAGCGCCGAAGCTTGAGCGCCATGCCGATCCAGCCGAATCCTGCGAATAAAAGATCGATGCCGAGAAACAGGCCGAGCACGAACAGACTGGATACTGGCCAGTGAGCCAGAATGATTGCGCCAAGAAGCACGGTGATGGCACCCGAGAGACAGATCCAGAAGCGCGGTGCGGTCTCGGGCAAGCGGAAGGCCAGGAAGATCCGCACCAGCCCCGAGGCAATGAGGGCGATGCCGATTAGGAGCGTAAAGGCGCCCGCCGCGAGCAGCGGATTCATCCACACGAATATGCCGGCCACGGCGTAAAGAGCGCCCAGCAGGATCCACATGAAGAAGCTACCCCACGTCTTCATCTGGAAAGCGCTGATGATTTCGAAGATTCCCGACACGAACATCACGGCGCCGATGATGGCCACCGAGACGAAGGTGCTGAAAAGTTCATTGCCGAGAGCGATGACTCCAGCAACGATATACACAATACCGAGTGCAAGAACCCATCCCCACTTCGCGCGAAGAGAATGCAGGGCGCTACCAAGACTGTGATGGGATTCGTCTGAAATGCTCATGATCTGTCTCCCGGGTGACACGCGGCCATGTTAGCGGCTGCATGCGAAGGGGCAATATCCGATGCGTTTCTGCGAGATGTTGTGAAGCATTGGCCGCGACGCATGAGGGTTGTTGCTTTGTTGAGCGCGATACGCTGCGACATTCTGGAAAGAATAATCTTCCCGAAAGATCGCAATACGACCAAGATGTGGGCTTCATGCGGCACCGGGGCGCATCATCCTTACGGATAAGCAGTGCAGTGCAGCGATTATATTCACGTTGGTGAAATATCGCTGAAATGGGCCATTTACGCTGCTTTCTTGGAATGCATGCAGATGCGCGCGTATCCTTAACGCCCGCAGTTTATCGACCGTTCGACCAAAGTGACATTGACAGAATTGGGATGAAAGGAATTCAAAGGAACCGGCATAAATACAAACGAGAGCTGCGGAATTTCATCTGCTTTCGCCAGCTCATCATAAGCCACAACAATAATCTGGGAGGTTACTGATGACGAAGGTGAATGGAATTCTCTATTCTGGATTGTCCCGCCGCGCGCTGCTGCAGGGCAGTGCGGGCTTGATCGGTGGCGCTGCGCTATCGGGTGGACTGTCAATGCCCGTCTTCGCAGAGGATCATCCGGCGATCGGCACTTATCCGGCCGGTTCGTCCGGCAGCACGATTACGTTCGGCGCCGCAGTGCCGCGCACCGGCACCTACGCCGTGCAGGGTGAAGACGAACTCAAGGGTTGGGAGCTCGCGGTCGAGCACATCAACCAGGGCCACGAACTCGTCAAGAAGATCTCGCCGAAGACCAGCAAGGGCATCCTCGGCAAGGAAGTGAAACTCGTCGTCGCCGACAGCGGCGCCAAGCCGAACATCGCGGTGCAGGCGGAGCAGCGCTTCATCACCGAGAACAAGGTTGTGCTGATGACCGGCTCGACCTCGTCGGCGGTTGCGGTTGCGCTGAACAAGCTCGCCCAGCGCGAAAAGGTGATGTACGTCGCCGGCATTTCCGGCTCCAACGACACCACCGGCAAGGATTGCGTCCGCTACGGTTTCCGCCAGAACTTCTTCGGCCAGACCGCCGCCGCGGCGATCGGTCCGCAGCTCGTGAAGGTGTTCGGCAAGAACAAGAAGGCGGCGTACATGACGCCGGACTACACCTACGGCCACACTGTCACCAAGTCGATGCAGGACTACCTCGCGACGGCAGGCTGGACTACGGTCACCAACCAGGTGTCGCCGCTCGGTGCGCCTGACTACTCGTCCTATCTCTTGAACGTCGCTAACTCCGGCGCTGACGTACTGATCAACGTCAACTGGGGTCACGACGCGGTTCTCTCCACCCAGCAGGCCAAGCAGTTCGGCATCTTCGACAAGATGAAGCTCGCCGTGCCGTACCAGATTCCGTTCCTGGCTCCCGAAGTCGGCGGCAATCTGCTCGCGGGCGTCTATGCGGCGACCGACTACTGGTGGACGATCGAAGACAAGTATCCGCTCGCCAAGCTGTTCAACGAAGCCTTCAACAAGAAGTATGGCTACCAACCCGAGTGGGGCGCGGAAAACGCCTACATCAGCTTCGTGCATTGGGCCCGTATGGCCGAAGAAGCCAAGAGCTTCTATCCGCCGGACATCATCAAGACCTACGAGAAGGAAGAGAAGATTCCTTCGCTGGTCGGTGAGGTCTACTACCGCAAGGAAGATCACCAGTGCATCCGCCCGGTTATCATCGTGCGCGGCAAGAAGTCCGCGGACATGAAGAACAAGGAAGATTACTGGGATGTCGTCGAAATCGTCCCCGGTGAAGGCTTGATGCAGAAGCCGGACGCGTTCGGCTGCAATCTCGGCGATTACACCTGATCGCTTAAGTCTCGTTGAACGCCGGCATCTGATGCGACTCCGTGTCAGGTGCCGGCTTTAACGCTCTCGGTTCATAACTCAACAGGCGCTGATGCCGGGTCGCAGGACGAAAGCTCAGCGGTTGTAAAAAGAAATTTTTCGCGGGCTGGAAATCAAGTGATCAATTGGGCAAATTTCGTTTCACAGTTGTTCAACGGGCTTGTGCTCGGTGCGCTGCTGGCGCTGATCTCATCGGGTCTGACGATCATCTACGGCACCCTCGGCGTTCTGAACCTCGCGCACGGTGCGATGTTCATGCTGGGCGGCTATGCCGGATACGTGGCCTTTACCTATACGGGCTCCTTCATCATCGCGGTTCTGTGCGGCTCGCTGTTCGTCATGCTTGCCGGCGTGGTGATGGAAAGGGTCATCATCCGATATTTTTACGGACGCCCCGACGAGGACCAGTTGCTGGTGACGTTCGGTATCGGCATCTGCATCGTTGAAATCGTGCGCTTCTTCTTCGGCAGCCTGTCGCTGACGGTGCCTGCGCCGAAGATTTTCAGCGGCATCACCTCGCTCGGCTTCATGTATTACCCGACCTATCGTCTGGCCCTCGTGGGCATCGTGACGATCGCGCTGCTGGCGCTGTACCTCGTGCTCTACCGCACGCGCCTTGGCATGATCGTTCGCGCCGGCATCGAGGACTCGATGATGGTGTCGACGCTCGGTATCAACGTCTTCCGCGTTTTCATGATCGTGTTCGGCATCGGCGCGATGGCGGCCGGTTTCGCGGGCATCATCAACGCTCCCGTGGTGTCGCTGACCCCCGACATGGGCGAAGCGATCCTGGTGCAGACCTTCGTCGTCATCGTGATCGGTGGTGTCGGCTCGTTCCCGGGCGCCATTCTCGGCGGGCTGATCGCGGGCGAGATCATCAGCATCACTTCAATGATCAATCCAGGCTACGCCTACGTCATGCTGTTCGCGGCAATGACGCTCGTGCTGGTGCTGCGACCGCACGGGCTGTTTGGCTCGCAAAGCCGGGCATAGGAACGGTTTATTCATGATCAAGCAACGCCCCTTTCTGATCGAGACGCTGACGGCCGTCGGCCTGCTCATCGCTCCTTTCATTTTGCCGCATCTCGGATTCGCGCCGAACACCGTCAACCGCATTCTGGTGTGGGGCCTGTTCGGAATCGGCTTCGATATCCTGTTCGGGTTCACCGGCCTTCTGTCGTTCGGCCAGTCGGCGCTTTACGGCACCGGCGGCTTTGTCGCGGCCTATCTTCTGACCATCGCCGGTTTCCCTCATGTGATAACGGCCCTGTTCATCGGCATGGTCGCCGCTGCCGCGGTTGGCTACCTTGTCGGCCTGATCGCGCTGCGCAGTACCGGCATCTACTTCGCCATGATCACGGTGGCGATCGCGGAGGTGTTCTTCTTCGTCGAGTTCAATCCGCTGTCGGACTGGACCGGCGGCGAGAACGGCCTGCCGGGCGTGCCGAGCCCCAGCCTCGATCTCGGCTTCATCCATATGCATTTCACCACCGGCTGGTCGCTGTATGGCTTCCTGGCGTTCTGGTTCTTCATCGGCATCGTGTTGGGCTTGCGGATCGTGCGTTCGCCGGTTGGCGCGGTGCTGCGAGCGATTCGCGACAATCCGTTGCGCGCGGCTGCGGTCGGTCACAACGTCCACGGCTACAAGCTCACGGCTTTCGTCGTTGCGGCGGCCTACGCCGGCTTCGCGGGTGGTCTGTTGGGTGTCATGCAGGCGTTCATGCCGCCGGATGCCTTCATGTTCGACACCTCGGCGCAGCTCGTGATGATGACGGCGATCGGCGGCACCGGCACGTTGTTCGGCCCATTGCTCGGCGCGACGGTGTGGCTGTTCCTGCAGGACTTCCTGCAGGCGGCGCTCGGTCTTGGCGCGGCATGGAAGCTGGTGCTGGGCGTCATCTTTGTGCTCCTGGTCTGCTTCCTCCGTCGCGGCCTCATCGGCGGCATCCAGGATCTCTACGAACTGATCTTTGTCCGTCGCTCTGTTTCCGAGCCGAAAGAGGATGCGCCTGTTCCCGGCGTGACTGCTGAACAGGAGCAGCAGATCGCCGAAGCCGAAATCGCGCGCGAGCCGGCTCCGACGCCGATGCCCCCGCGTCAGCGTGAGCTCGACGGTTATACGGGCCCGATCCTGCAGGCATCCGGCCTGACCAAGCGCTATGGCGGCCTCGTCGCCAACAGCGACATCAACTTTACGGTGAATCATGGCGAGCTGCGCGGCATCATCGGTCCCAACGGCGCCGGCAAGTCGACCTTCTTCAAGATGCTGACCTGCGAGGTTGTGCCGACCTCCGGAAAAATCGTGTTCGAAGGAGAGGACATCACCGGCAAGACCGTGACTGACGTCTGCCAGCTCGGCCTGACCAAGAGCTATCAGGTCAACCAGTTGTTCACCCGGCTCACGGTCCGGGAAAACGTGATTATCGCCGTGCTGGCCGAACTGCGCGGCAAGTTCCGGCTCGATCTGTTCCGCAGGATAGGTAATGTGCAGGGACTGAACGAGCAGGTCGACCGCACGCTCGCGATGGTGAACCTCACCGACCGCGCGGATATACCAGTGTCCGAACTGGCCTATGGTGAGAAGCGGCGTCTTGAGATCGGCCTCGCGCTGGCGAACTCGCCGAGCCTGCTGCTGCTCGACGAGCCGCTCGCCGGCATGAGCCCGCGTGAGCGCGTGGAAACGGTCAAGCTGCTGAAGTCGATCGCCAAGGGTCGCACCATGATCGTGATCGATCACGATATGGATGCATTGTTCGAATTGGCCGAGAAGATCACGGTGTTGCAGGAGGGTCGTGTGCTGGTCGAAGGCACGCCGGACGAGATCAAGAACAATCCGAAAGTTCAGGAAGCCTATCTCGGGGGAGTTCTCGAATGAGCCTGCTCGAGGTCAAAGATCTGAATTCGTACTACGGCGACTCGCACATCCTGTTCGATGTCTCGTTGAATGTGCAGCGCAATGAGGTCGTGGCACTGCTCGGGCGCAACGGTGCGGGCAAGAGCACGACGCTGAAAAGCCTGATGGGTGTGGTGACGCCGCGCTCCGGGAGCATCATGTTCAATGGTCAGGACTTGGCGGGCAAGAAAAGCCACATCATCGCCCAGGCCGGCATGCAGCTCGTGCACGAGGACCGCCGTATTTTTGGCAGTCTCAATGTCGAGGAGAATATCATCCTCGCAGGCATCACCGCGCCGAAGCGCTGGCCGCTCGACCGCATCTACGAGATGTTCCCGCGCCTCAAGGAGCGTCGTGGCAATCGCGGAACCGACCTGTCGGGCGGCGAGCAGCAGATGCTGGCGATTGCGCGCGCGCTGGTGCGCGATCCAGAAATCATCCTGCTCGACGAGCCGTTCGAAGGTCTCGCGCCGGTGATCGTGCGCGATCTTGTCAATGCCTGCCGCGATCTTGCGGCCGCCGGTCAAACCATCGTGCTGGTGGAGCAGAACCTTGCCGCCACGCTGGCGCTCGCGCAGCGCGTTTACATCATCAACAACGGCCACATCGTTCACGAGGGGCCGGCGCTGGAAATCAAGAAGCAGCCGGAAGTGCTGCAGCGTTATCTCGGCGTTTAAGCCGGGCTTTCGAACAAAAAGCGGGCCAGTTTAGCTGGCCCGCTTTTTTTATTTGTCCCGCGCCAAGAGGGGGCGCGTTATGCCTTCAGCGCCGCGATCAGTTTGGCCGCGTGGTCTTCCAGCACTTTGGGATCTTCCTTGTGCGTTTGCGGTGGCAGCAGCGGCACGCCTTCCTTAACGGGCATGACATGCATATGCAGGTGGAGCACGACCTGACCGCTCGCGGGCTCGCTGAACTGCTGGATGATGATGCCGTCAGCAGCGAAGGCCCTCATCGCGGCGCGCGCGATGGTGCGGGTGGTGCGGGCGACCTCCATGAAATCTTCTTCGCGAATGTCCAGCAGGTTGCGCGCGCCAGCCTTTGGGATCACGAGGCTGTGGCCGATGGAGCGCGGCATGATGTCCATGAAGGCGAAGGTGCGGTCGTTCTCGAACACTTTCAGGCAGGGCAGTTCGCCGCGCAGGATTTTCGCGAAGATGTTTTGATCGTCGTAAGTCGCCATCTGAAGATTCCCGAATGTTGAAGAAGCTTAGTGCGGAATTTCGAATCCCTCATGCTGCCAGACGGCGCGGTTCTCCGGCGCGCCGAGAAAGCGGATCAATTCGGCCGATGGCCCCGGGACCTTGCTCGTTGAGGCGATCGCGCCACCATAAACCAGCGTGAGCTGCAGCGGGTCGGGCAGGGGGCCGAGCAAGGCCACGCCATTGACATGGACGACTTCGCTCGCCGGATAGATTCCGATCGCAGCGCGGCCGTCGGCCACCATGTTGACGCCGCCTTCCAGCGCGGGGCGATAGGTTACCTTGCGCTCGACGATATCGGAAATGCCGAGTTGCGACATCATGCTGGCGAGATGCGCGCCGCTGGGCGTCGACGCAGGCGTCGAATAGACCACGGAGGGGGCATCTACCAGCGCGCGACGAAAAGCATCGACGCTCGAGATGTCCGGGCGGCGCGCGCCCTCCTTGACGATTGCGACAAGTTTAAGAATTCCGTAGGCGGCACGGTCCTCCGGTAGAATTTTCCGCATCGTTTCGAGGTTGTCCAGAACCGAGGTCGGCATCAGGAGAACGTCCGCGTTCTCTCCGGCCAGAATTCTTTGCCGCAATGCAGAAACCAGAACGTGCTGCATTGTCACGCGGTGGCCGGTGGCCTTCTCGAATTGCGGGACGAGAGTCAGCAGCACGTCTTTCGGCGCACCGCCGCTCATGAGAAGAATTTCCGCAGCATTTGCAACCAGCGGCAACTGGAGAATGCAAATGGCGAGCGCGAGCAGGACGCGTTTCATGAGCGCTTTGTCATCCCCCGAGGCTTCGCCGGCATGGCGAAAAGAAGTCGCCGGAACAAGGCTATCGCATGATTTGCGCGCGGCGTCATGTCCCGCAGGCCGGGCATCCCTGCAGCTGAAGGTTCTATGTTCCGGGTATGAAACCTTCTATAGTCCGCGCCGTTAAGTTTCGTACTCTCTCAAGATCGCGGATGTATCCTATGACCTTTACCCTTCCGGACCTGCCGTATGCTCACGACGCTCTCCAGCCTTATATGTCCAAGGAGACACTTGAGTATCATCACGACAAGCATCATCAGGCCTACGTCACCAACGGCAACAACCTGCTCAAGGGCACCGAATTCGAGGGCAAGTCGCTCGAGGACATCGTCAAGGGCTCGTTCGGCAAGAACGCTGGCTTGTTCAACAATGCCGCGCAACATTACAACCACACTCTTTTCTGGAAATGGATGAAGCCCAATGGCGGCGGCTCGAAGCTGCCGGGCAAGCTTGCCAAGAAGATCGACGAGGATCTCGGCGGCTTCGAAAAGTTCAAGACCGACTTCGCGGCGGCTGGGGCCGGCCAGTTCGGCTCGGGTTGGGCCTGGCTTTCGATGAAGAACGGAAAGCTCGAAGTCACCAAGACGCCGAACGGTGAAAACCCGCTGGTTCACGGCGGCATTCCGCTTCTCGGCGTCGACGTTTGGGAGCACTCCTACTACATCGATTATCGCAATCGCCGCCCCGACTATCTCAAGGCGTTCGTCGAAAATCTGGTGAACTGGGAATACGTCGAGGAATTGTTCTCGAAGGCCTCGTAACGGTTGCGGCCGGTTTCAAATTCAATATGCAAAAGGGGCGGCCATGTGCCGCCCCTTATTTTTGTATCGTGATTTTGCGTCGTGGCGACCATGCCTCGAGACTGGAAGCCGCCGACTGAAATGGACATGAGGTTCGGATGAATTACCTGCTGGTTTTCATTGGCGGCGGGCTCGGCGCATCGTTGCGCCATGGCGTCAATCAGCTCTGCGCCCGGTTGTTCGGCACGGGTTTTCCTTATGGCACCTTCATCATCAATGTCACTGGCTCGCTGGTGATGGGTTTGATTGCGGGCTATCTCGCGTTCAAGGGGCAGGCGGCGCAGCCCTGGCGCCTTTTCATCATGGTCGGCATCCTCGGCGGCTATACTACGTTTTCCTCGTTCTCGCTCGATGCGGTGACGCTGTACGAGCGTGGCGCCGGGCTGGCGGCGTTGTCCTACGTTGTGGGCTCCGTGGCGCTTGGTCTCGCGGGCCTCGTGGCGGGGTTGGCCATCGTGCGCCATTTCTCCTGAGCCAGCCGGCCTCTGCACTTGCTATTTGAAGATATGTTATAATATAACATTTTTGGGCTGGCCAGCGAGGCCGCCGGATAGAGGCAAATTTCCATGGCCAAGGGTTCACCCCAGCCCCATGCATGCGGCCATGACCACGCCGAAACGCATCTGAGAGCGCCTCAGCCGGGCGCAGGGCACCATCACGCGCCTTCCATGCCCCATCCGGCGCAGGCGACGCCCTGGTCGCTCCTGCGGATGGGTCTGGCCGCCCGGCTTGGCGGATCGCTCCTGATCGCGGCGGCGCTCTGGATCTTCACTCTCGCCACTCTGAGGCCGTTGTGAGCGCCCAAATCACCTTTCGCGATCTGACGCTGGGCTACGAGCGCCATCCTGCCGTCCACCATCTCAATGGCACGGTTGAAGAGGGCGCATTGCTGGCGGTGGTCGGGCCGAACGGGGCGGGAAAATCAACGCTGTTTCGCGGCATCGCCGGCCTCATCAAACCGTTGTCCGGCATTGTCGACCTCGCCGGGCTCGACCACCGTGACATCGCTTACCTGCCCCAAAGCGCCGACATCGACCGCGATTTTCCGATTTCGGTATTCGACTTCGTTGGTCTCGGCCTGTGGCGGCGGAAGGGGCCGTTCGGCGGGTTCAAAACGGCTGACCGCAAGTCTATCGAGGCGGCGATCACGACCGTCGGCCTGAGCGGTTTTGAGCGCCGGCCGATCGGCACGCTGTCGGGCGGGCAGATGCAGCGGATGCTGTTCGCGCGCGTCATCCTGCAGAACGCAAGGCTGATCCTGCTCGATGAGCCGTTCAATGCGATAGACGCCGGCACCGCCGCCGATCTCATGGCGCTGGTGCGCGAATGGCACAGCGAACAGCGCACCGTGCTGGCGGCGCTTCATGACTTCGGAGAGGTCCGCGCGAATTTTCCCGAAACACTGCTGCTCGCGCGCACGCCGGTGGCGTGGGGCGTGACGCGGGACGTGCTGACGGCTGAACATCTCGCCCGCGCGCGGCAGATGTGTGAGGCCTTCGACGACGCGGCGACGCCTTGCGCGGACACCGATACACAGCAGGCCGCATGATGACGCTCAGTCATTTCCTTACGCCCTTCACTGACGACGCTATGCGCCGCGCGCTGGCAGCGATCGTCGTGTTGTCATTCGGCAGTGCGCCGATCGGTGTATTTCTGATGCTGCGGCGGATGAGCCTGATGGGCGATGCGATGTCGCACGCGATCTTGCCTGGCGTGGCGGTTGCGTTTCTGCTGTCGGGTATGAACCGCATCATGATGACGATCGGCGGGCTGATCGCCGGTCTGGTCGTAGCCCTGCTTTCGGGATTGATGACGCGCGTGACGGAGATGAAAGAGGACGCCTCGCTGGCGGTGTTCTATCTGGTCTCGCTCGCGCTCGGCGTCATCCTTGTTGCCTCGCACGGGTCGAGCCACGAACTCGTCGAGATTCTGTTCGGCGACGTCCAGCAGATCGATGCCGGGGCGCTCTATCTCATCGCGTTCAATACGACGTTGACGCTCTGCGCGCTCGCTGTCATCTATCGCCCGCTCGTGATGGAATGCGTCGATCCGCTGTTCATGCGCGTCGCCGGACGCGCGGGTGCGCTGGCGCATCTCGTCTTTCTGGCTTTCGTCGTGGTCAATCTTGTTAGCGCCTATAATGCGCTCGGCACGCTGCTTGCGGTCGGCATGATGATCCTGCCCGCAGGGACGGGGCGATTCTGGTCGCGCGATATCTCTCGCATCATTCTTGCCGCCGTCATCAGCGCCATCATCTCGGGCTACCTTGGACTTGTTCTGTCCGCCGCCGCCGATGTGCCCGCGGGACCGTCAGTCGTGCTGGCCGCCGGCGCGATCTACTTTCTGTCGATGTTTGTCGGGCCTGCAGGAGGGCTCCTGCGCCGCTTCGCGCCGGGGCCGCATCTGGAGGCCTGAATCGCCCCGAAATTTGTGCCGATCCCACTTACATTGAAGGGGGCTGGCACAATATAAAGGCTCTCACCGATGCGCTGACAGGCCAGGAAATTCCGGCCCTTAGGCGCATATTTGCGTGCCCGGAGTTTCCATGTCTGACGCTGCTTCCAAGATTCCCGTGACTGTCCTCACCGGCTACCTCGGCGCCGGCAAGACCACACTGCTCAATCGCATCCTGTCGGAGAACCACGGCCAGAAATACGCCGTGATCGTCAACGAATTCGGCGAGATCGGCATCGACAATGATCTGATAGTCGGCGCCGATGAAGAAGTGTTCGAGATGAACAACGGCTGCGTGTGCTGCACGGTGCGCGGCGACCTCGTGCGCATCATCGACGGATTGATGAAGCGCAAGGGCAAGTTCGACGCCATCATTCTGGAAACGACGGGTCTCGCCGATCCTGCGCCGGTGGCGCAGACCTTCTTCGTCGATGAAGAAGTGAGTCAGAAGACCGTGCTCGACGCCGTGGTGACGGTGGCGGACGCGAAGTGGCTCAGCGAGCGTCTCAAGGATGCGCCGGAAGCCAAGAATCAAATCGCATTTGCCGATGTCATCGTGCTCAACAAGATCGATCTGGTGAACAAGGATGAACTCGCCGAAGTCGAGGGCCGCATCCGTGCGATCAATCCTTACGCCACGTTGCACAAGACCCAGCGTTGCGCGGTGAAGCTGACGGATGTGCTCGGCCGCGGCGCATTCGATCTCGATCGCATTCTGGAACTTGAGCCAGCCTTCCTCGAGGAAGACGAGCACGATCACCACCATCATCACGACCATGAGCATGGGCCGGATTGTGGCTGCGGCGAGCACGGTCACGATCATGGACATCATGATCATCATCACGACCACGGGCATGACCATCATCATGGTCATGGTATGAAGCACTATCACGACGAGGAGATGCAGTCGTTGTCGCTTCGCTCCGACAAGCCGCTCGATCCGACGAAGTTCATGCCGTGGTTGCAGGAGCTTGTTGCCGAGGATGGCGCGAAGATTCTGCGTTCCAAGGGCATTCTCGCTTTCAAGGACGATGACGACCGCTATGTGTTCCAGGGCGTGCACATGATGCTCGAGGGCGACCATCAGCGGAAATGGAAGCCGGACGAGAAGCGCGAAAGCCGCGTCGTCTTCATCGGCCGCGAATTGCCCGAGCAGCGGATCCGCGAAGGTTTCGCCAAGACGATCGCGTGACGGCGGCTGCATGATGTCGAGTTTTGAGCCCTTCGATGCGTCCGGTCCGGCGGTCGCGTCCGTTACCAATCGCATTCTCAAGGTGGAGTTGAAAGCGCCTGCGAATGCGGTGCATTTCATCGGCGATCTTGCGGTGTTCGTGAACGACGAGGAGACCGTGGTTCTCGTCGATGGCCATGGCGAGGGGATGCAGCTTGGCGTGCATGGCGCGGGCATCCTGTGCTCGGTCTCTGACGGCAAGCGTCTCGTCACTGGCGGAGACGACGGCAAGGTCATGGCGGTCAATGCCAAGGGTGAGGTCGAGACGCTCGCCAAGGACGCACGCCATCGCTGGATCGACAACGTCGCCCTTCATGCCGATGGCACTGTCGCGTGGTCGGCGGGCAAGACTGCGTTCGTGAAAACCAAAAACGAAGATAAGCAATTCGATGCGCCTTCGACCGTTGGCGGTCTAGCGTTCGCGCCGAAGGGCCTGCGTCTGGCGATTGCTCATTACAATGGCGTGACGCTGTGGTTTCCAAACATGGCGGCAACTCCGGAAGTGCTGGAATGGAAGGGCTCGCACCTCGCCGTCGCGTTCAGCGCGGACAACCGCTTTCTTGTCACCGCGATGCATGAGCCGGCGCTGCATGGCTGGCGGCTGGCCGATGCCAAGCACATGCGCATGACCGGCTATCCCGGCCGCGTGCGCTCGATGTCGTGGAGCGTGGGCGGGAAATTCCTTGCCACGTCCGGCGCGGACACCGTGATCCTGTGGCCGTTCGGCAGCAAGGACGGCCCGATGGGCAAGGAGCCGGCGATGCTGGCGCCGCTGCAGGCGAAGGTGACCGCGGTGGCCTGTCATCCCAAGCATGACATTCTCGTTGCCGGCTATAGCGACGGCACGATCCTGATGGTGCGCCTTCGGGACGGCGCGGAGATTCTGGTTCGCAGTAACGGTGCCGGACAGGTCGCGGCACTGGCATGGAATGCCAAAGGCACGCTGCTTGCCTTCGCGACCGAAGACGGCGACGCTGGACTGATGCCACTCTAGCCGGGTATGAGGCTGTCATGCGCTTCATGACGACCTTTCATCTTCTTGATTTTTTCGACACGCTTGTCAGCCTGATGACAGCCTTCGTATTCGGGGCGTTGATCGGGGCCGAGCGCCAATATCGGCTGCGCACCGCAGGCCTGCGCACCAATGTGCTGGTCGCCGTTGGCGCGGCGGCCTTCGTCGATCTGGCGATGGCCATCTCCGACGCGGATGGTGCGACGCGCGTCATTGCCTATGTCGTCTCGGGCATCGGCTTTCTCGGCGCCGGCGTCATCATGAAAGAGGGCATGAACGTGCGCGGCCTCAACACAGCTGCCACGCTGTGGAGTTCGGCCGCCGTCGGCTGCTGCGCGGGCGCCGACATGATTGCGCAGGCCGGAGCGCTCACCGTATTCGTATTGGCGGGCAACACATTATTGCGGCCGCTGGTGAACGCGATCAACCGTACTCCGCTGGATGAAAGTTCGGCCGAGGCGATGTATCAGGTGGTTCTCACGGCTGATGCCGGCGCGCTCGGCGAATTGCGGGATGCTCTCACCGAGGCTCTCGAGAAGGCGCATTATCCGGTTGCGGAGATCGAGGTCATCGAGCGTGCCGACGACGTGGTCGAGATTGTTGCGACGCTGGTCGCCAACACGGTCGCGGCCAAGGAGCTCGATGCCGTCACTGGTGAACTGGAACGCCTGCCCGGTGTCCGTCACGTGACATGGGACGCCAGCACCTCCAACGATTGAAGATGCTGCACCGTTAACGGCTATTGTGGCGGATTTTCACGTCACGTATTGCATCCGTCGCTCGGGAACTTGGCTGTACATCAGGTCGTTATCCTCTCGCGTGAGAAGGAAACGGTCATGAATTCGCAGAAGAGAAGCGCATTCCGGTTCGATCTTGTTCTCGCCGCCGTCATGGTGGTGCTGGGGCTGACGATCGCCGGATTGTCGTGGTCGCAATTGTCTACGCGCAAACAGGTTGCGCAGGTGACGGCGCCCAATTCGGAAACGCCATCTGTGCCTGCGGGCAGAACCGATGGCCCGGCAGAATCGAAGCCGGGAGGCACGCGTCCAACCACTCCGCCACCTGAGCCCGCCCGCCCCGATGAGCAGCAGCAGAAGGCCGGCAAAACGCCTGCACTTCCGCCCGCGCCCGCCGAAAAAATGGGTGAGCCGGTGAGAAAATAGCAATCGAATAAAAAAGAGCCGGCTTAGAGCCGGCTCTTTTCTTTTTTGTCGGGATCGGGATCAGCGAACCAGAACATTCCGGAACTGCCACGGATCGCTGGTGTCGATGTCTTCCGGGAAAAGACCCGGCCGATCCGTGAGCGGCGTCCAGTCGGTGTAGTAACCTTTCACCGGCCCGAGATATGGCATCTGGATTTCCAGCAGGCGATCGTAATCCATCTCGTCGGTCTCGACGATGCCTTCGTTCGGGTTTTCCAGCGCCCACACCATGCCCGCGACCAGCGCCGACGTGACCTGCAGGCCGGTGGCGTTCTGATACGGCGCGAGTTTTCTCGTCTCCTCGATGGAGAGCTGCGAACCGTACCAGTAGGCATTGTTGTCGTGGCCGTAGAGCAGCACGCCGAGTTCGTCGATGCCGTCGACGATCTCGTTTTCATCGAGGATGTGATGTTTCTCCTGCGCCCTGGCGGCGCGGCCGAACATTTCGTGCAGCGAGAGAACCGCGTCATCTGCTGGGTGATAAGCATAGTGGCAGGTCGGCCGATAGATTGCCTTGCCCGATGCGTCGAATGCCGTGAAATAGTCGGAGATAGAGATCGACTCGTTGTGTGTGACGAGGAAGCCGTATTGCGCGCCGCGGGTGGGGCACCAGGTGCGCACGCGCGTATCGGCGCCGGGCTGCATCAGATAGATCGCGGCGCCGCATCCGGCTGCGTGAGTGTGTGCGTTTTCGGGCATCCACTTTTCGTGGGTACCCCAGCCGAGTTCGGACGGTTGCACGCCTTCCGACAGGAAGCCTTCCACCGACCAGGTGTTGACGAAGACGTCCGGTTCTTTCGGCTTCTTCGAGCGTTGGGTGTCGCGTTCGGCAATGTGGATGCCCTTGATGCCGGCCTGGCGCATCAGGTCCGCCCATTCGGCCCGGCTCTTCGGCTTCGGAGCATTAAGCTTGAGGTCACTGGCCACATTCATCAGAGCCTGCTTGACGAAGAACGAGACCATGCCAGGGTTGGCGCCACAGCACGAGACGGCCGTCGTAGAGCCCGCGGGACGAGCCTTCTTGAAAGCCAGCGTGTTCTCGCGCAGGGCGTAGTTGGAGCGCGCTTCTGGGCCCTTCGACGCATCGAAATAGAAGCCAAGCCAAGGCTCATTGACCGTGTCGATGTAAAGCGCGCCGATCTCGTTGCAGAGCTCCATGATGTCGGCGGAGCCGGTGTCGACTGAGACATTGACGCAGAAGCCTTGTCCGCTGCCTTCTGTCAGCAGCGGGGTCAGCAGCTCACGATAATTGTCTTTGGTCAGGCCCTGTTGGATGAAGCGCACATTGTGCTTCTCGCAATGTGCCTTGCGGCCTTCATCCTTGGGATCGATCACCGTGATGCGCGACTTGTCGTAATCGAAATGCCGTTCGATCATCGGCAGCAATCCCTTGCCGATCGATCCGAAGCCGACCATGACGATGGGACCTGTGATGCGTGCATGCACGGACGAAGCATTGGACGACATCATGAATCTCCAGATTGTCGAGGGGGATAAATGGGCCTGCAAAAGCGGCCGATGGAGGCCTTTGAAAACGACAAAATGCCGATGAAATCAAGTCCGAAAGGGCCTTTGTGGCGCCTTGTCACGTCTCCGCGGCGCGCGCGTCACAGAAGCTTCATATCACGTGCTCCGGCGCGAGCGTGCAGTTGCTCTGCTCGGAGATTTCGATCTGGATTGTGGAGTGACCGATCTGGAATCGCTCGTGCAGCAGCCGACAAGTTTCGATCAGGAAATCATCGCCGGGATGTCCGGCGGGCGTGACGAGATGCGCGGTGAGCGCGGTTTCCGTCGTGCTCATCGGCCAGATGTGCAGATCGTGTATCGAAGACACGCCGGGGCGGCTTGCGAGCAGCGCGCGCACGGCCACAGGATCGATGGATGTCGGCACCGCGGCGAGTGACATCGCGGTGCTTTCGCGTAGCAAACCCCAAGTGCCCCAGACGATCACGCCCACGACGATGAGGCTGGTGAACGGATCGACCCATAGCCAGCCGGTCAACAGGATGAGAAGTCCGGCGACGACGACGCCTGCCGAGATCGCGGCGTCCGCGATCATGTGCAGATAGGCGCCGCGAATGTTGATGTCGCCTTTCTGTCCAGACGCGAACAGCCATGCGGTTGCACCATTGACGAGAATGCCGATGGCCGCGACGACCATGACGGTGACGCTCTTGACGGGCTCCGGTTCGAGTAGGCGCTGCACTGCTTCGAGCAAGATCGCGCCGGACGCGATCAGGAGCAGCATTGCGTTGGCGAGTGCCGCCAGAATCGATGGGTTGCGCAGCCCGTAGGTGTAGCGTGCAGTGGGCGCGCGCTTCGACAGCACGGCGGCGATCCATGCGGTGGCGAGCCCAAGTACGTCGGAGAGATTGTGTCCGGCATCAGCGAGCAGTGCAGTCGAATTCGCCAGATAACCATAGAGTGCTTCGACTCCCACGAAGACCGTGTTGAGCGTGATGCCAATGAGGAACGCGCGGCCGAAATCGACGGGGGCATGATGATGGCCATGATGTGCATGGCCGTCGTGCGCATGATCGTGACCGTGCGAGTGGTCCGCGTGGTCGTGGTGATGACCATGAGAATGGCTGTGGCTCATTCTCTCTGTTTATCACGTCCGGCAGCGTGGGCGACAAACATATCGCCCACGCTATTTTATAACGTCACAAAGAATGCGGATGCGCGCGGTTATCCGTGATGCGCGACCTTGACGATGGTCAGCGAACGCCAGCCTCCTGCGGGAGTCTGGAATTCGATGGATTTCCCGACCGACATCCCGACCAGCGCCGCGCCGATCGGCGTCAGCACCGAAATCTTGTTAGCTCCGACATCGGCGTCTTCCGGATAGACCAGCGTCACAGTGCGCGACTGCCCGCCGATATCGTCACGGAACGTGACCTCAGACTGCATCGCGACGATGTCGCGCATCGACTGGTCGGCAGAGCGAATCTCGGCGCGTTCGATTTCGCGCGCGAGGAACTCCGCCGTCTCGGGATATCGGTCCGCTGCAACCTCGGCGAGATGGCGCAGCCGATCAGCATCGCGCGCGCTGAGGGCGATGGTGGGAAGCCTTGTCTGCAAATCGCTGTGCATGTCGTTCACCATGGGTTGGTTGCGAGGCGCTCAAAGCCCGCAGGAGGCAACGGAAACATGCTCGCGACAGGTCGCGAGCATTTAAGTCTGATTTCAGGTTGATATGGGAGAGATGTTGACGGGAACCCGGACGGCGCGGACGTGCGTCCGTCCGGGTCACTTTCCTGCTTGAAAGTGACCTGCGCGAAGCAACAGACGGTTGGGGCGCACGTTCAACATCATGATAAGCTTAAGCTAGGGTGGCCTGCCGCTAAGTCAACAGGCAGCATGCGACATCTTGGCGCGTATGGCCTCAGGCCGTACGGCGCTTGGCGGTGACTTCGATCTCGACCTTCATCTCCGGCTTGTAGAGGGCGGACACCGCAAGGATCGTGGCGGCAGGACGGATATCACCGAGTGTCTCGCCGCACACCTTGAATACCGCATCGAAGTCGTTCGCGTCGGTGACGTAGTAGGTTGCGCGAACGAGGTCGGCCATCTCAAAACCGCCGTCCTTCAGCGCACTGGCGATGACCTTGAAGCAGTTGCGCGTCTGTTCGGCCACGTCTTCGGGCAGGACCTTCGTGACTGGATCGTAGCCGGTGGTGCCGGCGACGAAACAGAAGTCGCCGTCAACCACGGCGCGGCTATAACCGGCGACCTTTTCGAAAGGAGAGCCGGACGAAATCAGACGGCGAGACATGATCGACCTCATTGTTGAATGAGACAGGGCAATGCCCCGTCCACCGGCTTTAATCAAGCGGCTACGGCTGCAATCGCGCGGGTTTTGGCCGTGCGGGAGCGCCGTGCCTTGGCTCCGGTGGCGACGATCATGCCCCAGGCGTCATCAAGCGCACCCTCGCGCAGTTCCACGGCCAGCAGCCGCTCGCGCTCGAACGGACCGGGCAGCGCCAGGCTGCCGGTTTTGTCGGCCGAGAAGCCGAAGCGCTTATAGTAAGCGGGATCGCCGCGCAGGATCACGGCGGTGTGCCCGCGCGCTTTCGCGGCCGCCAGCGCATGCTCCATCAGTGCGGCGCCGACGCCGAGCGAGCGGCAGGAAGCATCCACGGCCAGCGGGCCGAGAACCAGCGCCGGGACGCCTCCGGCGCTGACGTGCCAGAGCCGCACGGTGCCAACCAGTTTGCCCCGATGCACGGCGGAGAAGGCGAGGCCTTCCGCGGTCGCGCGTCCATCGCGCAGGCGCTGGCAGGTGCGCGTATGGCGGTCTTCGCCAAAACAGGCATCCAGCAAAATCTCGCGCGCGACGACCTCCGAGGCACGTTCCGCACGGATCGCGAACGGAGCCACATCGGAAAACAGGGCGGCGGTGGTCTTTCGAACAGCAGCAGTCATGGCACGTCAGTCCCCACGCCAATGGACCTGCGGCCCATCGCGTGTTGTCAGCAAATCGGTTGTGACGGGATGAACGCCGGCGAACCGGCGTCCTGTTATTCAGGCCTCGGAAGGCCGCGACCTTAGATGTGATAGGTCTTCAGCGGCGGAATGCCGTTGAAGGCCACCGACGAGTAGGTCGAGGTATATGCGCCAGTGCCTTCGATCAGCACCTTGTCGCCGATTTCGAGCGTCACCGGCAGCGGATACGGCACCTTCTCATACATCACGTCGGCCGAGTCGCAGGTCGGTCCGGCGAGCACGCACGGAGCCATCTCGGCGCCGTCGTGACGGGTACGGATCTGGTAGCGGATCGACTCGTCCATCGTCTCGGCGAGACCGCCGAACTTGCCGATGTCGAGATAGACCCAGCGGTTCTCGTCGTCGTCGCTCTTCTTCGAGATCAGCACGACTTCCGCCTCGATCACGCCGGCATTGCCGACCATGCCGCGGCCCGGCTCGATGATCGTTTCCGGGATCTGGTTGCCGAAGTGCTTGCGAAGCGCGCGGAAGATCGACCGGCCGTACTGCACGACCGGAGGAACGTCCTTCAGATACTTCGTCGGGAAGCCACCGCCCATGTTGACCATGGTGAGGCTGATCCCGCGCTCGGCGCAGTCACGGAACACCTGCGAGGCCATTGCCAGCGCACGGTCCCATGCCTTCACCTTGCGCTGCTGCGAGCCGACGTGGAACGAGATACCCACGGGCTCGAGACCAAGGCGCTTCGCGTGGTCGAGGACGTCGACAGCCATCTCCGGGTCGCAGCCGAACTTGCGCGACAGCGGCCATTCGGCGCCGGCGCAATCGTAGAGGATGCGACAGAACACCTTCGCGCCGGGAGCGGCGCGCGAGACCTTCTCGACCTCGGCGGTGCAGTCCACCGCGAACAGGCGGATGCCGAGCTCGTAGGCACGCGTGATATCGCGCTCCTTCTTGATGGTATTGCCGAAGGAGATGCGGTCCGCCGTCGCGCCGGCCGCCAGCGCCATCTGGATCTCGGCGACGGTCGCGGTGTCGAAGCACGAGCCGAGCGAGGCGAGCAGCGACAGCACCTCCGGCGCGGGGTTCGCCTTCACCGCGTAGAACACGCGCGAGTCGGGAAGCGCCTTCGCGAAGGTCTGGTAGTTGTCGCGCACGACATCGAGGTCGACGACGAGGCATGGCTCGGTGTCGAGACCCTTGCTGCGGCGGTCGCGCAGGAATTCCTGGATACGGTCGGTCATAGCACTCTCCCAAACGGCCCTGCGACGGACCGTCCAAAAAATTGCGTCTGAGCCGAGGACCTCAGCCATGTCGCACGATGGAGACGCGACGATGGCCGATCCTCAGATCGGACTGTGCTGCCGTGGATTGGTTGGGAAAATTCCCGACCGCACGCCTGGCAATGAAGGACAAGCCTCTTCGGTATTCGCGCTGGCTGGTGGAAAGCCAACAGAGACCAAAAAAGCCCGCTCCGTCGTTGCTTTAAGTCGCGTCCCCCGTTGAGAGCGGGGTGCGCCGGTTCGCCTCCGGCTGTCAGTCACGGTTGCAAGGAGAGAAGTCACCTTCAAAGCGGCATCCCTTGAGAGAGATGCTGGCCCCTCAGCCTGACGGCTAAACGACCCTCGGTTCTTCATCCCCTTGGCGGCTGTCCGGCCTCTTGTCCGGATACCCACCGACTGACACACGACCACAGGCACGTGCGAAATTGGGCAGGGGTGAAATATGAGTTTTGGCACTGGCACGCAAGGCCTTTTTGAGCCCTGCGATAGATTTCTCCACGATGACCGCGCGATGTTGCTGTGAAGCCGCAAAATCGTCGTCGAACATGAATGGATGTTAAAACTGCTTAACGAAAATCACACTGTCGCCGCAGTTCGCAGTGCTTCGGTCGCTCAGACGCGACGCGTGAATGGCTCGACCTGACGCGCACCGCGCACGAAGCCGACCATGATCGCTGCACCGATGGCGAACAGGATGACCTGGAGGATGTGCGCGCCGGTGTCTTCGAGCCCGAACAGGATCGCCAGTGCCCAGCCGCCCGCGAAAGCCGCACCGAACACCTCGGCGCCGATCAAGATCGCAGCGCTCAGGACGGTGATGACGCTCGGCCAGGCGATGGTCTTGGTCCCGGCTTCGGTTTTTTCGGCGCTCATGAAGGTCTCTTTCCGTTTGCGGCGGCAATGTCTGCGAAATCGGCGCTGCAATCAAGCGTTCAGGGCCTAAAAAAGACCCCGCGCGATGCTATATGTTCCGGGCAGAAATCGCTGAAAACAGGGTCCCCATGACAAAACTGTCCGCTTCGCCGTCCGCCGTTACTCAATCCCCGAGCGGCAGCGGCAACCCGCTGCTTGAGGCATGGCAGACGCCGTTCGAGACCCCGCCTTTCGAGCGAATCGTGCCGGATCACTTCCTGCCGGCCTTCACGGCGGCCTTCGCCGAGCATGACGCCGAGATCGCCGCCATCAAGGCGAACAAGGACGAGCCGACTTTCGAGAACACTGTGGCGGCGTGGGAGCGCTCGGGGCGGCTTCTGACCCGCGTCGCGGCTGTGTTCGACGATCTGGTTGGTGCCAATTCGACGCCGGAGCTGCTTGAGATCGAGAGCGAGATCGCGCTGGAGGAGGCGCGGCACTGGAATCCGATCATGATGGACGCGCAGCTCTATGCGCGGCTGGCGAAGCTGCGTGAGAATGCCGCAGCGCTGAAGCTCACGCCGGAGCAGGCGCGGCTCCTGGACCGGACCTGGACCGATTTCCACCGCTCGGGCGCGGGCCTGAGCGAGACCGCCAAGGCCCGGATGGCGACGATCAACGAGCGGCTGGCTCATCTCGCGACCACGTTCAGCCATAATCTCCTCGGCGACGAGCAGGACTGGTTCCTCGAACTCGGCGACAACGATTTTGACGGCCTATCCGACAGCTTCGTGGCGGCGTCGCGGGCGGCCGCGGATGAGCGCGGCATGCCTGGCAAGGCGGTGGTGACGCTGTCGCGTTCCTCGGTCGAGCCGTTCCTGCAATCGTCCACCCGGCGCGATCTGCGCGAGAAGGTTTACAAGGCTTTCACCGCGCGGGGCGACAACGGCAACAGCCACAACAACAACGCCGCGATTCTGGAAATCCTGAAGCTGCGTGAGGAAGCCGCCAAGCTGCTCGGCTACGACAGCTTTGCCGCCTACAGCCTCGAGGATTCGATGGCGAAGACGCCGCAAAATGTCCGTGACCTGCTGGAGCGGGTCTGGAAGCCGGCGCGCGCGCAGGCACTCAAGGACCGCGACGCGCTGCAGGATTTGATCACGGAAGAGGGTGGCAACTTCAAACTCGCTGCCTGGGACTGGCGTTACTACGCCGAGAAGCTGCGCCAGCGCCGAGCCAATTTCGACGATGCTGCGATCAAGCCCTATCTTACGCTCGACAACATGATCGATGCCGCCTTCGACGTGGCGCACCGCCTGTTCGGTCTCACCTTCAACGAGTGCGAGGATGTGCCGGTATGGCACCCGGACGTCCGCGTTTGGGAGGTGAAGGATGCGAACGGCCACCACAAGGCGCTGTTCTACGGCGACTACTTCGCGCGTCCCTCGAAGCGCTCCGGCGCGTGGATGACCTCGCTGCGTGATCAGGAACGGCTCGACGGTGAAGTCTATCCGGTCATCCTCAATATCATGAATTTCTCGCGCGGCGCGGAGAACCAGCCGTGCCTGCTGTCGCCGGACGACGCGCGCACGCTGTTTCATGAATTCGGCCATGCGCTGCATGGCATGCTGTCGAACGTGACCTATCCGTCGTTGTCGGGCACCAGCGTCTTTACCGATTTCGTCGAGCTGCCCTCCCAGCTCTACGAGCACTGGCAGGAGCGACCCGAGGTGCTGCAGAAGTTCGCTCGCCACTACCAGACGAGTGAGCCGCTGCCCGAAGATCTGCTTAAGCGCTTCCTTGCTGCGCGCAAATTCAACCAGGGCTTCGCCACGGTGGAATTTGTCTCCTCTGCACTGCTCGACCTCGAATTCCATACCCAGCCTGCTTCCTCGATCACCGATGTTCATGCGTTCGAGAAGAAGGAGTTAGAAAAGATCGGGATGCCTGCGGAGATTGCGATGCGCCATCGGCCGCAGCAGTTCGGGCACATCTTCTCCGGTGATCATTATGCGGCGGGCTATTACAGCTACATGTGGTCGGAGGTGATGGATGCGGACGCCTTCGGTGCTTTCGTGGAAGCGGGCGACATCTTCGATCCGAAGGTCGCCAAGCGGCTGCACGACGACATCTATTCCTCAGGCGGTTCGCGGGATCCGGAGGAAGCCTACATCGCCTTCCGCGGCCGCAAGCCGGAGCCCAACGCGCTGCTGCGCGGGCGTGGTCTGCTTGATGAATCCGAAGCGGCGTGACTTCATGCCCGGCGATATTGCCGCCGAGCGTGTGACGTGCTTTGGATGATGGTCATTTCCGGAAAAGCTGATGTCGAGCGTCGAGTCTCTCCAATCTGAAACATCTGCCGGCCGCGTCGGCGTGCTGCTTGTCAATCTCGGCACGCCCGATACTGCCGATGCCAAGGGCTTGCGCGTCTACCTGAAGGAATTCCTGTCCGATCCGCGCGTGATCGAGGATCAGGGGCTGTTCTGGAAGCTGGTGCTCAACGGCATCATCCTGCGCGTGCGTCCCGCCAAGAAGGCGAAGGACTATCTGAAGATATGGAATAATGAGCGGAACGAATCTCCGCTCAAGACCATTACGCGCGCGCAATCCGACAAGCTCGACACGATGCTTGCCGGGCAGAACGTGATCGTCGATTGGGGCATGCGCTACGGCAATCCGTCGATCCAGTCCGGCTTTGATAGCTTAATGGCCAAAGGCTGCGACCGCATTCTGGTGGTACCGCTCTATCCGCAATATTCCGCCGCGACCACCGCGACGGTGTTCGACAAGGTCGCCGAGGTGCTGCTGGCTATGCGCGCGCAGCCGACCGTGCGCTTCACGCCTCCTTATTACGAGGAGCCGGCCTATATCGAGGCGCTGGCGAACTCGATCGAGGTGCAGCTCGCGACATTGTCCTTCAAGCCGGAAGTGATCGTCGCGTCGTTTCACGGCATGCCACAGAAATATGTCGACAAGGGCGACCCGTATCAGGCGCAATGCGTCGCGACAGTTGAAGCGTTGCGCAAACGTCTCAACCTCGACGACAAGGGGCTGATTCTGACCTTCCAGTCGCGCTTTGGCTACGATCCGTGGCTGCAGCCCTATACTGACAAGACGATGGAGCGACTGGCGAAGGAAGGCGTCAAGCGGATTGCCGTCATCACGCCGGGCTTCTCGGCCGATTGCCTTGAGACGCTCGAGGAAATCGCGCAGGAGAATGCTGAGATTTTCCGCCACGCCGGCGGTGAGCAGTTTTCCTTCATTCCATGCCTGAACGAGAGCGACGGCGGCATGGAGATGATCCGGCAACTGGTGCAGCGCGAGTTGCAGGGCTGGATTTGATCCCTCTATCTTTGCTGCGTGTGATCGAACCGGTCACGCTGCCGCAAAGACTATGTGATAGGCTGCGTGCAATGATGGTCCCGCGCCGCCGACGGGATGTGTCATATGCCTGGCCTTGGAGGGACGATGTCCGGATTTGATATTTTCGCCATCGCGCTGCTGCTGCTCGTGGTCGTCACGCTGTTTGCGGGGGTTAAAACCGTCAATCAGGGATACGACTGGACCGTCGAGCGGTTCGGAAAATACACCCGCACGCTGGAGCCCGGCCTCAACATCATCGTTCCGTATTTCGACCGGATCGGCCGCAGGGTGAACATGATGGAGCAGGTGATCGACATTCCGGAGCAGGAGGTCATCACCAAGGACAACGCCACCGTGACGGTGGACGGCGTCGCGTTCTTTCAGGTGTTCGACGCCGCCAAGGCAAGCTATGAGGTCGCCAATCTCAATCAAGCCATCGTCACGCTGACCATGACCAACATCCGCTCGGTGATGGGCGCGATGGATCTCGATCAGGTGCTGTCGCATCGTGACGAGATCAACGAGCGGCTGCTGCGGGTGGTGGATGCGGCGGTCTCGCCATGGGGGTTGAAGGTCAACCGCATTGAGATCAAGGACATCGTGCCCCCCGCCGATCTCGTCGAGGCGATGGGCCGCCAGATGAAGGCCGAGCGCGTCAAGCGTGCCGACATTCTGCAGGCCGAAGGTCAGCGTCAGTCGGAGATTTTGCGAGCCGAAGGTGCCAAGCAGTCGCAGATCCTGCAGGCGGAAGGACGCAAGGAAGCTGCGTTTCGCGACGCAGAGGCGCGCGAACGATCGGCGGAAGCCGAAGCGAAAGCGACACAGATGGTCAGCGAAGCCATTGCCAAGGGCGATGTTGCGTCCCTGAATTATTTTATCGCCGACAAGTACATCAAGGCGTTCGGACAGATCGCGGACTCGCCGAATCAGAAGGTCATCATGATTCCGATCGAGGCGACCGGCATTCTGGGTTCATTGGCGGGCATCGGCGAAATTGCCAAGGCGACGTTCGGCGAGAGCGCGGCCTCGGCATCTGCCGCAGCGCGGCGCTCCAGCGTGCCGAACGCGGGCACGACACCGCCAGCCAAGCCGTTCGGCTGAGGAATTTATCATGCTCGATACGTTGTCTGCGCTCGGAAACTGGAATTGGCTCATCCTCGGCATCGTGCTGATGGGTATAGAGACCATCATGCCGGGTGTTTTCATGTTCTGGCTGGGTCTTGCCGCATTGATCGTCGGCATCCTGTCGTTTGGCGTGACGATTTCCTGGCAGATGCAGCTCGTCGGCTTTGCGTTGCTTGCGATTTCGATGGTGCCGCTGTGGCGCCATTTCGCCGCGCGTGCTTCCGATCGCGCGGATAATCAATTTCTCAATCGCCGCACGCAGGAATTGGTCGGTCAGTTGGTGACGCTCGATACCGCGATCGTCAACGGTGTCGGCACGGTCAAGATAGGCGACACGGTCTGGCGCGTCGAAGGACCGGCGCTCGAGGCCGGAACGCAGGTCAAAATCGAGACTGCTGATGGTGCGCGGTTGCGCGTCGGGCCGGCGTAAGCCTCAGGCGACGCCCGCGCGCAGCAGGTCGTGCAGGTGCAGGATACCGACCGGCGTCTTTCCCTTGGTGACGATCAGCGCCGTGATTTTCGAGGCATTGAGGATTTCCAGCGCCTCGCCTGCGAGCAGGTCGTCGCCGATGGTCTTGGGATTGGCCGTCATCACCTCGTCGACCGTCGCGGTCATCAGGTCGGGCCGCATGTGACGCCGCAAGTCGCCGTCGGTGACGATCCCGGCGATCTCGCCACGACCATCGACGATGGCGACGCAGCCGAAACCTTTCGAGGTCATTTCAAACAGCGCCTCCGACATCGGAGTGCCGAGCGGCTTGACCGGGACTGATGCCTCTTTGTGCATTAGGTCGCGGACGAATTTCAGCATCGCACCCAATTTGCCGGAGGGATGCAGCACGCTGAAATCCGTCGCGGAGAAACCGCGACCTTCCAGAAGCGCGATAGCTAGCGCATCGCCAAGGGCGAGTTGCATCAGCGCGGAGGTCGTCGGCGCCAGATTGTTTGGGCAGGCCTCGCGCGCTTTCGGCAGCGTCAGCACCACGTCGGCGGCGGCGCCGAGTGTGGATTCGCTTTCCGAGGTCAGCGCGATCAACCGGATGCGGAAGCGGCGGGAATAGTTGATGAGGCTGCGCAGTTCGGCCGTCTCGCCGGACCACGACAACGCGATGATCACATCATCGGGCGTGATCATGCCGAGATCGCCGTGGCTCGCTTCCGCGGCATGAACGAAGAAAGCCGGTGTGCCGGTGGAGGCCATCGTCGCCGCGATTTTCCGGCCGATATGTCCTGACTTGCCGAGGCCGGTGACGATGACGCGGCCCTTGGCATTGCGGATCAGATCGGTGGCGGCGGCGAAAGGTGCGCCAAGGCCGTTCTGTAGTGCGGCTGCAAGCGCGGCAACGCCATCCGCCTCCGCTGCCAGCGTGCGCAGCGCGGATTCGATAGCGGGAGAAAGAGAGGCCACTGACACGGGAGCTGTCTGCGGTTTGGAAGAAGCCATACGTGATGTCCGAGAGGGCGGGCGACGATCCTGCCTGCCGAGTGTTTTCTTTAGCACGCTCAATCACATCCGGCGATCCGGAACAGGGCGTCTTCAACGGCTCATTAACCATAGTTGTTTTAACTCTGTTAACGGCGTTCCGCACCGGGGCGCCGTGCCTTTTGTGCTGCAAGTATTTGCAGTTGTTGTGTTTTCGGATCTGTCGGGAAGGTTTGGAAATGCCCTTTGGGCATGGGGCCAGAGAGTGGCGAGGTCACCGCGTGCATGGTTCGTGCGTGGCGTGGACCTGTGCCCTGCTGGGCGCGACCTTTCTTTCCAGCCCCTGTTTAGCTCAGGCTCTGACGTCTTCGATGCTGACGCCTTCGATCGGCGGGTTCGCGCCGGCGCAGGATTCGCCGCTGCGCCCGGTCAACGCTATCGATCCGGCGACAGGGGTGCCCGCAACCTACGGCAATCCGCCCGCGTCGGGCGCGGCCGACACCGGCTATGACTCGCTGAACCGCAAGCGAAAGACGAAGCCTTATCCCGGCACGCCGAAGCCGAAGTTCGTCGGTCCCGGTAATTCGCCGAATCCTCCGCTACAGGCGCCGCGTGTGGTGCCGCCGGTGTCGCCCTCGTTCGCGGGCATCGCCGAGGGCGCGCCGCCGCGCCGAAAGCTCAAGATCGACGGCGATCCGTTCGGACAGGTCGGCAATTATGTCGGCGGATTCCTCGTGAAAGAGGCAGTCGAGGTCTCGGGAGGCTACGACACTAACCCGGGCCGCTTCGCGCAGCCGCAAGGGTCGTCGTTTTACAGGATCGCGCCCGAACTGCAGGCGACATCAGACTGGACGCGCCATGCGCTCAACCTCGACCTGCGCGGTTCGTTCACGGGTTACGGCACAACATTTCCGGCAGACGCCGGAAATTCTTCCGTGCCGGTCAACATCGACCGTCCCGATGTCGACGGCAAGCTCACGGGCCGCATCGACGTCACGCGCGACACCCGCATCATATCTGCGTTGCGATTGCGGGTGGGAACTGACAACCCCACCACCCCCAACCCACAGGTGGGGCTATCGAAATATCCCGTGTATGCGAATTTCGGCGGCACGCTCGGCGTCGAGCAGGATTTCAATCGCCTGCAGCTTCAGGTCAACGGCAATGTCGACCGGACCGTCTACCAATATTCCAAGCTGACCGACGGAACCTCGGCCAGCAATGACGATCGCAATTTCAATCAGTACGGCGCGCAGGCACGACTGAGCTACGACCTGATGCCGGGTCTGAAGCCTTTCGTCGAGGTCGAGGCCGATACCCGCGTTCACGATCTGCGAATGGATCGCTACGGCTATGAGCGCGATTCCAACGGCGGTTATCTCAAAGGCGGCACGAGCTTCGAGTTCTCGCGGCTTCTCACCGGCGAATTCGCCGTCGGCTATGGTCTGCGCGAGTATCAGGATCCACGCCTGAAACGACTTGATGGATTGTTGACCAGCGCTTCGCTGGTGTGGACCGCGACCGGCCTGACGACCGTGCGGTTCGCGGCGGCCTCGTCCATCGATGAAACCACTCTGCCGGGGGTCTCCGGCTCGTTGTCGCGCGATTATAGCGTTCAGGTCGATCATGCCTTCCGCCGCTGGCTGATCGGCACGGCCAGGTTCGGATACGGCACTGCGAGCTATGACTCGCGTCAGGACAAGCGCTATTTCGCGCAAGCCGATCTGATCTACAAGCTCACGCGCACCTTCGCGATCAAGGGCAGCGTGCGCCACGATTGGCTGGTCAGCAACGATTCAGGCGCAGATTCGAACCAGACCATCGTGATGCTCGGCGTTCGCGTGCAGCGCTAGCATCTCATTCAATGGTTTTTTAGCCGGTTCCCGGTTCTATTCTGAACGAAATGCCGCTTCTCGAAACCCGGCATTAACCGCCTCTGGTAGCGGTTGACTACGTAAGGATTCCGGCAAGAGTTACGACGTACGACCATTTTTTAATGCTGGAAAGGGCAACGGACGTCATGCGCGATCGAACGGGTTCAAAGCTATGGCAAGTTTCGCCACGCGCCCTGACAATCGTATCCGTACTCGTGACGCTGGCATTCATGATGATCTGCGCCAGCGTGTTGCTCGATATGCGCGTCAGCAAGGAGGCGCTCGCCAGACAGTCTTCCGAGAACCTCGCTGCTACGATCGATGCTGACCTCAACCGTAATCTCGAGGTCTACGATCTGTCGCTGCGCAATGTCGTCAACAACATGGTGGAGCTCGATACGCAGCGCATCAGTCTGCCGATCCTGCATCTGATCCTGTTCGACCATGCGGCGACCGCACAATATTACGGCACGATTCAGGTGTTCGACGCGGCTGGCAATTTGAAACTGGACTCCAGCACGTTGCATCCTGCTCAGGAAAATCGCGCTGGCGAAGAGTATTTCAAGGTTCATCGCGACGATCCGGAGGCCGGGCTCTATATCGGTGTCCCTTCGTTTTATCGAAACGCATTCGGAGTGGTCCTAAGCCGCCGCATCACCGGTTACGATGGAAGCTTTCAGGGCGTTGTCGTCGGCTCGCTGCGCTACAGTTATTTTCATGACCTGTTCGGGAAACTGACATTCGCCTCCGAGGACAGCGTCACCATCTTCCGGCGTGATGGCGTGGTGATGATGCGCCAGCCGTTCGATACCAATGTGATCGGCAAGAATATCGGAGCCAAGGCGGGCGTCCGCCGCATCCTCGAAACGCCGAGCGGTTCGGAGAAGGTTCGCAGCGACGTCGATTCCATCGAGCGTCTGTACGTCTGGCAGAACAGTGAGCGCCCGCTGGTCGTGGTAGTCGGAAAGTCGTTGGCCAGTATTTACGGCACATGGTGGACCCAGACGCTTATTATCGGTGGGTTGATCCTGATCCTGTCGATCTTTGCCATCGGCGCGACGCTGTTTCTCAACCGTGAGATTGCGCGACGCGCGGTTGCCGAGAAGCGGCTGTCGCAGCTTGCGACCACCGACGGACTGACCGGGATCGATAATCGCCGCAAGTTCGACGAGCGGGTTCTCGATGAATGGCGGCGTGGCTGGCAGAAACTGCCGCTGTCGCTGCTGATGATCGACGCCGACCATTTCAAGGCGTTCAACGACCTCTATGGCCATCAGGCGGGCGATCAGCTGCTGACCCGGATCGCGGAGTGCATCGCCGCTGCGGCCAAACGGCCATCGGATTGCGCGGCGCGTTACGGTGGCGAGGAATTTGTGCTGCTGCTGCCGAACACGGAGCTCGCCGGTGCGCTCAAGCTCGCCGAGGGTATACGCAAGCGCGTCGAAGACCTGTCGGCCGATAAATGGGCCACCACGGTGTCGATCGGCGTGGCCTGTCTCGTCCCCGACATGGCGGGTTCGCCGAAGGACCTGATCGCGGCGGCTGACAAGGCGCTGTATCAGGCCAAGGAGCAGGGCCGAAACCGCTGCATGGCGATAGATGACGAAATGGCGACGGTCGCCGCCTGAACGTTTTGCGCGGCGGATCACATTCCCTTGTGAGCAAGCCCGCAGAAACCAGCCTATCGCGCGGCATCCGCTGCTAGACTACAGCGATGGTTCCCACCTTTCGATTCCTGATCATTGTCCACGGATGCATCGCGCTTGCGCTCGCCACGATGCCTGCTGTGAGCCATGCTGCGGAATTGACGCCGGCCGAAACATGCCTTGCGGTGAATAAGGGGCTGTCGCTCGGCGCGCCGCTGCCGCGCACCGTGAACATCATCAAAACGCATCAGCCCTTGAGGATCGTCGCCATCGGCTCGTCCTCGACCGTCGGGCTATGGATGGTGCGGAAGGAGAAGACCTATCCGGGCGTGATGCGCAGTGAACTGCTGCGGCTCGATCCATCGATGCAAGTTGAGATCATCAATTCCGGGCGCAACGGCGACACGATTCCCGGCAACATCGCGCGTTTCGAGCACGACGTGTTCGCCCATCACCCCGATCTCGTGATCTGGCAGATCGGCGGCAACGATTTCACCTGGGGCGAGAAAGGCGAAAGCATCAAGCACAAGATCGCGTCGGGCGTTGCCATGCTGCGTGCGCACGGCGCCGACGTCATCCTGATGGACCAGCAATACACGCCGGTCATCCTCGCCACGCACTACGCCAAGATGCAGGCGGCGATCGCCGCCGTCGCGCGCGAGCATCAGGTCGCGTATCTGCCGCGCTTCGACATGCTGCACAAGACGGTGCAGGCGGGCGTCTCCATCGTCAGCCTGTCTGCGTTCGACGGCCTGCACATGTCGGGCGATGCCTATGACTGCACCGGACGGGTGCTCGCGCGCGCCATCATGGCCGCTGTGAAGTAATCATTTTCCGCGCCGCTTGCGCATGAATGTATTTGTCAACGTGCGCCGGGTGAGACAACATCGCGGAGCGAGAGATCGCATCATGAGCGGCGCGGCAGGCTTGCGCCGCTCGCATCAGTCCCCGGAGGCTTCAGTGGCACGTCATTCCCGCATCGCTCTTCATCTCATTGTGACAACGCTTATTGCCTCGGCGTGGATGACCGCGCCCGCTCGCGCCGAAGTCTCCGAGGTCGCCATCTCGAAGGGTTACGGCATTCTCTATCTGCCGCTGATCGTGATGGAAGACCAGAAGCTGCTGGAGAAGCAGGCGGAGAAAGCGGGCCTCGGCAAGGTCACCGTGAAATGGCGAGTGCTCGACGGCGGCAACGTCATCAACGACGCGATGATGGCAGGCTCGCTCGATTTCGCGGGCTCCGGCGCGCCGGCCTTCGTGGCGCTGTGGTCGAAGGCGCGCGGCATTCCGCGCAGCGAGGTGATCGGCATCAGCGCCCTGAGCGCGACCTCGCTCTATCTCAACACCAACAACCCGCAGATCAAGAACCTCGCCGACTTCAAGAGCGGCGACAAGATCGCGCTGCCGGGCATCAAGACCTCGCTGTCGGCGGTGGTGCTGCAGATGATGGCGGCGAAACAATTCGGTGACGCGAATTATGCCAAGCTCGATCCGCTCACCGTCGGCCTGCCGCATCCAGAGGGGCTGATCGCGCTGACCTCCGGCCGCTCGGAGGTGAGCGCGCATTTCACCTCGCCGCCGTTCTCCTATCTCGAACTCAAGGACCCGAAGGTGCATAAGGTCGCGAGCTCGGTGGATTACATCGGCAACATTACCCTTGATGTCGTGTATGCGTCGAAGAAGTTCGTCGACGCCAACCCGAAGATCACCGAGGCGATGCTGGCGGCGCTCGACGAGGCAGACGCCTTCATCCACGACCACCGCGAGGAAGCGGCGGATATCTTTGTCCGCTCCTCCAAGACCAAGGTGTCCAAGGAGGATGTGATGACCATCCTCGGCGATCCCGATACGCGGTTCACGACCACGCCGGACAAGGTCAAGAACTTCGCCGATTTCATGAAGGCCGTCGGCACCATCAAGACCGGACCGGAGAAATGGTCCGACATGTTCATCCCGCAGCTTGGCAGCCGCAACGGCAGCTGACGGACTGATTGGACGATTCCTGCTTCGCGTCAGCAGCGGAACCCCGATCCGGCGCCATCCGTTATCCGAAGGACGTTTCACTGCGGAGCGGCCTTTCAGCCGTGCGTTGCCCAAGGAGATCGAGATGAAAAAGTTCATTCTCGTCGCTTCTGTGCTGGCGCTCACGACCTCATTCGCGTCCGCGCAGGAAATGCGCCTGCGTCACGATGCCGATGACATGAGCCGTGGCGCCGTCAAAATGCGGCCCGATGCGGAAACGCGCCGTGCCATGGACAGCTACAACAAGATGCACAACACCGGTAAGACGACGACCACTGACATGAAGAAGCCTCGAACCAGGCATGACGTGAAGTGAGAATCGTCCCGGATGAAAACGGCGGTTAAGTCGTCCCTTCAATTCCGGTTCGATTGTCAAACAGCGGCACGCTTGAGGCCTGCCTCATTCGTGCAAATTAAAAGGTGGCGCTTGCGCCATTCGCGGCAAAAATAACCCACGCGCAATTCTCCCACCGCGCCGCCGCGCGTGAGTTTCATCAAGCACCTCACCTCTCACGCGCGCGAGGTGTTCCTCGTTCGCGTCTTAAAAGAGGCGAGGGGAGATGGAGCGCCGCAAGGCGCAACATCGTTGTCGCCGCGCTCCGCATGGCCTTGCGAGGGCCATGTCCTCGAAGCGCGCACCGCCTTGCGGCGCTCCATCGACGTTGCGGGCCAGTGCAGAAACTCCACCCGCAACGCGCGGACATGCACAGGGCGGCGAACCGCCCAATGCCATCCGCTGCGGCGTTCTCCTTAAGGCCGAGGATCCGCGCAGGCTTGGAACGGGATGCGGACATTGGCGGCAAAGCCAAGGCCGGCGCATCGTCGGCGCTTTCGCGCCGCGTCCTCCGTTCCGCGCCACGCCGCAAGCGGCAACTCCCCGTAGTGGGAGCGGGCGGGTCAACCTCAGCCTCCCGGGTGGCCGTGTGCGTCACGAGCCGCGCGGGCGCCGCGCTTCACTCCGCTCTCAAGAACGCCTCCGGACAGCGCCCCTCACGAATGAAGCGATAGGAATATAAGCCTAGAAGGCGCTAAAGTCAATCTCATTCCTGGTGATTGTAAGAGTTAAAAAGGATATTGAGATAAACTACATGCCACTTGGGACGGATAGAATAAATTCGAGGACTTTGTGATGGCCGCTCGCGTTAAGGCCTCAAGTAATCCCAAACTAATAAAATGGGCGAGAGAGACCGCAGGTTTCTCGCTGGCCGATGCCGCTTCGCGCCTTGATGTGTCCGAGGACCAAATGGCCGCTTGGGAGGCCTCGGAAGGTGATGCCTTTCCGTCAATTCCTCAGCTCAGAAAGATTGCAGCACTATTTAAGCGGCCGCTTGCCGTGTTTTTTATGGCTGAGCCACCTAAAACTTTTGAGGTAATGCGAGATCTAAGACGGTTGCCCGGGACGGGCATGCGGCATTTTTCACCGACCCTTCAAATAGAAATTCGCCTTGCTAACGAGCGGCGACAATTGGCGTTGGAACTTGCTTCAGACATTGGAGAAGATCATCCCGATTTTAATCTGACGGCTGCCATCACGGATAATCCAGAACAGGTAGGAAAAAAAATCAGAGATGCGTTGGGTGTTACTCCCCAACTTCAGCTTTCTTGGAAAGATGCCGACGGTCGTGCGAGTTTCAACGCGTGGCGGTCAAGAATAGAGATCGCTGGTGCGTTAGTCTTTCAAACGACATCGTTTCCTTCGGAGGAGGCGTCCGGATTCGCCATCTGGGCAAAGACCTTTCCTGTTATTGCTGTAAACAGAAAGGACGCGATTACCCGCCGTACCTTTAGCTTGGTGCATGAATTTGCGCATTTAATGCTGAGAGTCAGTGGGGTCTCCGATTTGGAGACGGATGAGTCCCGGCCTCCGGAAGATCAGCGCATCGAGATATTTTGCAATAGCGTGGCTGCTGCGGCTCTTATCCCCCAAGAGAGTCTCTTGTCTGAAGAGAGTGTTCTGCAGCACGGCGAGAAATCTGCCGGTTGGAAGGATGCAGAAATAACCGATTTGTCGCGCAAATTTGGAGTGAGTCGCGAAGCTATTCTGCGGCGTCTTTTGACATTCAACAAAACTACGAAAGAGTTTTATGCTCTAAAACGAGCGCAGTACAATTTGGAATTTCATGCGCTTCGCAGGCGTCAAAAAGAAGAGGCTTTGAAGAAAGACATTAAGCGAAATATGCCGCAGGAAACTGTCGGCAATTTTGGCCGTCCGTTTATTCGCATGCTCTTGGGTAGTTATTATCAAGATCAAATAACTTTAAGCGAGGTCTCTGGCTTTTTGAATTTAAAGGTGAAGCATTTAAGTAAGCTCGAACAGGTTGCGGGTCTGACGTAGCGATGGCCCCGCTTCCTATTTATAGCATTGACAGTAGTGCATTGATCCATGCGTGGCGTCGCGTTTATCGCCCGAAGAATTTTGGATTTGTTTGGGAGGGCTTTGATGTCCTCATAGAACAAAGCCGCCTATGCGCATCGATTGAAGTCTATAACGAGCTTGAGAAAAAGGACGATGAATTATTCGCTTGGTGTAAAGAGCGAAAAGAAGAAATGTTTATCGACTTGGACGAAGACGTTCAGGTTATCGTCGCTGAAATAATGCGAGATCATCCGCGGCTGGTTGATACAGTAAAGGGCCGCTCTGGGGCCGATCCTTTCGTAATTGCGCTCGCTGAAACCAAAAAGCCATCCATGGTTGTAATTACAGAAGAGCAGCCCGGTAAAGTAAGGATTCCCGACGTCTGTCGCGCTCGAAACGTTCGATGTTCCGGTTTGGCGGACATGATCGAACATGAGGATTGGAAGTCCGGCTGAGCGAGTTGATGGTCGGGCTATTTTTTATCTATTGCGTCCTCACACATACTTCTTCATCTCGCTGAGCAAATCGCCGCGCAGGTCCTCGCGGTCCATGGCGTAGGCGATGTTGGCGGCGAGGAAGCCTGACTTCGAGCCGCAGTCGTAGCTCTTGCCCTTGAACTTGAACCCGTAAAACGGCTGCTTGCCCGCAAGCGCGAGCATCGCGTCGGTCAACTGGATTTCGCCGCCCGCACCGCGCTCCTGCGTCTCCAGGATGTTGAAGATCTCCGGCTGCAGGATGTAGCGCCCGGTGATCGAGAGGTTCGAGGGTGCGACTTCCTTCTTCGGCTTCTCGACCATGCCGTCGAGTTCGAACAGGTCGCCCTTGCTCCTGCCGACGCCGACGACGCCGTACATGTGGACGTGCTCCATCGGCACTTCTTCCACGGCGATGATGTTGGCCTTGTCCGCGCCTGCCGCGTTGGCGGCGTCGATCATCTGCTTGAGGCCGCTCGGCTTGTTTTTCACCAGCACGTCCGGCAGCAGGACCGCGAACGGCTCGTTGCCGACGATGTCGCGCGCGCACCACACCGCATGGCCGAGACCGAGCGGCGCCTGCTGGCGCGTGAACGAGGTGGTGCCCGCTTCCGGCTGGTCGCGCTCGAGGATCGCAAGCTCTTTCTTCTTCTCGCGGCTCTCCAGTGTGTCTTCCAGCTCGTAGGGGCGGTCGAAATGGTCCTCGATCACGCCCTTGTTGCGGCCCGTGACGAACACGAGGTGTTCGATGCCGGCTTCCAGCGCCTCGTCCACCACATGCTGGATCAGCGGGCGATCCACCACGGTCAGCATCTCCTTCGGCATCGCCTTGGTGGCGGGAAGAAAACGGGTTCCAAGACCGGCGACGGGAAATACGGCTTTGCGGATTTTCATGGGACTCTTTGGGTTAGACACGATGAAAAGGCGGCAGGCGCGAGGGCTCGCGCCGGGAACAGTCAATCCGCCTCACTATCCTGTTTGCAGCCGATAACAAAGGCAGCAAATGGGCAAGTGCTTAAGAGGTTTGCTTAAAGGCCGCGCGGACGGCGATTCGCGACGAGATGTTTTGGGCTTTCGCATGCGGGTTATTGGCGCATGCGGGCCTCAATCATGCTGAAAAGGGCCCTATGTTAAGGGTGTGGAAACCGTATCCGGGCCTGATAGCCTGACGAGACGGGAAGGACTTTCATGGCAGTGTCGGTGACAATAAAGCGCGGTTTGGCGGGTGGTCTTGCTTTGGGTGCACTGGCGCTGCCTTTGTCGGCCTGCATGACCGAGCAGGCCCTGTCGCCGCGCACTGAGCTCACCGGCTCGATCCCGCAATCCGCGCCACCCGTGCGCCGCGCATCCTCAAAGGAATGGAGCGGGCAGGACGGCGCTTCCGGCTCGCCGGAGATGACCGCGTCCGCAATCCGCAGCGCTGCTGCGAATTTCAAATCCTGCGTCGCGGCGATGGGACCGGAGGCTGCGCGCCGCGGCGTCACGCAGGCGAACTTCCAGCGCTTCACCGCGAACCTCGAGCCGGATCTCAAGATCATGGACTTCATGGATTCGCAGCCCGAATTCACCAAGTCGGTATGGGACTATCTCGACGTGCTGGTGACGGATGCGCGCATCGCGCGCGGCCGCGAGATTCTCGCGCAGTACAAGGCGCAGTTCGATGCGGTCGAGCGCGCTTACGGCGTCGACCGCTATATCATTGCGTCGATCTGGGGCGTGGAGTCGAACTACTCGACGCAGGGTGGCGACCGCAGCGTGCTCAATTCCACCGCGACGCTCGCCTGCATCGGCCGCCGCCAGAACTATTTCCGCGGCGAGTTTCTGGCCGCACTGGAAATTCTCAATCGCGGCGACCTGACGCCGGACGAGATGGTCGGCTCATGGGCGGGCGCGTTCGGCCCGACCCAGTTCATGCCGACGGTGTACAAGCGCTTCGCGGTCGATTTCGATGGCGACGGGCGGCGCGATGCCGTGAGAAACGTCGCCGATCTGATCGCCTCCACCGCCAACAAGCTCAAGACCGACGGCTGGCAGCCGGGGCAGGGTTGGGGCTACGAGGTCGCGGTGCCGCAGGGCTTCGACTACATGATGGCCGACCGCTCCAAGTCTCTCACGGTTGCACAGTGGGAGCGGCTCGGCGTGCGCCGCGCCAACGGTCAGGCGTTCCCGCGTCCGGGCGACCACGCCTTCCTGCTGATGCCCGCGGGCGCGCAGGGGCCCGGCTTCCTGATGCTGCAGAATTTCCGCGCCATCCTGCGCTACAATCCGGCTGAATCCTACGCGCTCGCCATCGGCCATTTCGCCGACCGGCTGCGCGGCGGCGGGCCGTTCGTGCAGTCCTGGCCGCGCTCCGAGCGGGTGCTCAGCCGTGCCGAGCGGCTGGAGCTGCAGCAATTGCTGGCGCGACGGGGCTTCTATCAGGGCGAACCGGATGGCCAGCTCGGGAGCGCGACCCGGCAGGCGCTGCGCTCGTACCAGGCCTCGATCGGCACCCCCGCGGACGGTTTTGCCTCCTCCGACGCGCTCAGTCGGCTGCGGGCGAACTGAGGCGAATAACGCTTCAATCGCCCCTTTTCGGGCCGGATTCAGCTAGTATAAAGGCGTTCCCATCGGAACCCGGCTGAACACGCGATGCGACATTGGTGGCGATACATCCGGCGCGAAAGCGCGGTGCTTGCGGCTTTCGCGGTCGCGGGCCTGCTGGTCTTCGCCATGGCCGCGCCTGCCTCCGCGCAATTGTTCGATTTCGGCTTCGGCAACCGCAGGCCGGTGCCGCCGCGCGGCGTTCCCCAAGGCGGGGGCGGCGGGTTTTTTCCATCCTTCCGCGATGGCGGCGGCGGCTTCTTCGGCGACCGCGCGCCCCCGCAGCAGCAACCGCAACAGCCGCGCGTCGACTATTCGCACCCGCCTGCGCCCGAGAAGCGCGAGACCGCGGCCGAGCAGAACGTGCTGGTGATCGGCGATGCGATGGCGGACTGGCTCGCCTATGGCCTCGAGGACGCGCTGTCCGAGACGCCGGAGCTTGGCGTCGTCCGTAAGGCTAAAACCGTTTCCGGCCTGATCCGGTATCAGCCCAAGGGCGAGCCGTCGGACTGGGCGGCGGCCGCGAAGGAAATTCTCGCCAGCGAGCACCCTGACGTGATCGTGGTGATGCTCGGCCTGCACGACCGCATCCCGATTCACGAGAAGGTCGAGAAGACCGACAAGAAAACGGGAAAGAAGGGCGCGAAGGAGAAGGACGGCAAGGCGGATCCGAACAAGGCCGACGCGAACAAGCCTGACGACGGCGCGGCCGCACAGCCAGAGGCCGCCAATTCCGAAGACGAGGAAGACGCCGCGCCCCCGGAGAAGACCGCGCCTGCCGCCAACGGCATCGCCAACTTCCGCGATCCGCGCTGGGTCGAGCTCTACAATCGCAAGATCGAGGAACTGATCGGCATCCTGAAGGCCAAGGGCGCGCCGGTGCTGTGGGTTGGCCTGCCGGCCGTGCGCGGCACCAAGTCGACCTCCGACATGCTGTTCCTCGATGCGCTGTATCGCGACGCCGCCGGCAAGGCGGGCATCACCTATGTCGATGTCTGGGATGGCTTCGTCGATGACGGCGGCCGCTACATCCAGCAGGGCCCGGACTTCGAGGGCCAGATCCGCCGCCTGCGTTCTTATGACGGTGTCTTCTTCACCAAGGCGGGTGCGCGCAAGCTCGCCCATTACACCGAGCGCGAAATCCGTCGCGTGCTGGCCGCGCGTTCCGCGCCATTGTCGCTGCCGAACGAAGCGCCGGACAACAGTGTCAGCATCAAGCCGGGCGATGCCGGGCCGCGCCCGATAATGGGACCGGTGGTGCCGCTGGTGGCGTCATCCGTCGGTACCGATCAACTGCTCGGCGGCGCAGGCTCGCGGCCCGCGGCGGTCGATGCGCTGGCGGCGCGCGCGCTGATGAAGGGCGAGGCCCTGAACGCTCCCGCGGGGCGTGCCGACGATTTCATCTGGCCGCGCCGCGAGATCGGCAAGCTTGAAGCGCCTCCGACGCCCGCGGGCAAGGACAGTGTCGCCGTTCTCAGTGGTGAGAAACCGGCGGCGCCGAAACCGAAGAAGCGCGCGCCGCAGGCGGCTTCGAACAATCCGTTCGACTGGGGCCGGGCGCAACAACGTCCGCGCACCATCGCGCCATCGGCCGCGAGCTCTGGATTCTTTTTCTTCCGCTGATTTCTTCGCAAAAAATATCGCTCCGCGACGGAACTTGCGCGTGCGTCTGTGATGTGCCTGCGCGATCAATCCCATTTCAACTTGTGCCTTGTTTCCGGCGCGCTTTTCACATTTTCGCCGCGTGACAAGGAACATCGCTTTCGGAACGGCCCTCGGCTTTGACCGTTAACATGCGTCAATTTGATTGAGGGAGACAGATCATGAAGATGAAGACAGCGGTTGCAGTTGCGGCTCTTGTGTTGGCGCCTGCTGTGGCCTCCGCGCAGAACGTGGTTCGCGACAGCGCGCGCGGTGGCGCGGAAGCGGGTGGCGCGGTTCTCGGCGCGCCGGGTGCCATCGTTGGCGGCACGGTGGGTGCTGCGGTCGGTACTGCCGCCGCGATTCCTGATGCCGTGATCACCTCGGTGCGCGGCGAACGCGTGCCATCGGTCGTGGTGCATGAGCGGATCGCCGTGGGCGAGCCTCTGCCGGAGACGGTGGTTCTGCACGAGGTGCCGCGTTATCACACCTATCGCTATGCGGTGGTCAACGACCAGCGTGTGATCGTCGATCCGCGCACGCGTCGGATCATTCGCGTCGTGGAGTAATCGGGACGCAAGCGAAGCCCCGCCGTGAGAACACGGCGGGGCTTTCTTGTATCCTTATCCAATCGTTGCCTTGTCGGTCAGGCAATCCGCACTAACGTGACCGCAACAGGGTTCAGGAGATTCGCCGGACCGGCGCCGACCGCAATGCTCACATTTTCGACCGACCATTTGCGGCCGCAGGATCGCTTTCAGCATTGGTGTGAGGTGCGCGGCAAGAGTCTGTTCGGCGTCACGCTTGAACTCGACCGCGAGCGTCGCCCGGACTTTCATGGACATTTTGTCGCCGCGCCGATGGGGCGGGCGACCCTGATCGAGATGCGCGCTTCGACTTATCGGATGGAACGCAAATCGTCAGACATTGCGCGGGTGCAGGGTGACAGCCTCTGCATCGGCTCACAGGTGAGGGGCCCCGGCTGGACCCATGTGTGCGGCGGGGAAGCGTATCGGATCAGCCCGGGCCGGGTGACACTCGGCCATTCGGATCAGCCCTTCGCATCCGTGCCGGACGCTCCCGGTGATTTCGTCTATCGCGTGCTCAAACTGCCATTGTCCGCCGGTGTCGATTTTGGCGCACCGGTGGACGATCTTGTCGCGACGCCGCTGCACGAAAATATGCGGCTGACGAGCCTTGTCGGCGTGATGTTCTCTGCGCTGACGTCGCAGCCGCCGGAGACGGCGGAGGCCAGCGTCACCGATCTCGAGCACATCTTTCGACTCGCCCTGATCGCGCGCGGGCGCATCGGCCTCGGCGCACCCGGCAACCGCGCGGCGCTTCGGACCGGCTGTCTCTATGCCGCACGGTCGATCATCGATCGCGAATTTCATCGCCCGCAACTCGCACCTGTGATGGTTGCGACAATGCTGGGAATTTCAGTGCGCCAGCTTCATCTGGTGTTCGAGCCGACAGGCATGAGCTTCGCGCGAACACTGATGAGGCGGCGGCTCGAGGCGGCGCGCCGCATGCTGGTGAGCCAGCCGCATCGCCCGGTGCTGGACGTGGCGTTTTCCTGCGGCTTCGACGGCATGGCGACCTTCTACCGCGCATTTCGCGCGGCCTATGGCCTGACGCCGGGCGATGTGCGCCACGGCGTGGTGAGAAATTCTTGACCGCGGCCGCGCCTTTGCGCGCAGTGAGACGACGGTGAGCCAATCTTCTGCAAAAGTGCCCCGGCTTGATGCCACCCATAAAAAAGCCCCGCAAGACGCGGGGCTTTTTCGGGTTTCATGACCTGGCAATCAGTTCAGTTCTGCTGCCAGAATTTCATCACGTAACAATTTTCAGTTGCCCTTAGCGCGGCAGGGTCGTGGCACCCATCAGGAACTGGTCGATCGAGGCGGCGCACTGGCGGCCTTCGCGGATCGCCCAGACAACGAGTGACTGTCCGCGGCGCATGTCTCCGGAAGTGAACACCTTCGCGACCGAGGTCTTGTAGTCGTTGGCTGAGGCGCGGACATTGCCGCGCGGGTCGAGATCGACGCCGAGTGACTTCAGCAGCCCCTCGTGCACCGGATGCACGAAGCCCATCGCCAGCAGCACGAGCTCGGCGGGCAGTTCGAATTCGGTGCCGGGCACCGGCTGGAACTTGGCGTCGACATGCACGCAGTGTAGCTTCGTCACCTTGCCGTTCTCGCCGGAGAACTTCTGCGACATCACCGCGTATTCGCGCTGCGCGCCTTCGGCCTGGCTCGACGAGATGCGCAGCTTCAGCGGCCAGTACGGCCAGGTCAGCGGTTTGTTCTCGTGCACCGGCGGCTCGGGCAGGATTTCGAGTTGCGTCACCGACTTCGCGCCCTGACGCACAGAAGTGCCGATGCAGTCCGATCCGGTGTCGCCGCCGCCAATCACGATGACATGCTTTCCGGTGGCGAGAATCTCGTTCACGCCGTCGAGCGACTCCTTGCCGACGCGGCGGTTCTGCTGCGGCAGGAAGTCCATCGCATAATGGATGCCGGACAGGTCGCGGCCAGGCACCGGCAGATCGCGCGGCGCCTCGGCGCCGCCGGTCAACGCGACGGCGTCATAGCTCTTGAGCAGTTCCTTCGGATCGATCGCACCGGGCGAGGTCCCGCCGACCGCTTTGCCATAGTGAAACACCACGCCTTCGCCTTCCATCTGCTTGATGCGGCGGTCGATGGTGTGCTTCTCCATCTTGAAGTCGGGAATGCCGTAGCGCAGGAGGCCGCCGGCCTTGGCGTGCTTCTCGTAGACATGAACCTCATGGCCGACGCGCGCGAGCTGCTGCGCACAGGCGAGGCCTGCCGGGCCGGAGCCGATCACGGCGATTTTCTTGCCGGTCTTCTCGGAGGCGACTTCCGGCGGCAGCCAGCCGTTTTCCCACGCGCGGTCGACGATCGCGCATTCGATGCTCTTGATGGTGACCGGGCTGTCGATGAGGTTCAGCGTGCAGGACGCCTCGCACGGCGCGGGGCAGATGCGGCCGGTGAATTCGGGGAAGTTGTTGGTCGAGTGCAGGTTGCGCGAAGCTTCCTGCCAGTCGCCCCTGTAGACGAGGTCGTTCCAGTCCGGGATCTGGTTGTTGACCGGACAGCCGGGCGTGCCGGGCGCGACCGAGCCGGTGCCGTGGCAATAGGGTACGCCGCAGCTCATGCAGCGCGCGGCCTGATCGCGAAGTTCTTTCTCCGTCAGCGGAATGACGAAGTCGTTGAAGTTCTTCACGCGCTCAGCGACAGGCGTGTAGCTGCGGTCGTGACGTTCGAATTCAAGAAATCCCGTAATCTTACCCATGGTAACCTAACGCCCCAAACGTGTGTCCAATGTTGCTCATGCACCGATCGCGATGGGGCGCTCGGCTTCCTTCTTCGCCTTCATCTCGCGCAGAGCGCGGCGGTACTCAACCGGCATCACCTTGCGGAACATCGGCAGGTACTTCTTCCAGTTCGCCAGAATCTCGGCGGCGCGCTTCGATCCGGCGTATTTGGCGTGGCGCTCGATCAGCACGCGCAGCCGCTTGATGTCGGCGTCGAGCAGGTCCTCGAACACATCGACGCGGCCATGCGCCTCGAGATCCTCGTGCATGTGGTACTCGTCCTCGGCGATCATTTCCTCGGAGAGCACCGGCTCGAGCTCGACCATCGCCATGTTGCAGCGCTTGGCGAAGGTGTTGTCCTCGTCGAGCACGTAGGCGATGCCGCCGGACATGCCGGCTGCGAAGTTGCGGCCGGTTGGGCCCAGCACGATGACGATGCCGCCGGTCATGTATTCGCAGCCGTGGTCGCCCACGCCTTCGATCACCGCGACGGCGCCGGAGTTGCGCACCGCGAAGCGTTCGCCCGCGATGCCGCGCATGTAGGCTTCGCCCTGGATCGCGCCGTACAGCACCGTGTTGCCGACGATGATCGACTCTTCCGGCACGATGGCGGAGTTCTGCGGCGGGCGCACGATGATACGGCCGCCCGACAGGCCCTTGCCAACATAGTCGTTGCCTTCGCCTTCGAGATCGAAGGTGATGCCGTGGGACAACCACGCGCCGAACGCCTGGCCCGCGGTGCCCTTGAGGCGGACATTGATCGTGTCATGCGGCAGGCCGGCATGGCCGTAACGCTTGGCGAGTGCGCCCGCGAGCATTGCGCCCGCGCTGCGGTCGGTGTTGTGGATCTCGGTCTCGATCTTCACCGGCGCGCCGCGGTCGAGCGCCGCCTGCGCTTCCTTGATGAGCTTGCGGTCCAGCACGTTCTCGAGGTGATGATCCTGCGGCTCGTTGTGATAGATCACCTGACCCTTTTCTTCCTTCTGCTTGAAGAACAGCTTGGAGAAGTCGAGGCCCTTCGCCTTCCAGTGCGCGACGAGGCGGGTCTGGTCGAGCATCTGGCTCTGGCCGACCATCTCGTTGAAGGTGCGGTAGCCGAGGCTCGCCATGATCTCGCGGACTTCCGCGGCGACGAAGAAGAAGTAGTTGATGACGTGCTCGGGCTGGCCGGTGAAGCGCTTGCGCAGCACCGGGTCCTGCGTCGCGACACCGACCGGGCAGGTGTTGAGGTGGCACTTGCGCATCATGATGCAGCCGGCTGCAATCAACGGTGCGGTGGCGAAGCCGAACTCGTCGGCGCCGAGCAGTGCGCCGATCACGACGTCACGGCCGGTGCGGAAGCCGCCATCGACCTGCACGGCGATGCGCGAGCGTAGCCGTTCGCGCACCAGCGTCTGGTGGGTTTCGGCGATGCCGACTTCCCACGGCGAGCCCGCGTGCTTGATCGAGGTCAGCGGGGAAGCGCCGGTGCCGCCCTCGAAGCCCGAAATGGTGACGTGGTCGGCGCGCGCCTTGGCGACGCCCGCGGCGACCGTGCCGACGCCGATCTCCGAGACGAGCTTCACCGAGACCTGACCGTCGGGATTGACGTTCTTCAGGTCGTAGATCAGCTGCGCGAGGTCTTCGATCGAATAGATGTCGTGATGCGGCGGCGGCGAGATCAGGCCGACGCCCGGCGTCGAGTGGCGCACCTTGGCGATGGTGGCGTCGACCTTGTGGCCGGGCAACTGACCGCCTTCGCCGGGCTTCGCACCCTGCGCCATCTTGATCTGCATCATGTCGGAGTTGACGAGATACTCCGTCGTCACGCCGAAGCGGCCGGACGCGACCTGCTTGATCGCCGAGCGCATCGAATCGCCGTTCGGCATCGGCTTGAAGCGGTCGGATTCCTCGCCGCCTTCGCCGGTGTTCGACTTGCCGCCGATCCGGTTCATCGCGATCGCGAGCGTGGTGTGCGCCTCGCGCGAAATCGAGCCGTACGACATCGCGCCGGTGGCGAAACGCTTGACGATCTCCGCGGCAGACTCGACTTCGTCGAGCGGGACAGGCTTGCGCTTGTCGTCCTCGGCCGACTTGATGCGGAACAGGCCACGCAGCGTGAGCAGCTTCTCGGCCTGCTCGTTGATCTGCTTGGCGAAGGCCCGGTAGCGGTCCTCCGAATTGCCGCGCACAGCGTGCTGCAGCGTTGCGACCGTGTCGGCGGTCCATGCATGGTCCTCGCCACGGGTACGGAGCGCGTACTCGCCGCCGAAATCGAGCGAGTTCTGGTAGATCTGCTCGTCGCCGAACGCCATGGTGTGGCGGCGCACGGTTTCCTCGGCGATCTCGGCGAGGCCCACGCCCTCGATGCGGGTGTGGGTGCCGGTGAAATACTTGGCGATGAAATCGGTCTTCAGTCCGATGGCGTCAAAGATCTGCGCGCCGCAATAGGACTGATAGGTCGAGATGCCCATCTTCGACATGACCTTCAGCAGGCCCTTGCCGATCGCCTTGATGTAGCGCTTGACCGCTTCCTTGCCGTCCGGCGTGCCGGGCAGTTGATCCTTCATCGCGACGATGCTCTCGAACGCGAGATAGGGGTTGATCGCTTCGGCGCCGTAGCCCGCGAGGCAGGCGAAGTGATGCACTTCGCGCGGTTCGCCCGATTGCACGACGAGGCCGACCGAGGTGCGCAGACCGGTGCGGATCAGATGATGATGCACGGCGGCGCAGGCGAGCAGCGACGGAATCGGAATCCGGTCCGTGCCGGCGGCGCGGTCGGACAGGATGATGATGTTGTGGCCTTCGCGCACGGCTGCTTCAGCGCGCGCGCACAATTCGTCGAGCACCTGCTCCATTCCGGCGGCGCCGAGGCCCGCGTGGAAGGTGGTGTCCAGCGTGCGCGACTTGAACTGTGATTCCGCGATCTCCGAGATCGAGCAGATCTTCTCGAGATCATCGTCGGTCAGGATAGGCTGGCGCACTTCGAGGCGCTTGTTGCGCGACAGGCCTTCGAGATCGAACAGGTTCGGGCGCGGGCCGATGATGGAGACGAGGCTCATCACCGCTTCCTCGCGGATCGGATCGATCGGCGGGTTCGTCACCTGCGCGAAGTTCTGCTTGAAGTAGGTGAACAGCGGCTTCGGCCTGTCGGACAGCGCCGACAGCGGCGTGTCGGTGCCCATCGAACCGACGGCTTCCTCGCCCATCGCCGCCATCGGCGACATCAGCACGGCAAGGTCTTCCTGCGTGTAGCCGAAGGCCTGCTGGCGATCGAGCAGCGACAGGTTCGACTTCTGCGGGTTCTTGGCGGCGGGCGCCTGCAGTTCTTCGAGCACGATCTGGGTGTTGTCGAGCCAGGCGCGATAGGGGTGGCTCGCGGCAAGCTCCGCCTTGATCTCGTCGTCGGGGATCAGGCGGCCCTGTTCGAGGTCCACCAGCAGCATCTTGCCCGGTTGCAGCCGCCACTTGGTGACGATCTGGTCTTCCGGAATCGGCAGCACGCCCATTTCGGACGCCATCAGGATGCGATCATCCTTGGTGACGAGATAGCGCGCGGGACGAAGTCCGTTGCGGTCCAGTGTCGCGCCGATCTGGCGGCCGTCGGTGAAGGCGAGTGCGGCGGGGCCGTCCCACGGCTCCATCATCGCGGCGTGATATTCGTAGAACGCGCGGCGTTCCTCATCCATCAGCGGATTGCCGGCCCAGGCTTCGGGCACCAGCATCATCATGGCGTGGGCCATCGAGTAGCCGCCCTGCACCAGGAATTCGAGCGCGTTGTCGAAGCAGGCCGTGTCGGACTGGCCCTCATAGGAGATCGGCCACAGCCGGTCGATGTCCTTGCCGAACAGGTCGGACTTCACCGAAGCCTGACGTGCGGCCATCCAGTTGACGTTGCCGCGCAGCGTGTTGATTTCGCCGTTGTGGGCGATCATGCGGTAGGGGTGCGCGAGCGACCATGCCGGGAAGGTGTTGGTCGAGAAGCGCTGATGCACCAGCGCGAGTGCGCTGACGAAATCGTCCTCGTGCAGGTCGGGATAGTACTTGCCGAGCTGGTCGGCGAGGAACATGCCCTTGTAGACGATGGTGCGCGTCGAGATCGACACCGGATAATAGCCGGAGAGGCCGCGTTCGCGGCGTTGATAGATCGCGTTCGAGATCGACTTGCGCAGAATGTAGAGTTTGCGCTCGAACTCTTCCTCGGTGCCGGCGACGCTGCCGCGGCCGATGAACACCTGCATGTTCGCGGGTTCGGTCGGCTTCACGGTGACGCCGAGCGAGGAATTGTCGGTCGGCACGTTGCGCCAGCCGAGCAGCTTCATGCCCTCGGCGGCAACCTGATCGGTGATGATGCTTTGAATGACGGTGCGCCAGGAATCGTCGCGCGGCATGAACAGCGCGCCAACGGCGTAGTCGCCGGGCTTCGGCAGGGCGAAGCCGAGTTCCTTGGTTTTACGAACGAAGAAATCGTGCGGGATCTGAACCAGGATGCCTGCGCCGTCGCCGGCGCGCGGGTCGGCGCCAACGGCGCCACGGTGTTCGAGATTGCACAGAATGTTGATCGCGTCGGTGACGATCTGGTGGGACTTCTTGCCCTTGATATTGGCGATGAAGCCGACGCCGCAGGAATCTTTTTCAAGAGAGGGGTCGTAGAGGCCCTCGGCCGGCGGACGCCATGTGTGTTCGACGGCGTGAGCGCTGGCGTCATGTTGTGTTCGTTCAGGCCGGTCATCACCCACCTGAACCATCCCTGGTGCTTGGGCACCGCCTGTGTATCTCACGAACTTGCTCATCTTGTGCCTCAAACCCGCTCAGGGGCCTCTTTACTGATCGTCCAGCCGCACCCACGGCGTTTGCGGTTTGCTCGGGCCACCATGAGCCGAAGCCCTGAGCCAAAGCCCCGAGCCGAGAACCGCCCGCCGATAGACGAGCTCGTGTCGAAAATGCAGGCTCGCTGGCGCTTATCCGGCGCGAACGAGCGGTATTTCCTGGCGCGGCGCTGGATTTGGACCCGCCATCCCCGCCTGAAATCCCGGCAAAATATGGGACAGTATTGCTGTCCTACCCGCGAGATTGCCAAACTTTTTTCTATCACACAAGCACATTGGAGTCCCCGGTGGATGCATGGCCGCCAACGGGAATTGCCGCCTCGTTTTTCTGAGGCTGTTGGCCGCAAAGAATCTCGTTCCGGCCCAAGCCCGGCCCATTCCTTGCCGAAATCCACAGCAAAATAACCTCTGAAACTCTCGAAGTTCAGGGCTGTGGATGACAGGGAGACGATCGATGAAGCTGTTCGCTTCGGTTTGCGCAGGGACGGTCATGGCGGCGGGCATCGCCTCGGTGCCTGTGCGCGCTCAGGTCATTCAGGCTCAGATCATTCAGGTCGCCGACGTTCTCAGAAGCAACGACGGGCCCTATCGCGGCGCGTATGTCGGTCCGCCCGAGCCGGTGCCGATGGAAGATGGCGACGGCGTCGTGCTCGCCCCGGAGGAAATTCCGAGAATCCTGCGCCAGCAAGGCTTTTCCCAACTCGGCCCGGTGTTCCGGCGTGGCTGGGTCTACACCGTCGCGGTGTTGAATGAGGACGGTGATGACGGCCGCCTGATCGTCGATGCGCGTAGCGGCGAGCCGATCCGCTTCATTCCGGCGATGCGCATGGACACGCGCCTGCGCGATGAACTCGACCGCATGTACGGGTCACCCGGCCCGCCGCCCGCACGGTTCGCGCGCGATCCCCGCGATTCTTATGGCGCCGCGCCGCCGCGTCGGGATTATCCGCCACGCATGGCAGATCATGACGCACCGCCGCCTGCGCCTCATCATGCGGCGCCGCTCAAGCGCGCGGCAAAGGCGCTTGCAAAGACGGCTCCGAAATCCAATCCGGCCACCATCGCAACCGCACCGGCCAAACCGCAGACGGCACCATCCACAGCGCATACGGCTCAATTGTCGGGCGCCTCATCCGCCGCGAAGGAGCCCGCCAAGGTCGAGGCAAAGCCTGAAGCGAGTCCTGCGACGGGTGCGTCGAGCGTCGAACTGAAGCCGACCGGGCCGATGCCGCCGGTCCAGCCGATGGATTGAGAAAATAAAAAAGGGCGACCGATGAACGGCCGCCCTTTTTAATTCAGGGCTTCCAGAAGCCCGCCTGTTGTTTCGTCGCGATGTTGAGACGATTCCAGACGTTGATGGTGGCGATCGTCAGAAGCAGAGAGACGATATCGGTCTCGTTGTAATGGCGGATCAGTTCGTCCCAGATTTTGTCGGGGACGGGATCATCCCTGTCGCTCAGCCGCGTCATGGCTTCGGTGAGCGCGAGCGCCGCGCGTTCGGCGGCCGTGAAGTAGGGCGTGTCACGCCATGCCGCGACGGCGAAGAGCCGCTCATCGGTTTCGCCAGCCTTCTTCGCGATCCGCCAATGGCCGTCGATACAGACGCTGCATCCATTGATCTGGCTGGCGCGCAGGCACAGCAGTTCGTGGAATGTCGTGGGAATATTGCCTTTCTTCGCGGCTTCATTCAGCGCGCCGAGCGCCTTCATGGCGTCGGAATTAAGCAAAGCAGGGTTGTTCATGCGGGGTTGCATCGGAAACCTCCTTCTTGGATTTTTGATCGCCCGGTTCCGGCCACTGTCACATTCGGCCGGAGCGGTTCGTCAGAGGGGTGACGGAGCAGGCTGCGGAGATGTGACCGATGAGCGAAAATAATTTTCTGGCGGAGAGGTTCGAGGCCAACCGGGCGCATCTGCGTGCCGTCGCCTACCGGATGCTCGGTTCGCGCAGCGAGGCGGAAGACGCGGTTCAGGAAGCCTGGCTGCGGCTCGGCCGTACCGATAGCGGCGGCATCGACAATCTCGGCGGCTGGCTCACGACCGTGGTCGCGCGAATCTGTCTCGACATGCTGCGCACGCGCAAGTCGCGACGGGAGGAACAACTCAGCCCGCATGTGTCAGAGCCTGCCGCCGACAACGAAAACGGCGAACAGGAAGTTGCCGATTCCGTCGGCGCGGCGCTGTTGATCGTGCTTGATACGCTGACGCCCGCCGAGCGGCTGGCCTTCGTGCTACATGACATGTTCGCGGTGCCGTTCGAGGACATCGCTCCGATTGTCGGGCGTCAGCCTGCCGCCGCAAGACAATTGGCGAGTCGCGCCCGCCGCCGCGTGCAGGGTGCCTCCGCGAAATCCGATGGTGAAATGCCTGAGGCCGATCTCAGCCGCCAGCGCGTGATTGTCGATGCGTTCCTCGCGGCGTCCAAGAATGGCGACTTCGAAGCGCTGTTGTCCGTGCTCGATCCGGAGGTCGTGTTCAGGTCGGATGCGGTGGCGGTGAAGATGGGTGGCGCGGCCGAGCTGCGCGGGGCGGAGGCGGTGGCCAACACCTTCAAGGGACGCGCGCAGGCGGCGCAGCCCGCGGTGGTCGATGGGGCGATGGCGATTGCCGTGGTGTTCGGTGGACGGCTTCGGCTCATACTGGAGCTTCAGATCGTGGGCGATCGTATCGCAGCCATTCAGGCCGTTGCCGATCCAGACCGGCTGCAGGGTTTCGACGTGGCGATGCTCAACACATGAAAAACGCCCCGGCAAATGCCGGGGCGAAGTCTTGGGAGAAGTGGTTCGCCGTGATCAGGCGGCCTGTTTGCCGCCGGTCTCGACGGGTTTCGCCTCGACCGGTTTCGGCGCGGCGTTGACGGTCGTGATCGGAATCTGGCGCGGTTTGGCGGCTTCCGGGATCTCGCGGACGAGATCGACATGGAGCAGGCCGTTCTCGAGCGAGGCGTTCTTCACCTGCACGAAATCGGCAAGCTGGAAGGTGCGCTCGAAGGCGCGCGAGGCGATGCCGCGATAGAGCAGTTCGTTCTTGCTGTTCTCGTTCGCGACCTTCTCGCCCTTGATCGTCAGCGTGTTTTCCTTCGCGACGATGGAGATGTCATTCTGCGAGAAGCCGGAGACGGCGACCGTAATTCGGAAGTCGTTCTCGCCGGTCCGCTCGATGTTGTAGGGCGGATAGCCTGACGCGCCGTCGCCCGGCGCCTGGTCGAGCAGCGAGAAAAGGCGGTCGAAACCGACGGTGGAACGATAGAACGGGGTGAGATCAAAGGTACGCATGGTTCAGTCCTCCAGTGAGCGACCGACGCGTCTGTCAGCAAGGCATCTCATGCCGCGAGCAACACGATGTCTTGCGGGCAAAACGCGCGGCTCTTTTTCCAAAGAGCAGACAACCCGCCGATCTGGCCGGGTTTTCGTTCTGCGTGCAGCCTTAACTGGCCTGCACGAAACTGATATGGAGATGCTCCCGGGACGTTCAAGAGGAGACGGTACCTTGCGAATGTCCATATTTTCCCGCCATTGCCTGTCTTCGGCCCCCTCATGACGCTGGTTTCGATTCCCGCCAATCCGGTTCCGGAAGACGTCGTGTCCGGCACGATCAAGGCCCGCGACGGCGTGGAGTTGCGCTTCGCGCGATGGGCACCGCCCGCCGGGCGCAAGGGCACCGTCTGCGTGTTCACCGGGCGCGGCGAATGCATCGAGAAATATTTCGAGACGGTACGAGATTTGCGCGCGCGCGGGTTTGCGGTTGCGATGATCGACTGGCGCGGGCAGGGCCATTCGGCGCGGCAGTTGAGCGATCCGCGCAAAGGCTATGTTCGCAGCTTCAAGGATTACGAGGCGGACGTCGCAGCCTTCGTGCAGCAGGTGGTGATGCCGGATTGCCCGCCGCCTTACTTCGCGCTAGCGCATTCGATGGGCGGCGCGGTGCTGCTGCGCGTGCTGCATGGCGGCTCGCGCTGGTTTGATCGCATCGTGATGACGGCGCCGATGATCGACCTGCCGGGCCGCACGACAGGCTGGCCGATCCGCACCCTGATCCGCACCATGCGTTTCGCCGGCATGGGCGGAAACTACATTCCTGGCGGCAGCGACAAACTCGTCGGTACCGGGCCGTTCGCGGACAATCCGGTGACGAGCGACCCGGTGCGCTACGCGCGCAACGCCGGGATATTGGAAGAAGACCCGACGCTGGGCATCGCCGCGCCGACGGTCGGCTGGACCGATGCGGCGTTCCGCACCATCCTTGGTTTTCGCGCCACGACCTATCCCTCACGCATCCGCCAGCCGCTGCTGCTGCTTGCGGCGGGGCATGACACGGTGGTTTCGACGGCTGCGATCGAGGAGTTCGCCTATCATCTGCGGACGGGATCGCACCTCGTCATCGCAGGCTCGAGGCACGAAATCCTGCAGGAGCAGGACCGCTACCGCGCGCAGTTCTGGGCGGCGTTCGACGCTTTCGTTCCCGGCACGCCGCTGTTCTGACGCGCAGGCGTCTGAGCCTTCACAGCAGATGCAGCTTCATGATCTTGTCGACGGCGAGGTAGCCGCCCAACAGGATCATCGAAACCAGGAAGCAGCGCCGGAAGGTTTCGGCGGGCAGGCGCTGGCGCAGCAACTGGCCGAGATACATGCCGATCAGCGAGGTCACGAGGCCAAGCGTCGAGGGCATGGCCACCTCCCATGTGAGAATGCCGCTATGCGTGAGATTGAACAGCATCGCCACGGTGGAGGTGGTGAAGAACACACCGAGCGCCTGGATGAATTCGTCGCGCTCCATGCCGATGGCCTGGAGGTAGGGCATCGTCGGGATCGCCTGCATGCCGGTGGCGGCAGCGATCAGCCCTGACGTGTAGCCGCAAACAACTCCGATCCACGTCTCCTTTCCCTTCGGAAGATAGAATTGGGCGCGCATCAGCGCGATGATGGAATAGACCACGAGCAGGATGCCGAGCAGGATCGTGCCGTAAGGCGCATAGGGGCCGGAGAGAAATCCCGTGCCCGACCAGACGCCGAGACAGGTGCATAGCAGCAGCGGCCACAGCCGCCTGAGAATGTCGGCCAGATAGGGCCCGTTGAAGGTCTGCCAGATGTTGGTGAGGATCGCCGGAACGATGACGAGGGCGATGGCGTGTGCAGTCGACATGCTGGTCGAGAGCAGGCCGATCACGATGGTCGGCAAAGCCATGCCGATCACGCCTTTGACGAATCCGGCAACCATGAAAACGAGAGCGATGGCGAAGAGAATCGGGTCGAACATGGCGCGCACATTGACGAAGTCGGCGCCCGTGCACAATGTGGAGGTTACGCAGAAAGCCTTCGGATTTTACGAAGGCTGAGGAAAAGATGGGAGGTAACCCGTGCGGCCGTTCGATCTCGTCGACCTCAATTTGTTCGTCGCGGTGGCCGAGGCGGGCAACATCACCCGCGCCGCGAGCCGCGTGGGCCTCGCGCTTGCTTCCGCCAGCGCACGGATCAGGCATCTGGAGGAGGCGCTCGGCGTCGCGCTGCTGGAGCGGCAGCGGCTTGGCGTCAGGCTGACGCCGGCCGGCGAAAAGCTGCTCGATCATGCGCGGCTGGTGCTGCATCAGGTCGCCGAGATGCGCAGCGAAGCAGCCTCTTATACCGGCGGCGTGAAGGGACACATCCACATCTTGTCCAATACGTCGGCGACGAGCGAACATCTGCCGTGTACGCTGGCGGCGTTTCTGGCCAAGCATCCCGCGATCAGCATTGATGTCGAGGAACGCAAGAGCCCGGACATCGCGCTCGCGCTGGTCTCGGGCGTCGGCGATATCGGCATCGCGGCCGAAAGCGTGATGGGCGAGGGGCTCGATCATTTCCGGTTCTGCGACGACCGGCTGGTGCTGATCTGCGCGCGCACGGATGAACTGGCGCGACGGCGACAAGTCGGCTTCTCCGAGATTGCGGATCGTCCCTTTGTCGGTCTCTCCGAAGTCTCGGCGTTGCAGGATCACCTTGCCGCTCATGCCGCGCGGCTCGGGCGCAGGCTCAACATGCGCGCGCGGATCAAAACATTTGATGCGGTCGGGCGGCTGGTGGAAGCGGGCGTCGGCGTTGCGGTCATTCCCGAGATCGCCGCGCGACGCTGCACCGAGAGGATGAAGCTCAAGGCGGTGCGGATCAGGGATCCGTGGGCTGAACGGCAATTGGCGGTAGCGACGCGGGCAGGGCACGCTCTGCCGAAGGCGGCGCGTCAGCTTGTCGATTATCTTAAGGTGGTCGCGAAGGCGTAAAGGCTCACGCCTGCAGCATTTTCAGCACGCTATCGTGCAGTCGCTTGTCGCCGGAGGCGACGATGCGCCCGCCCTTCTCCGCGCTTTCGCCTTCCCATGTGGTCATGATGCCGCCCGCGCCATGCACGATCGGGATCAGCGCCGCGACGTCGTGCGGCTTCAGTTCGGTCTCGATGACGATGTCGAGATGGCCGGAGGCGAGCATGCAATAGGAGTAGCAATCGCCGCCGTAACGCGACAGTTGCACTTCCTGCTCAATCTTGCCGAACTGCGCGCGGTCGGCGTCGTTCATCAGGCGGGGGCTCGTGGTGAACAGCGTCGCTTCGGCGAGCGAAGCGCAGCGGCGGGTGGAAAGTCTGCGTTTTCCATTGCGGCCCTGATAGAGCGCCGCGCCGTTGTCGCCGGAAAATCGCTCGCCGATATAGGGCTGGTGCATCATGCCGTAGGCGGGCTGGCCGCGGTGGGTGAGCGCGATCAGCGTGCCCCAGATCGGCATGCCGGAAATGAACGATTTGGTGCCGTCGATCGGATCCAGCACCCAGACATATTCGGCATCAGGACGTTCGATCCCGAATTCCTCGCCGATGATGCCGTGCTGGGGAAAGCTGTCCTTGATCATCCGCCGCATCACCGCCTCGGCGCCGCGGTCGGCTTCGGTGACGGGATCGAGGTCGCGCCCGGTATTCTTGTTGTCGATACCGAGCGAGGTGCGGAAGAACGGCAGGATGGTGTCGCCGGAGGCGGAAGCCAGACGTTCGATGAAGGCAGTGAAATCGATGACCGTCACGGAGAACCTTTTGTTGTTTGCTGCTGTGGGCCTGCGCGCCGCGTCGCTGCCTTGTGTGGCTGTCAACGTCTTGGAGTTCAACGCTCTAAAAAAGAGTGTAGCCCGGAGCCGATGCGGAGAAGCAAAAGAATCCGTGCCATAGACAATTTCTGATCGAAGATTCTATTCAAGCACTGCAACATGAATGACTGTCATAAAACTGACTTTTAAATTCATAATTTGGTCTAAGGCTTAGCGGCCGAGCAGCGCGGTTAACATTATAACCGATTGAAATCACAGAGTCGTTATCTGGAACTCGCGTGCAGTTTTGCTGTTTTGATATGCATATATCGCATGGCAAATAATGAAAATGGACTTGAATTCAGTTGCGTTGCAATGCATATTGATGCGGTGCAATAGCGCGATGCGCTGTTGCTGCCCTCCTTGGGCGTTTCCTCCCTAGACTTAGGCCACTCGCTTGCGGGTGGCCTTTTTTCTTGCCCGCATGTTTTCCGGCGATGTCCTTAGTGCCGGTCGCACCAATCCATGCGCCTCGCATAAGCGAGCCGGGAGAACGGGCCGAAAGGCCAGTCGCGTCGAAAGGGAGCCTGGAGTTACTCCGCCGCCGCCTCGAAGGGGCCGGAGGAATCAAAGCGCAGCGCCGTCAGTGCTTCCGCAAGAGCAGAGAAGTCGGCCGCGACTTTCCGGAATTGCGGGCCGCGTTCGCGCCGCCGCTCGTCCATGTAGATTGCGCGGTTGAGCTCGATCTGGATCGTGTGCAGGCCGCTTGCGGGATTGCCGTAATGCTCTGTGATGAAGCCACCGGCATAAGGCTTGTTGCGGCCGACGCTGTAGCCGAGTGCAGCGAAGGTTTCTTCCACCGCGTCAGCGAGCATGCCTGCGCAGGATGTGCCGTAGCGATCGCCAAGCACGACGTCGGGGCGGCGCTTGTCTTCGCGCGAGACGCCGATCGAAGGCATCGAGTGGCAATCGGCGACAATGGCGTAGCCGAACATCTGCTGCGCCTTGGTCGCGAGTCGCCGTAGCGCGCGGTGATAAGGCTTGTAGAGCAGGTCGATCCGCGCCAGCGCCTCGTCCACCGCAAGGCGTTCACGGTAGATTTCCTGCCCGTCGCCGACCACGCGCGGAATGGTGCCCAATCCACCCGCGACCCGCATCGAGCGGGTATTGGCGAAACTTGGCAACCGGTCGTCGAACATCCGGGGATCGAGTTCATAGGGTTCGCGGTTGACGTCGACATAGCAGCGCGGGAAATGCACCCGCATGACCGGAAAGCCCTCGTCGGCGAGGTGGCCGACGATCTCGTCCATGAAGGAATCCTCCGACCGGCGCAGCGCATCATGGTCGATGCGCGTCGCGGCGAGGAATTCAGCCGGGTAGACCGAGCCCGAATGGGGCGAGTTGAAGATGATCGGGGCGCGCCACGTCTCCGGTTCGTGAATTTCGAACGGAGGGGAAATTGCGTCGTCAAACTCGTCGATCATTGGACTCCCTCAGGCAGCCATGCACCGGCGCGGTGGCCGGGCGTGACGCCCTTCTCTATAGTATCGCGATTGTCCATAAAGGCTTCCATTCGGGCAAGAGCGAGGGCACCTTCACCCGAAATTTACCCTCTGTCGGTCAGATGGGGGAACCAACCGAAAATCCAACCCGGATGCCTGCCTGCCATGAATATCCAGCATAAAATCCTCCTGGCCGAAGACGATAACGACATGCGCCGCTTTCTGGTGAAGGCCCTGGAGAACGCCGGGTTTCAGGTCTCGTCCTACGACAACGGGCTGTCAGCCTATCAGAGGTTGCGCGAAGAGCCCTTTGAAATGCTTCTAACCGACATCGTGATGCCGGAAATGGACGGCATCGAGCTCGCCCGCCGGGCGTCGGAGCTCGACCCTGACATCAAGATCATGTTCATCACCGGCTTCGCCGCGGTGGCGCTGAATTCCGATTCGGAGGCCCCGAAGAACGCCAAGGTATTGGCCAAGCCCGTGCATCTGCGCGAATTGGTGAGCGAAGTGAACAAGATGCTGGCGGCCTGAGGCTGCCGGATCAGAAGATCTTGGGCGTGGGCAAGGCTGTGAACGTGCCTTGCCACCGCCTGCGTCAGCCGATATAGGATCGGCTTCCCGAACAGATGGACCGGTTGGACCGGGCGCGTAGCTCAGCGGGAGAGCACTTCCTTGACATGGAAGGGGTCACAGGTTCGATCCCTGTCGCGCCCACCATCTGCTCCGCTAACGGCGGGCATTTCACGCAACATCACGACCACCCTTGATTGTCCGCAAGGCCGGTTTTGCACGGTCCTTGCACGAAAAAAGAGAACGTGAGCAGTACGCCTGCAGCTCGCGGATGATGTTCTCGGTGGCTTGCATGGCGTCGGACAGATAATCCGGGTCGTTGTGCTCATACCAGTTGGCCGTCCGGCTCTCGTCGTGACCGAGCCACATGTCCCGCTGCTCCTGCGAAACCGGTGGCTTTTTCGACCTGCGAACGTGCGTCGCCATGAAATGGCGGATCGTATCCTGGGTGAACCGATCCATGCCGGCGTCGACAGCGTGGCGCTTGAACGTCTTCTTCATCGTCGTGATAGGCTTGCCGTCCCAGATCATCGGCGCGTCGCCGCCCCATTCATCCAGCCAACCGGTCAGGTTCGCGGTCAGCCGGATCGTCGGCCGGTATTTCTTTGTCTGTCGGCGACCGGGCGGATTGAGGTTCAGTGTCCCGAACTCGCGGTTGACCTGCTTTCCGGGCCGAAGGTCGATGATCGCTTCTGGCCGAGCCCATGTATTCAGCGCGAGGATCACGAACCGGAACAGGTTCTCTTGCCGTTTGTCGATCGCGTCAATGAACTGGCCGAGCTGCTTGAACGTTGGCAACCAGTCGCGCGGCATCGACGGTGCCAGCGCCGTAAGCTCGGCGACGCGCTTGGGCTGCGTCACGACATCGGGCGCGGAATCGAGCAGTTGGATTTCATGCTCGTTGCCGAATCCGTCCTTCACGACTGACAGCCGCTTGCCGAACCGGAAGGCGGCGGAAACAACCGCAAGATTGCGCGCAATGGATCCTGCGGCGTGACCGTGTTTTGAGACGCACCACAGCATGAACTCTTTCTGTTTGATCGGGCCGAATGTTGAGACCGCCGCCGTGGGCATGATCTTCTCGGCTAGAAATTCGCTCATGAGCGCGATGGCGCGGAAGGCTTGATCGCCGGACGGCTTCGCCTTTACGTCGTTCTCATAGTAATGATCGAGCGCAGCCACAATCATCACGGATGCGGGCGAACGGCTTCCGTCTTGCCGTGCTGCCCCGACAATTTCGATGAGTTTTTCCTGGGCGGTTTCGAGAACTTCTGTGCCAAGTGACCGGCGACGCGTTGCGCCTGTTCGCTGGTCATACCAGTAGGCGTAGAGCTTTCCGGTATTGTGAGCATTGCCGATCCAGTATCCGCCGTACTCCCACAATCGAGACACGGGACTTCCTTTCTCTTCAGGTAGGCCGCGACATCGTCAGGATGATACAGGACGATGCCGCGCTTGCCGCTGACAAATGAGATTTCGTTACCCTGTCGAGCGCTGCGGAGTTCTCGCCCGCTCAACAGGTTTGGGTAGCGACGACAGACCTCGGTTTCGGTTATCAGCGCGTCGAAGTGTGCCAGGGTAGATGTCACGCTCTATGGCCCCCACAACCTTTGATCGTCGCGGATGAAATTAATGCGCGGCGCGCTTTCCACATCGTGGCCGATGGGAACATCCAGAGAGACGTCACCCCACCTATTGTGATCGTCGCGAAAACTGGCGCGGATGAACTCTTTGACTTGGCATGCGATTTGAGATTGCTTCAGGCGCCCCTCCAGTACCGCGAGCGTAATATTGCTAATGATGTCATCGCGTTGATCTCGCGGGAGTGAGCGAGGAACAGCAGCGGCGATTAGATCAAGGACACGGAGGGCGTTAGAGTGAGTAGCCACGATAGCCGGGCGAGAGATAAGGGTTGATGAGCGAACTGTCAGCTTTTTGAGCTGAGCTTTCAGCTTCGGGTTGAAAAACAAGAAAGCCTTCCCCTTCCAAGGCCCAAGAACTTCCGAGACGGCTGCCAGCTTTTTAGTTTCGCGAACTGCTTCGATCGCTTGCTCTACCTGTTCACGCGAGAAACTCCGGGTGACATTGGCCGTGTAGCCATGGCGGTGCTGGCCCGCCCTTCTCAAAGCGCGAACACGTTTGCTTCTTTTCTCATTGATGGCATCCCTGTTTCGACGGAAGGATTCCTGCTTTGCCTGTTTCAAACAGGCGCGACACCCCCTGAAGCCTCTTTTGTCTATGAGAAGATTTTCGCCGAAAAGTGGGTGTCCCTTTTTGCAATGAGTTTTCTCGCTGTTTTTCATTAGATCCAACCTTGCTCTCGTGCCGGCGCCAGTCGCCAACCGAGGCAGAATCGGAATCCTCGAAAAGGTCCGAAATGAGTCAACTAGCCGATAGGGCGCGACGTTTAACCTCCGATGTCGCGTCGCCCACCGACCTAATCGCGCAGGTCCGCATTGGACTGGCGCCTTGAGGCCGAGCGCGTCAGTGCTTGCGTCGGGCAGGCGGCTCATGGTGTAGCCCTCCGGATCGCCATCATCCCTTGTGTCGCGAGTGCGTCGGCGCGCTCATTGCCGGCATGTCCGTTGTGTCCGCGTACCCAGCGCCATGTCACTCGGAGTCCTGCGGCCTCGCCATCCAGGTGAACCCAGAGGTCGGCGTTCGGGACCGGCGCATCCTTACGGATGGCCTTTTGCTTATCAGTCCATTTCCGAATTTTCTTCTGTCGGCTCGCAGCCCATTCGGTGGAGCCTTTCACGACGTATTCGCTGTCGCTGACGATCGTGACCTGACAGTTCGCAGGCAGGACGGTCAACGCTGTGATGACTGCCATCAATTCCATGCGGTTGTTGGTGGTCACCGGCTCGCCACCGATGATTTCAACGCGGCCGACCTGATGGCAGTCGATCACGACGCCGAAACCGCCGACGCCGGGGTTCGGCTCGCATCCGCCGTCACAGTGGACCAAGACGCGATCTGACCGTCGAAGCCGCTCGCGGGCTTCTGGGACAGACAGTGGACGCGACGGCAGAGGGGGAGCCGCCGCCGCGTCCGTCGTGCCAATGTCTGAGGGGATGACAGCCATCGGGATCACGTTCGCTCACGGAAGTGCAGCAGATCATCGCGCATTGAGGCGATGAGAAGCTCCGCCTTGCGGTAGCGCGCGGCACTGTCTTTGTGAGGGAGATGCAACATTAGCGCACTCCCTTCCGCTGAATAATCTCCAGTCGATCCGCCACATGGGCGGACATGCGGCACAGCAAATACGAATTGAGGTCGTGGTCGTAATTCCGATACTTGTCCCGCGCCAGAGCTTTGATGAATTTCATCATGGTCAGGCAGTCGGACAGCGATGTGAGACGGCAATCGGCAACTTCGCACAACAGTGACCTGAATGCGCTTGTATATGCGCCGGATTTGATCCTTGCATCCCAGAAGCCGTTCATTTTTTGGGCTTCAACCACCGCCGCGGTTGCGAATTGCAAGTCGCGCATTTTACGCGCTCGGCATTCTTTCAAATACGAAACCCTAGCCGGGTCGCCTTTTGCTTTGGCTTCTTTAATCCACTTCTCAAAGGTGTTCTTGAGATCTGAAATAAATGAAACGAAGAGCGGTGAGTTGTCGTCGTGGTACCAACCGATTTGAACGGACGCATATTCGATCCGCTCATTCGCTGGCAGCAACCGCTCAAGTGCTTTGAGTGCCTTTTCCGCCTCGATCTGCTTTCGAAGCAGGAATAACGCATTTGCCGTGACGCGCTCGATCGATCCGTCGCCATTGCGAGCTTTGCGGATGGCTCGAACGATACGCGCGGCCTCGTTGTGCTTTTCTTCCCAAAGAAGGTTGAACATTACCTTGAACTTCGGGGGTATGCGGACTGCTTCCGCCTTCGTCACAATGACCGGCGGAGTGCTGACAGCGCGCGGCCCTTTGGTGATAAATCTGGACAGTTTTGCCGGGTCGATCGCGTCGGCTGTCAATTCCTGAACTGCTGACATGGTGGCGTTCCCCTTTTGACGTTCAGTATCCAAGGATCGCGGCCCAGACGGCCACGTTGGCGATGGTGAGTGTGATGGCGATGAAGGATGCCCAACCCGGTACCTCGGCGTTCAGCACAGTCATTCGATCACCTGTTCTGATTTGCGGGAGAGGGGACGGGTATCCGTGGTCGCGGTGGCAAGCGGCTCAAAGCCGATATTCTGCTGCCGGATGGCTCGCGCGGCATCGGTGGCCTCGTCCATCAGAACGATGATGCTGCCCTCGGGGACGCCGGCATCACGCAACGCGCGCATAACGGCGCGCTCATCACCGAGATCGCATGACGACACGGCGAGGATGCGAGCCAGCGCCGCTGTGGTGTGAGGGCATGCGCTCATTGCGCTGGCCCTCGGTTGACGAAACGCTCCAGCACGGCGACATGCGCAGATTGGTCGCCGTTGTGCTGAGGAGGACTGACCATGATCTCGGGAGGAATCCGAGATGCGAGGTAATCAAGGCCCTTCGGGGTAACCCAGCCGCGCGGGCGCGTGACCTCGTCAGTGCCGAGTTCACCTTTGACGACGAACAGCCCGGCATCGACGTACTGTGCGCGCGGGATCAGGACGCCTCCCTGATGGAAGCAGTATTTCTTCTGCAGCCATTCGGTGAATAGGCGAGGGCGACAGCCCAGGGCGCGCCCCGCGTTCTGGTAGCCGAACAGGCCGTCAGCATTGATAAAGGCGTCGTAGGCGTCTGCCTTCGGGCCTAGGACGGTAATCTGTCGCTCGGCCGCCTGACGCAGTTCGACCTGATCGGCCCAAGCACGAGCCGCGATGGCCGGGCTGGTGAAGTCGGGCAGCTTGGCGAACGCAACCGTCTGCTCCAGTTCCTGCCAGCGATCGACAAGGCGAGCTGTGAACTCGGGGCTGAGCTGGGCGACGATGACGTAGCTGTCACGCTTGCCGACCCGGTATTCCTTGATCGTTCGTGGCCCAAGACCGGGATTGGAGACTTCCGCCAACGGCGGAAGTGTAATTACACCGCGTTCTGCAAGGCGCTCAATCGAGCGCTTAACGTCGTCGTGGCGAGAGCCGAGCAATTCGGCGATCTCGCGGCTGGACATAGTCGGCTCGGCGCCGAGACCAAACTGCGGTGTGAGGGCGGATGGCATATGCGCTCCCGAATGCTTCGAGAGCGATAATGCATTAATGCACGATCAAGTCAATGCATTAATTCACGGGTGGTCGAACATGATGTAGTTAATCGCGTCCTGAGTGTCGCCGCGGATGACCCATTCGATGGTCCCGATGATCTTAATTTCGTCATTACCCATTGAATTATCAAGAATTATTGGCTTCATTAAGGGGCGTTTGGCATCCCCTGTCAGATCATCGCTGGCGCCGCTTAGAAGCGTCCAGCGGTCCGGCCTATCACCCTCCTGCCTCATGAAACGTGCAGTAAGTTCGATCTTTGAGCCGTCCCGCGCGCGGCGCTCCACTATAACTGGGTGGGTCATCCTTCGATTATTGTATGGCCTGTTCAACCAAAGACGCTCTGGATCGTAACGAACACAAAACAAAATATCACCGTGATTTGCGATAGCAGTCGCGCTTTCGTCCCTTACTATGCAGGCGAAACACTGCTCCGGCTTATGGAAAGTGCTCGTCAGAGACAGTGGGCCATAGTCGGTAATATCTTTGAGCGCCGGTTCTCTCCACTTCCCTGCAGCGACATCTCCAATAAAAATAGTGTTTTTCGTAGCCAACGCATTTACATGCTCATCGGCGGGGTCGAGAAACACATCCTTGCGGTGGTAGTAACCGGTGGTGAGCTCCGCCGAGTCCTTAGCCTCCAAAAATGGAGCAGGATTTAGTTTGCTGAAGACGGCGATCTTCTCAATCGTCTTCATGGACAATGTGAACTTGTGCTTCGGATCGTTCAGAGCGCGGGTGAGGGTAGATCCAGATATGCCGGCCCCCTTCGCTAACGCTCCAGGCGTGAGATTGAGGGCGTCTAGGACATGAAGGACGTAGGCCTTGGCGGCAGCTTGCAGATTCATGTTTGCACCCTAAATGCGGAATAAATTCAATACATCATGCATAAATGCAGTAATTGCTTGCGGGGAGAGCGGAAATCGGGCATTAATTCACGATGCCATGCTCTATTTCGACCGACATCGCTTTATTTGAGGCCCGCCTAAAGGCGGCCAAGGTGCCGTTATCTAGGGTGCTGGCGGCAGCAGAGATTGACCGCTCAACTTGGAGCCGATGGCGCTCTGACGGCGTAAGCCCCACGCTCACCAAATGGCGCGCTGTGCAGTTCGCTGTCGACAGTCTTGCTGGTCCGGTCAATGCACCGAATACCCCATCACCCGATGATACAGGCGACCGTGCTTTACCGTCATCTGACGATCCCAATTCTGAAACTCCGCAATCGCCGACCGTTGTCGGCGACCCAGATTCCGCCGCGTCATCGCGACGGAACGCTTCTGGCTGCCGAGCCTGACCCGGCCACGGCTGCGATCCCGACTGCGCGTTGTGTTGCGTTCCATGTGAGTTGCTCCTGCAATGAGAAAATCGATGCGCCAAGCCTACGCAACGACCGATCAGAACGGCAAATCGCCGCCACTCCAAAACGGATCGGAATTATCCGTAACGGATACATTTCAGTTCATCCACGGTGCGGTCACCAACATCTTCAAGCGCATCCAGCCCAACAAAACATGGGCTTTGATCGCCGACACGCTCGGCCTGGGAGAGCACGCCGCGAAGCATCGCGCAGCGAACCATCGTGACTATAGCGTCGAAGAGATCATGGTCCTTCTTCACCAAGAGAACGGCGACGAGATCCTTGAACTGCTGATGGCTGACGCGATGCCAAAGTGGTGGCAGGGCCTGCAGGCGTCTTTGACGCTGTCGAAGGCATATGCCGCGCAGGCGGCGTGGCACCAGAGCGTGATGGCACTCGACAAACAATCAATGGATGCCCCGACCCGCCGACAATTCAAGAAAGTTCGCAATGCAGACCGAAAACTCACCGCCGCCCGCGCGGCGCAAGAACTTGCCACGGGGCTTCTTCTTCAAAACCAAGATCGCTCTTTGGCTGGCCCCGTGGCTGCGCCCGCTGTCAAAGCGAAAATCCCCGCCGCAGGAATGCGGGCAGGAGGTCGGCGCGGATGAGCATGAATTACAGCGCGGTATTCCCGAAGTTTTGGACCGGAGCGACCGGACGCAACATCCGCGGTGACTTGGAAACCCAGGTCATCGCCGCTTACCTGATGACGTCGCCACATGCGAACATCATCGGCGTCTATCACTGCCCACCGTCCTACATTTGCGAGGACACTGGATGCTCCTTCGAAGGGGTTTCGAAGGGGCTTCGCCGCCTTGAAGAACTCGACTTTTGCACCGTCGATAAGACCACAGACGTGATCTGGGTGCATGAGATGGCGTTTTACCAGATCGGTAAAGAGGTCAAGCCAACCGACAAGCGGCTGAAATACATCCATCGCTTCTTCGATGGCATTCAAAATCCCCTTACAAAATGGGCATTTTTCAAACGTTACGGTTCAGCGTTCCTCCTACCGGAGCCGCCTCAGCAGCAGTCTTATGATACCGATGTGGAAGGGGCTTCGAAGGGGCTTCTAAGGGGCTTCGATGGGGCTTCGATGGGGCATCCGCCACTATCACCATCACTATCACCAACACCAGCACTATCACCAACACCATCTCAGCCGTCGCCTTCGGCTCCTGAAATGGTCTTGGGCGGTGGTTCTTCAAAGCTACCGGTGAAGACAGGATCGAACCGAAATACATCGCTGGGCAAGGTGACCAACGTAGACTTCGAGGATTGGTGGAAACTGTACCCTCTCAAAAAATCAAAGGCAGGCGCGCAGCGTTCTTTCGAAAAGATCATCACCAGTGGTCAGGCAACCATCGAAGAGCTTCGCACAGGCGCCATGCGCTATGCAGCTGAGCGCACCAACCAAGACCCGAAATACACGAAGCATCCAACGACTTGGCTGAACCAAGGGTGTTGGTCCGATGAAGGGCCATCCCGCATCAGCGGTGTGTTTGCTGTGCCCTCTGGTGGCACGTCGCCGCGCTCCGGTGCTGTCAGCCGATTACTCAACAAAATTCATGGTCAGAAGCAGGAGGCCTCATGAGCAACATCGTTCGTCTCGCAACATCTCGACCGGTGCAGTCTCGTGGTCCGGAGTATCCATCACCCACTCATGCTTCCGTAATCGAGGCGGAGGTCTCAGCCGTCTTCCAACTCAATAGCGAGTTTTATTCGGCTCGCCACGACGAGCAGCGGCTGACGTCCTTAATAGCGCGGTGCCAGCCCTTGCTTGGACCATACGCAGGCGAACTGAAGCGGGAGATCGCAAAGGCGCTGCAGCCTGCAACCGTCGATGAAATTCGCAAGCACATCGTTCTGCTGCTCTACAGCAATCCGCGCGCGCAGCGGCTGACAGAATCGTTCGGAGATCTCGTTGAAAGTGACGTTGGGGCACTGGAACCAAGTAAGGGGGCGATTGAAGCCGCTTGCCGACATCTTCGCACAAACCCGCGCCCGGAGTTCAAGCCGGTCCCAGATATTCCTGAGATTGTCGACATGGTGAAGATGAAGCAGGGCAGCTTTGAGCGTGCCGCTGACCTGATTGACCGAATGCCTGCAAAAATCGAAGAGGCCACCAAACAACTCGACGAGCTCAAGCGATATTCCGCTCTTCAGCGGGATCGGACAAAAAATCAAATCCGGCGAGTTCTGCAAGATCACCCATCGGCCGACGAAAGCTTTGCACTCAGAGGATATTCGCGATCGCTGATCGATGAGGTTAGGTCGGAGATGATCGCGGAGCGAGAGCTTGCTGCGCGGAACCCGGCGTCGGTAAGTGAAAATCCACTTGCGTGATGCTGTGAGAAGCCGAAATGACTCATCGCCCGATCCAACAAATCGCCATCCACGGACATGAGCCCGGCGGGACGCGGCGCGTCTATCCGATCTTGATGACGTGGGACCGGTCATCCTCGCTGATCGATGAGGCTATTCAACATGAGCAGATGTCGGACTGGCAAGGTCAGGCGCTGCATGCGCAAGGCGGCACGACGAAGAGTGAAGCGAGATCAGGAGCGGGCAAGTGAGCAAGAAAAATCAGCAGATGGCGGTCAATCCGCTGACGCGGCACGAAAGGCTGATGACACTGGCTCGAAGGTGTGAGCAGACGCGCGCGTCGAGCCAGCCGATCGACGAGGCAATCGCGCTGGAGTTCGGGTGGAGTTATGACGACAAGGCGCGGATGTGGCGGTCGGGTGACGTAAAGCAGCCGGATCGCATCCATGCGCCCCAATTCACGCTGGTCTTCGAGCACACCAAGCGCCTGCTTCCGGTCGGATTCCGGTGGCGCGGCGGGACCTGCCACATCAGCAGCGAGGTCCACATCTGCCCAGACCACAACGACCCGATGCATCGCGAGCGGCTGATGAAGGAATGCCCGCCGTCGGTCCAAATCTGGAACGAGGGTTTAGAGGTCGAACTGCGGCCCGGAGGCGATAGCGCGTTCATTCTCGCCTTCGCTGCGGTGTGCCTTCGCGCCCACGCTGAAATGGAGTTGTGCAAGTGAGCATCAGGTCTTGGAAGGACCCGGGGAAGGGGATCAGCCGCAGCGACGGTGGTCTGCGTCGAATAGTGACCGGATTCGACCCCGAGACGTTCGATCAAGTCCGCGACTTAGCGAAGAAGTCCGGCGTCAGCTTCAGCGAGAAGGTCCGCGAGTTGGTCGAGTTCGGTCTGAATGACATCGAGGAGGATCAGCAAGGTGCAAAATGACCAACCGATGCGGTGGCATATCCTGATCGCCTCACCGGGGCAGGAGATCAAGGCCGACGACGGCCTACATGCTCGCAAGGTGGAATCGTTCGTGCCGAAGTTGGCGCGGGCACAGCGCGCGGGCCGAAGTTCCATTCGCGTGGTGCCGCGTCCGATGTTGCAATGCTACGCCTTTGCCAATCTGCCGGTGGACGTCAGCGGCAAGGTCGACGGAGGCATTGGTGACATCGTCCGGGCCACGCCAGGAATTCAGGGTTTTATGATGCTGGAATACAATCGATATGCCACGGTGCCGAACGAGGCCATCGACATGCTGCGCTTCACCGAGGCCGAGATTGAGGAAGATCGCTGCAGGAAATTCAATCGGCCGCCGGCGTTCGCTGTGGGACAGCGGGTGTCGATCCCAAAAGGCCCATGGTCTGAGATCGCAGGCAAGATCAAATCGCTCCACGGCAACATGGCAGAGGTCGTCATGGAGATGGCTATCTTGGGAAGGGACACCGCCCGCGTCGATGTGAGCAACCTTCGACAGGCTGGATAATTATTCGTGCAAGTGAATCACTTCATCTGCGAAGCACCATATGTTGATCGCGCTTGTAACTCCCGCACCATCGGGAGCGAGTCGATGCAGATAAGTGGATAGCGACGATGCATCGGCGTCCATCAGTTCGGACAGGCAAAGCCCATCACTTGGGCGAGACGCGCGTAGCGTCTTCATTGTATCCCGAGGAAACGTTTCGCGTACCTCGGTTGATGCGTTTCCCGTGAAACAATGTCGAGGCTCAATGTCCGACAACGTCATTCATCTCAACGACCATAGATTAGCGGCCATCAAATCTGACGGCGGCAGGGCCCGCATCAAGCGCCAGCGCGCCAAGCGCTTTGGCAAAGAGCCGGTGGATGAATTGGTGATGCTGCGGCCTGATCCTGAGATCATTGAGTTGCCGAGCGATTGTGCCTAAGCCGTTAGAGCGGCGCGAGCGCAACAGAGAACATGACGCCCGCCGTCGAGCTACGAAGGAATGGCGGGCGTGGTACAACACCAAGCGATGGCGCGACAGGCGCTTCGCCCAGCTCCGAGCGGAGCCGTTATGCCAGCGATGCAAGGCCAAGGGGTTGGTTGTTGCGGCTACTGTTGCTCACCATGTTGTTCGTCATGGTGGTGACGCTGATTTGTTCTGGAATGGCGAGCTGGCTTCGTCGTGCAAGGAATGCCACGACACGATAGAGCAGGCCATCGAGGCGAGAGGCTATGAGGTTGGGTGTGATGTGAGCGGGCGCCCGATCGCTTCAGACCATCCTTGGAATCGAAAACGAAATTGAAAACTCATTAGGGGGGGGCGGTCAAAAAGTCTGGAGAGTTTCTCTAGGAGACCGGCGCCCAAGCTACATACGCAATGGGACCAAAAATCAAAGGGGACCCATCGCAATCAAACGGGACGACGAGAGGTAGATAATTGAAATCCTTCGTCGAATTGCGCTGTTTGATTAATCTGGAAATCAAACGAAATGCCGCGAGGCGGTAAACGCGAGGGTGCGGGGCGGAAGCCAGCCGCAAAGCCTGCGGCCCCGGCGCAAAAACCGCTGACCCCTCGCTTTGAGCCGACAGTCATTGATGGGCTGGCTGAGCCTGAATGGGCGGCGCAGTTCACGGACGAACTGGATCAAGATCTTGCGCGCCGGCAATGGCGCATAATCATTGGCGAGCTGCGCGGTTCGGAGAAGCTGGCAAACGCAAACGAGCGACAGGTCAAGCGCCTAGTCGACGCCTATGTGCTCTACGAAATCGCTATGCGCCACGTTGCGGATGAGGGGGCAGTCTTCCCGCGCAAGGGCAAAAAGCAGCCCGCGTATAATCCGTGGTTCACAGTATTGAAGGACGCGAACGCGATGGCGTCGGCTGCTGAGGCAGAGCTGACGATCACGCCGCGCCGGCGCAACAATGGCGGAAAAGTCCAAAGGCAAAAGCCGTCGGTCATCGGCGGCGGCTACCTCAAAGCGGTTGCCAAGTGACCCAACCACGCAATGGGCGCGCGACGTTGTCGACGGTCGGATTGTATCTGGTGAATTGGTATGTCACGCCGCTGAGCGGCACATAAAGGACATCCTGGAGGGATCAGCCCGCGACATCTACTGGGCGCCGGAACGCGCAGAGCATGCACTCGGGTTCTACCCGAACTGCCTTTCGATTACGGAAGGCGCTCTCGTCGGGCAGCCCTTCAACCTTTTGCCTTGGCACACCTTCTCCGCCGGCAATCTGTTTGGCTGGCGCAAATCTAGCGGCCGCATGCGATATCGCTCCGGCTGGCTCGAGACCGGGAAGGGGCAAGCGAAGTCCCCGTTCATGGCGGCCACAGGCCTGTACATGATGGGGTATTACGGCGTTCACCGCGCCAAGGTTTATGCGATCGGTCAGGATAAGGCGACCGCCAACGTTCTGTTCAAGGACGCCGCGGCGATGTGCCGGGCGCCGATACCTGGGACGGATCCGGAGGACAGAGATACTCTCGAGGGGCGCGGCGAAGTCATCATCCGCGGCTTTCTGGACAACGCTTTCAAAATCGAGCACCCGGCGACTAACTCGGTTTTTCAGTCGCTCGCAAACGGTGAGGCGATTTCGGGCCCGAGGCCGACGCTGGTTTCGGCGGACGAGATCCACGAGTTCAAAAGCAATTCATCTATCGAGACGTGGAAGCGCGCTATCGCCAAGATGCCTGGCGATGCATTGATGCTTCTCGGAACGAACACCCCAGCTTCAACGCAGATCGTCGGCACTCAATATTCGGAATATTACCAGAAGGTCGCGAAGGGCGAGATCAGGGACGACGAGGCCTTTGGCTTCATCGCGCGCGTCGACAGGGTGGATCGCGAGAAGGTTTTCGAGAACGAGGCGTGCTGGATAAAGGCGCTCCCAGCGCTCGGCATCACGTTCCCGATCGAGAACATCCGCGGCGAAGTGAACACCGCGCGCGAGCTTCTCTCCACCGCCATGTCGGTGAAGCGCCTCTACTTCGGAATTCCTACCGGCTCGGTCGATTTCTGGATTGCAGAGGAAGCCTGGGCCGCCGTTCAGGGCAAGGTTGACATGCTGGCACTGCGAAAATGCAGGTGCTGGCTGTCTCTTGATCTTTCGCAGAAGAATGATTTGACCGCGCTCACCGCCGTATGGATCGATGAAAACGGGCATCTCTGGGCAAAGACTTGGTATTGGACCACGAAGGACAAGCTGGCGGACCGGGCTCGCACGGATAACGCGCCTTATGAGGAGTGGGTCGAAGACGAGGGTATTGACCTGACCGCCGTTCCTGGCGCCGTAATTGATAAGACGTTCGTCGCTGCCAAGATCAAGGAATTCATTTCGGAGAACGAAGCGGTTGAGTTTCTGGCGTTCGACCCAGCCGGCATCGGTGACTTCATCGCGGCATGCGAGCAGATCGGGTTTCCGGTCTGGAAATGGGAAGGCCCAGACGAACCGGAAGGCCAGGGACTCAAGCTTGTAAGCCACGGCCAGGGAACCAGGGTTATCTTCGAAGACAAGCAACTCTGCATGCCCCGTTCGGTGGAGCGGCTTGAGGACAGAATCCTCACAAAAGGAATTACGATCGATTCCTCGCCTGTCACCTATTGGTGCGCGGGCAATGCCCTTCTGATTTCTGACGGGCAAAAGAATCGAGCTTTTGACAAGAAGCGATCGCGCGGCCGTATCGACGGCCTGGTCACTATCGCCATGGCGGTCGGTGCAGCGACGAACGACTTAAAGGCGTCGGTCCAATCGTTCTGGGAAACAGTGTGACGGGATTTTAAAGCATGGACTTCCGGTCGCGCCTTGGCGCTGCATGGCGCGGCATCTCTGGGAAAAGCGAGCGAAGCGTGACTTCATCGCTCGAGCTTTTCCGCGAAGTGTATGGCGCTCGTTTATCGGAAGCCGGGATCCCGGTAAATTGGCAGACGGCGCTTCAAGTGACAACGATCCTTGCGTGTGCACGGGTGCGTTCTGAAGGCCTATCGGTCCCGTTCCGGGTTTATCAGGAAACATCCGGCGGGCGAAAGATCGCGACCGACCATCCGCTGCATATGCTCATCAGCCGCAAGCCGAATGGTTGGCAGACGTCGCTCGAGTTCTTGGAGACGATCAGCTTCCATCTTGATTTGACGTTCAACGCTTACGTCTTCACCAACAAGGTTGGTATCGCGCGCGAGATAAGGGAGCTGATCCCGATTGAGCCCGGGCGCGTGCGCACGGAGCAGCAGGCGGATTATTCGTTACGCTATTTTGTGCGGGGCAAGAGCGGGGAAGAGCAGGAGTTCGGTCAAGACGCGATATGGCATATCCGTGGGCCGTCTTGGAATAGCTGGCTCGGGATGGACCCGATCTATATGACGCGGAATGCCATTGGCCTTGCCGCCTCACTGGAGCGATCGCAAAGCGAACTGCAGAAGAACGGAATCCAGACTTCTGGGCTGTACAGCGTCAAGGAGAACTTAAGCCCGGAGAAATTTGGTTTCCTCTCCGCATGGATGGACAAACATCTTCCCGGCGGGGAGCGCGCCGGGAAGCCGATGATCCTCGACATGGATGCGGACTTCAAAACGCTTGTGCAGTCGGCCATCGACCAGCAGCTTATCGAGACCCGCAAGCATCAAATCGAGGAAATGTGCCGCGCAATGCGGGTGTGGCCGATCATGATCGGACATGCCGGTGACCAGTCTCCGACATTCGCGAGCGCGTCTGAGTTCTTCCAGGCCCACAAAACTTACACGCTAGATCCAATGTACCGGCGCGTCTCACAGAGCGCCAACGTGCATCTTCTGTCTGATGAAGACCTTCGGGCTGGTTACTACACAAAATTCATCAGCAACGCGTTGATGAGTTCGGCGCCCAAGGATAAGGCCGAATATTACGCAAAGGCGCTCGGCGCCGGCGGCATCAAAGGCTGGCTCACACAGAACGAAGTTCGCGACTTTGAAGACATGGACCGCTCAGACGAACTGGAAGCTGATTTGCTTCCACAGCCAGCGGCGAAGATCCCACCAAAGCCGACCGATAATCCAAATCCTGGAGACTAGTAATGGACCGCATTGAAGTGAAGTTTGCGGCCGAGGACGTCGACGCAAAGACGGGCGTTTTCTCCGGCTATGGGGCGGTTTTCGGCAATATCGACAGCCATGGCGACGTGATCCAGCCAGGCGCGTTCAGCGAGACGTTAGCTGACTGGAGCGGCAAGGGCCGTTTGCCATCAATGAAATTGATGCACGGCACCGCAATCAATCCATTTTCCGGAGATGATCTACCTCTGGGCGTTTGGAAATCCATGCGCGAAGACGCGCGGGGCCTATTTGTGGAGGGAAAGCTCTCAGGCATCGAGACCGACTTCGGCAAACGTATTTATTCTCTGATGAAGGACGGCGCCTTGGCCGGTCTGTCGATCGGCTACCGCGCGAAACGCGCCAGCCGGCCGCCGGCAGGATCGCAAGCGAAGCGCATTCTGGAATCCGTACATTTGGGCGAGGTTTCACTCGTCGACAATCCCTCAAATGGATCATCGCGTGTCACCGCCCTGAAGGCTGCTGGTGAGGTGAAGACCATTCGTGAATTCGAGGACTTCCTACGGGATGTAGGGGGCTACTCGCACTCCGCTGCCAAGGCGATCGCCGCGGGCGGCTTCAAGGCTTCGGACCCTCGGGATGAGGACGGTGCCGATCTGGCGGCAATGATCCGCCGCAACATCGCAACACTCACTCTCTGAAAGGTAGTCCCATGACGGACCAGATTGAAACCCTGCTCAAGCAGCAGGGCGAGGCCTTTGACGCGTTCAAAGCATCGCACGACGAGCAGATCAAAGAGATTAAGACGAAGGGCGGCGCCAATGATCCGGTGCTGGTCGAGCGTCTCAGCAAGATCGAGGCTTCTCTCGATAAGGCCGTTGAGGCCAAAACCGCCATTGAGGCCGCGGTTAAGGCGGAGAAGGCCGAACGCGAGGCTCTCGAACTGAAGCTCAATCGCATGGGCCTCAAGAATGACGACAACGGCAAGGCCGCGCTGGAGTTGAAGGAATTCAACACCATTCTGAACGCAAACGCGATCGACCGCCGCCGTCCGTTCACCACGCTCGACGAGAAGGGCTACGGCGATTACAAATCGGCGTTCGACCGGTTCGCTCGTGAGGGGCATCAGGCTCTCAGCGCCGAAGAAGTCAAAACCCTCTCTGTCGGCTCCGACCCAGACGGTGGCTATTTCGTTACCCCTAACGTAACCGGCGGCATCGTGAAGAAGGTCTACGAGACGAGCCCGGTTCGTCAGTATGCGTCCGCGCGGACCATCTCGACGGACGCGCTCGAGGGTATTGAGGACTTGGGCGAGGCCGGCGTCGGTTACGCTGGCGAGCACTCGACCTCCGGCGACACCACCACGCCCCAGGTTGGAGAGTGGAAGATTCCTGTGTTCAATCTCGACACGGAGCCGAAGGCCACCCAGAACCTGCTCGACGATGCCTCGGTCGATATCGAGGGCTGGCTCATGGATAAGGTCGGCGGCAAGTTCGGTCGCTTCGAGAACTCCGAGTTTGTTACCGGTGCCGCGAACAAGATTCGAGGTTTCATCAACGGCTACCCTGTGGCCGCTGATGACGGGTCTGGGGTAGCGTGGGGGTCGCTTGGCTACCTCGCAACCGGCGTTTCTGGCGATTTCGCCGCATCCGCGAAGGGCGACAAACTGATCGATCTGATGGGGCTGCTCAAGAATGAGTACCTCATCAATGCCGCCTGGTTCACCCGTCGGTCGGTTATCACCACCATCCGTAAGTTCAAGGACGGCCAGAACAACTATCTCTGGCAGCCCTCGTTTGTCGCGGGAACGCCCGAGACCATCATGGGCTACCCGGTTGTCCGGATGGAAGACATGCCGGCGCTCGGCGCGGATAGCCTCTCGCTGGCTTTCGGTGACCTCAAGCAGGCCTATCAGATCGTCGACCGTCAGGGCATTCGCGTCCTGCGCGATAATCTGACTTCGAAGCCGTACACGAAGTTCTACACCACCAAGCGCACCGGTGGTGGCGTCGTGAACTTCGAAGCGATCAAGCTGATGAAGTTCGGCACATCCTGATCTGACGCATGACCGGCGGCGCATGCCGCCGGTCGCCTTCCTACTTCCCATCAATCCAAATCGAAAGGAACGCTTCAATGCGTGACATCATGAATGGGCTGGACCTGAAGCGCGCGATCTCGCCCGCTGCAGCCGGCACCGACAATACCGCCATGGTTTCCCAAGTGGCCGATCTCAAGGGCTACGACGGGGCCATGCTCGCCATCAACATCGGCGCCAACACCGACACGAACGCCACGTTCGCCGTGCTGATGGAAGATTCCGACAATAACAGCGACTTCACCGCCGTTGATGACGCCTATCTCAACGGCACCGAGGCGTTGGCCGGTTTCACCGCAGCATCGGACGACAACAAGTGCCGCAAGGTCGGATATACCGGCATCAAGCGATATTTACGCGCGACAATTACGCCGACTGGCAACGATTCCGGCAATATCTTCGTTGCAGCACAGTGGGTTCTCCGCCCGTTGCGCATGCCAGCGGCCAATCCTCCGGCCTGATGATCTGTGGCGGGCTTTCGAGCCCGCCATTACTCTTGCCGTAGGCTCGCGCATGTATCGTCCAGTCCTTGTCACGGCACCGTCGATCACGCCTGTCACGCTGGCAGAAGTGAAATCTCATTGCCGCGCAACCGATTTCACTGACGACGACGTTTCGCTGACGGGCCTATTGGCCGCGGCGACTTCGCATTTAGATGGCTGGACTGGAATACTCGGTCGATGTTTGTGTGAGCAGACGTGGTGGCAGGACTTCGATTGCTTTCAACCCTGTCTGCGTTTGCCTCTGTTCCCGGTTATCTCAGTCTCGAGTGTCAAATACACTGATACGAACGGGGTAGAGCAGACCGTCGATCCTGAAAGCTATTCGGTGCAGACTGACGATCTCGGCACCTATGTCGAATTTATCTTCAATTTTGCATCGCCGCCGCTGAAACAATTTCTGCCTGCCGCAGTGCGCGTTGAATATGTGGCGGGATACGCGGATACACCTGCTGTCGAGGCTGATCCTGAAGCGACCCCTCCCGTCGAGGGCGCGCCGCGCATCAGCAATGTTCCCGACGCCATCAAACACGCCATCCTGCTCCTTGTGAGCCATTGGTACCAGAACCGTGATGCCGTCGTGGCGGGCCAGGCATTCGAACTGCCCATGGCAGTGGATGCTCTCATTTCACCATTCCGCCGCATCAAATTCTAACCCGAAGGATAGGTCATGACGGACATTTCAATCACCGCTGCGAACGTTGTTCCAGGATCGAATGCCTCCATGGTTCAGGGCCGGGCAGGCGAGGCAATCGCGGCCGGAAAGGCGGTCTATCTCGACCCGACTGTGCTGAAATGGAAGCTGGCGGATTCGAACTCTGCAACCGCTGGCGCCAACAAAGCCGGCGGCATCGCACTGAATGGTGCATCCCTCGACCAGCCGATTACGGTCCAGACCTCGGGAGATATCACGATCGGCGGGACACTCGTTGCGGGCGGTGCGTATTATCTCTCCGAAACTCCGGGCGGTATCCAACCGGCCGCTGACTTAGCTTCCGAGAACGTCTGTCTGCTTGGCCTTGCCAAATCGACTACTGTTCTCGCGCTGAACATTCAGACGCCCGGCGTGATCCTTACGTGACCACGGCTGGCGAACTACGACACCGGGTAGCGTTCGACCGACGGGAAGACGTCAATCCCGACTCACCGGATGATCTCGGAAACACTCAATCTGCTTTTGTCGAGCAGTTCGTCGTCGCCGCCAAGGTGCAAGCCAAGTTCGGGGGAGAAGCCGTTACAGCGGCGCGTTTGACCGGCCAGCAGCCGGTCACCATCACGGTTCGATATTCCTCTAATACAGCCAAGATCGCGACTAACTGGCGAGCCCGCGACGTCCGGAGTGGTCAGGAATACGCCATCCGATCAATTGTTGATACTGACGATCGGCGGCAGTGGATTGAGATTTTAACGCAGACAGGAACGGCCGCATGAAGACCGTCGAGATGATCCGCGAGTTTTCGTACTGCCCGTTTCGCCAAGTCACCCTCCAATATCGCGCTGGTCAGACTTATTCGCGCGTTCCTGAAGCTGCGGTGGCTGCAATCCTGAAAGCCGGCGCCGGGAAGGTGGTCAATGGGAAAGCCGAACCAGAGCGTCCAACGGTTCAAGGCGCTGACGAAAAATCTCCAGAAGGAAGTTCATGACGAGGCCGTCAATGAACTGAACAGTCAGGGCGACGGTCTTGTCGGATTGATGGAGGCCGCGGCGCCAGAAGATAAAGGCAACCTGTCTCACTCGGTGCGAAAGATTCCGGGAAAATCGGACACTCAAATTCGAATAGTAGCTGGAGGCGTCCTGACTATCCGCCCAAGTGTTTCGACAAAGCCTTTTGACTACGCTCGCGCTGATGAGTTCGGAACCGTTCACATGCACCCAAAACCGTTCTTCTTTCCGACATATAGGCTGATGAAGAAAAAGATGATCTCGAGCATGAAGCGGAAGATCACGGCTTCGATCAAGAAGCGATCGGCTGAATGAGCGACCCACTTCTTGGGTTGCAAGGTGCAGTTGTCTCTCGGTTAAAAGCCGACGTAGCTACGACTGCTTTAGTCGCTCAGCGTGTGTTTGACGCGGTGCCGGCTGGTGCAGTGTTTCCGTACATCACGCTTGGTGGCGGTCAACAGAACGGCGATGATATCGATTGCGCCGATATTTCAGAGACGTTCTTTCAAATTCACGGGTGGTCTCGGTCCGTCGGATGGCCTGAGGCCAAAAACATCGCTCGCGCTATACGCGATGCGCTGAAGGCCCCGCTGGCGATCACCGGATTCGACATTCAAATCCAAGAGTACCAGCAAACCCAACTGCTGGATGACCCCGACGGCCTTACGCGGCACGCGATGGTCGAATTCCGTTTCATCATCGTTCATACATAGGAGAGGCCGTTATGGCTAAAGCTGAAACAATTCGCGGTACCGCGCTCTATATCAAGGTGGGTGACGGCGCTTCGCCGGAAGTTTTCACCCACCCGTGCCTCATCAATACGAAGCGCGGTATTCAATTCACTTCGAGCACGAACAAGATCATCACTCCGGACTGTGAGAATCCGGATGATCCAGCCTGGACCGAGGCAATCAAAGACAGTCTCGGGGCAACCGTTTCCGGCGCCGGTACTTTGGACGTAGCGAGCGTGGCCGACTTCGATGAATGGTTTCGAAGCCCTGACACCAAGAATGTCCAGGTGTGGCTCGGGACAAAGGGCCATTGGGATGGAGCGTTCAACCTTACAAACTTTGAAGTAAGCGGTGATCGTGGCGGTTTGGCCGAAGTCACGCTTACCTTGGAGTCATCGGGTGAGGTGGCGATATTCACGGCGGCACCATGAGCCGCGACGGATCGATCGAACTTCAATGGGCCGGTGACCTTCGAAAATTTAGGCTCGGCATTGATGAGTTGATCGCGCTTCAGGATAAGCGGGATGCCGGACCACAGGAGATAGCGACCCGTTTCCTGCAGAAGACGTGGCGGGTTCAGGACATTACAGAAACGCTGCGTCTGGGACTGATAGGCGGCGGTTGTGAACCGCGACTGGCTCAACGCTTAATCGATGAGCAGGCCGTCCCTGGAAAGTTGGCGGGAAGCGCTATGGTTGCCTTCGCGGTTATCCTTTCTGCCATCCAAGGAGACGAAGGCGATCAAGCGGGAAAAGAGGAGACGGCGGCCGAAAAGCCGGGGGCGATAAGCTCTCAGCCGCCGAAATCTACGGAACCGGCGCGGTCCTCGGCTTCACCCCGCAGCAAGTAGGGGCAATGAGCCTCTATCAGTTTGCAGCCTGCATAGATGGCTACAACAAAGCTCATTCCACGGAAGAAGCGATTGAGGCTCCATCGGCCGCCGAGTTTCTGGCGGCGAAGAAGCTTCATGGCGATTTGTAGGACGGTTCATGGCCGGTAACGATACCGCGGCCTTGGTAGTGGCGCTTTCGGCGCAGCTTACCAAGTTCGAAAGGGACATGAAGAGCGCGGGAGATATTGCCGATAGGCAAGTTTCCAGCATCGAGGACCGGTTTGCTTCCGCTAATCCGACTTTCAGCGGTATAAAGGCTCTAATCCCGGCTGCATTGGTTACGGGTGCGATCGCTTCGATCAAGGCTGTGGTTGATGCGTTGGCTGAGCTTGGAGACAAAGCTACAGATACCCGCCTTCCTGTCGAGGAGTTGCAGGCCCTCAGCACGGGGGCTCAGCAGGCTCGCGTATCAGGTGACGAGCTAAGCAAGATGCTGACGACGTTCACGGACGTCTCGAAGAAGTCGACTGACGACGGGAAGGATTTCTACAAGGCGCTACAGAACATCGGCAGCGGCTTTGTTGAGGCGTTTAAGAATGCCCCCTCCCAGTCGGAAAGGCTGAAAATCTTATCTAAGGCTATGGGGTCAACCACGGATGAGGTCAAGCGCGCGCAGCTTGGGCTGACCGCATTCGGAAGTGACAGTGAGAGAGTGACGGGCTTTGTAGCCAGTCTTAACTCGCAGATGGATTCGCTCATTAAGCAGGCCGATGATCTAGGAATCAAAATCGACGAAGGGATGGTTAAGCAGGCCCAGACAGCTCAGACAAAACTCACATCCCTTGCGCGAGTGATTGGAGCTGAGCTGACGACGGCTATTGGAAGTCTCATTCCAGCGATCGTCGAAGTGTTGCCATATATGGAGAAGCTCGGATCGCTTCTACTTGATAGTCTCGCCAGTTTCGCAAGCCCTGCATCGCGTCCCACATCGACCCTTGAGCGAGAGCTTGATGATTCCGTAAGGGCCGTTCAGGGATATGAAAAGAAAATTTCCGATCTTAAGAAAGAGGCAGCCACAAGTTCTCTCCCCGCATTTTTGAGCAATAATGATGCGGAGATCGCAGCGATTCAGAAGAAGATCGACAAGGAAAAGGAATTTCAGAAACTCCGCGATAAAATTCTCGATAATCGTCAAGACGACGATGAGGATAAGCCAAAGAAACCAGATAAGCCGGCATTCAGTGCGAGGGATAAGCTCAACGCGAAGGATGAGGGAGATGACTCCTTCGACCGAACGGAAGAGCAGATCACGCGCCACACGGCAACGCTTAATGCAGATACGATAGCCGTTACGCAGAATCGCGCCGCACAGGCGCAGCTTCGGGCGGAATTCCAGCTTCTCAATGCGATCCGGAAGGATGATGGAGAGGTCACGCAGGAGCAAATTGACGTTTACGAGAAGCTTCGCGCCACGATGACCGCTGAGCAAGCACTCGAGCAGGCCCACATCAATCTCACGCCGGCGCACCGCGCGTCCTTCATTTCAGCGTCCGAGGGAGCCCGGCAGGCGACCGAGAACTATGACGCAGCCCGCGAGGCTATGAGCAGGCTGAATGGCGCGAGCTCGCAGCTTGGCTCAGCGCTGTCATCTTCATTTGCCGATGCAATTGTTGAGGGCAAGAGCCTCAACGACGTTCTTAGCAATCTAGGCAAAACGCTTGAGAAGATGGCGATAAATTCCATCTTCGGCCAGTTTTTCAATGCGCCTTCCAGTGGCGGGTTTTCGCCATTCCTGAAGCTTCTTGGCTTCGACGGCGGGGGCTTCACGGGGGCGGGCGGAAAATATCAGCCGGCCGGCATTGTCCATAAGGGCGAGTTTGTCTTCGACCAGGATGCGGTCAACCGCATTGGCGTGAAGAACCTAGAACGCCTTCAGCGCGGCTATGCCAACGGGGGCTATGTCGGGATGGTTCAACCCTCATCGCCCGCGCCGAAGGCACCGGCAGGCAGCATTGTTGTCGACGCCAGAAGCTACCCAACATTTCAGGCAGGAATGACACCAACGGATATGGCGCAGATTCGGGGGATGTTGGCCGCCAACTCGCGCCAGACACAGATCGATACCGTTGCGGCCATTCGCAACGGTAATGCCCGCGATTCCCGCTTTCTGGGATAGGCCATGCCGACTATCTGGGAATGGCCGAAAAATTGGCGGGCAACGACGCAAAGCCAGTTCTTTTTGGCGCCGTCGAGCCTGCAATCCGTGTCGCCCTATACCGGGCAGATGACGCCATACGGGCCTCAGGTCCAGACGTGGACTGCGAAGCTGACTTTTCCGACGATGCGGGCAGGCGATAACCGCATGCCATGGCGCCAGGTGCAGGGCTTCATAACGAGGCTCCGCGGCGTCACTGGCATGGTTCGGATGGTTGACTACAACCGGATGAAGCCATTTCGCGATCAGTTCGTCGTCAGGCCGACGGAGGAGCCATGGAGCGACGGAACGCTATTTACAGACGGTCGCGGTTGGTCTGATGGTTTTCTTCCGCCATCGATCGTTGCTGATGAGCCCGCCGAAGAGGGGGCAACAAGCGTCGTTGTTCGTGGGCTGCCAGAGAGCGTCAGCTATCCTGAATATGGGTGACTTGTTTGAAGCGCGCCCGGGTGGCATCGCGGCCGAGCACGGGCATCTCTACGAAGTAAACCGCGAAGCTGACACGAATTCGACCGGGAAAACTCGGCTCTATTTCGAGCCAGGACTCCGCAAGAAGATAGCGGCTGGCGACATGATCGTTCTTCGGTACCCGACCTCTGTTTTCCGTCTGGCCTCCGATCAGGAAGGCCTAATCTCTCGCGGCCTCGCTAACCTAGGCGACATGGGTCTTTCACTCACTGAGGTTCTGCCGTGGCAGTGACGAACGCGCGGTTCCGTCAGCATCTCCGGAAAGGCGGAGAGGTCGCTCTTCTCTGCTACGTCGACCATCCGGACGGTGCGGTTTGGCTTTGGTCGCGATCTGGAACGCTGAACTGGAACGGCGCATCATGGCGCGGCATCGGCGCGCTCGGTCGCGTCACGGGAATATCCAAAACGACAACGCTTGAGGTCAAGCAAGTCGTCTTTGAATTGGCCGGCGTTCCGGTCGACAGTATGGATCTGCTGGCTGGAGATGTCCGCAACCGCTCGATCAAGCTCTGGTTGGCGGCAATATCGCGGAACAAGGTCGTTGGTGAGCCCTACGTCATTATCGATGACCTGATGGACTATCAGACGCTCAGTGTGTCGGATAGCCAGACAGCAACGTTGAAGATCACAGCAAATATTGGGTTTTGGACGATAGAGCGAGCCGTAAACCAAGCGTGGACCCATGAAGCGCAGCAGGCCAAGTATCCCGGCGATAGTGGCCTCAGCCTCATTCCAGGGCTAGCGAACAAGCAAACAAACTGGCGGCTGACGCCGTGAGGAAGCGCGAGGCGCTGGCTGCGGCGATCCGCCGGCACGTCGATCTGTGGTGTGAGAATCCTTTCGAGTGGGGCAGGGGCGACTGCTTCCTGTCGCTCTCGGACATTATCCTTGAGGCTCGCGGTTATGACCCCGGAGCAATGTTCCGAAACCGGTACACAACCAAGCGCGGAGCCATTCGTGTCACCGCTGAATATGGTGGCTTCGCTTGCGCTCTTGAGTTTGTTGCGATCACCGCAGGGTGGCGAGAAATCGAACCTCGTCTCGCCCTTGTCGGAGACATTGGTTTACAGCGGGCCGGGACGACTTGTGGGCTCATTCGGGACGTCGAACTCTGGGTCGGACGAAATGAGACGGCATTCTCCGCCCTGCCGACAGACCAAATCGCGCGAGCTTGGCGGGTAAGATAGATGCACTGGCAACGACGGATGGAGGCGTGGCGGTATCCGCCGCGCGATCCCATCATCACACCTCTGATTACCAGCCTTGTCTTTGGTGGCGGCTTGACGGGATTTGGCGCCGCGGCGGGAACGGCGCTGACGATCGGCGGCCTAAGCGCAGGCACGGTTATCACCGGAGCGGTGCTCGCTGGCTCTTTCGCAATCGCGGCCATCAATAAGCCGAAGCTCGGGCAGGGCGTCGGTGATGCCGGCGGGATCAATGCTCCAGAGGCTCGCGGAAACGTCCAGCAGTCGGCACCAATCGAGAGGTGGATTTATGGGCGGGTGAGGGCTGGTGGTGCGGTCTTCATGATCGACGACAGCAAGCCGCCGTATCTCTATCTGGGGCTAATGCTTTCTGGTCGACAGATCAACGCGATCCGCGGTCTTCACATCAGCACTAACGATATCGCGCTCTCGTCGTTCGGTTTCGATCAGGCTGTAACGCCCCTGCCGGTAGATGGGCAGGTCTACGTCAAGAGCGGCACAAGCCGCCTGTCGATGTCCTTCGGAGCAGGGCTCCCGACGCAGGCTATAGATTCCATTCTTCATGCCGATTTTCCTGATCTGGACGTTAGCTTTCGCCAGCAGGGCATCGCTCGGGCTGTCTTCAAATTTACCTACGGCAACGACGCAACCGACTTTCAGGCTATGTGGGGCACGGGCGTATCGATACCGAGCCCACTCATGGATATTGAGGGGACTCCGATCTATGATCCGCGCGACCCATCACAATTCTATCCAACAGACTGGCGCGATGCCGACGAAGTTGCCGCAGCAAAGGCAACTTGGAAGTATCGACGGGACGGCAAGGATGTTGGTCGCACCGCCTCTCTGGTGCAGGCAGACTGGCTGGGGCACCCGCAGGGTGTGAACTACCCAGCCGGACGCATTCGCTGGGATGAAATCGCAAAGGCAGCCGATTGGGACGAGCAACCCGTCGCAAATAAGGACGGCAGCAGCCGGCCGCGTAGCACGATAGACGGAATCGTGACGATGGACCAAAGCCCGCGCACCGTCATGGAGGCGATGCTTACGGCTAATCAGGGCTTTGTGGTACACGATCGTGGGCGAGGGTGGGTCCAGCCACTTATGCCGCGGACACCGGTTCTGACAATCGACGACAACATGCTTATGGGCGGGTTCGATTTCCAGAAAAACCGGGCAAAGACCGATTTGGTCAATGAGGTGACGGCCAGGTTCTCGTCCTCCGACCGCGAATATCAGGATACTGACGCACCGACGCTCACGCGCGAAGATCTGATCGAGGCCGACGGCGAGAAGATCACGAAGAACATCCGGCTTCCGTTTCATTCCGACTATCGCGCAGTAGCCCAGACAGAGAAGCAGTTTCTCGAAACATCACGTCTGCCGCGGAGTCTGACCTGTAATATCAGGGTTAAGGCCATTGGAGACGATCTGGCCGCCGGCGCATGTGTTCGCGTCGACTCGCGAATCTACACCAAAATGAATGGGCTCTACGACGTCGTGAGCACCGGGTTTCTCGACGACTTCTCGGGCCTGCCGATCTCGCTCAAAGAATGCGACCCGAACATTCCGATCGATTGGAATCCTGCCGTCGATGAGCCCGACTTCACCCTGCCTCCGCTGGATGTGAGCTGATAAATGGACAATGAGGTTATTTCGGCACTCCCAACCACGGGAGCACCGAGCGCGCCGGTATTGCGCAATTTTCTCATCAAGCGCGTTGCCTATATCTTCACGTCGTCAGAAGACCCGTCGACGTTTGATGCTTTGGATTCCGATACCGGTGCATTACCTCAAGCTCTCGGGTTTAACGGATCAATCTTCTGGCTCGATCCGAACGACACGACATCAGATCATGATGGCGTTGCGGTCATCGTCACCGCAGATGGCTATCGATATAAGACGGCTGGCGATTACGACTTCAAGTCCGTGCTATCGTTCACTGTCACCGATCCGCCCGCCAATCCGGCCCTTGGCGACAAGTACGGTGTCCCGGCGGGTGCGACTGGAGACTGGTCGTCACACCAAGACGATCTAGCAGTCTGGACGCCGAACGGCTGGAAATTTCAGATACCGACGATTGGGCAATGGGTTCTCGATGAATCCGTAGGCGGGTTCATTTCGTATACGTCGTCCGGCTGGGTCTATGGGCCAGGTGCACGGTCGTTCGACGCTGCCAGTATTCCGTTCTCCGCCGCGCTTGGCTGGGGCGCCAAGTTCGAGGTCGAAAATCAGACGACGACCGCGCCGCCGACGGCCACGAAGGGGCTGCTGTACGTTGTCGGCGCTAGTGCAACCGGGGCGTGGCTTGGCAAAGACAAGCAGATAGCTATCTGTGAGGTTTCCGGGACGTGGACGTTCTATGCACCACAGAACGGCTGGTCGGTCTACGACAAGTCTCAAAGCTCGTCGTTCACCTGGAACGGCACGGCATGGCTCTCGACAGCAGGAACGTGGATTGATCGGAAGGTCGTTTCGACAGCGTCTGGTTCGACGACAGCTCCTACCGGAAACACATCTTACACATATTCAAATTCGACTCCGCCCACGACGTCTGTGCGCCGCCTTATCGATGCGGTGACGCTTAGCTTCTCAGCAAAGAAAACAGGAGCAACCCTGCGTCTGCATTACTCTGCAGACGTTTCTTACGCACAAGCGGGCGGTGCTGGAAGTGGAAACTTGGTCATCGCAATCTTTCGCGATAGCGGAACAAATGCGGTGGCCTGGCAACTTATCCCGCTTATCGATAGCATGATTACGGCTTCAGTAGCTGGACCATATCTGACGCATCTTGATCATTGGTTCACGCTGACAGCGCCAGATGCATCTTCTCACTCATACACGGTTGCTCTCATTTCTAGGGCGGCACCAGCCGTCTCTGTTGATGCCAGTTCACTTACCAGACGAGACTTCGAGATAGAAGAGGCGGCCTAATGGCTGATATCCAAACACTTTTGGCTTGGGCTGCGGCTGAACGTCAGAAGAGGGTGGTTTCCGGCCTCGACTTCAACGGCATGAGGCTGGAGACGGACACGGATTCCCAGAGGGTCCTAACCTCTGCCTACGTTATGGCGAAGGGCGATCCGACGTTCCAAATCGATAACTGGAAGGTCGCGGACGGGATTTACGTCCCGCTGAGCAACGAGACAGTCATCTCGGCAGGTGATGCCGTGACGGCGCATGTCCAAGCCTGTTTCAATCGAAACAAAGAAATCGACGACGCGATTTTGTCCGGTGCCATCACGACGCTGGAGCAGATCGTCGCTGCATTTGAGGATTTGAACTGATGTCTGGAAATCCGCATCCAGTATTTCAGGATAACGTTCCGGTTGAGAAGGCAAATGCGCGCGCCTATTTGCCGCTACGCCTCGGGAATCCTGATGCGTTGCGCGCGCTCGATGGATCGACGTTCTGGCTGGTCTATATTCAGTCTGTGGTTTCGTTCTTCTATCGGGATACAAGCGACACAACCAGTGCTGATAATGGCATCTCCGTCATCGTCGATGGCAGTGGAGGTATTTGGAAGGTCATTTCCAGCGGGGCGGGTATTGGTATCGACGCCGCTGGGCCGCTTTCGGGGCGAGTGGCCTTCGATAGTGAAGACCCCGGCTTTACTTATTTCGGAACTGATACCGAGCTTCTCTATATCCGCTTGAGTGCTGGGGGATGGTCATCGGGATCGCAAATTGTCGGACCTGAGGGGAGCCCTGGCACAAATGGCCGGAACTTCAGTCCAGATCAGGTCGTGCCTGATATCGCTGCCCGCGCGGCATATGATGGTGAGGCCAAGAACTTCGCTGTTCTAGTCGAGAGTGATTCCTCAAACAGCGATCTTCCAACGTTGTATTTCAAGGAATCGGCGTCCAGCGGAGACTGGTCGAATGGTTTTACATTTTCTGGTGGCGGCGACGTCGCTGGAGAAACCCACTCTGCGACAAGTAAGACGACGCCTGCCAACGCCGATGAATTTCCTATCGTCGATAGTGAAGCATCGAATGTTCTGAAAAAGATGACATGGGCGAATCTGAAGGCGGCGCTGGCGTTGTTGTTCGCCACAGCAGCTCAAGGCACTAAGGCAGACAGCGCCGTGCAGTTGAGTGGAACGCTTGGTGCCGGTAAGGTCGCGGTCGGTACAAGCACAAACGGTATCATCGCTGCCGCGAATATCACTGATAATGGCACCGAGGTAACTGTTTCCGCGGCTGGGGCTCGCTATCTATCTGTCTCGGATACTTCAGGCACGCCAGTTAAGTTTGTCGCATTTGCTTACGCGGCTGGAGGATATGGCGGTCTCTACACCTCAACAAATCATCCGTTCCGGATGGGGACGAATAATGTCCAAGAAAATATGTCCCTCGACACGGATAAGGCGGTGACGATCAGGCCGGTTGCTACCGTCCCTGCTGGCGGTGACAACTCCATAGGTCTCAAGTTCACCGCGACGGCAAACCTCGGAATTTTTGTCGGCTCGGGAGCGCCTACGCTCTCAGCAGCAAAAGGTTCTCTCTACATTCGAACGGATGGCTCAAGCACAAGCACGCGGCTTTATGTCAATACGAGCGGCAGTACGACTTGGACGAACGTTACAACGGCCACCTAATTTATGATTGCCGCCATTCATCCTTTAACATCGCGTCCTCGTCTCCATTGAAGAAAACGCGGATTCTGAAGGCGCGGCCAGCGGGACTTCTCCAAATCGCGTAAGCGACGATTAGGGCTGCGAGGATTGAAAGGACAACGATTTGAGCCATGAGCATTCTGTCCTCATCGACCCGACTGGTGCCGGGTGTTTGATAATCGACGAAGACAGAAGCCGACCCCACTGCTTGACCCTGCACACGGCTGAACCGCGCACACTTTCAAGGGGCTTATCCGTGGGACACCCGGCATGAGGCCGGTCCCTGTCTTCGACAATCGTTCAGCCGGTTATCAAGCCGCCTGAACGGACTCACATTAACGACACTGGCGCGTCTCGTGCAATCCCCGGCGCGCCTCTCCAGTTCACATAATCAAGGACAAATCCAATGCCCCACGCGCCTGACCATGGCGAGATCAGGACGTATGCGATTGGCTCTGAGACGCCGATCGTCTTTCATACACCTGCCTCATCTTGTCCGCAGAATAAAGCCATTGACGAAGAACGTCCGACATCTTGCGGTAAGCATCGGCAATCATTGCATCAGATGTGCCCTCACTGCTTCGCGGGCGAACATCAATCGCAAATGTGCCGATGTAGTTCTGTTCTTCGTCGCTGAAGTTGAAGCGCGCTCGAATCCCACCTCGGCCAATTAGATCAATTCCCGCCAGCGCCATGGAGGAATTGGTCAACCCATCTGTTGGAACGAGATGGTCCGGTATCTCAGCCATTTGTAGCCCCCCCCCTTGTTTCCCCAAGGGATCGTTTCAGGCCGTTGGGTGAGAGTCCAGCAATCTTAAAGGATAAGCAAAATGCCCAACGCAGCGCCAGACGCGCCGCGCGTGGTGCATTCACCATTCTATTAATGCCCGCAGGTTAGGCGAGTATTCCGGGAATATGGCCCAGAGTATCGCGGCAGCAAGGCCGAACAGACAGAAGACCAAGCCACACCATAAAAACGCGCCGATGAATAGTTGGAGAAATCCATCATCCTGCTGCATGGATGGGACGTTACTAAGCCACATGGGAATAGACAACCGCGGCTACCGCTATCAGTCCTAACCCGAGGGCTCCAGCGAGCATTCCTATAATGGCGCCCCTGAAGAGATTTAGGCGGTCGGCGCGTCGTTCAGCGTCGTGTCGGTGCATTGCAACGTCAAAATTGAATCATCGAAGCCAATAATTTTCCAAGCTCCCGCACGTTCCGGGCAAATCCCAAAAAAATCAGGAAATGCAGATGTCCGACACTCCAACGCCGGGCGCGTCCGCGCGCCTGATCGATAACTGGAAGACCGAGTTGCTGCGGCTTTGGAGCGTCTGGGTCGCCGCCTTCTGGGGTGCCGTCGGCGCGGTGATCGTGATCCTGTCGGCCTACTTGTACTCGACTTTCAATTGGTGGGTAGGGGCGCTGCTGATCGTCATTTCGGCGTCGTTCGCGGTTGCTCGCGTTCTCAAACAGCCTGGGACCGAGCAATGAAGGCCCCCAGCAAACGGGCGCTATCGGCCTCCGGCGCCGTGCTGGCCGGCGTCTTGATCGCCCATTGGGAGGGTATGAATCTCGTCGCCAAACATCTGCCGTTCGATCCTCCCGGTGTCATCACCGTTTGCGGTGGGATCACAAATTACGACTGGCCGTGGCTCAAGGTCGGGATGAAGTTCACGAAAGAGGACTGCAACAAGGCGCTGTCCGAAGTTGGGGAGCGGTACGCGCAGAAGATACTCCATTGCGTCCCGAGCCTGCCGACGATGCCGCCGCACCGTCAGGCTGCCATCGCCTCGTTCACCGTCAATCTCGGCCCCGGCAAGGTCTGCGGAACGTCCATCGGTCCAGATCTTGAGGCTGGCCGCGTCAAGCGGGCCTGCGACGCGATGGTCAAATACACAAGATCGAACGGCTCGTTCATGCAAGGCCTGCTCAACCGCCGCACTGACGCGATGTGGGGCGAGCGGCCTTGGTGCTTAAGGGAGGATTGAAATGATCTGGCTTCGTCGCGCCTCTATCGCCGTCGTCCTGCTGGCGTTCTTAGCTCTTATTGCATTCGTCGGCTTCGCGCTTTGGGTGGTTTTCATTGAAATAGCGCTGGAGCGCGGGATTTGAGGGAGGGCTGAAATGGGAATGATTATCGTCGGCTGGATTGCCGACCGCCTCGGGCTGTCGAAGCTGGTGGCCGAACTCATCATGATCGGCGCGCTGGTGATTTCCGTATTCATCGGCGCCCTAACGATCCGCCAGCATTACATCAACAAGGGCTGGTACGCCCACGCTGCCAAGATACAGAAGCAAGACAACATCGCCGTCGATGCGTCGAAGAAGGTCGAGCAGAAAACGACCGTCTGCTCGGACGCGAATGGCTACTGGGATGTCATCACACAGAACTGCAAATTGGAGGGCGCGGAATGAGGATTGTCGCGATGATGACGCTCGCGTTCGCTTTGGCTGGTTGCGCGAGCAATCGTCCCGGCAGCGTGGATGGCGAATGCAAAGTGTTCTCAGATCCAGGCTTCGCGGTGCAGGGCAAGCGCCTGAAGGACAAGCAATGGATCGGCAAGACGCAGGAGCAGGGCATTACGGTCTGCGGCTGGAAGCGGCCGAAGAACTGAGACGGTCGAATGTCGAACCATCCTCCTGAGTTTGATGACTTCAACCCGAACAATCCGTTCACGGCATTAGCGCTCGTTAGCGAGCGTGTTGCAAATCTCGGGAGAGAAAAGGAAGCGCTAGAGAAAGCGCTAGAAAAGGAGCAGGAGACGCGGGCGCAGCTCGAGCTCCGTGTCGCCAAAATGGAAGCTGCATTTCAGCGTGGCGCAGGAATGCTGATGCTCCTGCCGATCCTAGGCACCGCAATCGGCATCATCCTGACCTACGGCAAGACCATATTTGCACCGTGGACCAAGCCTTAGGTCAGCCCGACCGGGCGGGGGCACCCTTTAAACCCCGATCGGGCTCAAGCCACTGCGGGAAGCGGCGCAACAGAATATCCGGTCTGTAAACAAATCCCATTAACAAATGAGGTAAAGAATGAAAATCGCGCTTGTCGCGATGCTTGCGCTTGTCTGCGCGGCATCGACTGCTGAAGCTCGCCCGCGTCATGTCGCGCATCAGAAGTACGATCCGCAATGCAACGTTTCGATGCCCTGTCAGATCCCCGCTGGTGCCTCGGTTTCAGATCGGAAGGAGACGGCAAGGCGAGCTCGAGGCCAATAACTATACGACGCCATGCCGTTCGGGATGCCGACGGACAGGGCAGGGAATGCGCTTCCGGCTTCTCAGGTGATCGGCGGTCGCCCTGCTGGTTGTCCGCATCGCTACTGTGGCTGTGGCGCAAGCCTGCATCTGTTCGGACGCATCATTCCTCGGCTGAACCTCGCTGCGAACTGGCTGCGCTTCCCGCGCGCTGATCCGGCTCACAACATGGCTGCAGCGAGACGAGGGCATGTGTTCGTCCTGAAGCGCCACCTACATGGGAATGTCTGGCTGGTGTTCGACGCCAACTCTGGCGGCGGTCGGACGCGGCTTCATGCCCGCTCTATCGCAGGCTTCACCGTGGTCGACCCGAGCGGGGCGGTGTGACGTGCGCTACGTAGGCTTCGGCTTGCTGGCGGCGATCTTCGGTCTGACGGCGCTGCATTTCGCCTACATCAACATGACCGGCCGGCAGAGGTGGCAGGCGTTCTGCTTCACCCATCTCGCCACGGCGTCCGACTGTGCTGACCGTGGCTATCGGCGTCTCTGATATGCCCGGCTGGCCCCGCGCACGCATCATGATTGCGGCTGCGGTGATTGGTCTCGTCGCTTGCGGCTTTATGCCGGTTTGAGGTCCGCTGACAGACCGGTCAGTCTGTTACCTCCCACGCCTTAGCCCGCCCTCCATGCTCGGAGAGGCGGGCTTTTTTATTATCTAAACACGACTGCGAACAATATCGCTACGATGAACACAGCTGTTACAGCCAAGGCTTGGCGCCGCCATCGCTTATTGGAATCCGGTCTGGTCAAAAGACAATCCTCATCATGCCTTCGTCTTTTTCCAAAAGGGGCACAAAAAACTCCCCCAACTTTGCTGACTAACCCATTACGTTACTCCGCAACTGAACGGAGGATTCAAGAGTTTCCCGCTCCGATTAGTTCCTAACGAAGCGCCGCGCCTTCTGTGTCGCTGGATGTTGGCGTTCTATTTGACTGGATAGATAGACCCAAGCGGTTTGCCATTGAACGAACGCTCGGAACCGTCCGGTCCAATGCTGCAGCAATGCGATAAACCGAACGTCCCTCTCTGGCATAAAGACGAAGTGTCCGAAGGTCATCTTCAGACCAGCTATTTTTCTTCATCGCTCTCCTCACTGCGTTTCTAATCGCGGCGATGTAATGCAGAAAAAGTCAAACCGTTCCGCAAAACTGCGGGGAACGTCATTTGAATTTCGACGTTTTGACTTGGTGATTAGGAGGAGTGGACGCTGTGCTGCAGCGTTTCTGCTGCTGTCAGAAGGGCGCGCAGTATTCCCGCGATCTTAGGAGCGGGGCCTGCGCGCTTTTTTATGCGGCGGGGGCTTCGCGCTCTTTTTCAGTGCGTCTTTCAGATCGATCGGGACGCCATGTTTCTTCAGTAGGTCGGAAAAGGCTTCATCAGCCAATTCCTGGAATGTTGCCATTCGGTCGCGAGCAAGGATGGTCAACTTCTGAAGCATGTCATCGTCGAACTCGATCAGCTTCCTAGGCATCCGCACTCTTCCTATCGTGGTGCATCTTGCTGCGCCGCGCCTCGTTTCTTGCCTCTGGATCGCTCGCTAATTCGCGCATACGATCCTCAGGCCCGATCCATTGCAGCTCGCCATTACGAACGCATTGCCACCAGCCATATGAGTGCATCAGTTCACCAGGCGGGATGGGCGCGACCTCATAAGCGTCGTTGGGGTCGTCAGTCATTCGCTTTGCCCTAACAGCTTCGCCAATTCCTCGATCGTCTCGCCGGTCGGGTTGGGGTTGTTGAGCAGATCCAGAATCCGCTTGTCGTCGATGAATAAGCCTTGGCTCTTGGCCACTCGCTCAAAGTCCTTCACGGCCTTATCACTGGTGCGGTGGGAGAGGGTGCGGCGGGGACGGAAAGGGATGATGCTCATAGGACAAACGTAGTCCAATTCGCTGTAGGCAAATAGTCCTAGGTCTGGTGGATGTGGATTTGGAACATCACAGCACTTAGCTTTGCTCGATGACCTACCGCACACCGAAAGATCTGGCTGAAAGCTTATCCCGGCGCCGGAAGGCGAAGGTGGCCGACGATGGCTATGTTCGGGAGACCTTCACGCTGCCGCGCGAGGAGGCGAGAGCGAGAGCTCGCCTGTGGCTCGATCGCTGGCCGGCTGCGGCCTACATGTCCGAGGTCGAATGGTGGCAGGAGCTACCGGGCGATCGGATCGAGTTCCGGATGAGGCGGTTGCGCTCGGCCGATTAATTTTTTCGGGTACCTCTTGAAGACGATCCGCCTTGCTCTAATTTTTTTTCGCCACGATGAGTGGTGCGGAGCGCCTGATGGGTTCCGCGAGGCGGGCGCCGGTGGTGTCCGGTGTCCTGGCCGTATCCAACTTGCTCTGTGGAGGATTTGGCTATGAGGACTTTTGATTTTACGCCTCTCTGGCGGTCATCAATTGGCTTCGACCGATTGATCGACCTCGTTGATGCGGCACAACGCAACAGCGAGGAAAGCTACCCCCCGTACAACATCGAGCGCGTCGGTGACAATCAGTACCAGATTTCGCTGGCGCTGGCTGGCTTCGCGCCGAGCGATGTCAACATCACTGCCGAGCAGAATGTTGTTACCATTGATGGCCGCAAGAACGAGGAAAAGCGTGAGTTCCTATATCATGGAATATCCGCGCGGGCGTTCCGGCGGCAGTTTAGCCTTGCTGACCACGTCGAGGTGAAAGGTGCCTCGTTCGAAAATGGCATTCTGCGTATCGATCTGTTCCGAGAGGTTCCGGAGGCAATGAAGCCGCGCAAAATCGAAATCAACGCGGGCTCTTCGAACGTTCTCCAGATTGAATCGAAGGCCGCCTGACCTTCCTTGAAGCGGTTCGGTACCCCGAGCCGCTTCGTTTGCCGTCCGCAACGAAAGGAGAGAAAGGAGGACGACATGACTGTACATACCAGATTCAACGATGACGATGTTTTTGACCTCAACGGCATCTTCCATCCCGGGTTGGTCTACGACCATCCCCGAGATGTTCTCGCCCAAGAAGGGCTGACCAAGGCAGAGAAGCGAGCTATCTTGGCGTCTTGGGCTTCGGATGCAGCCGCCGTAACTTCGTGCCCTTCGCTCAGGGCAAGCCCCGGGCAGCGGCAACCGGTGACGATCGATGAAATCCTCGATGCCCTTTCAAGCCTGGATCACCGACCTCGACCCCCGGGAGGAAAACCGCTCCGGCGTCGATCTGTATCTCGCGTCCCCGCCGCGGCTTGATGGAGGTCGCTATGTTCGGAAGTGTACCACAAGCTTTTGAACTTCCGCGGCTTCGACGGCTGAAAGAGGCCGTACTCGGCTCCGAGATCAAGTTCGGGACCCCTAGGATGATTCCTGCTGAGGACTGGATGATGGATCTGGAATCCAGAATCGCCAGTCTTGAGCGTGGTCTTGGGATCGATAGTCCCCCGGCCAAGTGAGCCTGCGCATGGCCGGTATGGCATGACCCGTGCCGGCCATTTGCGATGCAATAAACCTCGACTAGACTACTTCCCCAGTTCCTTCCGTACTGATGCAGCGGAGTTGCCTACCTTATCGATGGCTCTCTGAAGTTCTTCCCGGCTCACACCAAGATGGTGTGTCCAGTACTTCACCTCATAGTCTTCATTCATGTTGATGTGATTGCGGTCCTGCGGACCCTTCTTGGACAGATCGTCGGCCATGGCACCTCCACCTGGGTAGCCACGCTAGAACAAGCGGGCAGGCTGCCAGTTCCAGCGATCGGATGCGGCGGCTGAGGAGTGCCGACTAGTCGTTCCGATTTTTTGATCTCGCTTTTTGGTCATCCTCACCAGAGAGGAGCCCGAGCAGATGTCCATCCCTTTGAGCGTCGGTCTCAGCGTGATCCTCCAAAATTCGTTGGAGATCTTGCGCTAGCTTTCGGTAGGTCCCGGCTAAATTGCTAAAGGCAACGCGCTTGGCCTCGTTCGTGGCCGTTTCGCTGATCGTGACGCAATGCTCTGCGTCGGAATTGAGTTTGTCGATGTAAAGCTTGATGTCCTTCATGGCCGTTACACTGAGTTCCCCAAAATCGACCTTCATAATGCCGTGGGGACAGGCTCGGTTCCAAGTCTATTTTGTTATGGAGGCTGCCAAAGTGGAACTCATCTGCAGAGCCGCCGATTTCCGGATGCGGCGACCGCGAAGCGCAGGCTGATGGGCGAATTAGAGGGCTGGCTGGTACGAGAACCGGTCATGTCCCCGATCACGAAGTTTTTCCAACGCTGCGATAGCCGGTGATTTGTGTGCCTGAAAGGTAGAGTTTCCAGGTGCGGCTCGAATCTCATCCTCAAGCATCAATGTTAGGATCTGATGCTTTATCGCTGCTGTTGAATGTAATCTGACCTTTCGACCAAAGCGATGATTTATCATGGCTGGTCCTCCGTTTGTCGGCCTGTCGGGGAACGGTCCGACTTCGATTTGTCCATTTGAATCTGCATACCGTTTCGTTCCATCTCTTTCTCCCAGAGACGGTTTAAGGCTGCAGTGATTGCGGAGTCGGCTTTAGTCCCCAATCCTGAACGGAGCCGACGAAGCCTTTTCATGCCGGCTCGCATGAAGGCGGGGCCCTCCATCATGTCGGGGGTCGGAGGCCAGGAGAGTTGATCCAACCGTTGGTCCGAATTGCAGCCTGCGCCTCTCGAGCTCGCTGAATGAGCCTTTGGCGCTTGACACTTAGGGGGGTGAAGCTCGCCTCCTTCCGCAGGCGCTGGATCTCTTTGATCAAGCGCTGAGCAGGCGGTAGCAGTGAGGTTGTGGAATGAAACATCGAAAGTGCTCCTCTGATGCAGAGGGCGGGAGCACAATACTCTCAGTCACCGATAGATGCCGGAGGCAGCGCGGTGATGTTTCACATATAGCTACGATGCTGATTTAAACGAGCCCCTTAGCAAAATAAGTCATTTTCGAAAAATAGATCGCCGGATGCGACGGCTGTAATCAGCTGGTTAGATTGATTGCCAAAGAACTGCCAGAGCTACCAACAAAGCAAGTAGCAGCGGTACGACAATCGGCGGTACGAACCACTCTCGAAGCTTCACCATTCGGATCTCCAGAAAAGAAAAAACCCGGCACTTGCCGGGCTTTCCTCATCGGCCCATTCGGGCAAATTACTTCTGTTCAGTAGGCTTCTCAGTTGGCTTGTTGCCACCATTATCCTGCTGCTGACCCGGCTTATTTTCACCCGGCGCAACGGTCTGGGGCGCTTTGGGTGCATTTTGATTGCTGTCGGTCATCGTATTTCCTTTCCGGAAATACCTAAAAACATTTCTAGGTACCTTACCTAGATGGTGACTCAACTTAAAATTACAATACCGATAGAGAAAACCGTTAGTTGTGCAGTCATTTGACCGGATGCGGCGGCTGAGGAGTGCGGATTAGGGCGCTATTTGGCGGCGCTAACCCTAGGTAGCTGTCGCTAATTCATGAAAAATAACTTGCTTCTGATTGCTTAATGTCCAAAAATTGAGCCAGGGGATGCTGTCACATGGCGTGATGACGCGACAGGAGCAAGTTGATGGCGCTGAGTTCAGACGTCCGCAGGCTTTACAACAAGTGGAACGCTAATACGGGCTGGCCGAAGCGTCTCGACGCGTTGGAGATTTCTGGCATTCGAGGTTGGACGGGACAGAAAATAGAATTCAAATTTCCGATCGTCGCGATAGTCGGAGAAAATGGAGCGGGAAAGAGCACAGTCCTTCAATGTGCGGCTTCGGTCTTTCAGCCACCCGAGAATGCTCCTTCTGAAGAGAGGGGATATTATCCAACTGACTTTTTGCCAGAAACCCGATGGGACAATCTCCGCGGCGCATCCATTACCTACACAATAAGACAAGGCTCCCAATCCCTTTCTGATGGTCTTAAGAAATTGGAACGTTGGAGAGGATACTCAAAGCGACCTCGACGGCACGTAAATTATATCGACCTCAGTCGAGTGCAGCCCATTGCTGAACGAGTTGGTTATTTCCGACTGGCAAACCCTCAGGTGCAAGAAGCATCGGCCTCGGCCTGGGATAAGGCAAGAGTGGCGTCTCTCTCTCACATCATGGGCAGAGACTACGAAGAAGCTCGCCTCGCCATAACATCGATGGACGCCAAGCGCGGAATTCCAGTGCTAAAGGCATCCGGAATCGAAAACTCGGGTTTCCATCACGGAGCTGGCGAACTCACGATGGAAGATTTTCTTCAAGTAGAGTTCAAAAATACAAGCTTGGTTTTAATCGACGAGATTGAGACATCGCTTCATCCTCGCGTGCAACGCAGACTCATGAGATGGCTTGCAGACCGTGCTCGTCAACAAGACGTTCAAATAATTATGACAACGCACTCCCCATACATATTGAGCGAGCTTCCACCCGAGGCCCGCATATATGTGATGAGTACGCAGCCACAAAAGACCATCGTAACTGGGATTAGTCCTGAATTTGCGATGTCGCAAATGGATGACGAAAATTATCCAGAATGTGACATATACGTGGAAGACGAACGGTCTGGCGATCTCGTTAAGGAGATATTGGTCAAGTACGCGCCCACTGCGGTGTCACGATGTGAGTTTACGCCTTATGGTGCAGCCTCAGCTGGATTTGTATTGGGCGCGATGGATTTTCAAAAACGCTTCAGGCGCCCCACAAGGGTATTTGTTGACGGTGACCAAGATGCAAGAGATGGATGCATATTGTTGCCAGGCCAGGAAGCTCCTGAGCGTGTAGTTTTCGGAGCCTTGAAGGAAAAAAATTGGGCTGATCTTTCGACTCGCCTGAGCAGAGATTTTTCATTGGTGGCTGACGCATGCGCTCAGGCAATGACATTTGATGACCATCATGATTGGGTACGTCTTGCTGCAAATAAGCTGCTTGTCTCGGGTGATTTGCTCTGGCAGCAAATGTGCGCGGCTTGGGTCGCAAACTGTGTGACGGCGACCGAAGGGCAAGCTATTGCGCAGCCCGTTCAGGATGCTTTGTCCGGAATTTAATTGGAAGCCCCGCTCCGGCGGGGTTCTTCTTGAGATGTGCTGGCCGACAAGCGGCTTGTAATCATCCGATAATGCTGGCTTGATGTAAGCTAACTACTCTAGGAGAGTGAAACGTGGCTACAGGAACTGTGAAGTGGTTTAACGCGACAAAAGGGTTTGGTTTCATTCAGCCAGACAGTGGCGGCAAGGACGTATTCGTCCATATTTCGGCGGTTGAGAAGGCTGGTCTTTCAAGCCTGAATGAAGGCGCAAAGGTCAGTTACGAGATCGTTCAAGATCGCGGCAAGGAATCGGCGGGCAACCTCCGCGTAGGTTGAGCGTCTGGAGCGCCAAATAATAAAAAACAAACCCCGCTCCGGCGGGGTTTTCTATTGGTGCGGAAGTCCCTACGGAAAAAGAAAGCCCCGCCATTTCTGGCGGGACTTTGCAGCAGTCAGTACATCCGTGATCTGCCGCAACGCTCATCAGATGAGCGATATTCGATTAGGGGATGCGATCGTTCGCAACGATGCCGCCTTCGCACTCGATACGAGCGATCCGTGCGGCGTCGGCGTTGCTGAATTTCAAGCGCACACCATAACCTGACCCGTTCTCGGGAATGAAGACTGCCCCAAGTTCTTCCAGAGCGTTCCTGATCTCTTCCATCTCATATATCGCCGGGCGCGCTGTGATATCCTCAAAGTGTTCAATGACGCGAACATCGACGCCGGAACGCCTCGAAAGCATTGGGCGCGAGATTCCAACGAGCGCTCTAGCGGCGCGGCACTGTGAGCCAGTAATCATCGATCGTTCTCCTAGTAATATCTCGATCCCTTGCCATCGCGTAGCGCTGGTCGTTCATGCGTGGTCTTTTGAAGACCATCAGGATCAAACAGCCGAAGACCATCAGGTTCAAACAGCCAAACGAGAGCCGCCCAGGCTAACAGCATGACACCCAGACTGATCAGCATCATCTTTACACCTCGCACGATCTTGCGCCGCGTTGGCACAGATCAGTGCCGGCGCAGCGGGTTACGTTCTCGGAACGGGGATTGCTCTATATTTTCGCCGGGAAAGGGCGGTCGCATGAAGTTACAAATGAGCGTTGCTAGAGCATGACCATTATCTAGGGACGAAACTCTCAGATTCAACGAACTGCGACAAAGGGTACTAACATGGCCACAAACAGCGTTGTGCTGGATTAGTGGCTATCCGGCGGGTTTTTCTATTAGCGCCTAGCTACGAAAAAATAGATAGCGCCATAGGGGACTCCGATGGAGTTTCTATTTCTTCTTTTTGGTCTTCGACTTCTGCTTTTTCAGCACCTTGGCCTGCGCGCGGAATGCTTTTGCCAGACTATCCTGTTCACTGGACCGTTCTGGGTTGGGATCGATGTAAGCGACTACCGCTGCCTTCCTAGCCATCTTTCTAAACTGTTTGGCTTCTTTCATGGCGGTCGCGCTCTTTGGCGTCGCAAGTCGTCTCGCTAGACGGTGATGTTATGTTCATCGCCTAAAAAACCCAGCGCTGCACGACCTACCCAGAAGGGATATGGGCGGCCGTACAGCGAGTCATCCTAGGCCGACAATAGCTGATCCGACCCTTTTCCATAGATCCATTTCTCAACTTGGATCATTCCATCCGGTGCTTTGCTTAGGCGGCTTCCGCTTCGGCATTCACAACAGATTTTGCGATGCCCGTAAGGGTCTGGTCGGTTTTCTTCTCCTCCGCCAAAGTCTCCTTCAAAAGCTTGCTGGCGGTGGTCAGGCCTAGTTCATCGGCCCAAGTGATAAGCGTACCATAACGCGAGATCTCGTAATGCTCCACGGCTTGAGCAGCGGCAAGAAGACCAGCATCCAACGCCGGAGCGCCCTTGTAATCGGACATGATTTCCTTGCCTTCATCCAAGATCCCCATGATCGCATCGCAAGTTTTACCCTGAACTTTTGCGCCGATTTCCTCGAAGACTGACTCGAGCCTCTCAATTTGGCCTTCGGTTTCTTCAAGGTGTTTCTCGAAAGCTGCGCGGAGTTCGTCGCTCTGAGCGGTCTTTGCCATTTTAGGCAGGGCACTCAAGATTTTCTTTTCTGCAAAATAGATGTCCTTAAGTGTGTCGTGAAACAGATCACTGAGCGTCTTGGTCTTAGTCATTGTGCGAGCCCTCATAAGCGTGAATGGGTGCCAACGCCGAGAACAGGTCAGATGTCAGCGCGTACCTATGCGTTGATGTCGCGGTCAGAAGCCGGCAAAATGGCCGCGTTCATCGTCCCCGTTATGGCCGGTTGTCACTCGGCGTAAGCGTCAGACAATTCGTTGGGGCTGCGTTGGTTCAGTCGACCAAACAATATAAGTTATCGGCGGAGATTATCGCTTGTTCGAGTAGTGGGCACTTTTGCGCCGTCTCTCCTCAGGAAACCGGCCACGCCTGAATGGTTTCTTCGGCGGTCGCAAGTTCGATCTGTACCTCAAATCGGCTACGGAAGAGCTGTAGCAAGGCGTCATGGCTTCTATCCGAAGAACTCGCGAGTGCATCACTTACCACGATCGTTCGGTAGCCATGATCGACTGCTGCGAGAACCGTAGCGAGAACGCAGACGTCGGTTTCGGAGCCGGAGATAATCAGAGTATTGACCCCGCTTTCTCGTAACAACTGATGCAAGCGATTGTCTGCAAAGGCAGAATAGGTCGCGCGATCAAAAAAAGTCGCTGGCGGGATGAATTGCTGCAATTCCGGGAGCAAATCCACCAATTCTGGATTGCCCGAATCCAGCGTCACGTTGCGCCATTTCGTATAATAGGCTTGCCACATACCAAAAGTATCATCGGGCGATTTCGCGGGGATGAAGCGTGTGAAAATCGTTCGCGCAGGCTGATGTTGGACAAGCGCGATCAAAACCGGAAGCACGCTTTGCAACCAGGGAGTTTCCCATGGCCCTCCGGGTCCGAAAAGTCTCTGCGCATCGATGCACAGATGCACGCTACTCTGATCAATATTGCCCCGCAGAAGACCCATTAGATGGATTCCCTCACTTTCGGTCTGCAATCGATGGCGGTTGGGTCCATAAACGAAGCCAGCGCTCAAGTCCTATGCCCACCACGATCCCGGCGGCAATATCGCTTGTCCAATGAGCCAGCAAAGCAATGCGGGTCGCAGTAAGCACAGATGCTGCTATCCACATTCCATACTTCCATTTGCGGGGCAATAAAGTCGCGAGGGAAGCAAGCGCACCCATGTGAACGGCGTGGCCCGAAGGAAACGCATCCTTTGGTTTTCCTGAGTACGGAATGCCCCTCGAATGTTGGGCAAAGGACTTCCTGTCGGGCCGCTCTTGATCGAAAGCCATTTTTAGGAGATGCGGCAGCACTGATGCCGCGGCTGTCGTGACCATGCAATGGGTTGCAAGGCGTCTGAGGTTGTCGTCAGATTGGCGTGTAGCCAGCCAGAGAAGTGCGGATGCCGCGAGCAGGACGTGCTCATCAGCACCCCAAGTGAGGACTTCCGCTGCATGCTCGAAACGAGGGTTTGTTTCCTCTGAGATCACTTCCGCGACATGCATGTCGAAGTGTGTTGGCTTGACCGTTAATGACATCGGGACCTCCTGAAGAGGAACTCGGCGCGCCACAAAAAGTTCTCTCGCCCGTAGGGAGTGCGATGTCCGAGTACTTTGTCCGGTTCATAGCGGGCGGAATTGTTGTTTCCGCATTCGCATTGCTCGGGGATATCCTGCGACCAAAGAGTTTTGCGGGCCTGTTCAGTGCAGCACCTTCCGTAGCCTTGGTGACGCTGGCGCTGGCATTTGAAAAAGAAGGCGCTGAATATGTCGGCGCAGAAGCGCAAGCCATGTTCTTCGGGAGTGTGGCGCTCGGTGTGTACGGATTTCTGGTTTGCCACCTGTTGATGCGCAGGCGCTGGAGCGCGCTCAGTGCCGGTGGGGCGGCCTTGTTCATATGGTTTGGGGTCGCTGCGTCTCTGCTGATGATCGGAACACCGGCATGAACGTCGTCAGATGCAATATTTCCGCACTCAGGCAAGGCAGGTGGTACGAGCACGTCATTCGCTTCGTCTTGGGAGGTCTTGTGACCGTTCTCGCGGGCGTCATTGCCATGCTGGCAGGGCCATTTTGGGGAGGATTGTTCTTGGCGTTCCCAGCCATCTTTTGCGCGAGCTCGACCCTCATCGAAAAGCATGAGCGCAAGAAAAAGGAGAGCAAAGGTATGCAGGGTGCACGCCGAGGGCAGCAGGCTGCGGCGCTCGATGCATTCGGTGTAGTACTTGGGAGTTTCGGCATGGCAGTTTTCGCGTTAACGATTCTCTTTGGCCGCTCCTGTTCTCCCCCCGTTGTGCTTGGGTTTTCTGCAGTGATTTGGCTGTTCACTGCTATCGTCGCCTGGAGGGTAGGTCGAGGTATCTTGCGCTGGTTATCATCCGACTCACCGAAACATACCCAATGACGCGTCAATACGGAGATGGACCCAAAGCTTGAGGGAACGAGCGGGCATTGAGCGCGTTCATCGCGCGAACGGGAGGACGCGATGTTAGATGAGGATCAAGTCGCCATTCTGCGCGCCATCGGCTCGTCGATCGCTTTTGACGACGACAAGAAAGGGAAGGTTACTCAGCTTGTTTTAGAGGGCTACGTCCTAAAGGACGGCGATCTGTACGAGTTGACTCCCAAAGGAAATAGGATTCTGGAAGAACGTGGGTGCGTTTCCGGGGCTGGAAAAATAGCAGATGAGCGAGATTCAGAAGCAGTGACACGGTTAAGCGCTGAGAGTTACATCGGTAGAGACAGCCGCGAGCATGCAAGCTGGCGAGATGTTATCGTCGAACTCACGCGAACCGCGCCATTCGTCATGTTAGGAGTGGCATTCATTGCCGGTGCAGTATTTGCTCGGCGCCGATGAATCTAATTCTATCCGATGGAACATTGGAGTCTCGCATTAGTTCATGGTGTCCATTGTTAAAGGAGACTTCCATGAAAACTATCACTTGCATATCGTTAACCGCCGCGATGCTGTCGACATCCGCTTTTGCAGCAGAAACGATTTCGACGATTCCTTCAAACAGCGCTACGGTGACAAACTATTATAAGCAGGCTGTTTACGATCCTAAGGAGAACAAGATCGGCAACATCGACGACGTGTTGATCGATAAGGAAGGTCGTATCACGGCGCTTGTCATTGGCGTTGGTGGATTCCTCGGCGTCGGTGAGAAGGACGTAGCTGTTCCTTTTTCTGCTGTTAAAGGAACGAAAAAGAACGATAAATGGTGGCTGACGCTGAACGAGACTAAGGACTCCCTGAAGAGCGCGACGGGGTTCAAGTACAATAAGGAAACCACGTCGTGGTCTGTTGAGAAAAAATAACGCTCTCAGCCTGAAATCATTGAAAGCCCCGCTCCGGCGGGGTTTTCTATTTTGGCGGCCTCAAGGCGTTGGCGGCCAGATATCCCTCTACCTTGGATTCGAAATCGATAACAGTGACCCGTTCCGCCGCAGCCTTCCGCTGGCTTTTGGTCGGGTGGTCATCGAGCAATGTCTGAAGGTCTTCCCGTTCTGCAGCAAGTTGCTGCTGGCGCTTGGTTTGTGGGATCGCGTTCATTTTCGCCTCCCTTACGGAGCTGCGAATCAAGACGCCGAACTTGCGCGCGTTCAATCACATTTCATTTCTGGCGGGGTTTTCTATTTGGGGGAGGGACGCGCCTCCGTCAACTCCACAAGCGCTGATCATCTCTAAGCACGTCTTTTAGCGTGAGCGAACCATCTTCCGACAGCGGCTTCTCTAGAGATAGATGGCCCCACGGGTTGAAAACGGACTGACGGTCGGCACGATTGTGCGCATTTCTGAATTCGTGAACTCGGTCCCGGATGTCCGCGATCTTCAGACGACCTTCCGCGACGGCGATAAACATATCTCCCTGAACATCGCTCCTGATTTCTAGTGGAAGGTTTTGGGTCGCCGACATGATTGCTTCGTATGCGTCGGCACCATTATTTCGGAGTAGCGCTGGGGCAGCGACAGTCCGAGTGCGCCATCCCATCAATACAGCGGCGTTCTTCTTCGCGATAGGAAGAATAATGCGCGCAACTTTTGGATTTTCTTTGCAGAACCGATCAAACGATCCCCGTTCGCAAACATATAGCCCCCGGAACATATTTGTTTTCATGACCAGCGGTGCCGGCAGTGATGTGGCTGATCGTGCGTCCATCATCACGGATCGAACTAACGATACGCTCGGCTTGTTCTCTTGTGAGTTGCGGGTAGCCGCCGTTTTCTTTGCGCTTCTTGCGAAATCGTTTGAGATCATTTCGCGCACAAATTTTGCAAACTCTATAACCTTTGAACGCGGTGTTTTCTGGTGTGTACTCGTGGCCATTCTTGCAATGGGTTCGAGCGCGACGTTTCTCCCAGTCCTTCCTGAGATTGTTCGTTCCTGCATGCATCCGTCGCGCTCCAATCCGGCCCAGAAACGCTATTCATCGTTTGTGGCGCAGAACCGCTATCCGCCACTCAGTTCACTGAATCCCCGCTATCCCTCCACAAAATAGATTTGCGGGCCGCCGTTGTTACGATGAAGGTCCGCCAGCGCCGAATAAGCAGGCACCGGCGAAGCTCTTAACCGGCGGCGACCTTTGTCAGGTTATCGATCGCGTTACGGCTCGGGACTTTAAAGCCTTTAGGCATTTGTAATACAACGTCTCGTGTGGTGATCTTCAATAGGCCTGGAAAATGCCGCCGCCGTTGCGGCACGGCATTGTCGATGGCTTCGCAGATTGCGCACAGGACGACCGGCTGAAAGAGCAACTCGACAGCCTCCAGCCTCTGCACGATCCGTTCAGCGCGCCGGATAAGGCCATCAACCTGAACTCTAGTAATCCCAACGTCAAAACCCTCGCTGACTTCACCAGTAAAGACAAGATCGCGTTACCGGCGGTCGAAGTTTCGATTCAGGCGGTTGTTCTTCAAATGGCTGCCGCAAAGGCATTCGGCATGGCGAACTACAAAAAGCTCGATCGGCTCACTGTGGGGATGAAGCATCCTGATGCCATGGCGGCGCTGCTCTCCGGCACCGAAGTCACCGCGCACTTTGCTAATTCACCGTTTCAGGAACAGGAGCTCCAGAATCCGGCGGTTCATCGTGTCCTGAGTTCGTACGAAGTGCTCGGCGAACCCACGACTCTGAATTCCGTCTATACGACCAAAAAATTTCACGACAACAATCCCAAGACCTATCAGGCGGTCCTGAATGCGCTGAAAGAAGCCATGCAATTTATAAATGACGACAAGGCGCGCGCAGCCAAAATCTACGTCGAAAGTGAGAAAAGCAAACTGTCGGCTGAATTCGTTCAGAAGATTTTGGAAGATCCGGATTTTATCGTCACGAGCGAGCCGAAGGGGATCATGAAGTACGCGGAATTCATGCATGCCGCGAAGAAAATGAAGAACCTGCCAAAGAGTGCGAAGGATATCTACTTTCCCGAACTCTATCAGGGCAAGTGAACAGGTTCGGGTAAAATTCAGGCCACCCAAAAAAACAGATCTGCGCAATCAGCGGACGTAAGGGAGGAGGGACCGATGACGACAGCGCCACTATTGGAAGTCAAGGGCGTCACGTTGCAGTACAAGACGCCGAGTTACCTTATCACTGCGACCTACCGGGTCGATTTCAGCGTTTTTCAGGGCGATCGTTTCATTTTGCTGGGGCCTTCGGGCTGCGGCAAGTCGACGTTGCTGAAGGCCGTCGGCGGCTACATGACGCCGACTGAAGGTGAGATGAAGCTCAAGAGCAATGTGATTCGTCATCCCGGCCCTGACCGAATGATGGTGTTTCAGGAGTTCGATCAGCTGCTGCCCTGGAAGAGCGTCAAGGAAAACGTGATGTTTCCCTTGCAGTGCACGAACAAGCTCGGCGTCCGCGAGGCCGAAGAGAAGGCGATGCACTATATCCGCAAGGTCAACCTGGAGAAGTTTGCGGAGAGCTATCCGCACATGCTCTCTGGCGGCATGAAGCAGCGCGTGGCAATCGCACGCGGCATGGCGATGGAGCCGGATATTCTCCTGATGGACGAGCCGTTCGCCGCGCTTGACGCGCTGACCCGCCGCAAGATGCAGGACGAGCTGATGATGCTGTGGGACGAAACCCGTTTCACCGTTCTGTTTGTCACACACTCCATCCCGGAGGCGATCAAGATCGGCAACCGCATCCTGCTGCTGTCGCCGCATCCGGGGCAGGTGAAGGCCGAACTGAACGGCGGCGTGCAAGGCGAGGAAGCAGCCGAACTCGAAAAACGAATTCAGGCCATGCTGTTTGCTGACACCATTGAGGAGGCCGAAAATGTCTAATGCATCGCTCGCCATGAAGGCCTTCACAACCCCGGTCCGCCCGGAATTCGTGTGCGACGCAAGAACCACCGATCGGGCGCCCGAAGTGCTGGAAAAGCCCCTTTCGCTGACCGTTCGACTCTACAATCAAACCTGGCTGCGCAAGATCGTCATCCTCGTCATTCTCGCTCTCGTTTGGGAAGCTTATGGCCGCTATCTGAATAACAGCCTGCTGTTCCCGACCTTCGGCGAAACGATGAGCGCGTTCTTCACTAATATCGGGAATGGCGTTCTGCCGTCACGCGCGTGGGCTTCCATTGAAGTGCTGTTGATGGGTTACGCGGTCGGTGTGGTGCTGGCGGCGTTGTTGACGGCACTGGCGATCACCACCCGCATCGGTACGGACTTCCTCGAGACGCTGACGTCGATGTTCAATCCGCTGCCGGCGATCGCGCTGTTGCCGCTGGCGCTGATCTGGTTCGGGCTCGGCAACGGCTCGCTGGTGTTCGTGCTGGTGCACTCGGTGACGTGGGCCATCGCGCTGAACACGCACTCCGGTTTCCTCTCGGTCAGTCGCACGCTGAAGATGGTTGGCCGAAACTACGGCCTGGGTGGTTTCCGTTACATCGGCAAGATCCTGATCCCTGCGGCGTTTCCAAGCATCCTCACCGGCCTGAAAATCGGCTGGGCGTTTGCCTGGCGCACGCTGATCGCGGCCGAACTGGTGTTCGGCGTGTCGTCCGGCTCGGGTGGTCTCGGATGGTTCATCTTTGAGAACAAGAACAGTCTCGATATCCCGACGGTGTTCGCCGGTCTTCTGACCGTCATCATCATCGGTCTGGTGGTCGAGAACATCCTCTTTCGTGCCATCGAGGCCAACACGGTCGACCGCTGGGGTATGCAATCTTAGGTGGTGGCGTCTGAAGCGAGGTGAGGCCGAGTTCGTCGCAAGCTCTGTCGCGGAGGTGGTGGAACTCTCACAGCGATGAGTTTGATGTCGTGTAGCTGAAAACGCATCGCTGCCTTTCCCCTCGCGGATAGCTGAAGATTGACAATTATCGCTCTCCTCCTACATAATCTACTCATACGTATGAGTAGTATGATTAGATCGAAACTTGACGAAGAATGAGAAAGGTTGAGGCACATGAACTGTCCCGTTGCTCACGTCACCGGAGATCTAATGTCGCCCGAGGCGATTGCGGATCCTGAGTCCTATTTCGGCCGGTTGCGGGACGAAGACCCGGTTCACTGGAACGAACAGCGGAAAATGTGGATTGTGACGCGCTATGACGATGTGGTCTGGGCGTGCAGGCAGCCACAGCTATTTTCGTCGGACAAGCTTGGATTCAACGTCAAGGAACTGCCGGAACAGGACAGGGCGCGATACGAACAGAAGTTCTCGCCCATCTATAAGGCTTATGCGAACTGGTTAAGCGCGGTGGACAACCCGCTGCACGACCATATTCGCCTGATCGTCAATCAGGTCTGGACTCCGGCACAGGTCGAAAAACGCCGCGCGAGCATCCGCCAACTGGTTCACGGCCTTCTCGACGAGCTTGAGAGTAAGGATGACATCGACTTCATCAGGGATTTCACCCTGCCGCTTCCTATTAAGGTGATTCTTGATTTCCTGGGTTTTCCCCACGAGGACTGGAAGGAGATCAAAAAACACTCGGATAGCTGGCTCTTTTATCATTTCGGCGGCGGTACGGATGAAGCGCGTTGGCAATCAGGTATGGACGGCATTGAAGGCCTGACTCGTTATGCCGAGCCCCGGGTAAAGGAACGGCGAGCCAACCCGACGGACGACTACATCTCGGGGTTGATAAAAGCCGAGTGGAAGGGCGATCGCCTGACCGACGAGGAGATCATCGTCCACTGTGCAAACCTGCTGTTCTCCGGTCATGAGACGACAACGAACCTGCTGGCGAATGGCTTGCATCTGCTGCTGTCGAACCGCGATCAGTGGGATCGCCTCTGCGCAAACCAGTCACTGATCCCGACCGCAGTCGAGGAAATCATCAGGATGGAGGGCGCGATCAAGAGTATGCTGCGCTACGCCCTTGAGGACGTGGAACTGAAGGGCAGGAAGATTCATAAAGGGGACTTGGTCCTGCTTGTGAACGCGGCGGCCAACAGGGACGCCGCCAAATACGCAAACCCTCAACAGATGGATGTCGGTCGTCGCCCGAACGCACATCTCGGCTTCGGTCAAGGCATTCACATTTGCCTGGGTGCGCCCCTTGTGCGGGTTGAAGCCCACGAAGCCTATTCGGCGCTCACTCAGCGCTTTCCTCAGATGAAACTGGCCGCGGATACGTTTGAGTACCACGCCATTTTGCGAGGACGGGCGCTGAAAAAACTTCCGGTGAAACTGAAATGAAGAACGGTTGTCGTGTTCGCATATCAATCGACTATGACAAGTGTGTGGGCTCCCGCATCTGCACGGCTGTCGCACCGAACGTCTTCACTCTGAATGAGGACTCGCAGGCCGCGGTGATAAATGCTGAAGGCGACACGCTGGAAACAATAAAGATGGCGGCGGAGGCCTGTCCGGTCAGTGCAATCACAATCGAGGAAACGGCTGAGTAACCGGCAAGGCTATCGGGCCTCGTGGTGAAAAGCTGTGCTGGTGAGGAGAGTGAAATGGTTGGCTCTGCCGCAAGGAAATTGGTGGATGATATGGTCGATGCAATTCCGAAAACGCTCCAGGTGAGCGTGCGATCAATCACGCCGTATGGTGAAAACATCAGATGTTTCGAGGTGGCCGATCCGAATGGCCGGCCGCTTCCCACATGGGGGGCCGGAAGCCACATCGATCTTCATTTACCCGGCGAGGGCGGCGGTATCCGGCAATACTCTCTCTGCGGTGATCCGGCCGACCGCATGAGCTATCGATTTGCCGTACAAAGGGAAGAAACCGGACGCGGCGGCTCGAAAAGAGTTTTTGAAGAGATACGTCTCGGCAGCGTACTGACGATCGGCGCGCCGCGTAACAATTTTGCCATCGTCAATGGAGTGCAACGGCATCTGCTGCTGGCAGGCGGCATCGGCATCACGCCGATGATGTCGATGATCCATGATCTTGAACGCGAGAAATGTGATTATGCGCTTCACTATTGCACGCGCTCGCCGGAGAGAACGGCGTTCCTCGATCGGTTGGCTCCGCTTCAGTCCAGCGGCAAGGTCTTTGTGCACTGGGATTATGGCGACCCATCCAATGGTCTCGATCTAAAAGCCTTGCTGAAGGATTATGCCGAGGGGACTCATTTATATTATTGCGGGCCTCCCGGATTTATGGGGGCAGTCGCGTCGGCTTCCGCGCATTGGCCGAAAGGCACCGTCCATCGCGAATTCTTCACGCCTTCGGCGAACGATCCGGCTATTGCCGCGGCCCATCCGCCCAAAGAAGACGAAGTTGCCGAAGGCATGGGCAAACCTTTTCAGGTCAAGATTGCCAGCACTGGCCAAGTCTACGACATACCGAGCGACCGAACCGTGCTTGATGTTCTGAGAGAGAATGGCTTCGTGATCGAGACGGCCTGCGAACTCGGTGTTTGCGGTACATGCCGGACCCGAGTTCTCGAGGGTGAGGTCGACCACAAGGATTTTGTTTTGGAGGAGCACGAACAGGAGCACGAAATGACGGTTTGCTGCTCGCGCGCCAAATCATCCCTGCTGGTGCTGGATTTATAGAGTCTCCGAAGATCGTCTGGGCAATTGATGGTGGCAATCGTCGATTTATAGGGCCTTTCACGTGTCATTCAGCCTGGATTCGGCTAAAAAGGCAGGGATTCCCATGCCGTTGGTGAGCCGAGATTCGGACGTTCATATGCAAAAGGCGATAGTCAGCGACCCCCTTTCCGGGGCGGAGCCGCTCTACAAGCAGGTCAAAAACAAGATCATCCAGAACCTCACTTCCGACGAATGGAAGCCGGGATCGGTCATCCCCAGCGAAACCAAGCTGGCTGAAACTTACGGAGTTGGAGTTTCAACGATCCGTATGGCGATCGGCGAACTCGTAGCAGCGCGGATTCTCATCCGGCGGCAGGGGAAGGGGACTTTCGTATCCTCGCGCGCGGACCAGCACAGCGTCTATCAGTTCTTTCACGTTGTAAAAGACGGCGCGGACCGGGAAGCCCCCGTCAGTGAACTGCTCTCGTTCAAGCGTGGTCAGGCCGACGACAAGGTTGCGGATATTCTCAACCTGCCACGCTCGTCGAAAGACAGTGAAGTTTTTAAGCTTCGCAACTTGTTGCGTATCTCCGGCAGCCCGGTCGCTCTGTACGATATCGTGATTCCGTGCGCCTTGTTCAAAGGCCTGAGCGAAAACGTCATTCGAAATTTCGGTAGAACGCTGTACGGCGTTTATCAGAGTCGTTACGGCATAACCATCGTATCGACCACCGAAGAATTGCGAGCCGTTAAGGCGGACTCAACCGTGGCTCGCAGTCTCAAAATTCAAACTGGTGACCCTGTCATTGAAGTAACGCGCGTTGCCAGTACATTCGATTCAAAGCCGGTCGAGGTCCGTCGCGGCTGGGTGAACACCAAGGGTTTTCATTACTTCATCACGCAAGGTGGCGAGTAATGACCGGGTTGTTTTCTTTCCGTCATGCCATCAGCGCCTCAGGTGGAATTTCTTTCTGAGCAAGTTGCGCAGTATGCCTTCCAGCTTCTCACGATAAGAATTGATCTTCACCAGGGGCCACAAACATGGCGGCCGCGAAATCGAGCGCAGTCGCGATGGTCGCGATGACCGAACTGACATGCGCGGGATGGGCAATCGCGAGGCCCTGCTCAAATGCATTCACTGAAATTCCCGCCGCGTAGTCTGCGTCTGACGCCGCCTGTCATGTTGTCGAGACATCGAAGTTGTTGCTTCAGATAACGGAGCGTTCTCGACTGGTGAATGGCGCGCCTGTTTTCATGACCTGACACTTCATGAACTGGAATTTTTATGTCGGATCGTTGGCCAATATCAGAGTGAATATGCTGGCTGGGTCTTTACGTGTTGACTCCCTTATTTGGCGCGCCCAAAATTTAATACGTAGTGTCAGCATATGATACGCGCTTTAAACAAGATGGATTGAAGGCCAAAGATCATTCGAGCGCTGTCGCTGTGTCGGCGTGTCATTCGATCTTGGGTTGGAAATAAATGGCGGGACAAAACACGCCACCGGGGAAGTTGGATGCTAAAAGTACAGCTCGGCGAAATGCTCAGCAAACATAACCAAGTTTCGACGGCGCTATTGTATGAGGACCGGACGTATTCCTACGGGGAACTGGAAGCTCTTTCGAACCGTTTCGCACACATGCTCCTTTCCTTGGGAGTGAAGGCTGGAGAGAGCGTTTCCTATTTGCTGGGGAACGATCCGCTCTTGGTGGCGGGCTATATCGCCGGGTTCAAGACAGGCATCGTCACCAATCCTCTCCACGACCGGCTCACAGCCGATGAAATCGCCTATATCGTCAATCACGCCGGCAGCAAGATCGTGGTGGTCGGCGAATCATACGCGGCGACCTTAGCGGAAGCGTTGAAGACCCTCAGCGATGTTCGTGTGGTCTGCTTCGGCAATCCGGGCCCCTTGCAGGGCGCGACCGTTCCCGACATCGATTCGTTTTCGTCTGCGGCGCTGAGTCCGAGCATGAAGCCGGATGATGTTGCGTTGCTTCTCTATACATCCGGTACGACGGGGCGACCGAAAGGCGTGATGTTGACGCACGGCAATGTCGCGGAAGGCATCACGGCGGTTGCGGGCGGCTTCGATCTCAAGCCATCCGATCGAACGCTGTGCATCATGTCGCTCTCGCACACCAATGCGCTGATGTTCAGCACGCTGCCTTACCTGCTGTCCGGCGCATCGGTGGCGTTGTGCAAGCGGTTCAGTGCCTCGAATCTATGGGCGCTCTGCGAGCGTTACGACGTCAACAGTATGAGTGCCTCGCCCACCATTCTGAGCATTCTGCTGGAAGATGAGACGGGAAAGGCCGGCTATCCGAAGCTCGAGTTCGTCAAGGTGGCGTCCGCGCCGACCTCGGTCGATCTGTCGAACCGTTTCCATGCTCGTTTTGGACAGAACCTGCTGCTCGAGACATACGGCCTCACCGAAACTACATCCATCAATGTCATGAATCCGCTCCGTGGCCCGCGTAAGCCGGGTTCGATCGGAAAGCCGCTTGCACCGAGCGAAATTCGCATCGTCGATGGCGATGGCAGGGAACTGCCGGTGGGCGCGGTCGGTGAAATCGAAATTCGTGGTCCGACTGTGATGAAGGGCTATTACAAGGACCCCGATGCGACCGCTGCGACGATACGGAACGGTTGGGTGCGTTCCGGCGATCTGGCGCGGTTCGATGATGAGGGCTACATTTTCATCGTTGGTCGAAAGAAGGAAACGATCATTCGTGGTGGTGAAAACATCTCGCCGCTCGAGGTCGAGCAGATCATCGCGCGCCATCCGGCGGTGCGGGAAGCGGCTGCGGTCGGAATTCCTGATCGCATCTACGGCGAGGTTGTCGCGGCCTGTGTCGTCAAGCGCGAAGATGTGACGGAAAACGAACTGATCCGGCACTGCGCCGAATATCTTGCGTCGTTCAAGGTGCCGGCCCGCATTGCTTTCGTCGATGAGCTGCCGCGCAATCCGATCGGGAAGTTCGTTCGCCGGGCTTTGCTGCCGTATTTCGAAGGTGAGAGTACGTCGGTTGCCAGCAAGAGGAATGCATGAGCACGAAAAAAGTAGCCGTCGATTTCGGCGACAAGAAACTCGATATCGACGTTCCGGATCATGCCTCGGTCGTCGAATTTGAGGATCCGCCCTTCCTGCAGGACCCTGCCGCGTCGGTGCGTGAAACGTTGGCGAAGCCCTATGGCTCCCCTCCATTGGCCGAACTGGTCAAGCCCGGCATGCGGGTTGCGATTGGCTTTGACGACATCACCCGGCCGAACACACCGCCGCGGACCATCCTGCCGATCATCGTCGAGGAGTTGCTCGCCAAAGGTGTGAAGCAGCGAGATATTCTTTTCGTCAACGCGTGCAGCAATCATCGCAAGAATACACGTGCGGAACTTGCCAACCATCTCGGGCCGGAGATTTTTGGAACGTTCTGGGGGACAGGGCAAATTCTCAACCACGACTGCACCGATCAGGAGCAGTTGCAGTATTTCGGCATTACCGATGGCGGCCGTTATGTCGAAATGAACAAGCATTTCGTCAATGCGGACCTGATGATCTATCAGGGCAATGTCGCCGCCGGTGCGTGGCGCAGCTACACCGGCACGGGCGTCGCGATCGGCCTCGCATCGACGCGCAGCATCGCCTCTCACCACAGCTTCCACGGCATTCCCGAGCCTGCGGTGAAGGTCAATGCCGAGAAAAAGGCCGCAGCCTCACCGCGTAAGCGTATTCCAAGCGTGAAGGAGGAGATGACCGACTTCCTCGACAATGCACTTGGACGGAAGGTTTTCTACATCAACTCCTTCAATGGCAGCGGCGGGCGCATGGCCGGTGTGTTTGCCGGTTACGCGGATGGCGTGAAGCCGCCGGCGTGGGAGCTTGCGGAAAAATATGTGCGCCGCCCGACGCCGGAAGCGGACGTTTTGATCGTAGGCCTTCCCGCGAGCTATTCTTACGGCAGTTCCAACAACACGTTGATCGCAACCGTTGGTGCGACGGTGCCGCCGCGCTACTGCCCCGAAGCACCCGTCCTGCGGGAAGGCGGTGTTGTCATTGCCTGCTCGCCGGCAAATGGCCATATCGATGCCGATCGCTTTCCATCCTATCAGCCGGCCATCGATCTTTATGCGCGCTATTTTAGCTCGCGTGACATGGTTGACCATGAGGATGAATTCGATCATCGCCCTGACTTCCGGCACAAATACACGCACGGCTATGGTTATCCGCCGCTGCACGCGTTCTGGCTGTTCTATGAAAACGAGTACCTTCTGAAGCGAGCGGGTGCTGTCATCATGGCGGGTACGCCAAATCCGGGCGCGTTTCGTGCGCTCGGTCTTGCCCCGGCGCGGAATTTCGACGAAGCGTGGCAGATCGCAAAGAAGTATGTCGGCGCGAATCCCCGCACCGTGGTTGCGCCGACCTTCTGGAGCAAGCCCCGCATCAAGTTCGACGTGCCACGATGATCCGCTAACGGAGAGGTCCAATGCTGTCGGATCAGGTCAAACTGGATTTTCAGCGACGCGAACGGATCGGATTCGACGAGGCAGTGCTCTGCGAATGGAAAAGCGTGGAGCAGATTGCCTATATTCTGCAAACAGCTCGCGACGCGGAACGTCCGCTTCTTTTGACGCGCCTCGCAGATGATAAGTTCGCCGCTTTGCCGGAGGCGCTGCGGAAAAACGTCGACTACGATCCGGTTTCTCGCACCGGTTTCTTTGCCTCCGAAATCTTCGTTCCATCTCATGCCGATGTGAGCGTGGTGAGTGCCGGGAGTTCGGACATTCCCGTCGCGCATGAGGCGATCCGCACATTGCAATATTTCGGCATCGGGGCCTCTGAAATCTCGGACGTCGGCGTGGCGGGCCTCTGGCGGCTGATGGAGCGGATCGATGGGATCCGTGCAAGCAAAGTCGTCATTGTCGCAGCCGGGATGGACGGCGCGTTGCCGAGTGTAGTCGGCGGGCTTGTGCCGGGTGTCGTGATCGCAGTGCCGACCTCGGTTGGTTACGGCGTGTCCGACGGTGGTCGTACCGCGATGAGCGCCTGTCTGGCGAGCTGTGCCGCAGGCCTCGCCGTCGTCAATATCGATAACGGCTTCGGAGCTGCCTGTGTCGCGTTGCGTGTGCTGCGCGAGACCAAAGCTCCGCAATATCGAATGCTGCTCGAAGCAGCTCAGGGAGTGAACTTGTCAAAATAATCAAAGCGACAAATGGGAGGAGGGGCCATGTTTCGAGGAAAGGTTGTTACCGGGTTGAGTGGGTTCATATTCGCGGGCGCGTTCTTGCTGGGAGCTGTTACGACGCCAGCGGTGGCGGAAGTCAGCGAAGTCAAGATCGCCATGCAGTATGGTCTTGGGCATCTGCCGGTCATGGTGATGCGCGACAAAAAACTCGTCGAGAAGCATCTCAAGGAAGAAGGTCTCGGCAACACCACCACTAAATATTTCCAACTCGCCGGTTCGGCCGCGATGAACGACGCGCTGCTGTCAGGGAGCGTCGATTTCACGAGTGGCGGCTTGACCGGCATCGCCACATTGTGGGGAGCTTCCAAGGGGCGTGTGAAGGCGCTGTCTGCCGTCAACGCTTTCCCGATGTACCTCAACACGATCAATCCGAAGATCAAGTCGCTGAAGGATTTTACGCCGGCCGACAAGATTGCCCTGCCGGCCGTTCGTGTTTCGCCGCAGGCAATCGTGCTCGGCATGGCGGCCCAGAAGGAGCTGGGGGACGCCACCAAGCTCGATTCGCTGACCGTGACGATGAACCATCCCGACGCGATGGCCGCGCTGCTGTCGAAATCCGGCGCGGTGAACAGCCATCTCGGCTTCTCGCCGTATCAGGAAGCTGAGTTGAAGCATCCCGGCGTGCACCGGGTTTTCAGTTCGTATGACGTCATGGGCGGTCCGGCGACCATCGTCGTGATCGGCTCGCGCCAGGATTTTTACGATCAGAATCCAAAAACTGTGAAAGCCGTGCTCGCGGCGCTCAACGATGCGCTTGCCTTCATTAATAAAGACAAGGAAGGGGCGGCGAAGTTCTACATCGAGAACAGTGGCGACAAGAGCTCGACCTATGATGAGGTGTTGGGCCTTTTGAAGAACCCGGAAATCATCTTCTCCAACGTGCCGTCGGGGACCATGAAGTTCGTGTCTTTCATGTATGAACGTGGCATCGTCAAGCAGAAGCCGGAATCGTGGAAGGACCTTTACTTCCCGACGGCCTATAACATCAAGGGTGCAAACTGAGTGTCTGAAAGGCTCCATATTCACCTCGATGTCGTCGGCGGTATCGCCGGCGACATCTTCGTTGCGGGAATGGTCGATGCTTTCCCGAAGCTGAAGGACGCCGTACTCAGGAATACGTCGGCCGTTCTGCCAACGCATTGCGGAACACCTGCTTTTGCTGAGGGGAAGAGCGGCGCGATCAGGGCGCTACGATTTGCGCTCGTTTCATCCGATGCAAAGCCCGCTCATTCTCACGGCCATACCCACCACCACCATCACGACCATGCGCATGGTCACCATCATGCCTCCGCTCATCAGGCCGAGACGCTGCATCACCATGACGTTGCGACGGACCATCATCATGAGCACGATCATGGCGCGGGCTCCTATCGTGAAATTGTTGGTCTGATCGAAGCGGCCGATCTCGCTCCGAACGTTCGGACCCATGCTCTGGGAGTCTTGCGTCTTCTCGCCGAAGCCGAAGCCCATATCCACCAGGTCGATATCGACCATGTGCATTTCCATGAAATCGCCGGCTGGGATTCAATCATGGATGTCGTCGCGGCAGGAACGCTCATCGCCGCCCTTGATGGTGCGCGCTGGTCGGTTTCGAGCCTTCCTCTGGGAGGCGGCCTGATCCAGACCCAACACGGGCTGCTCCCGGTGCCAGCGCCTGCGACGGCGGCGCTGCTCAAGGATTTTCAGTGGCGCAACGACGGCGTTTCCGGCGAACGTATTACACCCACGGGCGCAGCCATTCTGAAACATCTGATCGGCAGGTCGACGAGCCAGTTGCCGGAAGGGCGCTTGATGTCGACCGGGACCGGGGCAGGCACGCGCGAATTCGAGCGACTGCCGAACATCTTGCGCGTTCTTGTCTTTGAAACGGGCGCCCAGGCAGAGAGCATGGTGGTCGCGACGATCAACTTCGATGTCGACGACATGACGGGAGAGGAAATTCAGGTTGCGGCCGACCGGATTCGTCAAGCCGATGGGGTGATCGACGTCACCACGGGGCAGAGAACCGGGAAAAAGGGGCGCGTGGCGACCTCATTCCGCGTCTTGGCTCGGCCTGACAGGCTGGACGAGATCAACCCGCTGATCTTCACTGAAACTTCGACGATCGGTTTGCGTTGGCATCTCGAGCAGCGCGCGTGCTTGTTTCGCAAGCCCGATACTGTCCCGCACGAGAACGGGGTCTTGCGTGTCAAGGAGGTCAGCCGCCCTGACGGGTCATTTAGTCGCAAGACAGAGAGCGACGATGTGGCGTTTCAACCCGGGCTTGAAAGGCGCCGGGCGCTCAAGGCCAAAGCGGAGCGAAACGAGACATGAAAACTTTCTCGAGCGAAGAAGCCACCCTGGTATCCGTGCTGGATGGTTATGATGACATCGCGATTGCGGTCAGCGGTGGCGTCGACAGCATGGTGCTGGCTTACATCGCTCATCGCTTTTCGCGCACTACGGCGACGATGTTGCATGCGATTTCACCCGCCGTACCGCAGGCCGCGACCGCGCGTGTCAGGCGTTACGCCGAGAGTGAAGGGTGGCGGATCACTTGGCTCGATGCTGGTGAATTCGAGGATCCGAACTATCGCGCCAACCCCGTCAACCGTTGCTATTATTGCAAGTCCAATCTCTATGACCGGATTCGCGATGCGACGTCTTCGCAGATCGCATCGGGAACGAACATGGACGATCTCGGCGATTTCCGTCCGGGTTTGAAGGCTGCGTCAGAGCGCGCGGTGGTTCACCCTTATGTCGAAGCGGGTCTTGGCAAAAGGAACATCTATCGGTTGGCAGAACTTCATGGACTGACCGATCTTGCCGAGCTTCCGGCGCAGCCATGCCTTGCCAGTCGCGTCGAGACCGGAATTGCGATTGATCCGAAAGATCTTGCTTTCATCGAATTGATGGAAGGCAGGGCCGCTTCGCTCGCACCCGTATCCGCGGATATCCGCTGCCGTACGACTGCCGCAGGCATCATCATTGAAGTCGGCGCGGCGTTTCCGCAATCCCAGCGCGGGGTGCTGGCAGATGATGCCGCCAGATTGTGCGCGGCTCACGGGCGCGCTTTTGCCGGAGTACGGGACTATCGTCGTGGGTCCGCCTTTCTTCGCTGACCGTGTTGTGAGGCGCTGACCTCGGGGGGCCGATGTTTGGAATTTTGACGCTGGGATTTCTGCTCGGGACTACCTCAGTGATCCCGTGCTGGGTGACCAAAAAATCGAATTTTCAGTGAATTGTCCTTTTTCCGTTCGTGTTCCGGATCTGCCAGTTAGGCAACATAGTTGCATCTGATTTGAACTCTTTGTTCTTGTCGCGCTAATCCAATCCAGCTAGTCTTCCTGCACTTTGGATGCCCCTTCGCGAGAGGCGCAACCATGGACACGGTGACAGACCCGTCCGAATCCAGAGATACCGCGCCACCGCAGAGCAGGCGCGACGAATTCATTGTATTCATCACAATCGCAGCATTGATTTGGCCGATCGTCGCCGTTGGCGTGGTCGGCGGCTATGGCTTTTTGGTCTGGATGTCGCAATTGATTTTGGGGCCACCCGGCCCACCGCATTGACGTTACAGTCAGTAAGGAACGGTCATGAAAGAGTCAGGGCTTTCGAGGCGAACGTTTCTTTCCGGGCAGCTTCAGCCACCGACCATCCATATTTCGAGCGCCGTTGTTTCGGTCCTGCCGCGCTACCTGGACGATGTGGCACGGCAATTGTCCGCGCTGCCTGAAGTCGAAATCCACCATCGCAGCACATCGAAGCTCGTCATCGTCCTGGAAGGGCCGGACAGCGGCATGCTTGGCGCGCGGCTCGCCGAGATTTCGGGATGGACCGGTGTGCTGTCCGCCAACATGGTCTACGAGCAATTCGACGAAGTTGCTGGGCATGGAGAGGAACGATGAGTCTTTCGCGACGCGACATGCTCAAGGCCCAAGCGGCAGCGATTGCGGCAACCGCTGCCAATATTGCTTTGCCCGCTGCCGCGCAGCCGGTGGCGCAAGGCATCGGTTCGCTTGAGATTAAATGGTCGAAGGCGCCATGCCGTTTCTGCGGCACTGGATGTGGTGTCATGGTCGGCGTGAAGGGCGGCAAAGTCGTCGCGACCCATGGCGATACGCTGGCGGAGGTGAATCGCGGTCTCAATTGCATCAAGGGCTATTTCCTGTCGAAGATCATGTATGGCGGCGACCGCCTGACCACGCCGCTGATGCGCAAGAAAAATGGTGTCTATGACAAGAACGGCGACTTCACGCCGGTAAGCTGGGATGAAGCATTCGGCGTGATGGCCGATCGTCTCAAGGCCGTTCTCAAGGCGAAGGGTCCAACCGCAGTCGGCATGTTCGGCTCGGGCCAGTGGACGGTTTGGGAAGGATACGCAGCGACAAAATTGATGCGCGCCGGCTTTCGCTCCAACAACCTCGATCCCAATGCGCGCCACTGCATGGCGTCAGCCGCCTACGCTTTCACACGCACCTTCGGCTCGGATGAACCGATGGGCTGCTACGACGATTTCGAAGCCGCAGATGCGTTCGTGCTGTGGGGTTCGAACATGGCGGAGATGCATCCGATTCTGTGGACGCGTCTGACCGACCGCCGGCTCAGCCATCCGCATGTGAAGGTCGCGGTACTCTCGACCTTCACGCACCGCAGTTCTGATCTCGCGGATATCCCGATCGTGTTCAAGCCGGGCACCGATCTTGCGATCCTCAATTACATCGCCAATCACATCATCACGACCGGCCGGGTGAACAAGGACTTCGTCAAGGATCACACGACGTTCGTGAAAGGCGTGGCCGATATTGGTTACGGCCTGCGCTCTGACAATCCGCTTGAGATAAATGCCAAGGGAGCAGCCAATCCGGCCGCCATGGAGCCGATCGACTTCGATGCCTATGCGAAGTTCGTCAAGGATTACACGGTGGAAAAAGTCTCGGAGCTGACTGGCGTTGAGCGCGGCTTCCTTCAGGAGCTTGCGGAGCTTTATGCTGATCCCTCGCGCAAGGTGATGTCGCTCTGGACCATGGGCTGCAATCAGCATGTGCGTGGTGTCTGGGCCAATCAACTCATCTACAACATCCATTTGCTGACCGGAAAAATCTCTGAGCCTGGCAACTCGCCGTTCTCGCTGACAGGACAGCCTTCGGCTTGTGGCACGGCGCGCGAGGTCGGCACCTTCGCGCATCGGCTGCCGGCGGATATGACCGTGGTCAATCCCGAGCACCGCAAGCACGCCGAGGAAATCTGGCGGGTGCCGCAAGGGCTTATTCCCGCAAAGCCCGGTTATCATGCGGTCGAACAGGACCGCATGCTGCGCGACGGCAAGCTCAATTTCTACTGGATACAGGTCAACAACAACCTGCAGGCCGCCCCGAACAATACGCGCGAAACCTATCCCGGCTATCGCAACCCCGACAATTTCATCGTGGTGTCGGATGCTTATCCCACCGTCACCGCGCTGGCGGCGGACGTCATCCTGCCAGCCGCGATGTGGGTGGAGAAAGAGGGCGCCTACGGCAACGCCGAGCGGCGGACGCATTTCTGGCGTCAACTCGTGAAGGCGCCGGGCGAGGCGCGCTCCGACCTGTGGCAGCTTATGGAGTTTTCCAAGCGCTTCACCACCGACGAAGTTTGGCCGGCGGAGGTTTTGCAGACCAATCCGAATTATCGCGGAAAGACGTTGTTCGAGGTTCTTTACAAGAATGGCAATGTCGATCGCTTTGCAGCCAGCGAGATTCCAGCCGAGTACGAGAATCAGGAATCAAAGGCGTTCGGCTTCTATGTCCAGAAAGGGCTGTTCGAGGAATATGCCACCTTTGGGCGCGGCCATGGCCACGATTTGGGGCCGTTCGATCTCTATCATGAGGTACGCGGCTTGCGCTGGCCAGTGGTCGACAAGAAGGAAACGCGCTGGCGCTATCGCGAAGGTCTCGACCCATATGTGAAGCCTGGGAAAGGCATCGAGTTTTACGGTCAGCCGGACGGGCGCGCGAAGATCATCGCGGTGCCTTACGAGCCGCCGGCCGAGTCGCCGGATAAAGAGTACGATATCTGGCTAGTGACCGGGCGTGTGCTGGAGCATTGGCACTCGGGGTCGATGACCATGCGGGTGCCCGAGCTTTACAAGGCGTTTCCGGGCGCGGTCTGCTTCATGCATGCTGAGGATGCCCGGGAGCGCGGCATCAACCAGGGCGCTGAAATCAAGCTTGCTTCGCGAAGAGGCGAGATCAGAACGCGAGTCGACATCCGCGGCCGCAACCGCATGCCGCGCGGCGTTGTTTTCGTGCCGTGGTTCGACGCCAGCGAGCTTATCAACAAGACCACACTCGACGCGACAGATCCGATTTCCAAACAGACGGATTTCAAAAAATGTGCGGTCAAAATCAGCCCCGTTTGAACCCGCTGGCGCGTTCGCTGCTCGGGGCGATGCTGGCAGGGTTGGTTGTCCTGTTTACCGGCGCGATCTACGCGCAGAACGCGCCGCAGATCGTGCCGCAGATCGTGCCGCGCGTCACCGGCAACGCGGATCCCATGAGTGAACCGCCGATTCCGCCGATCGCGCGCCCGATCACCGACGACAAACGGGTAATGCGTAATTATCCCGAGCAGCCGCCGGTGATTCCGCATTCCACTGACAACTATCAGCTCACATTGAAAGCCAATCGCTGCCTCGATTGTCACCGCCGCCAGTACACGGAAGGGTCCGGTGCACCGATGATCAGCGTCACGCACTTCATGGATCGCGATGGCCAGGTTCTCGCCGACGTTACGCCGCGGCGTTACTTCTGTACGGCCTGTCATGTTCAGCAGACCGATGCCAAGCCGCTGGTGCCAAGTACATTCGAGGATATGGTTCTGATCCACGATCCCAAGCAATGAGCGCGACATGGCGAAACTGAAAGCCCTGCTGCTGTGGTTCTGGCGAATCGTCAGCCGGCCGAGCATGTATTTCAGCCTCGGTTTTCTGACCCTGGGCGGTTTCTTTTGTGGCGTGATGTTCTGGGGTGCATTCAACACGGCGCTCGAATTGACCAATACGGAGAAATTCTGTGTGTCGTGCCATGAGATGCATGACAACGTGTATCAGGAGCTGCAGCACACCGTTCATTTCTCCAACCGGTCTGGCGTTCGCGCTACCTGTCCGGATTGCCACGTGCCGCACAACTGGACCGACAAGATCGCGCGCAAGATGCAGGCCTCGAAGGAAGTCTGGGGCAAGATTTTCGGCACCATCTCAACCCGCAAGAAGTTTCTCGATATGCGTCTTGAGCTTGCCAAGCACGAATGGGAACGGCTCAAGGCGAACGATTCCCTGGAATGCCGAAACTGCCATTCCTCGATTGCAATGGATTTTGCAAAACAGACGCCGCGCGCGGCCGAAATCCACACCCGCTATCTGGTCTCGGGTGAGCGAACCTGTATTGACTGCCATAAGGGCATCGCGCATGAGCTCCCGGACATGACCGGAATAGAGCCCGGCTGGAGCGCTCCGCCGGAACTGCGGGATCGGCACAGCTTCAGAGAGCAGCGGCAATCGCTGCAGGATTTTATCACCTTCGCAAATGCATCTGGCGGTGATTGATAACAGTTTTCTATGCCATCCTTGCTCGGTTACAAGCAGAGCAATCTGCGAGAGCGTGAACATGGGCGCGAGAGTCGCGTCATGCTAAGAGTTCACGAGATGAGTGGCAGTTTCTCAAATTGATGGAATGGCGGTGGGGACGACAGACTCCATTCCAGAGTCGTTGCCCCGGCGCCCCATGGATTGGCAGCCGCCTTTTCCCGGCGGCGAAGTGAATAGATCATTCCGATTAGAAAGACCACTAGGCCCACGCCAGAGATATAGGCACCAATCGACGATATCTCGTTGAAGCGCGCAAACGCGTTGGGATAGTCGGCAACACGGCGCGGCATTCCTGCGTTACCAAGAAAATGCATCGGGAAAAATGCGAGATTGACGCCAACGAAGGTCAGCCAGAAATGCAGCTTTCCGAAGAACTCCGAATACATGTATCCGGTGATCTTTGGGAACCAATAGTACCAGCCTGCGAAGATCGCAAACACTGCGCCAAGCGATAGAACGTAGTGGAAGTGCGCAACGACGTAATAGGTGTCCTGCAAAACGCGGTCGACTCCCGGGTTGGCGAGAACGACGCCGGTTACTCCACCGATCGTAAAGACGAAAATGAAGCCAACTGCCCAGAGCATCGGCACCTTGAACGTTATCGATCCACCCCACATAGTCGCAATCCAGGAGAAAACCTTCACGCCCGTTGGCACGGCAATGACCATGCTGGCTGCGGCAAAATAGGCTTGTGCTGAACTCGTCATTCCGACGGTGTACATATGGTGCGCCCACACGACGAAGCCGATGCCGCCAATGGCCACCAGCGCATAGACCATGCCGAGATAGCCGAAGATCGGTTTGCGGCTGAAGGTCGAGATCACGTGGCTGATGATTCCGAAGCCGGGCAGGATCATGATGTAGACTTCGGGGTGGCCGAAGAACCAGAACAGGTGCTGGTACAAGATCGGGTCGCCGCCACCTTCTGGTGCAAAGAAAGTCGTGCCAAAATTACGATCGGTCAGCAGCATGGTGATGGCTCCGGCAAGAACCGGAAGCGACAAAAGCAACATAAACGCGGTGACCAGCACCGACCAGACGAACAGCGGCATCTTGTGCATCGTCATGCCGGGTGCACGCATGTTGAAGATCGTGGTGATAAAGTTGATGGCGCCGAGAATGGAGGACGCGCCAGCCAGATGCAGGGACAAAATAAGGAAATCGACTGCTGGGCCCGGATGGCCGGCAGTCGAAAGCGGCGCATAGAGCGTCCAGCCGGTGCCAGCTCCGATTGAGCCGGGCTCTCCATCCATGAACATCGAAATGATGAGCAGGGTGAAGGAGGAAGGTAGCAACCAAAATGAGACGTTGTTCATTCGTGGGAATGCCATGTCCGGAGCGCCGATCATCAGCGGCACCATCCAGTTGCCGAATCCGCCCATCATTGCAGGCATTAACGCGAAGAAAATCATCACCAGCCCGTGGCCGGTTACGAACACATTATAGGTGTGCGGATTGCTGAATATCTGCAGGCCAGGAAATTCAAGCTCGGCCCGGATCACGATGGAAAAGAAGACACCGACGGTACCGGCAACAATCGAGAGCACAAAATACATTGTTCCGATGTCTTTGTGATTTGTCGAGTAGAGATAGCGTTGCCAGCCTGTTGGATGATCCTGGATCAGAGCAAGACTGTCTGCTGGAGGAACGTCGCTGACGCCCTTGACCATGGCTGCCTCCTTACGGTGGCTAAGCGATGTTACATAAGATGTACAAACAGTACATCTTATGAGATTGCGTGGCAACTTCGAATTTGTAACAAGTCGTTTACCCTCGCTGGCCACGCCATCTCAATGGTGTACTCTGCGTCGAGCGCTGCAACGAATAGCACGTCGCCATCGCATTCGGTGCTCATGCTCTGTTCAAGCCGATGTTTAACTCTTGGCAGAAAATCGATGCTTCTTGGCGGTTTCTAGAGGCCAAGTCTAAGCAGACGGCTGCGACGTGTACCGCTGCCTGGTGATAGCCGAGCGCATCAATGCTGTGGCGCTCAGTGTCGAGCTCGCGAGCCGAGTTCAACATTTGGCCGTGGTTTGGCATCGATTCGATATTCATTGGCGCGTTTAAGAGGGCGACATTCGCTGACCGGCCTCACTCTGTGACTGTTGCGTGTCACAGGGAGAAAACGCAAATGAAGCCAACAATTCGCGCGGCCGACAGGCTAGAACGCATACCGGTGTGTGGCTATCACCGACTACTGCTCGTGGTGATCGGGTTAGCCTTCTTCTTCGACAATCTCGATTTGGCCATGATGACTTACCTACTGGGGTCGATCAAAGCCGAATTTGGTCTGACGTCGGCTCAAGCGGGCATGTTGGGTAGTGCCAGCTTTGTCGGAATGGCAATCGGTGCTCTCAGTTCTGGTATTCTTGCCGATCGTTTCGGTCGAAAACCGATCTTTCAAGTGAGCATGATTGTCTGGGGCGTAGGAAGCTATCTCTGTTCTACTGCCACAGATCCGGTTGTGCTTGGAATCTATCGGTTCGTGCTGGGCGTGGGCATGGGCATGGAATTGCCTCTCGCGCAGACGCTGCTTTCGGAATTCGTTCCGACGAAGGCAAGAGGCAAGTATCTCGCCTTGATGGATGGCAACTGGCCAATCGCATTCATCAGTGCGGGCTTGCTATCTTACTTTGTGCTTCCGCAGTTTGGATGGCGAACGATGTTCTTCATTGGCGCTATTCCGGCCGTGTTTCTTTTCGTTATCCGTCGGTATGTACCGGAGTCTCCACGATGGCTCGAATCGCGCGGCCGGTGGAGCGAGGCGTCTGCGGTCGTCGATCGGGTCGAAAACATCGTTCAGACGAAGTTCAAGGTTGGCGAGCTGCCGCAGGTTCAACCTGGTCAGACGAGAGGGGATGTCGCGATCCGAATCGATGCGCTTTGGTCGCGTGCCTACAGGTCCCGAACCCTGACGGCTTGCGGACTCTGGTTTTTTGCCCTTCTCGGCTTCTACGGTCTGATGACATGGCTCGGCGCTCTGCTTCAGCAGTCTGGTTTGGACGTAACCAAGTCGGTTCTGTACACCGTCTTCATTTCGCTGGGCGGCATTCCTGGCTTCCTGTGGGCGGCGTGGTCCGTTGAGCGTTGGGGCCGGAAGTCGACGGCGATCGTCACTCTCCTCGGAGGAGCGTGCATGGTGGTTGCGTACGGTCTCGTCGCGCAGTCCAGCCCGAATCTCGTGACGCTTTTTGCGACGGGAGCAACGATGCAGTTCTTCCTGTTCGGGATGTGGGCCGTGCTTTACACGTACACGCCAGAGATGTTCCCGACAGGTGCGAGAGCGTCGGGATGTGGACTTTCCTCTGCAGCCGGTCGCGTCGGCTCGTTGATCGGTCCAACCGTTGTGGGTTTCATACTCCCCATCACCGGACAAACTGGCGTATTCGGACTGGGGGCCGCATGCTTTGCGTCAGCGGCGTTCATCATCTTCGCGTTTGGTGTCGAAACCAGAGGTCGGTCTCTCGAGGTCATCTCGGATACTGCGGATGACGCAAGCGTTGAGAATCGACCGGTCCAGACCGTAGTCCGATCTGTATAAGCAGGCGGATCAGCCTCAGGGCGGCCAAGTGGCGATCACTTGGCCGCCTTCATTATTCGCGGCCTCTGATCGCTGCATGTGCAGATCATATGGCGAAGTAAGACGCATAGTTGCCGCTATCTCGCGAGCGCGGGCCGATCGTTCGGGTCAGAGTGTAGCTGCAACCCATAGCTCCGAAGAGTGCGACGTTCTCCAGGATAAGAAAATGAACACAGAACTGCTTTCCAGAATTCCAGACCTGACGATCCCGGCTGCGGCCTATAGGCCTTACGTTTTGCAGGGAGGTCTGCTCTTCATTTCAGGACAGTTGCCGATGAAGAACGGCAAGCCCATCTGGGTTGGTCGTGTTCCTGATGAGGTCTCAATCGATCAGGCCAAGGAGGCGACTGCTCTGTGCTGCACCCACATTCTGTCGTGGGTGAAGCATGCTTGCGGTGGCGATTTCGGAAAGGTCGAGCGATGCGTCCGTCTTGGCGGTTTGGTGCAGACTTCGCATGGATTCAATGATGCTCCAGGAATCATCAATACCGCGTCCGCGATGATGACCGACGCGTTCGGTCAACGGGGCGAACATGCGCGGGTTGCCCTTGGTGTGGCGTCCTTGCCTTTTGGCGCCCCAGTTGAGGTTGAAGCAATATTCGCGGTCAGGGCGTAGTCGGAGATTATACAATGACCGAAGTCATCGATCTGCCGAACTACTTCAACAACGCTATGAGGCGGGACGATCTCGCCTGGAACGACTGGAGCGCGATCCAGGCCTTCCTGAAGGATCAAATGGTTTGCCGTATGGCTGTTCATGACGACCCATACCCATATGTTGTTGGACAAAGTTATCGGTTCATGGACGGGGTGTTTCTTCTCCACTGCTCGCGATTCGGAAAACTTGCAGGCCTGATAAAGCGAAATCCACGGGTGACGATTGAAGTCGATCATCTTGTGGCGCTTCTCAAGGCTCCGAAGGGCCAGAATACGAGCTTTGAGTACTACAGTGTGCTGGCGCGATGCGACGTCAATTTATCGGAGGATACTGAGGTTGTGAGAAGCCAGCAGTACGACGTGCTTGAGAAGTATCGGCCGGAGCGGGACTATACGCCGATCGACAACTTCGCGCCGACGCAGATCACAGTCTTCAAGTGCGTCGTCAAGGAAATGTCGGCCAAGAAGCGAATTCTGGCGGACGGCCAGTATTCGCCGCCGGGCCAACCTCAGGCGCCTTATCTGAGATATCCATTTCCGCCGCCGGCCGCGATTTCGTCGCTACCGTCCGAAGCGTTTGATCCAAATCGATTCAAGAAGGCGCAATAACCGATTTTAATCGGCCTCGATCTTTCGAGCGGCAATTGCCTGGAAGTACTCAGAGGGCGCGACGCCAAGAGCGCGCCGGAACATCGCGCTGAAAGCGCTCGGGCTTTCATAGCCGAGGTCCATCGCAACCGTCGAGATCGGTACCCCTTCAGCCAGCATTCGGATGCCGGACAGCAGACGAGACTGTTGCCGCCATTTCGAGAAGCTCATCCCGACCTCTTGGGGAAACATTCTTTCGAGGGTGCGCTGGCTTGCACCAACTTTCTGAGCGAATTCGTCCAGGCCCAGATTGAGTCCTGGCTCGTTCAAAAAGGCCTCGCATATTTTGAGGAGGCGTCGGTCGGCTGGCATTGGAAGCTCAAGCGGAAGGACGGGAGCCGGTCGAATCTCGTCGATGATGAGATCCAAGATCCGCTGGTCGCGTCCACCGCGCGCAAATTCATTGGGGATCTTCACGGCGGCTACGATGAGTTCGCGGAGCAATGGGCTTACGGCAACGACACAACATGATGTTGGGAGTTGGTCGCTTGCCATCGGATCGATGTAGACCGTCCGCATTTCGACGCGGCCGGACGTCTTCATTTCATGTTCGACGTCCCCGGGCACCCATACAGCACGCAAAGACGGCACGACCCATGTGCCGGCTCCCGAAGTGACTGTGATGACACCGGTGCAGCCAAAGACCAGCTGCGATCGGTGATGGCTGTGCATGGGAATTAAAAACTGACTCGGCAGGTCGCGAGCCATCGCCGCAACGGGATAATCCGTGTGCTGGTAGTCATCGCGATTCTCGCTTTTGCTAAACATCCGTCAGCTCACATCATGTTGGCAACTTCTAGCGATGGCTTGGCGAATTCTCGCGCGCCCAACTCGCGCACGTTTGCTTACGTGACGGTAGCGTCACTTTCAGCGGGAGGCAATCTTGCCGGTCTACAGCAATTTCACGCAAGTCGAGCTTGATACTGAATACAACGTTCGAGCTGGCATACCTGACTATCAGGAAATTTTTGCGCGCTGGAGGCGTGACAGCGAAGCCCTCAGAAAGACCGCTCGCGGTGAGGTCGATTTGCCGTACGGGCCAAATCCCCAGCAGGCAATCGATTTGTTTCGCACGTCCGGGAAGGGCGCCCCTATCGTCGTGTTCATCCACGGCGGCTATTGGCACTCATTAGACAAGTCGGACTTCAGCTATATCGCACGCCCTTATCTCGAAGACGGGATGAACTTTGCCGCGATCAACTATCGCCTGGCTCCGTCAGTATCGATGGAGGAAATCATTGATGATTGCAGGTCCGCTTTGGTGTGGCTCTATAAGAATGCGTCACGTTTCGACTGCGATGAAAAGAGAATCTATGTGACAGGAAGTTCGGCGGGTGGTCATCTTACGGCGATGATGCTTTCGACGGATTGGCGCCGTGACATGGCACCGCCCGATCTTGTGAAAGGCGGATGTGCGCTCAGCGGTCTTTATGAGCTTGAACCGATCCGGCTTTGCTATCTGAACGAAAACATCAAGCTGAGTGAGGATGCGGCGCGCCTATACAGCCCCACTTTGACGGTCCCGTCGTCAATGCCCAAGCTTCTTCTCTCGGTGGGGGGAGATGAGTCATCTGAATTCCACCGACAGCAGAACGAATATCGGCAGGCATTGCGGCTCGCGGGCCTCGACTGCGACGTGATCGAACAGAGTGATGGTCATCATTTCGATATGTGCGATCGATTGGGCAACAGAAATGAGCCGTTGTACCAAGCAGTGAGAGAAATGGTCTTGGCTTCCTCTGTCGGTGGACACGACACTCGAAAAGAAGCGCAAATCGCGTAGCGAGGCGTTTCGCCTCTTCGGAACAGGCGCAGCAAAATGCCGCGCCTGTTCTGTCGAGATTGCTCGTTCTTTAACGCCCCTAACCAGTTTTCTTGACCGGAAGAGGAACGTTTCGCAACTAGCGGAACGCGGCCGTCGATTGGCGTACGACAAGTTCGATCGGCAGTTCGGTGATGCGTTCGACGGCCTTTCCGTCGAGTCGGGCCATCAGCTTGTCGGCGGCGCATTTGCCGATTGACCCTGTCGAAATATGAACGGTCGTCAGCGCCGGTGACATATGCGCCGACATCTCAAGATCGTCGATTCCGACGAGTGACAGGCGCTCTGGCACGCTGATGCCGCGGGAATGCGCCTCGACGAGGCAGCCGAATGCCTGAATATCGATGCCGCAGATGATTGCGGTTGGCGCATCGGCCAACGACAGAAGCGTTGTGCAGCCCGCGCGGCCGCCTGCAAGTGAGTAGGGCTGCTGGCTGATCCGCCAATCCGGAAGCGATAGTCCGGCCTCGACGAGTTCGGCGCGAATGCCTTCGACGCGCAATTGTTGCCGATCATTGTTGGCCAGCCGACCTGTCACGACACCGATGCGCGTATGGCCAAGCTCAACAAGGTGTCGAGCGGCGAGGCGTCCTGCCAGAACGTTGTCGATCGCGACGGCATCGAAGCGATCGTCGGCAACCCACGTCAGAACGACAGGCGCATCTGTCTCTTCGAGCAGGCGAATGGTCTCCGGCAGGCGTGCTGCGCCGACCAGCATGATGCCGTCTACGCCGCGGGCCAGGAGCGAGCGCAACGCTTCGGCCTCGGCTGCAGAACTGTAGCCTGTGGTTGCCACGAGCAACTGACAGCCTGACTGGGCGAGGCTGGCCTGCATCGCCTCAACGGCGTGCGCGAAAGTAGCGTTATCGAGGGTCGGGACGATGGCTCCGATGAAGCGTGCGCCCGAGCGCGTCATCGATACTGCGCGCGGCACCAGATAGCCCAATCGTTCGGCGCTCGCGAGAACGCGCTTCAGCGTCGCTCCATTGACCAACTCCGGCTGAGCGAGCGCGCGCGAGACGGTTGCCAGCGATACTTTTGAGTCTCGCGCCACATCGACCAATCGGGGGCGGGCCGGCCGTGCCATGTGATCCTCTTATGAAAATAATTTTCAGCATATATGAGGCCCCTCGAAACGACAACGCAAGCGGAATATCGAAAATCAAGGCTTAATGGCTGTTGACATCGACCAATCGCCATGAAACGTTTTCTGAAAATAATGAAAAATATTTTAGGGAGCGAAACTGGTGCGGAGTCGCAAGACTGTCATCGGCCTGGGCGCGATCCTTGGGGTCATCGTGCTGTGGTTCGCATTGACGAACTGGTTCGGCATTATCCCTGTAGGTCGTTTCCCGACGCCCGCAGCTTTTTGGAATGCGCTCAAGCAGATCGAATTGCGTGGGTATGCGGGCAGCCTTCTGCACGAACACGCTTGGCATAGCCTGCGGCTCATCATCATCAGTTTTATCGTGGCAGTCGGTACCGGCGTTCCGCTCGGTTTGTTGATGGGATGGAATCGCAAGGCCGAAGCATTAATCAATCCGGTTTTCACGTTAATCCGCCCGATTCCGCCGCTTGCCTGGATTCCGCTGGCGATCCTGTGGCTCGGTCTCGGTGACGCGGCAAAGGTGATGGTGATCTGGTTCGCCGCCTTCGTCCCCTCGGTCATCAATGCGCATGCGGGTGTGCGCAATATCGACAAGTCGGTGATCGAGGCGGCGAGGATGCTCGGAACGCCGTCGTTCCGGCTTGTCACGGAAGTGATCCTGCCCGGCGCGCTGCCGATGATCTTCACCGGACTGCGGCTGTCGCTGCAGGCATCATGGACGACGCTGGTTGCGGCCGAACTTGTCGGCGCGCTGGTCGGCATCGGCTTCGTCCTCAACGTGGCGCAGCAGGATATTTATCCGGCGATGATCCTCGTCGGCATGCTGACGGCGGGCGTGCTCGGCTGGTTCACGACGTTCATTCTCGGCCTTGTCGAGAAGTCTGTCCTGTCCTGGTCAGTGCGGGGGAGGGCCTGAGATGCAGCGGCGGCTCTCCTTCGTTGAAACGGTCGTGTACGGCTTTATCGGCCTCGTTGTCTTCCTCGGCATTTGGTATCTGTTGCCAGCAACGGGTCTCGTGCCGCAGCAGTTTCTACCGGGTCCCGTCATGGTCGTTGAGCGCATTGTTGCGTTGACGATGCAGCCGTTCGCCGGCGCGACGCTGCCTGCTCATATCGCCTACAGTTTCACGCGCTTCATTTCCGGTTTTTTGCTCGCTGCGCTGATCGGTATCCCGCTTGGCCTCATCATGGGCTGGTTTCGCGTCGTCGACGAAATCGTTGCGCCGATTTTCGATGGGCTGCGTTTTATCGCACCGATCGCGTGGGTGCCGTTCGCGGCTCTCTGGTTCGGGACGGGTGTGGGCGGTCCGATCATGATTATCTTCGCCGGTGCTTTCCCGCCTTGCGTCATCAACGCCTATCGCGGTGCCAAGCAGGTCGATCCGCAACTGATCGAAGCGGCCGAGATGCTCGGGACGGGCCATCTGCGCATGATGAAGGACATCCTGTTGCCGGCCTCCGTTCCTTCGATCGTCGCGGGCCTTCGGGTAGCGGCCGGCCTCGGGTGGCAATCGCTCGTCGGTGCAGAGCTGATCGTCGCATCGACGGGCGTGGGCTTCATGATGGTGCAGGCGCAGGCCAATGTCGCGACATCAACCGTCATGAGCGGCATGGTCGCAATTGGCATCGTTGGACTCATCATCGACATACTGCTTCGCCGTGGCGAAGCAGTCATTCGCCGCCGTCGCGGACTCGCTGAGTAGAGGAGAGAGAAGGTGGGTTCGATCCGTTTTGAGAACGTCGGCAAGGTCTACGGTCACGCAAAGACTGGCTTCAAGGCGCTCGATGGCGTCTCACTCGAGATTTCCGAGAAGGAGTTCGTTGCCATCGTCGGACCGTCGGGGTGCGGCAAGACCACCTGCCTTCGCATGGTTGCCGGATTCGAGAGCGTGTCGAGCGGCAAGGTTCTGGTCAACGATCAGGCCGTCACGGCGCCGGGCGCTGATCGCGCGGTGGTGTTTCAGCAGTTCGCGCTCTTCCCCTGGAAGACGGTGCGGCAGAACATCGAGTTTGGCCTGCGCAACAAAGGCATCGCCAAGGCCGAGCGCGATCATCTTGTCGCCAATGCGCTGAAGTTGATGACGCTGGAAAGCCACGGCGATGCTTATCCGCATCAGTTGTCCGGCGGCATGCAACAGCGCGTTGCGATCGCGCGTGCATATGTTCTCGATCCCAGCGTCCTTTTGATGGACGAGCCGTTCGGCGCGCTCGACGCTCAAACCCGTGTCGTGATGCAGGAAGAACTGGTTCGCCTTGCGCGGGTCAACCCCCGCACGGTGTTGTTCATCACCCACGGCGTCGAGGAAGCTGTTTATCTCGCCGACCGCGTCGCGATCATGACCCGCCGGCCGGGCACGATCAAGGAAGTGATCGACGTCAAATCCATCCGGACCCAGGAGAACTGGGACGGCTACGAGAAGATCGAGGATGTGATGGACCTCGAATCCTTCGTCCACCTGCGGACGCGAATCTGGAAATCACTGCGTGAAGAAAAAATTGCTGCGGCCACGTAGTTGCAGCGGGTGATGTGTCGAATTTTGAAAGGGAGGAAACGATGAAAGGCTTTCGACGACTCGGAATGACTTTGGTGGCGGGATTCACCGCCGCGGCCCTCTCGTCCGGCGGTGTCCGCGCAGCCGATCAGATCGGCGTCAGTTATCAGCCCTCACTCTATTGGGCGCTGCCGTTCTACTACGCCACGCAAAAGGGATGGTGGAAGGAAGTCGGCCTGTCTCCGAATTTCTCGACGTTTCCCGCTGGCGCGCCGCAAATCGCGGCGGGTGCATCTGGCTCCTGGGACGTTGGAGGCACAGGCTCCGTGCCGGCCGTGCTTGGTGCGGCTCGTTTCAACATTGAGACGATCGGTATTACCAACGACGAATCGAAGGCCAATGCGCTGATGGCGACTCCAAAGGAGTATCAGGCGATCAAGGCCGATCCAACGAAGCTCAAGGGTCAGCGCATCCTGCTGACGACCAACTCGACGGTCGATTACGCCGCCCGCAACTGCCTCGACAAGATGGGCGTGAAACAGAGCGACGTGCAGTTCGTCAATCTTGGCCAGGCGCAGATCATTACCGCCGTCACGTCAGGCAACGGCAATATTGCAGGCGTCTGGGCGCCGAACACTTATACGCTTCAGGACAGAGCAAAGGCCGAATATCTGTGCAGCGGCGCCGACACCGGCGCGATGGTTCCGGGCGCGCTGGTCGTGACTGCCGACTATGCCAAGAAGAGTCCGGAAAACGTCACCAAATTCCTCGCCGTCTATCTGCGCGGCTGGTCATGGGCGAAGTCGCATCAGGCCGAAGCGAAGAAGATGGCTCTCGCATTCTATAAGGAAGGCGGTCTGGAGGCCACGCCCGAGGCAATGGATCAGGAATTCAAGCTCCGTCCGGTGTTCTCGCTGGATGAGCAGCTCAAGCTGATGGACAATTCGAAGGGGCCGTCGGAGGTCGATATCTGGTTCTCCAACATCGGCAAGTACATGATGAGCGTCAACACGCTGTCGTCCAATCCTGATCCCAAGAGCTACATCACTGACAAATACATGAAGATGGTTGCGGCTGATCCGAAGCTGCGCGCCTTCGCCACCGAATTTGACCAGAAATAGCAAACCCTGCTGGCGGTCTTAAATCACCGCCCGCAAAACCCAAACTGAAGGGCCGCGTGATGACCGTAACCTATCTGAAGAAAGCAACGAAGACTCCGGCGAGTGAAACCGGGACTGCCCGCAAGGTTGTCGACGAGATGCTGGCAACGATTGAAAAAGGTGGCGAACAGGCGGTGCGTGATTACGCGCTGAAGCTCGACAAATGGAATGGCGACATCGTCGTCACGGAAGACGAGATTGCGCGGCGAACGGCAGAAATTCCGCAGAGCATCAAGGACGATATCGACTTTGCGGCGGGTAATGTCCGCACGTTCGCCGAAAATCAGATGAAATCGGTCACGAACTTCTCTTACGAGCCGATTCCCGGCCTCTGGCTCGGCCAGAAGCTCGTGGCCTGCGAAACCGCCGGTTGCTACGTGCCGACGGGTCGATATGCCCATATCGCCTCTGCCTATATGTCTGTCGCCACGGCCAAGGCCGCCGGCGTCAAAACTGTCATCGCATGCTCAACGCCGTTCCGTGGTCAGGGCATTCATCCGCATGTCCTCTACGCGATGAAGGTCGCTGGCGCGGATATCATCATGACGCTCGGCGGTGTTCAGGCTATCGCCGCGATGGCTTTCGGTCTGTTCAGCGGAAAGCCGGCTGACATCATCGTCGGGCCCGGCAACAAGTTTGTCGCCGAAGCCAAACGCACCTTGTTTGGCAAGGTCGGCATCGACGTGTTCGCCGGCCCGTCCGAAGTCGCGGTGCTGGCCGACGACAGCGCCGATCCGATGATCGTCGCCGCCGATCTCGTCGGGCAGATGGAGCATGGTGTCGAAAGCCCGGCCTGGCTGATTACGTGCTCGCGTCGTGTGGCCGATGAGGTGGCGCGGTTCGTTCCCGAGTTGATCGCTGAACTTCCAGCGAGTGCGCGAGAGGCGTCTGTCGCCGCATGGCGGGACTACAGCGAGATCGTGCTGTGCGATACGCGGGAGGAAATGGTTCGGGTGTCCGACGAGTACGCGAGTGAACATCTCGAGGTGCACTGCGGGGATCTCGACTGGTGGCTCGATAATCTCACGAACTACGGTTCGCTCTTCCTCGGTGAAGAAACGAACGTGTCGTTCGGCGACAAGGTGTCGGGTCCGAACCACATTTTGCCGACCAAGTTCGCCGCGCGTTATTCGGCTGGCCTGTCGGTGCACAAATTCCTCAAGCCATTAACCTGGCAGAAGATGAATCGCGACGGCTGCCGGACGATTGCGCCGGTTTCTGCCCGTATCTCTCGTCTCGAGGGCATGGAGGCGCATGCGCGCACCAGCGATGTCCGGATGCGGAAATATGCGCCGGGTATGAATATCGATCTCGGTGCGCCCGTTCAGGATTGAGCCATGTTCAAACCTGTCGATCTATTCGATCTGACCGGACGCACCGCGCTCGTCACAGGCGGCAACAGCGGCATTGGTCTGGCTATGGCCCGGGCGCTGGCGCTGGCCGGAGCGGCGATCGTTCTGGTCGCCCGCCGGACGGACGAATTGGAGAACGCGGCGGCAACGCTGCGCGATGAGGGTTTCGACGCCAGCGCCGCGGCTGCAGATCTGGCCGATGCCGCGGCCATCTGTGCGCTTTCCGACGCGCTATCGGACAAGAACATCGACATCATCGTCAATGCGGCTGGCGTGAATCTGCGCCAGCCGTTCCGCACGGTGTCTGCCGAGGCGTTCGACCTGCATATGGCGCTTCATCTGCGCGCGCCGTTTCTTCTCACTCAGGCCTTCGCGCCGAAAATGGCAGAACGCAAGTGGGGACGTATCATCAACATCGCATCGTTGCAGAGCACGCGCGCTTTTCCTGATTCTGCGCCCTATGGCGCGGCCAAGGGCGGAATCGTCCAACTGACGCGGGCGATTGCGGAGGAGTGGTCGCGTCATGGCGTGACCTGCAACGCGATCGCGCCGGGATTCTTCCCAACGCCGCTGACAGCTCCCGTCTTTGGCGACATGGAACGCGCTAATCGGATGGCGGCGCAGACCGCAATCGGCCGTAACGGCGAGCTTGCGGATTTGCACGGCGTGACGATCTTTTTCGCGTCCGATGCATCGGCCTACATCACCGGCCAGACGCTGGCAGTCGATGGCGGCTTTACCGCCAAGTAGGAAGTGGACATGAAAGCGCTTGTATATCTCGGTCCGAACTCGCTTGTTTATCGCGATGAACCGGAGCCCGTGCCGGGTAATGATGAAGCGGTCGTCAAGGTTGAGGCGGTGGGCATCTGCGGTTCCGATATGCATGCTTATCATGGTCTCGACACGCGCCGTCCCGCACCGCTGATCCTCGGGCATGAAGCTGCAGGCACGATTGTTACAGGACCACGCACCGGCGAGCGCATCACGGTCAATCCGCTCGTCGTCGATCCACTCTGTCCTTATGCGGTTCGAGGATTGCCGCATTTGTCGCCGACGCGGCAAATCCTGTCGATGCCGCCGCGCCCCGGTGCCTTCGCCGGCTATGTTAGCGTTCCCGAACGCAACCTGTTGCCAATCTCGCCGGACTTGCCGATCTTCGAGGCTGCACTGGCGGAACCGATTGCGGTGTCGTGGCATGCCGTTCGCGTCGGCGCGGAGAAGCTGCAACAACCAATTGCGACAGCTCGTGTCGCCGTACTTGGTGGCGGCGCGATCGGGCTTGCGGCCGCATTGGTGGCAAAGCTGTTCGCGGCGGCTGAGGTTTATGTCGGCGAAACCAATGCAGGCCGACGCGAGACGCTTCAGGCGATTGGAGGCCTGACGGTCTACGATCCGTCAAACGGCGGTGGTCCGCAGGCTGACAGTATGGACCTCGTCATTGATGCCGTGGGAGCCGGTGCGACACGGGCGGCGGCAAGCCGCATGGTGCGTCCGGGCGGCGTCATCGTCCATATCGGCTTGTTGCCGGGGATGGATGGTCTCGACATCCGCAAGATCACCTTGCAGGAAGTTACCTTCACCGGCTCGTACTGTTACACGCCGCAGGATTTCGCCGACACCGTTCATGCACTGGAGCATCGCCGCTTTGGCTCAATTGGCTGGATCGAGCAGCGCAGCCTCGCCGACGGCGCGCAGGCTTTCCGCGATATCGATCAAGGCTCCGTGTCAGCGGCCAAGATCGTGCTGAGAGTTTAGTTCAGGCGACCGGCCGTATTTGCCATTGATGCAATTTTAATGAGCGCGCAGGTGGAGGCCGCAAAGGTCGCGGCGGTTCGTCCGCAATGAGTGATTAGTGCAGCGGCATTGGTGGTCTAGGCGCGGTGCTGTCGCCGGGTTGTGGTGGAAGTTGCGTGGGCACCGGGGGCGGATTGTAAGTTGCTCGTGGTGCGGTGCTCTGCGGATAGATTTGCCGTTGCGGCTGTGTTTGTGGCGGCGAATAGGGTGCAACAGGATGCGAAGCCACGGCTGGCGTTGGCGCATGCCGTGGTCGTGAAGCTGGCTTGGCGACAGGCTTTTGACGTGCCGCGTGCTCGCTGATTTTCGCGACATCGTCGCTCAACTGCTGCTGACTGGCCCGCAACTGTTCTACTGTTTGCTTCAACGAAGCAATTTCTTGCGCCATTGTTTCAAGAGACTGTGCAACTTCAGGCGGCAGCGCGGCCTGCGCCGGAGGAACCTCCGCCGCCGGCATGGCGGGAGCCGGTTCAGGTGGCGGTGCTGGCGTTGTGGATGCCGCGTTGCTGCCCTCTTGCGTAGGTGCCGGGGTGGCAACCGGTTGAGGTGCCGCAGTTTGGGAGGCTACGTCCTGTGGCTCGGCGGCGCTGGTGTTTGGCGTTGAAGCTGGCACAGTTACGAGAAATTGCGGCACCAGGTCTGAAAACCGCTGCTTCGCTTGGTCACCATAGAAATGCCATGCCGCTGCGGCGGTGCCAGCGCAGATGGCCAGGAAGACAACGTTTCGACCAGATCGCGCGCGCGACATCGGGATGCGCATGTCACCGGCGTTGTCGTTTAATGGTTTGGCCCGGACCGGCGGCTCGTTCGCCGGTTCAGGCGACGCTGCAGGCGTGACGCTGGGGCCGGAGAGATCGTCCGTGCGAGGCGTTGCCAAAGCGCGCAGTTGCTCGGCGATGGTGTCGTGCGGATCTGCATGTTGCGACTGCATTAGCGCTCCGTGATCGCGCGCGGTGTTTTGCGCGGGAGAAATTCCGACCAATGCGCGTGCGAAATGATGGACGCATCGCGCTTTGACTATACCAAGGCAGCACGGTGAAAAGTATGAGGCAGGGGAACCGAGTCTTGGCGGCACGCGGCTGCCGGGAATCGCAATGCCGACGTTGTGCCGCCGCGGGCGAAGCCGTGCTTGCCGTGTCGATCTTCAGGAGTAGCGTCTATGTCGACATTGGCACCGTACAGTAGGGGAGGGATTATGAGATCGAAATGATCTCAAGGTTCTGACCGGATGCAGCGACTTCTTCTCCAACGGTCTTCCCCAACAGGAGTCTTGCGACCGGGGATGCGAAGGAAATGGTGCCAGCCTTTGGATCGGCTTCATCCTCTCCCACGATGCGATATGTCTGCACCCGCCCATCGTCGCGCCTGAAGGTCACCGTGTTACCAAAGGCGACCGTGTCGGCTGACGTCGGATCGGCGATGACCTGCGCCGTCCGTACCCGCGCTGCGAAATAGCGCGCGTCGCGCAGGGGAACTGCGGCTTGTCGTCGTCGCTCGTTGACGTCTTCGATCTTTTGCGCTGCCTCATAAGCCGTGTGTGCTTGACGCAGCTGAAATTCGAGAGCCTTCAGGCCGGATTCCGTAACAAGGTTGGGATGTGATGAAATCGGGCGATCGGGCAGAAAGGTCTCCGATGCAGTTTCGGCACTCTCTTCCTTGGTGAAAGCAACACTCATGTCAGGCTCATTCCAGGTGCGTCAGGCCGTTTCGCCAACTGTGGCGCGCCTGCCGTTCGCGATCATTTGCACAAGCTGAACTGAGAAACCAGGCGAATGTCAGTACTTTGCTGACAGCGGCTTTTCGGGCGCCTTGGGCGAGAGCTGGAAGGTCAGCCATACATTCCATCCTTCCGGCCGGTTTTCGGCGGCAAACTCCTTATAGCCCTTTAGATTGATGTACCCCTGCATGTCGTTGATGGGGAATAGGTAGCCGATCTGTGGGCCTACGCCGGCTACACGAGACTTGAAGTCGCCAAGCACGGCGCCGGAGCCGCTGTCGCCTGTCACCTGCTGAAAATAGTAGCCGACCAGGCCGACCATCCATTGTTTGGTGACGAAGTGCGACGCTCCAAGATCCAGATGGAGGTCGACGCCATTCTGATATTGCGTGTAGGTGTTCTTGAAGTTGTAGGTGGCGCCGAGCACGGCAGAGAATTCATTTCCGGTCTGCGGATTGAAGTAGGTGTAGCCGAAGCCGCTATCGATCGCGCCATGACCGATGCCGAGATTGGCAAGGCGTCCTTTCTGATAGGCCCCCACCGGGATGTCGCCGGTGCCGTACCACATGAAATTGTTGACGCCTTGATTCCACTTCAGCGTGAATTGCGGAATGACGTCGCCGACGTCGGTCAGGACGTCGATGCGATGACCCGATATGGTGTTGCCAAAGGGCCCGGTTAGCGTCGCGTCAATCGAGGCCTGATTTCTACCCGCTATGCCGAGAAGGCTCACGGCGGCCTGTGCTCCGAGAAAAGGAGTCGCGAATGTATAGGTCGGGCCAAAAGCGGCAAGATCGCCTTGCCCCTTGAGGCCGGCGACGACGGCGCCGCCACGCGTAAAGGCCTTGCCTCCGCTCGCATCGACCGACGTGTGATAGTAAAGCGTGACCCAGGACCAACCGGGAGCTCCCGGTGCGGCAGCCAGACTGCCATTCATTCCCGGAAGCCAGAAGCTGATGCCGCCTTCATCCGCATGCGCGATGCCGGGAATGGAACTCAACGCAATAGCTGCGGCGATTGCATAGCGAGCGCGGTGTCCTGAACTTCGTGCCATTGCACGTCCCCCGTTTGCGCGAAGCGAGCTAGATAAGTCAGCTTCGCTCAACAATCTTCTCAAGGCAATCTACGAGATTCGCTTCCTTCATGGATCTCCCAAAACGACGGAAGATTGCACCATTTCGTAAGGCTCGATCCCGGTTCGTCGCGGCGCTTGATATATTCGGCGATCACTTGATCGTCAGGTTCCTGACGGCAAGGGAGCGAAAATCCCTGCTTCTCGGGTTGCGCTTGGACCGCCGAGAGCTGCTCGTATCCGGCGCGAAGCACCGTCGTCGCCGCGCAAATCGAACACCGCCTTCGCTGTGAGTATTCAACCAGATGCCGACTTATTTGGCATTGTCTGCATATCTCTTTGAAACTTTTTGAATTCAATTGAATTGAAGAAAATTCATGTCGTCCGATAAACGGGTGGCGAACACTTCAATGAGAGAGAAATATCGTGCGGGTTCAAGTAAGACTCGCCATGTGTAATTTTGCTGATATTCTTCGCCGCTTCTGAGACTAGGATGGGCTCAAGACGATAGACCGATAAAAATAGACAGACGTCGTTGAAATACTCCGCGTATGGGAGGCTTATGCGATGCAATGTCGATTTGGTTTCTTGTTTGCTGCGCTCTTTATCTTGCTCTTTTCTTTCACCGGCTCGTCTGTATATGCGCAGACACCGACTTCGCCGCCACCGCCAGAATCTACGATATCGCCGTCATCCGCGCCGGCCCAGCCCGCAGCCGATCTGTTGAAGCCGGAGCAAGTTGACGCACTCGTCGCACCGATCGCTCTTTATCCCGATGCGCTGTTGTCGCAGGTCCTGATAGCGTCAACCTATCCGCTCGAGGTTGTGGAGGGAGCGCGCTGGCTCAAATCAAATTCAAATCTTAAAGATGACGCGCTCAAGGATGCCGTCGACAAGCGGTCCTGGGATCAGAGTATCAAGTCGCTCGCGGCAACACCGAGTGTTCTGCAGATGATGAGCGACAAGCTGGACTGGACCATGAAGCTTGGTGACGCGGTGCTTGCGCAACAAGCTGATGTGATGGACGGAATCCAGCGGCTGCGCGCGCGTGCGGATGCCAACAACAAGCTGACCACGACCAAGCAGCAGAAGGTCACCAAGACCACGGAGAATAACAGAAGCGTTATCCTCATTGAGCCTGCGAATCCTGACACGATCTATGTGCCTTATTACGATCCCGCCGTGGTTTATGGCGCGTGGCCATATCCGGCTTATCCGCCTTATTATTGGGCCGCGCCGGGCTATGTCGCAGGAGCTGTGATCGCAACCGGTATTGCCTTCGGTGCAGGTTACGCCATTGGACGCTGGGCCGCCGGTGGATGGGGATGGGGCGGTGGTTTTGCCTGGGGCAACAACAACATCAATTTCAACCGCCAGATCAACATCGACAACAACATCATCAATAACCGCAATGGCTTTATCAGTGGGCAGACTTGGCGCCACGACCCTGCACATCGCCATGGCGTGCAATATCGTAACCCGGCGGTTCGTCAGCAGTTCGCGGGCAACCGTAATATGTCGGGACGCACCGACCGGATGGATTTCCGTGGCCGTAACGGCCAGCAGGTGCTGCGTCCGGATGCCGGCAATCGGCCCGGTGCGGGCAACCGTCCGGGTGGTGACAGGGCCGGCAACCGTCCCGGTGGTGGTAACAGAGCGGGCAATCGTCCGGGCGGGCGCGAGGCTGCCAATCGCGGCAGTGCGCGTCCGAACAGGCCGGGGCCTGCCAGCCGGCCGAATGTTGCGCGTGGCCGGGACGGTGCCTTCGCACAGATGGGCCGTGGCGACGTCGCGAGAGCGTCGGCCATGCGTGGCCGTGCCAGCTTTGGAGGCGGCGGCTTCCGCGGCGGTGGCGGTTTTCATGGAGGCGGAGGATTCCGGGGTGGCGGTGGCTTCCACCGTCGCTAATCGCATCACGATCTGAGTAAGAGGATGACGTTATGCAAAATCCGGGTCGAGATCATTTGAATGTAACGAGCTTCCGGCGCCTTCTTCTCGTATCCGGCGCCATGATGGTCCTCTCAGTGCAGAGTGCTCTGGCGCAGGAAAAGTTCAATTCCCCGGAAGACGCGGCCGACAAACTCGTCGCCGCTGTGCGTGCCGGGGATGAGAAGAACATTCTGAAGATACTGGGATCTGGCGGGAAAGACATTCTTTCCTCCGGCGATAAGGTCGCGGACGCGAACACCAAGGCGCTATTCCTGACCGGATACGATCTTCGTCATCAGGTCGTGAAGAAAGACGAGAACACCGCCGAGCTTGTCGTTGGTCAGCAGGACTGGCCGATGCCGATCCCGATCGTGAAGAAAGACAATGCGTGGTCGTTCGATACGGCAGCCGGGCGTCGCGAAATTCTCTATCGCCGGATTGGCCGCGATGAACTGCGCGCCATTCAGGCGAGCCTTGCTTACGTCGATGCGCAGAACGACTACATCGACATGAACCCGGAGAGCAGTGATCCGCCCGTTTATGCGAGGAAGATCATCAGCACGGAGGGAAAGAAGGACGGTCTGTATTGGCCGGCCGCCGCCAATGAAAAGCAGAGCCCGTTAGGAGCGGCTTTCGCGCTGGCTACCGCCACCGGTTATCGCCTCACTGGCGAGCAAACCCCGTTTCACGGTTATTACTACAAAATACTGACTGCGCAGGGGCCGAAAGCGCCGGGCGGTGCGGTGAACTATATCGTCAATGACAAAATGATAGGCGGCTTTGCGCTCGTCGCCTATCCGGCCAGTTATGGCAATTCAGGCGTGATGACATTCGTCGTTAACAATGACGGTATCGTTTATCAAAAAGACCTTGGCGAGAAAACCGGCAGCATCGCTTCAGACATGACTGCGTTCAATCCGGACCAGACATGGAAGAAAGTCGCCGACAGCGATCTGGCGGTTCTGCACTAGCGGGATAGACGGAAGGCTGAAGCAATGAGCGTTTTAATTGTGCCAGAGGAATGAGTGATGAAAAAGGGATTTTCTGCTTTGGTTTTGACCTCTGCTTTGATGTGTACTGCGTCAGTCGCGAAAGCGGACCCGGTGCCATTGTCGGCCTACACCGATGCCAAGGGATACCTTGATGTGCAGGCGTTTACCTGCGCTCAGCTTGCCAACACCTATCAGGAAGATGCGGACATGCTCGCGGCCTGGTACAGCGGCTGGTACAACGGGCTCGCCAAGAAGCATTTTGCGCACATTGCGCGTGCGAAGTCTGGTGAGCACAAGGTGATTGTCTATTGCAAGGCTCACCCTGACGCGAAAGTCATTCAGGCGATCGACCTGTTGCTTAAGTCCGAGAAGTAATGAGTCGGCTTACATAACACTGCTTTGTATCGGCAGAGGAGCGCGCAAGGACCAGACCGAAATTTTCTATCAATCGGCGATAAGCATCAGAACAATCTCTTGTAGCAACTGAGGAGTGCGAGATGAGTGACGACGCTAAACGCAGGAAAATTCTGGAGATGAGTCCGCCGGAGAAGCGGGCGGGCAAGCTGGCCGGTACGCTTTTTGCCGCTGCGCTCTTGACCACGAGCCTCGCGCCGTTTGCCAAGACCCCGGCATTGGCGCAGCAGAATACGGCAAAGCCCAACATCCTTGTCATTTTTGGCGATGATGTGGGTCAGGCAAACCTTAGTGCGTATACGCGCGGCGTTGTCGGCTACAGGACGCCGAACATTGACCGGATCGCCAGTGAAGGCATGATCTTCACGGACTATTATGCCGAAAATAGCTGCACCGCTGGCCGGTCAACCTTCATTACGGGGCAGGTGTGCCTTCGCACAGGTCTGTGCAAGGTCGGCGTCCCGGGGGCGACGGTTGGTTTGCAGAAGGGCGATATCACGATCGCGCAGGCGTTGAAGCCGCTTGGCTATGCGACCGGCCAGTTCGGAAAAAATCATCTGGGCGACCGCGATGAATATCTGCCGACCGCTCATGGTTTCGATGAGTTTTTCGGAAATCTCTACCACCTCAATGCTGAAGAAGAGCCTGAACGGCCTTACTGGCCAAAGAACGATCCGGCTTTCCTGAAAGCATATGCTCCGCGAGGTGTCCTTAAGGCATCCGCCGACGGCAAGATCGAGGATACCGGTCCGCTTACTCGCAAGCGGATGGAAACCGTTGATGACGAAACTACCGGCGCCGCCATTGACTTCGTGACACGGCAAGCCAAGGCGAACAGGCCTTTCTTCACGTGGATGAACTTCACGCGCATGCACATCTTCACGCATGTGCGTCCGTCGATGCGTGGGCAGAGCGGCATGCCCGGCAATGAATATGCCGACGGCATGGTTGAAATGGATATGAACGTCGGGAAATTGCTGAAGGCGCTCGACGATCTCAAGATCGCAGACAACACGATTGTGATCTTTACCACGGACAATGGTCCAAACGCCTTTACCTGGCCGGACGCTGCAACGACGCCGTTCCGGTCCGAGAAGGATACGAACTGGGAAGGCGCATTCCGTGTGCCTGCGATGGTTCGGTGGCCGGGCCATGTCAAGGCGGGTTCAGTCAGCAACGGAATCGTGTCGGGTCTAGATTGGTTTCCGACATTGGTTGCTGCGGCTGGTGATCCTGACGTCAAGGATCGCTTGCTGAAGGGCTGGCAGCCCGCGGGTGCGACCACGACCTTCCGCAACCATCTCGATGGCTATAATCAGCTCGATTATATCACCGGGAAAGCTGACAAGAGCGCGAGAAACGAATTCTATTACTTCAACGACGATGGTGATCTTGTCGCCATGCGAACAGGAGATTGGAAGTTCGTTTTCGAGAAGCAGGAGCAACCGGGACAGCTCGATGTTTGGGCTCATCCGTTCACGTCATTGAGACTTCCGAAAATGTTCAATCTGCGCATGGATCCTTACGAACATGCGGAGATATCGGGCAGTGGCTATGACCAGTGGCGGGTGGACAACGCGTACCTAGTCTTCCAGGGGTCCATGAAATCGGCAGCCTTCCTGGAAACGTTCGTCGACTATCCTCCGAGCCAGCGTCCGGCGAGCTTCAGCATCGACCAGATACGGAAGCAGGTCGACAAGAAGATCGACGAGTCTTTCAGGAAGCGCGGTCTCGAATAGGCGCCATGCGGGGGTAGGTCGGTCACTCGATCTGCCCCCGTTCTTTTCTTTCATTAAGGCAAACTCGATGGACGCAAGGTCGGATGTGGCGTCTCGCGTGATGAGGGATGCCGTTCGGCGTCCCGCTGCAAGCAGCGAATGGCTGACGCGATGCTGTGCCGCGCTCTTGTTTGGCTCGGGCGCTGCCGCGCTGATCTATCAAGTCATCTGGATCAAGCAGCTTTCGATCGTCGTTGGAGCCGAAGTCTATGCCATTTCGATAGCGATCAGCGGGTTCTTTGGCGGTCTGGCTCTTGGTGGCTGGCTGCTCGGGCGAGTGGCAGACCGGAATCTACGTTCTTTACGGCTTTACGCGTCGATCGAAGTGGGGGTAGCTGTCGCTGGCATCGCTACGACATGGATGCTTGCGCGTGCAGCGCCATGGTTCGTTGACCTTCAGTCAATCAGCGGTCTTCTCGCATGGTCCGTTATATTCCTGCTGGTTGGCTTGCCGGCCGTTGCGATGGGTGGAACGCTGCCGGTTTTGGTGAGCGTTCTGGTCAAAAGCCGGATGGAGGTCGGGCGCGCCGGCGGCGGGCTTTATGCTGCCAACACAGCCGGTGCGATTGTCGGAGCGCTGCTGCCGGCATTTGTTCTTATCCCGGCATTCGGAGTGAAAGGGACATCTTTCGTCGCCGCTGCAATCAATGTCGCTGCTGCAATAGCTGCAATGGTTCTTGATCGATTTGAAACCACTTCGATCGATCTGCCGCGAATGGCACCGTCGATGTCGCGGAATGGGCATGCGCAATGGGCTATCGGTTTATACGGCGCAGCGGGTGGTGTTGCGCTTGGATATGAGGTGGTGTGGTCGCAAGCCATTGTCCAGTTCATGAGCACGCGGAGCTTTGCGTTCTCGGTCGTTTTGGCAACATATCTTGCCGGCATTGCGATTGGTGCCGCGCTGTTCGCCCGATGGGGTAATCGCTTCAAGGATTCTGGCCTCGTCTTCGGGCTTCTCATTGCAGCGGCAGGCTGGATATCGCTGGTCGAAATCGCGGTGCTGGGCCATTGGCTGGTAATCGTACAGACGCTGTCGGAAACAGCCGTGTACGGTCTCACGGCGAACAGTCTTGCCGGGATGAGTGCGAGATTTGCGGTCGCTGCGATCTGTATCGTATTCGTGCCGACCTTGCTGCTTGGGGCTGCCTTCCCGGCGGTGTTGAAGCTCGCCGTCGGTGAGGCAAAGATCGGCCGCGATGTGGGGATGGTCGTCGCCGTCAATACGCTTGGCGGCATCGTCGGGACGCTCGGGACGGGCTTTGTCCTCCTGCCCTGGCTTGGGCTCGTCCGTACACTTGGGGTTTTGGCGATTGCAGCGGCGCTGATCGGCATTGTTGCTGTCATGCGCTTTGCAGGAAGCGAGAGCAGGCGGTGGCCGGTATTCGCAATTGCCGCCGCGAGTGCGGTGATTGCATTCGCGACCCCGGTCGATCAGCTCGCACGGCTGCTGCCGGCCGCGCAAACCGGCCGTATCGCTTTTTATGAGGAAAGCGCAGGCGGCACGGTCGCGGTCGTGGAAACGTCCAATGCCAGTCATCGCTTTCATCGGCTTTATATTCAGGGTGTCTCCAATTCCGGCGATGCGGTGCCATCTCTCCGGTACATGCGCCTTCAGGCGCTGCTGCCGCTCATCATTCACAACGGCGATCCGAAATCTGCGCTGGTGATTGGTTACGGCACTGGCATCACCGCAGGTGCGCTGTCGCAGTTTCCAGCTCTTCAACAGCGTGTTGTGAGCGAACTGTTACCTGCCGTAATCCGGGCCGCGCCGAGCTTTGAAGGAACATTCAATGCGGCGGGTGACCCAGGGCTGGAGAAGCGAGTCCGCGATGGCCGTCAGGAATTGCAGCGCAGCGATCAGCACTACGATCTCATCACGCTCGAGCCGCCGCCCCCTTCCGCGGCTGGCGTCGTCAATCTTTATTCGAGAGACTTTTATCGGCTTGCTGCCTCGCGGTTGAACGAGAAGGGGATTGTCGCCCAATGGCTGCCTCTGCCAACCCAGAATGAAGAAGACACGCGCGCTCTGGTTCGCAGCTTCATTGATATTTTTCCCTATGCCTCGCTCTGGAGCACCGAGCTTCACGAAACGATGCTTGTAGGGTCGTTCCAGCCAATCGAACTGGATGTTTCGCGAATTACGGCTCGCTTCGAGCGGCCGCAGACGCTCGCCGCACTATCCGTGGTCGGTGTCAATTCTCCGGCTGCGTTGCTGGCAACGTGGATAACCGATCGCGATGGTTTGGAACGTTTCGCGGGCAATGTAGCCGCCGTGACCGATAACTGGCCAGCCATCGAATATGCCACATGGGTAAGGTCCGGTGAGTTTGCCCGGACCTTTGCGTACTTGAAGCAATTTCGCAGCGATCCGCTGCTGCGCGGTGCGGACCAGGCCTTTATTTCAGATGTCTCTGCGCAGCGCGGCGAGCTTGACGCATTCTATCAGCTTGGTCTCAGCGTCTACTCACGTGGTCGCACGCAGTACGCTCGAGATATCGGTCGCATCATGGAGGCAGCTAGAGAGAATCCCTATTATCGCTGGTTTATCAATCCAAGGCAGTAGCTGCGACTGACAGAAATAGTAACAGTCCGCCGGTCGGTTACTGGTCGGCGCGTTCCTTCGTAGAGGTGCCAATGTCGGATGTTCGTGACGCCAATACAGTGGGGGCATCTCCAAAAGTCAGCAATGGAAGCTCCGCGCGTGACGCCATTCTTGATCTCAAAACACGCATCGGCCGTTCAGTCTTAGGGCAGGACAGTCTCGTTGAAAGCATGCTGATCGGCCTCCTGGCTGACGGTAACCTCCTTATCGAAAGTCTGCCGGGCCTGGCAAAGACCCGGGCGGTAAAAACGCTGGCGAAGAATCTGGCGGCCGATCTGTCACGCATTCAGTTCACGCCTGATCTCCTCCCGTCCGACGTGACGGGCGCGGAGATTTACGTCCAGACGGAGAAGGGCGGTGAATTTCAGTTTCAGCGCGGCCCGATCTTCGCCAACCTTGTGCTGGCCGACGAGATCAACCGCGCACCGGCCAAAGTACAGTCGGCGTTGCTGGAGGCGATGGAGGAGCGGCAAGTCACCGTTGCAGGTAAGACCTACAAGATGCCGGAACTGTTTCTGGTGATGGCGACTGAAAATCCGATCGAACAGGAGGGGACGTACCCGCTTCCAGAGGCCCAGCTTGACCGTTTCCTGATGCAGATCGTCATTACCTACCCCGACGAGGCCGTCGAAGGGGAAATTATCAAGATCAACCGCGCGGAGAACGCCGACACCAAAAAATCCGCAGCGGATCCGCCGGTGCCGCAGCAGGCCATTTTCGATGCGCGCAAGGAAATCAATGGCATCTTCGTATCGGATTTAGCGCAGAAGTATATTGTCGACTTGATCTACGCGACACGCTTTCCGACACGTTACGGCGATCCGCTTGAAAAGTGGATTCAGATTGGCGCCAGTCCGCGCGGCAGTATCGCAATCGACCGGGCCGCGCGCACCCGCGCGTGGCTGGATGGCGATGCATTTGTAACGCCGGAGCACATCCGTTCGGTAGTGCACGACTGCCTGCGCCATCGTCTTATTCTGAGTTACGAAGCACTTTCTCAAGGTGTGAGCGCAGATCAGGCGATTGACAAGATCATCAGTCTTGTTGCTTCCGCGTGAGGGCAGCACATGGCGAAATCCGATTCAGATGATCGTGGTGTTTACGTCGATCTTGAACGGCTGATTTCGCTCGAGCGTAAGGGGCGCCGTGTTTCGTTGTTGCCGCGACAGCCTGTCAGCAGTCTGCTGTCCGGACGCTATTCCTCGCGTCTGCGTGGTCGTGGATTGAACTTCGAGGAGATTCGTGACTATCGCAGCGGTGATGATGTGCGTTCGATTGACTGGAAAGTGACAGTCCGTCTGCGGAAACCTCACATTCGGGTTTTCAGGGAGGAGCGCGATCGGCAAGCCATTCTCGTTGTCGATCAGCGACTGTCGATGTTTTTCGGCAGCAGGCGCGCCATGAAATCGGTGACCGCGGCCGAAATGGCTGCGGTCATCGCGTGGCGGATACTGAACGTGGGTGATCGGGTTGGCGCCGTCGTGTTCAACGACGGTGATATCGTCGGAGTGCGATCCCGGCGCAGCCGCCAGACTGTTCTGCAGATCCTGCACGCAATCGTTTCCCAAAACCGGTTGCTGGGTGTCGGGCGAGGCATTGTCAGCAATGCAGCGAATCTCAACACGGCGCTGTCCCGGGTGAGGGAACTCGCGCCGCACGATGCGACCATTGTCGTCATCAGCGATTTCTTCGGCGTCAACGAGGAGACGCGGGGGCTCGCGGCCTCGATGACGCAACATAACGACGTGATCGCGGTTCTGGTTCACGACCCGCTGCAAAGCGAATTGCCTGAAAGCGGCCGCATCACGGTCACGGATGGCGAATTGCAGATCGCGCTGGATGCCGGGCATGGCGCGACTCGCCGCAGCATCCTCGATATGAGCAAGGCGCGCCTGCACGGCGTGCTGACGTGGTCCCGGCAACTCGGCATTCCCGTGTTGCCGCTGAATACGGCGGAGGAGCCGCTCGACCAGTTGCAGAAGCTGCTTGGATTGTTGCCGCAGACGACCGCGCGGGGAGGGCGGCAAATCGCTGCGGGAGGCAGCCATGGATAAGGCCGGTGTCCTTCCCCCGGATCCCGTTGCGGGGCTCATCGATATGCCGTTGCCTCCGTCGATCAGCTTGTGGCCGCAGACGCTCGCGGCACGTGCGGTTTGTATTGCAGTATTGATCGCTTTTGCTTTAGCAGTCGGGCGCTGGCTGTATTTGTGGCACGTCAACCGCTACCGGCGCGTGGCACTGGCAGACCTCGAGCGTATCGCGCAGGAATCACCCGACACTGCTGTCAGTCAGCTTGCGCTGTTGGTTCGCCGTACCGCGCTTGCAGTATTTCCACGACAGAAAATCGCTAGGCTGAGCGGTGAGGCATGGCTTGCGTTTCTCGATCAAAGTTACGGCGGGCATGAGTTTTCGAGAGGAATAGGGCGTGTCTTGTCGCGTGGCCCCTATGAGCCTCCGCAGGATGCCTCCGCTCCCGGCCTTTCCGATCTCGTCCGTCGCTGGATTAGCGTGCATCATGTTTGAATTTGAATGGCCATGGGCATTCCTGCTGCTGCCGCTGCCATTGTTGATCTGGTGGCTGACACCGCCATTTCGCATCCAGCAGATTTCCGTTCAGGTGCCGTTTTTTGAAAGCCTGGCCGAAGCAACCGGTCAGACGCCTCAGCATGGCGCAGTCGTGCAGAGGAAGCATCCCATTCAGATGCTGGTTGCGATCCTAATCTGGATTTTGATTGTGGCTGCCCTCGCGCGACCGCAGCGGGTCGGCGACGCCGTCGTGCATAATATTTCGACGCGCGATCTGATCCTCGCCATCGATATTTCCGGCTCGATGAACCAGCCGGATTTCCGCGCAAGCGATGGCACGACGATGACCCGTCTCGACGGGGTGAAGAAGGTGATCGATGGTTTCATCTCGCGCCGTCAGGGCGATCGCGTCGCGCTGATCCTGTTTGGCAGCAAGGCGTATATCCAGGCGCCGTTTACGCAAGACCTGAAGGTAGCGCGCGTGCTGCTCGATCAAGCCGCGGTCGGAATGGCAGGCCAGCAAACCGTGATCGGAGATACCATCGGGCTTGCGACCAAGACCTTCGAGGCCAGCCAGGTGCAGCAGAAGCTTGTGATTCTCCTGACCGACGGCAACGATACGGCCAGCCGTGTTCCGCCGCTGCATGCGGCTGACATCGCGCACCAGCGCGGCATCGTGGTTTACACCATCGGGGTCGGCGATCCCAGGACGACAGGTGAGGAGCGGGTCGATCTCGGCGTGTTGCAGCAGGTTGCCGACACGACGGGCGGACGTTTCTTCCGCGCCGAGGATGGTACGCAGCTCGAAACCATTTATGCGGATATCGACCGCCTCGCGCCGGTGAAGCTGAACAGCGAGTCATGGCGTCCGAAGCTTCCTCTCTATCAATGGCCGCTGGGGGCCGCCGTTCTTCTGGGACTGGCGCTCTGGAGCATGCTGTTTGCAAGAAGCCTCCTGTTGAACAGGGCATTGGTGCGATATGGCTGACGCAGCACCCTTCGCATTTCATTTCTTGAGGCCGCTTTGGCTTCTGGCGGCGCTGCCGGTTATCGGAATGGCGCTCTATCTGCTCAATCGGCAGAATATGGAAAAGCAATGGGGGCGCGTCATCGCGCCTGAACTGCTGAAACACCTTCTGGTCCGGCCGGAGAAAAGCTGGCGTCTCAATCCCGTCTATCTTGTCGCGATCGGTCTTGTCGTCAGTATCGTCGCGCTGGCCGGCCCGACATGGAAGCGGGAATTGCCGCCCTTCGTCGAGGACCGGGCACCTCTGATGATCGTGCTCTCGGTGTCGCCGTCGATGAACACATCCGATATCGCGCCGACGCGGCTGGAGCGGGCAAAGCAGAAAATTCGCGATCTTCTGGCGGCGCGGCCCGGCGCGCGCTCCGGCCTCATCGCTTATTCCGGTTCGGCGCATCTTGTGATGCCCCTGACGGACGACCGAAGCGTGATCGAGCCGTTTCTGGCGTCGCTGACGACCAACATCATGCCGAAGCAGGGCAACGACGCTGTCGCCGCTGTGTCGCTGGCGGCCGATTATCTTTCGGCTGAACCTGCGGCCGGCACAATTCTTCTGATCGCCGACGATCTGGCGCAGGGCACGCAGGCGGCGGTGACCCGCGCGGCAGGGCGTAACGGGTTGACGATCCTTGGTATGACGGCGCTGTCGGCAGCGCTCCCTCAATCACTGTCGGATGCGGTGAAGGTGACGGTCGATGACGGCGATATCCGCGCGCTCCAGCGCCGTATCGAGACGCGCTACCAGTCGGCGCAGGCGGCCACGCTTGGAACGCGGTGGCAGGATGAAGGCTTCTGGCTTGTGATGCCGGCTGCGTTGTTTGCGCTGCTGTGGTTCAGGCGCGGCGTCGTGGTCCCGTGGATACTTCTTTTTGCGCTATGCCATCCACAGGCGGCCTCGGCGGCGGAATCGAAATGGTTTCGCAATCTCTGGCTGACGCCGGACCAGCAGGGACGCATCGCCTTCGACCGCGGCGATTACGCCTCGGCCAAAATACTGTTCGCCGACCCGATGTGGCGCGGCATCGCGGCCTATCGGGCCTACGATTATCTCGCGGCTGCGGAGAGTTTCCGCAAAGTCAGTTCGCCCGAGGGCCGCTTCGCGCTTGGCGATGCCGAGGCGCACAACCATGCCTATGAGAAGGCGATTCAGGCGTATGATGATGTTCTGGCGGTTCAGCCGAATAACGCCGCCGCCGTTCACAACAAGGCGGTCGTGCAGGCGGCTCTGGAGGCGCGCGAGAAGAAGCGTCGCGAGGAGGAGCAGGCGGACCCGCAGGCACCCGACATGAAGGCAGACGAAACCAAGGTCGATCCGAACCAGAAAGGGGGCAAGAAGGTTGTCGTTGCGAAACTGGACGTCACGTCATCTGACGCAGTCGATGCGTGGATGCGAGAAGTTCAGACATCTCCGGCGGATTTCCTGAGGCAGAAATTCGCGATCCAGGCTGCCGCGCCGGGGCTGGAGCCGAAGCCATGAGACTGGTTGCCACTGGAGCGGTAATTCTTGGTCTGCTTTGCAATGCTGCGATCGTATCCGCGCAACAGGCCGATGGGCCTATCGTGCGTGCTGAAATCAAGCCGTCACGCGTTATCGTCGGGCAGCGTGCGGTTCTATCTCTCGACGTGCTTGCTCCGAACTATATGCCAGCGCCCCCAGTGCTCCCTGATTTTCAGGTTCGCAACCTTGTCACTCGGCAGATGAGCGCAAGAAATTTTGTCGAACAGCGTGATGACGTGACTTATGCGGGCGTCAGATATGAGTTCGCCATTTCCCCGATGGAAGCGGGGGCTTTTGCTATCTCAGGCCAGAGCGTGACGATCACCTATGCGGCCGAGCCTCCGGCGGCACGGACGGTTTCCATCGCAATCCCAGAGCTGGACCTTCAGGCGTTCATTCCACCGCAAGCGCGCGATCTCAATCCCTTCGTCTCCGCCAACAACATCGCCATCGGCCAAACGGTCGATCGATCTTCGCGGGATTTGAAAGTCGGGGATTCGATCACGCGAACCGTGACGGTGACTGCGGACGGCATTCCCGCCATGCTGATCCCGCCAGTTGTTTTCGCACCGGTTGACGGGTTTGCGATCTATCCGTCGCAGCCAGCTCTTCAGGATGTCGCCGATAGCAGATCCGGCTCACAGAAAGGCATCCGGATCGAACAGGCTGTCTATCTGCTGCAGAAAACCGGCGACTACAATCTCCCGCCGATATCGCTCGGCTGGTGGAATGTGCGCGATCAGAAAGTCGAGCGGGCGCAGGCCGATGGCGTAGAGCTCCATGTCGCCGATAACCCCGCCGTGAAGTCGTCGGCGGGTCTTGCGGCTGAAAGCTGGCGAGCCCGCTGGGACATTTCCGATTCTCTTCAGCGGCATTGGCAGATGCTGGTCATTATTCTTGCCGGTGCGGGGATTCTGATCTGGAAGCTGCCGTTACTGACGCGCGCTTGCCTCGCGTGGCGTGACCGGCGGCGAAAGGCATATCGTGAATCCGAGGCATTTTACTTCGCGCAAATACGCCGAGCTGCTGGCTCTGGAGATGCACGTAAAACATATTTCTCGTGGCTCGATTGGCTTGATCGTTTCGAGCCACTTGGGCGAGTGCGTTCAGCCCAGAGTCTGAAGCGGGCGGCAAATGATCCAGCCCTCAACGCAGCAATCGATGCTCTCGAGCAGAACCTGTTCGGCAGCGGAGCGGCGGCGCTGGATCCGCGAGCGTTCATTTCACATCTCTCCAGGGCAAGGCGGCGCTTGTTGCATAGACAGCACCCGACCCGCGCCGCACATCCGCTTCCCGTGGATATCAACCCCATGCCGATGAAAGACGGAATCCAGACAGCATGAGTATTTCCGACAATCTGATCGAAGCCGACAACATGGTGGAAATTCCCGGCGGCATGTTCCGCATGGGATCGGACAAGCACTACGCGGAGGAGGCACCGGTTCACCGGGTGCATGTTGATACTTTTTTGATCGACAAAACGCCTGTGACTAATCGCCAGTTCAAGGCCTTCGTCAGGGATACTGGCTATGTCACATTCGCGGAGAAAATCCCTGATGCAAAGAACTATCCCGGCGCATTGCCGCACATGCTCTATGCGGGTTCACTGGTCTTCACGCCGCCTCCGCGTGTCGCCAACCTGAAGGATTGGGGCCAGTGGTGGAGCCTGATGAAGGGAGCCAACTGGCGGCGGCCATATGGGCCGAAGAGCAACATCAACACGCTCGATAGCCATCCCGTTGTTCATGTTGCTTACGAGGATGTCCTCGCATACGCGAAATGGGCAGGAAAGGATCTGCCAACCGAGGCCGAATGGGAGTATGCGGCGCGCGGTGGCCTTGACGGTGCGGAATACGCCTGGGGCGACGAGTTCACGCCGGACGGGAAACACATAGCCAATACTTGGCAGGGAAATTTCCCGGTCGAAAATCTCAATCTCGATGGTTATTCGCGTACCTCGCCTGTGACGTCGTTTCCGCCGAATGGTTATGGCCTGCACGACATGATCGGCAATGTTTGGGAATGGACCAGTGACTGGTTCGTGCCGCGCCACGAAGCGGATGCCCCGAAGGCCTGTTGTGTTCCGCAGAATCCGCGAGGTCCCCGAGAGGAGGACAGCTTCGATCCGGCGATGCCGGAGATCAAGATTCCACGCAAGGTTCTGAAGGGCGGTTCTCATCTGTGCGCGCCGAATTATTGCCGCCGTTACCGGCCTGCTGCGCGCCATGCTGAGCCGGTCGATACATCGACGAGCCATGTCGGGTTTCGATGCGTTGTCAGGCCGGAGAGATCGGGATGAGATGTTCACGACGGACAGCTCTGGCCGCGATCGTTGTTCTCAGCTTGAGCGCAAGCGCATTTGCGCAGACCGACCCGCTTCCATCATGGAACGGTGGCTCGGTTAAAAGCTCGATCATTGATTTTGTCCGCCGCACCACGACACAGGGATCGCCGGAGTTTGTTGTCCCCGAACAGCGTATCGCGGTGTTCGACAATGACGGGACATTGTGGACCGAGCAGCCTTATTACTTCCAGCTCGCTTTTGCCTTTGACCGGGTTAAGGCGCTGGCGCCGAAACACCCTGAATGGAAAAACAAGCAGCCTTTCAAAGGTCTTGTTGAAGGTGATTTGAAATCCGCACTTTCGACGGGGATGAAGGGGCTTGAGCAGATCCTTGCCGTCACGCACGCCGGCATGACGACTGACGAATTTGCAAAGTCGGTGACTGCATGGACACAGACGGCGAGGCATCCTCGATTTCATCGGCCCTATACCGAGCTGGTCTATCAGCCGATGTTGGAGCTTCTCACATACCTTCGCGCCAACGGTTTCAAGACCTTCATTGTCTCGGGCGGCGGCGTCGAATTCATGCGGCCGTGGATGGACAAGGTCTACGGCATTCCGCCCGAGCAGATTGTCGGTTCATCCGGCGTGGTGAAGTTCGAGATCGACAAGGACGGCCAGCCGCAGCTCATCAAGACTGCCAAGATCGAATTCATTGACGATGGCCCGGGGAAACCCGTCGGTATCAATCGCTTCATTGGCCGCAAGCCGATTTTTGCATTCGGCAACTCGGACGGCGATTTGCAGATGTTGCAATGGACGATGGCAGGCGAGGGCCCGCATTTTGCCGGCCTAGTTCATCACACCGACGCCGAGCGCGAATATGCCTACGACAGGCAATCGAAGTTCGGAAAGTTGGACAAGGCGCTTGATCAGGCGACGGCCAAAAACTGGGCTGTTGTGGATATGAAGAAGGATTGGAAGACGATATTTCCCGCGGATCACTGACCGCTCCTTAGGGCGGGAGTCAGGAGGAATGACATGAGACGCATTGTTTTGGTCATACTTGCTCTGTTCACCGCGACATCCTTGCAGGCGCAGACACCTTCTCTCGCCAATCTGAACCAGCGCATGATGGAGCGCCGCGCCGTCGAAGCCGTGATCTGGGGCATGCCCGTGGTCAATTATGATCTGATGCTGCAGGAGATGCTGACCAAGACACCGGGCAAGGTGAACCAGATGATATACTGGGGAAAGCCGCTCGACTGGCATAACCAGACGCTGACACCAAATCCCGACACGCTCTATTTCATGTCCTTCCTCAACACGAAGGATGTCGGCCCCATCGTCATCGAAATTCCACCGGCTGGACCCGAAGGATCGCTCAACGCCAACTTCGTCAACATCTGGCAGCAGCCCATGGAAGACGCTGGCCTTCTTGGCGTGGATAAGGGCAAGGGTGTGAAGCTTGTCATTCTGCCGCCCGGCTATACAGAAAAGGTCCCGGACGGCTACGAACGCCTGCAGCCCAATACGCACGGAAGCTATGTGCTTTATCGCTCCAATCTGAAGAGCCACAGCGATTCTGATGTCGCAAAGGCGATTGCGTACGGCAAGCAGATCAAGATTTATCCATTGTCGCAGGCATCCAGTCCGCCGCCAACGGTCTTCACCGATGTAGAGGATGTTTTGTTCGATTCAACGATCCGTTACGACGATAGCTTCTTTGTCCATCTCAATCGGATCGTGCAAGACGAGCCGTGGTTCGATCGCGACCGCGTCATGATCGATCAGTTGAAGTCGATTGGTATCGAGAAGGGGAAACCGTTCACGCCGGACGCGGCGACAAAACAGGCGCTGGCTAAGGGCATGAGTGACACTCACGCATGGCTGGTTGCGAAATACGATGCCGCGCCGCCTCCGTTCTTCAAGGGCACGCACTGGACGTTTCCCACGCATCCTGACCTGGTCAAGGCAGCCTCCGAAAACTTTGATGACCTGAATGAATATCCGGTCGACTGGCGCGGCCTGACCTACACGTATGGATATATCGGGATAAAACGTCTTGGTGCCGGTCAGTTTTATCTGATCAACATCAAGGACAAGAACGGCCGAAGCTATGACGGGTCGAAAACCTATCGGCTCCATGTGCCGCCGAATGTCCCCACCGAGCAATATTGGTCGCTGACGGCGTACGACCGTGAAACGCATGCCCTCATCAAGAATGTAACCCGCGCGAGCCGTGCCTCAAACGCCGCCGATGTGAAGAAGAGCGCTGACGGATCGGTTGATCTATATCTCGGACCGAAAGCGCCTGCCGGACAGGAGACAAACTGGATTCCGACCGATCCGGCTCGAAAGTTCGAGCTGATGTTCCGGCTTTACGGGCCCAAGCCGGAGTTCTTTGAAAAGAAGTGGGCGCTGCCGGACGTTGAGCAAGTCACAAAGTCAGGGAGATAATAATGTTAAAGATTATTCTCGCGGTGGCGATGGCTGCCATTTCCACGCCTGCCTTTGCGCAGGGCACCGTTCCCGTCACCATCGACAATTTCATTCGTGCCGAGTCAGACACCTATATCGGAAACCTTCTCAAGGAAGGCAGTCTGGGCCAGTTCAAGCATAACCGCGAGCCCGCAAGCATCGACAACCAGACAGTCATCCGCCTGAACCGCGATACGCTGTATTCTTTTGCGGTGTTCGATCTCGATGCCGGGCCGGTGACGGTCACGATGCCGGATGCGGGAAAGCGCTTCATGTCGCTGCAGGTCGTTAATGAGGATCACTATGTTCCGGCGGTTTATTACGGTCCGGGTTCACACACCCTGACGAAGAAGAACGTCGGGACGCGTTACGTCGTCGCCGGCGTCCGCACGCTGGTCGATCCCAATGATCCGAAGGACCTCGATCAGGTTCACAAGTTGCAGGACGCCATCAAGGTTGCCCAGAAAGGCAGCGGCAAGCTGGATTTGCCGAATTGGGATCAGGCATCGCGGAAGGAGATCCACGATGCGCTTCTCGTTCTGGCCAAATACGCAGGCGGTTTTGCTCGCGCGTTCGGTGCCAAGGGGCAGGTCGATCCGCTCCGGCATCTGATCGGGACCTCGGCGGGGTGGGGCGGAAACCCCGACAAGGATGCAACCTATCTCAGCTTCGCGCCGCCGAAGAACGACGGCAACACGGTCTACAGGTTGCACGTCAAGAATGTGCCGGTCGAGGCGTTCTGGTCGATCAGCCTTTATAATGCGGCAGGCTACTTCGAGAAAAACCAATACAATGCATACTCGCTGAACAACATCACCGCGAAAAAGAATGCGGACGGATCTGTCGATGTGCAGTTTGGCGGCTGTGACGGCAAGATCCCGAATTGCCTGCCAATCATGAACGGTTGGAACTACACCGTCAGGCTGTATCGTCCGCGAGCGGAAGTCCTCAGCAGCAAGTGGAAATTCCCCGAGCCGCAGCCGGTCAGTGCGAACACTACGAGTGAGCAGAAATAGCGACGATTGAGGAGAGCCACATGAGCGTTCTCGATATCTTTGCCTGGGTCGTTCTTCTCATTCTCGTCGCAAGCGGCGTGGCGATGTTTTTCATCATGGGCTGGTTGCCGGGGCATATTGCGAAGTCCCGGAATCACCCGCAGGCCGAGGCTGTCACCGTCGCAGGATGGGTCACGCTGCTGTTCGGGTTTGCGCTGTGGCCCTTGTCGATCATCTGGGCCTACGTCGATGTGCCAGCCGCACGCAAGACGGAGCAGCCCCGATGATCGTCGCCATCCTCAACGTTTATCTGGTGCTGCTGTTCGTATTGGTGAAGCTGCACATCGTTCGTTTCAATCTGTTCTGGAAGGTGTCGCCGCTTCTGGTTCTATTTCTACTGATGTTCGGATTGTTCATTCCGATGGGGTGGGGTGCGCCCCAGGGTCCGGCACTGGTTGTTCGACAATCGGTCGCGATCGTGCCGGATGTTGCTGGTGAGGTGATCGACGTTCCGGTGCAGCCGAACGCGCGCCTGAAGGCGGGGGATGTTTTGTTCAAGATCGATCCGGTTCCCTACCGGGCGCAGGTGGAGGCGCTAGAAGCGCAATTGAAGTTGTCGGAGCTGCGACTGGCGCAGATGACCCAGTTGCTTGAACGTGACTCGGGCCGTGCTTTCGACGTGCAGCAGCGGCAGTCGGAAGTCGACCAGCTCAGGGCGCAGCTTGAAGGCGCTAAATGGAATCTGGACAAGACGGTCGTGCGGGCGCCGAGCGATGGCTATGTGACCAATGTTGCTCTGCGTAAGGGAGCGCGTGTCTCCAACCTGCCGCTGTCGCCTGTCATGGCCTTTATAGACACCAGCGACACGGTGATCGGCGTTGAAATCGAGCAGATCTATGCCCGCTATCTGAAGGCCGAGCAGCCGGTCGAAGTTACCTTCAAATTCCGGCCGGGGCAGGTTTATGCGGGCAAGGTTGAAACGGTGCTGCAGGCAATCTCGACAGGGCAGGTCCAGACCTCCGGTGCCGCAGTGACGCCGAAAAACGTTCAGGCTGACTCGTTTGTCGTTCGTATCAGGCTGGACGACCTAAGCATTGCGGAGGGACTTCCCGCGGGCAGTGCAGGCGATGCTGCAATTTTCACAGATCACGTCAAACCAGCACACATCATTCGCAAAGTTCTGCTGCGGCAGATCGCGATCATGAATTACGTGAATCCACTTTGAAGTTTACTGTCACCTCAGGCGGGCCAGTAGTGTCTTCGGCGGATGGAAACGTCTGTGCTTGCTCATGGGTGGGACTCCCAGGCAAGGTCGCCAGTTCCACGCAGCTGCGGTAACAGACTAGGCGGCATTCCTTAAAACATATATTGACAATATATCTTTTAAGGATAATGCTCCCTCGTATCTGAAGACGGCAGGCCGCAGAAATCGATGGACGCAGTGGTCTTCGGGAGACGACGTTCCGCGCGGACGCGGTGCGGCGCAAGCGCCACCCGATTGAGATCAATCCCATGGTAGGAGCCTGACTATGACCGATGCCACCAAGAATTCGAACGCCAACAAGGTTGATGTGCGCAGCCTGATCCCGGCGCAGCGTCACGCGAAAATCTTCGAACTCGTCAACAAGCTGACGCCCGGCGGAAGCTTCATCTTGGTCAACGATCACGATCCGAAGCCGCTCTACTATCAGCTCGAGGCTGAATATCCGAAGCAGTTCTCCTGGACTTATGTCGAGCGCGGACCGGAGGTCTGGCAGGTGGAGATCGGCAAGCTCGCAAAGGCTGCCTGAGCTTTTTCCGCGAGGCTCGCGCCGGAATTCTCCATGCACCGGTGCGGGCTTCGATAAGGAGGTCCGCATGGTCGGCGTTTCACTGTCGAGATGGACGATGTCCTATTTTGCCGCGGCGCTCGTTGCGTTGCTCGCGGCGGAAATCATGATGGCCACGGGCTTCGGCTTTCCGGCCGTGGCGATCGCATCGCCCGATACGCTGATCCTCGTTCATGTCGTCGCCATCGGCTGGCTCAGCCTTTTGATGTGCGGCGCACTTTTTCAGTTTCTGCCGGTTCTTGTGGTGCAACCGCTTCATAGCAATGCGCTTGCAGTGCCTGCGCTTGTTTCGCTTCTCGCAGGTCTTGCGGCATTGGTTCTTGCATTGCTGCAATTCGGCGGGCGTATCGACCTTGGCGCTCCATTCTTCACCGCAGCTGCCGTCCTGTTGGGCCTCGGTTTCGCGCTCGTGTTGTATAATCTCGTGCGGACGATGATTGCGTCGAAGACCGTGCCGCTGCCGGCGTGGTTCGTCGCGGCGGGCCTTGCGAGCGTCGTATCTACGGTCGCGTTGGGGGCGATCTTCTCTCTCGTGTTGGGAGGCGTGATCGAATCCGGGCCGCTTCTGGCGTTGACCGGGGCGGGGCTCCCCATTCATGCGATCGCGGGCCTTGGCGGCTGGCTCACCTTTACGGCGATCGGCGTGAGCTATCGGTTGCTCGCGATGTTCATGCTGGCGCCGGAGCTTGACGGCGCAAGGCCGAAAAGCGCGTTCTATCTGGGCACGGCAGCGCTCGCGATCGTGATTGTCGGTGGGGTTGTCACGGTTCTTCTTGAAGGCAACCTGTTGCTGACGTTCCTTGCCGCGCTGGCCGTGGCACTCCCGGCACTCGCATTTTATGGTGCCGATGCCATTCATCTCTATCGCGCACGCAAGCGCCGCAATATCGAACTCAACAGCCACACGGCCGGGATCGCTCTCGGTTGCCTTGCGGCTTCGGTCGCGCTCATCGTGGTTCTTCTGGCATTGGGGCGCCTGAGCGATCACGTCGGCGCCGTGGTCTTCCTGGTCGCGTTCGGTTGGTTGACGGGGCTCGGCCTCTCCCAGCTCTACAAGATCGTGGCATTTCTCACATGGCTTGAATGTTATGGGCCGGTGCTCGGCAAGATCCAGACGCCACGCGTGCAGGACCTCGTGGTGGAGGCACGCGCGATCAAGTGGTTCGTTCTCTATTTCGCCGCGGTCGGAGTTGGCGCTGTTGCGCTTCTTGCGGAGGCGCCAACAGCCTTCCGGTTTGCGGCTGTTGCCATGGCTGTCGGCACCACAGGCATTGCCGCGCAACTGATACGGACACGCCGTCTGGCGGATGTGAAGGCGGAGGCGCGCCTGCCGCAGGGTGTCCGGCTCCCGCACCTTCTGCTGTCGTGCCACACCTGATCAAAAGAGGAGATTATGCGATGACAACATCGTTCGTTGAACTGGATGTACGGCCGATCCTCCGGAATGGTGGCGAACCTTTTGGGGAAATCATGGGCGTGATAACCGGGCTCCAGCCGGGGCAGGGGCTGAAATTGCTCGCGACCTTCAAGCCGACACCTCTGTTCAGCGTGCTCGGCTCGCAGGGATTCAGCCACGAAGCGCGTGAGATTGGCGGTGGGGATTGGGAGGTTCTTTTCCGTCCGGCCGAGGGAGCGACAAAATCGGAACCTCCTTTGGATGCACCCGCGCAGGACATAGTGGAGTGGCCCGACCCCGCTCAACATCTCGACAACCGCGATCTCGATCCGCCGGAACCGATGGTGCGCATTCTTGCGGCCACGGAAGAATTGAAGAAGGGCGAGGTGCTGTCCGCCTTGTTGTGCCGCGAGCCGATCTTCCTGCTTCCGGAGCTTGCGAAGCGCGGTCATGCCTGGCGTGGCGGCTTCGAGAGCGACGGCAAGACCTACAAGATCCTGGTGCGGATCGGCGCGGCCGATATGGCTGCTGCATGAGCGCTCGGTTTTCGTAGCCGCTGGTTCACCGCGGCCGCGAGGCCTCACGCAGGAGGTGTGCGATGTTCATTCAGACGGAAGAAATGCAGGATTCCGAGCGGTTGAGATTTCTCCCGGGTCGTGAGGTGTTGCCCGAAGGGACGCTCAATCTCAAGACAAAGGAACAGGCCGCTTCGTCGCCGCTCGCCGAGCAGCTTTTCACGATCCCCGGCGTCGCCGGGGTGTTGCTCAACAAGGATTCGATCGTCGTGACGCGGTCGGGCTCGGACTGGCAGCATCTCAAGCCTGCGATCCTTGGAGCCATCATGGAGCACTTCATGTCCGGCGCGCCGGTGTTGCGGACGCCGCCCGGTGCACCTGCCCGTTCCGCCATATCGGGCGATGGGAACGAGTCGACCGCCACCGGACAGATCCGCGAAGCATTGCGGCGGGTGATCGATCCGGAGCTCGGCTACAACATTGTCGATCTCGGCCTCGTTTACGATGTCACGGTCGAGGACGGTGGCGTCACCATTGTAACGATGACGACGACCACGCCGGGATGTCCGGCAACGAATTATCTGAAGACTGGCGCGGGCGAGGCGGCGAGCTCTGTCGACGGGGTGGAGTTTGTCGATGTCAGACTGACCTATGAACCGCGCTGGACGCCGGACATGATGACACCCGAGGCGAAAGCACATCTGGGTATCGGGAGCCAATGGTGAGCGAAGCCACGGCGCCAGCACGCCGTCCGGGCGAGGATGAGGCGACCGCAGGGGTCATGCGCTTGCCCGAAATTCTCCTGACAAGCCTGACGGCTCTCGCTGCCGCCGGAGAAGTCGAGCAGGCTTGCCGTCTCGCCGGGCAAGCCTGTGTGATGCTGCGCACCGGTGACCCCGCCGCGTCACGCCGTTTCGACGTTCTTCTTCATCGCCTGACGCGCAAGCTCAGTTGGTGAGGGTATCGTGGGCCGTTAGTGTCTTAGCCTGCGGGTCAGTGAGCGCAGCATGCCGACAAACGTGATCGTCCACGCCACCAGCGCGACATAGAAAAATACGCGCGGGAGTCCGGCCAGAAAACCGAATTCCATGGCCCGATCCATTTGCCAGGTGCAAGCCGCATACATGCCGAGCGGAAACACCGCGCCCCAATAGAGCGGATCGTATTCGAACGGAAATCTCTCATAGCCGTAACGCCAGATGCCAAGTAGGAGCAGCATCGGTATCCACCATGTCCCGGTCGCCCAGTAGAACACCGTGAAGCCTTTCAGGAACGGCAACAGCGACGCCAGATAGGGTGCATGCGGCGCGTTCAGAATGAGCAAGGAACCGGCCAGTGTTGAAATCGCCATTGCCCCCATATTGATCCAGTAGGGTGGTGCGAGATCTCCGGGTGAAAATTCGAAGAACGCATAGCGATAGAAGATCAGCGACATCATCCAGATGTACAGCATGCCGCCCCATAGCCACATCGAGAGAGCCATCAGATTGAGCTCAAGCCGATAGGGCTGACCCATGCGCGCGGCAAGCAATGCGCTGGATATGGAAAGAGCTTGTGTCGCGACGACTGCCAGTAGCCAGCCGCCATTGATGCCTTTGTCGAGGGTCGGCTTGCTGCGCTTCACGGTGAAGGCGGTAAAGATGGTGTAGGTCAAGCCGACCCAAAGCAGGATGGCGAACATCCATAATATCAAGCCAGCTGTGGTGTTCTCGTGGAGCACCATGAACTGGCTGGCCAGAATACCGGTGCCGGCAACTGTTGTGAAATAACCGGGTCCGCGGAGATGGGCGACCATGTCGCCGAAGAAGCGACGCGGATAACGCCACGCCCTCAGGCCATAGAGCAAGCACAGGACGGCGTACTGCACGATGTTCAGATAAAATAGCGCGGTGGCGATGCTCGGATGTTCCATCATGAAGGCAGCCAGCGACACGATGCCTGTGGCCATCACCAGCCCGAAATAGGCGGGAGACAAATCTTCAAGATTTAAGGCCAAGCCCCCTTTGCGAGGGGTGACGGTCATTGACGATCTCCTTGCTTTCGACGGATGGGTCCGCGCCCGCTGTTGGGTAGTATGAACTATACGACAATGGCATCGATGGGAATTTGTGTGTGCGCAAAGAACGGTTTGTCGTCGTGATGTAGGTTGGACCGATGTTCGTGATCCGGTCGGATGAAAAAAGCGATCACCAATGCGAAGTGGAGGCGGTAACCGACGTATCCGGTTCGGGACAGAGATGACGTTGAAAGAACCGCCTTCCCCGAAGGGAGTGTCTTCCGTCACCGTGATCGGCGCCGGTGTTGCGGGGAGCTGGCAGGCGCTGCTGTTTGCGTGTGCGGGCTATGACGTCACGCTGCTTGATCGCGACGACATCAAGATGACCTATGCGACCAGTCACTGGGCGGGAGGCATGCTGGCGCCGTGGTGTGAAGGCGAGGTATCCGAGCCGCTTATTACGGATATCGGGACACGCTCGCTCGAGCTCTGGCGCCAGCATCTTCCCGATACGTCGTTTAATGGCTCGCTTGTCGTGGCACAGCCGCGTGACCGCTCGGATTTCGAGCGCTTCGCGCGACTGACGACAAGCTACGATCGGCTCGATGCAGACGGCGTCGGAGAGCTTGAGCCGGCGCTGTACGGACGGTTTCACGCGGGTCTGTTTTTTGCGGGGGAGGGGCATGTGGAGCCGCGTGCCGTGCTGCCGCAACTGCATGCAAGGTTCGTGGCGGCTGGCGGTATCATCCGGTTTCAGTCGGAATGCGATCTCGATGAGCTTGCCCTTGAAACCGAAGGTATCGTGATTGACTGTCGCGGTCTTTCCGCCAGAGACAAGTTTTCAGATCTGCGCGGCGTCAAGGGCGAGATGGTTGTCGTCGAGGTGCAGGACTTCACGCTGTCGCGCCCAGTGCGCCTGCTTCATCCGCGCTGGCCGATTTATGTCATTCCGCGCGAAAATAACTGTTTCATGATCGGTGCGACCAGCATCGAAAGCGAAGATACGGCCGTCAGCTTGCGCTCAGTCGTTGAACTTCTGACGGCAGCCTCCACCGTTCATCCTGCGTTCGGGGACGCTTATATCCTTGAGATCGGTGCGGGGCTTCGGCCTGCGTTTTCGGATCATCTGCCGCGCATCGTCGTGAGCCGCCGAAAGATATCGGTGAATGGACTCTACCGCCACGGCTTCCTGTTAGCGCCAGCTCTTGCAGAGATGACGCTTTCTTATGTGCAGCGCGGATTCATCCATAACGAGGTGATGCGGTCTTCCTTCGAGGTGATGGCGTGACGGGGAAGAGGGTTCGTTCGCGCCTGAGGTCAGTTAAGGCCGAGACGCTGCCAAAGCTCGTTCGCGCGGGCGACGACGGCTTCATCCATGTCGAGGGCCCGTCCCCATTCGCGATCTGTTTCGGGAGGCATTTTTGTGGTCGCGTCGATGCCGACCTTGCCGCCGAGGCCAGGCTTGGGCGATGCGAAGTCGAGATAATCGATCGGCGTATCGGTCAGCGTAACGAGATCGCGAGAGGGGTCGGAGCGCGTGGCAACCGCCCACATCACATCGGACCAGTTGCGGACATTGATGTCCGGATCGACGAGGATCAGAAATTTGGTATAAGTGAGCTGCGGCAGCATCGACCACAATGCGAGCATGACCCGACGCGCCTGCCCCGGATAGCGCTTTGAGATCGATGCAATGGCGATCCGGTACGAGCATGCTTCGGGAGGAAGCCACAGGTCCACGATCTCCGGAATCTTCTTCCTGAGCAGCGGGACAAGGAGCTCGTTAAAGACTTCGCCGATCCGGGATGGCTCGTCCGGCGGGCGTCCAGTGAAAGTCGAAATATAGATTGGCTTCCATCGCATGGTGATGGCGGACACGCGCATCACCGGGAAATTCTCGACGGCATTATAATAGCCGGTGTGGTCGCCAAACGGCCCCTCGGGAGCCGTTTCGTCTGGGGAGACCGTGCCCTCGATGACGATTTCCGCTTCTGCAGGGACCATCAGCGGAACGCTGATGCAGCGCGCGAGCGGCAGGCGCGCTCCACGCAGGAGACCCGCAAAACGAAATTCCGAGAGCGTTTCCGGCAGCGGAAGCACCGCCGTAAGCATGGCAGCCGGATCGGCACCGATGGCGATCGCGACCGGCATGTCGAGACCGCGAGACTTCCACAGATGATGATGCCGAGCGCCGCCGCGATGAGCAAGCCAGCGCAGAATCAGACGATTGCGGTCAAGCACCTGCATTCTGTAGATGCCGACATTGACGTTGGCGTCCGTCTCATCATCGGGCGGTCTGGTGATGACCATCGGCCATGTGACGAGCGGAGCCGGTTCGCGTGGCCAGCAGATCTGGACCGGCAGCCGGCTGAGGTCGACTAAATCGTCCCGCCATACGATGTCGTGTATGGGGGCGGCTTCGACATGCCTGGGGCGCATTGACATGACCCCACGAGCAAGCGGCAGTTTCGCCATTGCGTCTGCGAGGCTGCGCGGAGGCTCTGGCTCGCTCAATTCCGCGAGCGCCTGACCGAGGTTCGGCAAATTCTCAGGGGTGACACCGAGCCCCCAGGCAACGCGCTCCCGCGTGCCGAACAGATTTACGAGGACAGGTATCTCTGTGGCTGCACCGTCGGCTTTGATCGGTGATTCAAACAGCAGCGCCGGGCCATTGTTCTGAAGAACGCGTCTGTGAATCTCGGTCATTTCATGGACAACCGAGACCGGTTCGCGGATGCGGACAAGTTGGTTTTTATTCTCAAGGTAGGAGAGAAAGCTGCGCAGGTTTTTGAAAAGTGGCTGGTCGCGGCGCAACAGAAGCGTGATCTCCAAAATCTGTCTTTATGAGAGGTTTTCCTGCGCCTTTCCTGAAGCAGAAGCTGCAAACATTCATTGTTCTCGAACAAGGAATTCACTTGATACCGATGATATGAACGCCTCAGAGGAGACTCTGATGCCGGCGTCCGGTCCGTTCATTTCGAGAGTGCCGCCGGTGCTGGCCTTTGTCGGGCAATACTTGCCGCTTTTGCCGTTACAGCCGCTGCTTGGCTCATGCCTCCATGGTGTCCAAAAGCGGCATCCGCAAATCTTCGACCGCCTCGGCTCCCACGCCACGAAACGATTTGGGCTTGATCCGACGGACTTGCCTTTTGTCTTCGTGCTCGAGCCCACGCGCGTGAATCCGAAAATCGTCGCGCTCAGGTCCCTGCCGCAGCAGATCGATGTCAGAATTGCAGGGACCATCGCAACGCTGATCGGCCTCGTCGATGGCTCCTGCGACGGCGACGCGCTGTTTTTTTCCCGGGATATTCAGGTCGAGGGCGACATGGAGGCGGCAGTTGCGCTGCGTAATGCCATCGATGAAGCCGGGATCGATCTCGTCGCTGAATCCATCGCATGGCTGGGACCGTTGTCGCCTGTTGCCGCGCAGCTTCTGCAAGGAATCATCGGCAGCCCGCCCGGCCGGCAACGGAACGGCCTGGAGCGAGAGGGTCGATCATGGAATTGATCTGCCCTGCCGGGACGCCTGCTGCACTCAGGGCTGCTGTCGATGCGGGAGCAGATGCGGTGTATTGCGGGTTTCGCGACGAAACCAACGCGCGTAACTTCCCCGGCTTGAATTTTAGCCGCGAAGAGCTGGCGGCCGGAATTGCCTATGCACACCGACATGGCGTCAAGGTTCTCATTGCGATCAATACGTTCGCGCGGGCGGGTGCGGTGGATGTGTGGAAACGAGCGGTGGATGCTGCTGCGGAGGCTGGTGCGGATGCGCTGATCGTCGCCGATATCGGAGTTCTTGATTACGCGGTCCTGCACCACCCCGGTCAGCGCCTGCATCTGTCGGTCCAGGCTGCTGCTGCCAATCCGGATGCGATCGAGTTTTATGTGGAAGAGTTTGGGGTCCGCCGGGTTGTTCTGCCTCGGGTGCTGAGTGTGCCTGAGATCGCGGCAATCACGAAGGAAATCAGTTGCGAGACGGAAGTCTTCGTTTTTGGCGGACTTTGCGTCATGGAGGAGGGGCGCTGTTCGCTCTCCTCCTACGCCACGGGAGAATCACCGAACATGAACGGCGTCTGCTCGCCCGCAAGCCATGTTCATTATCGCGAGCAGGATGGGCATCTCATTTCGCGGCTTGGTGCTTTCACGGTCAACAAATTCTCCGTTGGAGAGCCCGCGGGATATCCGACCCTCTGCAAGGGTCGCTTCCAGACGGAGCACGGTGTCGGCTACCTCTTCGAGGATCCGGTGAGTCTTGATGCAACCGCCATGTTGCCGGAATTGCAAAGGGCTGGCGTAACGGCACTCAAAATCGAGGGGCGCCAACGTGGACGTGCTTATATCGAGCGCGTGGTCCGCAGCTTTCGCCAGACCCTTGCCGGACTGAAAGAGGATATTGCCGCTCCAGCCAACGATCTTGTCGCTCTCACCGAGGGCCAGTCGACAACGGCCGGAGCCTATCGCAAGAGCTGGCGATGATATCGTGTCTCCCAACAGTTGACGGCTTATCCCATGAAAGGCCGTGCCTATGCAGTTGACCCTCGGGCCTGTGCTCTACAACTGGCAAGCTGAGCAATGGCGGGATTTCTATTTTCGCATTGCCGAAGAGGCCCCGGTGGATGTGGTCATCGTCGGCGAAATTGTCTGTTCGAAACGTACGCCATTTTTCACAGAGCATATGCCTGCGGTGATCGAGCGGCTGGCAGCCTGCGGGAAGCAGGTTGTGCTCGGGTCCCTCATTCTTGTGTCGCTGCAACGGGAACGCCGGCAGATGGCGGACCTTGCCACAAACACGGATTTCATGCTGGAGGCGAACGATGTCACTTGCCTTGGGTCGATTGGGGATCGTCCTCATGCGATCGGGCCGTTCGTGAACGTCTACAACGAGGAGACTGCGGCTTATTTCGCGGGACGAGGAGCTAAACGGATTTGCTTGCCGCCGGAATTGCCGATGGAATCGATCCGGACCATTGCAGCCGCTTTGCCTAATGTGACGACGGAGATATTTGCCTTCGGCCGCGTGCCGCTTGCAATTTCCGCGCGCTGTTATCATGCCCGCCTTCACAAACTCTCCAAGGATAATTGCCGATTCGTCTGCGAGAAAGATCCGGACGGGCTGCCCGTGGCAACGCTCGACGGCGAACCGTTCCTTGCCATGAACGGTGTTCAGACGATGTCCCATGCTTGCGTGAATTTGCTGGGAGATGTTGATGATCTCGATATGGCCAGGGTCGGCGCGCTTCGTCTGTCGCCGCAGCGATGCGACATGGTTGCCGTAGCCCGGATTTTTAGGGATGTGCTCGACGGTTGCCGGACGTACGAAGACGGTATGAGCCAGCTATCGCGCATCTATCCGGATGTGCCGTTCGCAAATGGATTTGTGCACGGACGGCCGGGGGCGGTGCTATGTCCGCCAGTTGCGGGTAGAGGGCACAACGCAGAAGACAGGACAGTATTATTTTAATGTAATTCGGAAGGGAGATGGCTGTGGTTGAGGATAACCATGTCGGAGAAACGCTGGATTTGATGGGACGGTTACAGGTTGTCCTGACGCGGATGGATCTCGATTGTAACTGTCGCGAAATTCTAAGCGAGGCTCTGGAGCGTTTCTCGGATCTTGAGTCGCGGCGTCTTTCGAGGCGATCACTGCTTCGTGCGCGCGACCACAAGGATCGTATCGACGCCCTTCTCATGCTGCTCTCGGATCTCGATCAACTGACCGAGAACGAGAAGGATCGTACGGTTTTCGTGGAAATGGCGCTTTTATTTGAAGAGATTGGCCGTTCTGCAGAGGCTGGTGCGGCTGCCTTGCGCAGCATCGATCCGCAAAATCTGAACTGCCGACGCGATGATCTTGCCCGTGCAGTCAGCGTGCTCCGGCGATAGTCGTCGGGTTCAGATCGCCCGACTATAGACCGGGCCGGACGGCCCGAGATGAGCGTCGAAGGCAGAAGCGACGCTACGCACGAGATGCCGTGCGTCATCCTTGACCGAAAGCACCGGCCCCTCGAGGCAAGCGACACCATCGTCGATCAACATGTGCAGGCGCTCTGAGTGAAGCACGGTCTCCGGCATCGTGCCGTATTTTGCGCAAACCTGGTTCAGGTCGACACGAAAATCGCACATGATCCGCTCAATGATCTCTGCGCGCAGACGATCGTCGGCGGTCAGCGCATAACCTTTCCGGATAGCCAGGTTGCCGTCACGGATTTGCGTACAATAGGCCCGCGGTGCAACCTCGTTCTGGACGTAACCTTGATTCAATCGTCCGATGGCGCTTGCGCCAAAGCCAATCAGGATATCGCTGCTGTCGGTCGTGTAGCCCTGAAAGTTTCGATGGAGATGCCCCTCCGCCTGTGCCGTTGCAAGGCTGTCTTTCGGAAGGGCAAAATGGTCAAGGCCAATCTGTCGATAGCCCGCGTTGGTCAAGCAATAGGCAATCATATTCGCCTGAAGGTAGCGCTTCGTTCCGTCCGGAAGTGCGGCTTCGTCTATCTTGCGTTGATGCTTCTTGAACGTCGGGATGTGAGCATAGCCGAAGACGGAAAGACGATTGGGGCGGAGCTGCAGGCATTTTTGGGCGGTATCGAAGCACGATGCGACTGTTTGAAGGGGCAAGCCATATATCAGGTCGAAATTGATGTTGTGGATGCCGGCTGCTCGCAATCCATCGGTCGCCGCGGCGGTGTCTTCGAAGCTCTGAATGCGGTTGATGGCTAGCTGTACTGCAGGGTCGAAACTCTGAACACCGAGGCTGGCCCGCGTGATGCCGCTGGCGCTGAGTTCGAGTGACATTTCGCGGGTGAGCCTGCGCGGGTCGATCTCGATGGCGATTTCAGCGCCGGACAGAAAACTGAACTTCTGCCTCAGAAAATCAGCGAGTCCTGAGAATTGAGCCGGTGTCATGATCGTCGGTGTTCCGCCGCCGAAATGGACTGAACCGACCTTCGGTGTCTGTCCGATATGGCTTGCCACCATATCGATTTCTTGCCGCAGCGCTGCGAGATATTCGGCGACGGGCTCATTGCGCCGAACGATGGTGGTGTTGCAACCGCAATACCAGCACATGGATTGGCAGAACGGGATATGCAGATAGAGCGATATCGTTTTCCCGTGAGGAATCTCTGCCAGCCAGCGGCCGTAAGTGTGCCGGGTGATCGAATCGGAGAAATGCGGTGCGGTTGGATAGCTCGTATAACGCGGCAGGCGCTCCTCGCCATACCGGCTGTTCAGGTCGGGTCGCATATGGATAATGGAGGGAAGGGTCACGTGCGGGTCTCGCCATGCACAACTGAAATCAGTGTTTTCTGAGGGGAAACCATTCGACTGCATCGCCGCGCTTGATGTTTCCGCGATGAGGACCGATCACGACAAATCCTTCGGCCCTGCTCAGAAGAGCGAGTTTTCCGGAATTGGCTTTTGGCAGCAAATCCACGATTGGGGCTCCATTGGCACTGTAGCCGGTGAGAACGGCGGGCAGATAGGTTGACCGGCCGGGATGCGATGGCCAGACAAAATTCGCGATCGCAGGAGATGCAGGTTCTATCGGCTGCTTCAGGCCGGCCCACGTTCGCAACAGTCCCTCAACCACTGCGCAGAACGTGGTGAAGACCGCGCCGGGATTACCCGGGAGGCCGATATAAGCGGCTTGGCTGACCCGGCCGAGCGTGAGTGGTTTTCCTGGTTTGATCGCAACGCCGGAGACTACGATAGCCCCATCGCACTGGCGAACAACGTCAGCCATATGGTCTTCGTCACCGACAGAAACACCGCCTGTGGTAATCACCACGTCGGTATTCGCAATTGCATCACGCATGCGGGCGGATAAGGCTTTCGGGTCGTCATGGCAGGACCCAAGGTCGACAACGCTGATCCAGGCTTTATCCAACAGGCCGCGCAGAATGTAGCGATTGGAATTATAGATTTCGCCCAACGCGATGGTTTCACCGGGCTGGCGCAATTCTGACCCCGTCGAAAAGATGGCGACGCGGAGTTTTCTGAACACCGCGATCTGCGCTAGTCCAGCTGCTGCAGTGACGCCCATTGCGCGCGGGTCCATCAGGCTGCCGCGAGCTATCAATGTAGCGCCAGCTTGAGCGTCCTCGCCGCGAAACCTGATATTCGCACCGCGCTGCGGAAGCCGAGAGATGACGATTGTGTCACCCTCACGCTTGATCTCCTCCTGAGCGATAACAGTATTCGCCCCGGGCGGAATTGGCGCTCCGGTTAGAATCCGGATAGCGGTGCCGGCGTGCAGCGCAATTTCTTTTTCCGTTCGGCTGGCGGCGATCCGTCCGATGACTCTCAATTGGGCTGGCAGAAAGCCATTGAGGTCATCGACGTTGACTGCATAGCCATCCATCGCGCTGTGATCGAAACGGGGCAGCGGCGTCGAGGCCGTGAGAGGCTGCGCAAGAACCCGCCCGGAGGCGTCCTGCAAATCCACGGTTTCCACCTCTACCGGAAGCCTCAGCCTCATTCCTTTCTGGATCGCGATATCCACCGGAATCAACCTGTCGTTCTTTCGATCAGCCGGCTGAATAAGGCTGTCGTGCGGGTCAGAGCGGCGCGGCGGAGCGGCCGAAATCTCCGGCGATTCGTAAGGATGCTCCATCTGCACGCTCCATATGTCTTGCAGAGAGCGTAGCTCGATCCCGCAAGAGACTACCGCGGGACAGCATTTAGCAGGCCTCCCACCGCGTGCCTTGCGTTAGCGCAAAATCGTCCTGCCATTTCAATGGCCGGGCGACCGGATATCAATTCAGGCGCCGTTCGGAGGAGGAAACGTCATGACGCAGGAATTGCCCCGAATTTCTCGCGGATTCTCGGCGGTTCATGATGTTGGATCGTCGATGAGCCGTTGAGGGCGTGCGAAGAGAATGAGTTGCTCTTTATCGTCGATGACGATTTCACGCCCTCGAATTCGCACGCCGTGTTCCGTCAGACAGGCAAGGCTTCGCGACAGATTTTCCCGCGTGGTGCCGATATGCGATGCCAGCGTGCTGCGGTCGAAGGGGATGACGACGTTTTTCTGAGGAGTATTTTTTTGGGCTTCAGTCAGGATCCAATTGGCCAGCCGCTCGACGCTGGACCTTGCCATATATCCCTTGAGCTTCTTGACGGAGCCGCGGTAGGCGAGTGCAAGTTCGGTAGCGATCATGCGGGCGAAGGCGATATCCTGATCGAAAACTTCGCGGATGCGCTTCGCCGGGATCAGCAAAACGCGCGATTCGACCAGCGTTCTTACCGAACTCAAATAGGGCTGTTCGCTGACAATGGCTGCGGGAATGAACGTGGAGACCGGGTGGACTAATGAGATTCCACATTCACCGCCATCCTGTTCGGTATAGATTTCGGCGAGGCCATCGATCAGCACATGCAGGAAGTCAGCCTGGGTACCTTCATGTGTCAAAACGACCCCGGCTGGAAACTTCTGCAGCAAAGCAGCATCCAGCAATCGCTCCAGGTTCTCCGGACGCATTCCGGAAAACAGCGATAACTCTTTCAGCTGTTCGATATCTTGATGGCGCAACGCCATTGCTCCGCTTCATGATGGATGAAGTGTGATTTTTATCAATTTCAAGTACGGCAAGCGTCACGTTTCTAAGAGTATAGGATCACACAAGGGTGTGTACTTTCATATAAGTCAGGGCCGATGATCTTGGCTTGATCCAACGCAAATCAATTCCATGGCCCGGAAAGCAATCTCCGATCGAAACTGATTTGGAGATGCTCTGTGGGTGGACCCAGTCAAGGTAGCGCAACGCGAGGGCGGGCGCTTTGGCTTTCAACGATCTCGTTCACGATCTGCTTTGCGGTCTGGACGATCTTTTCCATCATCGGCATCAGCATCAAGCAGAAGCTCGGTCTCAACGAGACCGAGTTCGGCCTGTTGGTTGGCTTGCCGATCCTGAGCGGATCGCTTATTCGCCTCGTCCTCGGAGCGTGGACCGATCAGTATGGCGGGCGCCGCGTCAATACCATCGTGATGCTTGCGGCTGCGGTGGCGACTTACTTCCTCACCTGGGCGCACACCTATCCGCAATTTTTGATCGCCGCGTTCTTCGTCGGTATTGCGGGCGGCTCGTTCGCGGTCGGCGTCGCCTATGTCTCCCGATTCTATCCGGCTGGGAAACAGGGCACTGCGCTTGGCATTTTTGGTGCAGGCAATGTTGGTTCCGCGGTCACCAAGCTCCTTGCACCGTTCGTCATGGTCGCGTTCGGCTGGCAGGCGGTCGCGCAGGTCTGGGCTGCTGTTCTTGCGGTGATGGCGGTCATCTTCTGGATCTTCGCGGAGGAAGATCCGGTGATGCGCGAACGGCGCGCGCGCGGCGAGAAGCCGAAGAGCATGTGGCTCGAATTCGCCCCGCTCAAGAATATTCAGGTCTGGCGCTTCTCGCTCTATTACTTCTTCGTATTTGGTGCGTTCGTGGCGCTCGCACTGTGGCTGCCGCAGTACCTCATCAATGTTTACGGCGTCGATCTCAAGGCCGCCGGCGTGATCGCGGCGATGTTTTCGATCCCGGCGTCGATCTTTCGTGCCTATGGCGGCCATCTCGCTGACCGCTACGGCGCGCGGCGGGTGATGTACTGGTCACTCCTGGTCGGCGTCGCCTGCACCTTCATCCTGTCCTATCCACCGACGGATTACGTGGTGCGGACCGTGACCGGCTCGGTGGGCTTCCATCTCGAAATGGGCGTGGTGCCGTTCACGGTGACGGTGTTCGTGCTGGGTTTCTTCATGGCGCTGGGCAAGGCGGCCGTGTTCAGGCACATCCCGGTTTATTATCCCAACAATGTTGGCGTGGTCGGCGGCCTTGTTGGCATGATCGGCGGCCTCGGTGGTTTCGTGCTGCCGATAGCTTTCGGCGCGCTGAATGATCTGACCGGGCTGTGGACCAGCTGCTTTATGCTGCTGTTCCTTATCGTCACCGTCTCGCTGCTCTGGATGCATCTGGCTGTACGGCAGATGGAGCGCGGCCTCGCCGGCGAGGCGCTGAGGAAGCTGCCGCAATTCCCTGAAATGGAGGAGATCCACAAGCCCGAGCACATCGGCGCTTTGGCGGGCGTCGTGCTCACCGACTGGCGGCCGGAGGATCGCGAGTTCTGGGAAACCAAGGGGCGCGCTATCGCGCGGCGCAATCTGTGGATTTCAATTCCGGCGCTGCTGCTGTCGTTCGCCATCTGGCAGGTCTGGTCGGTGGTGGTGGCGAAGCTGCCTTCGGTCGGGTTCAAGTTCACCACGGCGGAGTTGTTCTGGCTGGCGGCGCTGCCGGGCATCTCCGGCGCGGTGCTGCGCGTGTTCTACTCGTTCATGGTGCCGATTTTCGGCGGGCGACTGTGGACGACGCTGGCGACATGGTCGCTGATGATCCCGGCGGTCGGCATCGGTTATGCGGTGCAGAACCCTTCGACACCTTACGTCGTGTTCCTGGCACTTGCGCTGTTATGCGGCTTCGGCGGCGGCAACTTTGCGTCCTCGATGGCCAATATCTCCTTCTTCTTCCCGCGTGCCGAGAAAGGCAACGCGCTCGCGCTGAATGCCGGCCTCGGCAATCTGGGCGTCAGCGTGGTGCAGTTCGTGGTGCCGCTCGTCATTACGGTTGGCGTACTCGGCTGGTTCGGCGGCGCCCCGGTAATGGTGGCGGACGGCCCACGTCAGGTGCCGATGTGGCTGCAGAACGCCGGATTCGTCTGGGTGCCCTTCATCGCCGCCAGCGCATTCGCTGCGTGGTTCGGCATGAACGATATCGCCTCAGCCAAGGCTTCGTTCTCCGATCAGGCGGTGATCTTCCAGCGCAAGCACAACTGGGTGATGTGCTGGCTCTACACTGGCACGTTTGGCTCCTTCATCGGTTACTCGGCGGGCTTCCCGCTGCTGGCGAAGGTTCTGTTCCCGAACATCAATGTGTTGCCCTTCGTCTTCCTCGGACCGCTGGTCGGCGCGCTGTCGCGCTCGGCGACCGGCTGGATCGCGGACAAGTGGGGTGGCGGCCGCGTCACGCTGTGGGTGTTCGTGACGATGATGGCGGGCGTACTCGGGATTCTCTACTTCACCGGCATCAGGGAACAGCCCGGCGCGTTCTGGGGTTTCTTCGCGATGTTCCTCCTGATGTTCTTCGCCACCGGCGTCGGCAATGCGTCGACTTTCCAGATGATCCCGAACATCATGCGCAAAGAAATGGATCGCCTGATGCCGGAGGCCGACGCGGTCGCCCGCGCGCGCCAGACAGAGAAGGAATCGGCCGCGATTACCGGATTTACCTCGGCGATCGCCGCGTTCGGCGCGTTCTTCATCCCGAAGTCGTTCGGCACGTCGATCGACATGACCGGCGGCGTAGAAGCGGCGCTGTGGGGTTTCTTCATCTTCTACGTCACCTGCGTAGCGATCACCTGGGCTGTCTACACCCGCAAGGGCGGCCTGCTTCATGACATCGAGCGGCGTGGTGCAACGGCGGTTGCCCAGCCGGCGCAGTAAGGAGAGGCTGATGAGCCATTTTCTAGACAGGCTTTCGTTCTTCACGAAAACCAGAACCGAGTTCGCCGGCGGTCACGGCATCACCACGACGGAAGACAGGTCGTGGGAGGACGGCTACCGCAAGCGCTGGCAGCACGACAAGATCGTGCGTTCCACGCATGGCGTGAACTGCACGGGCTCCTGCTCGTGGAAGGTCTATGTCAAGGGCGGCATCGTCACCTGGGAAACCCAGCAGACCGACTATCCGCGCACGCGCCCTGATCTGCCGAACCACGAACCGCGCGGTTGTCCGCGCGGCGCAAGCTATAGCTGGTATCTGTATTCCGGTAACCGCGTGAAATATCCGCTGGTGCGCTCACGCCTGCTCAAGCTGTGGCGCGCGGCGCGTGCGACGCTGACGCCGGTGGCAGCGTGGAAGTCGATTGTCGAGAATCCTGAGAAGCGTGCCGCCTACACCAAGCGGCGCGGCCTCGGCGGTTTCGTGCGGGCGAACTGGGACGAAGTCAACGAGATTATCGGCGCGGCGAACGCCTATACTGTGAAGGCTCATGGCCCCGACCGCGTGTTCGGCTTCTCGCCGATCCCGGCGATGTCGATGGTGAGCTACGCCTCGGGCGCGCGTTACCTGTCGCTGCTCGGCGGCGTCTGCATGTCGTTCTACGACTGGTACTGCGATCTGCCGCCGGCTTCGCCGCAAACCTGGGGCGAGCAGACCGACGTGCCGGAAAGCGCTGACTGGTACAATGCGGGATTCCTGATTCTGTGGGGCTCCAACGTGCCGCAGACGCGCACGCCGGATGCGCACTTCTACACCGAGGCGCGTTACAAGGGCGCCAAGAGCGTGGTGATCTGCCCGGACTATTCTGAGGCGTCGAAATTCGCCGACATGTGGATGTCGCCGAAGCAGGGCACCGACGCGGCGGTGGCGATGGCGATGGGCCATGTCATCCTGCGCGAATTCCATATCGACAGGAAGACGGACTACTTCGACGACTATATGCGCCGCTACAGCGACATGCCGATGCTGGTGCGCCTGGTGAAGCAGGGCGATCATTACATTCCCGATCGCTTCGTGCGCGCGTCGGACTTCGTCGATGGTCTCAACGAGGCCAATAATCCGGAGTGGAAGACAGTCGCCTATGATGAGGCTAGCGGTGGAATCGTTGCGCCGAATGGCTCGATTGGTTTCCGCTGGGGCGAGAAGGGCAACTGGAATCTCGAGGAGAAGGCAGCGGGCGGCGATACCAAGCTGCGAATGTCGCTGATGGACATTCAGGACGATGTCGCCAAGGTCGGATTCCCGTATTTCGGCAATCGTGAGCATGACCATTTCCGCGGTACCGATCATCCGGGCGTGCTGACCCGCAACATTCCGGTGAAGACGCTACAGCTTGCCGATGGCGAGACGCTGGTGGCCTCGGTGTTCGATCTGTTCGTCGCCAATTACGGCATCGATCGCGGCCTTGGCGGCGAGAACATCGCCAAGGGGTACGACGAGATCGAGCCCTATACGCCGGCCTGGGCGGAGCAGATCAGCGGCGTGCCGCGCGAGCAGATCATCACGGTGGCGCGCGAGTTCGCGCGCAATGCCGAGAAGACCAACGGTCGCTCGATGGTGATTGTCGGCGCCGGGCTTAATCATTGGTACCACATGGACATGAACTACCGCGGCATCATCAACATGCTGGTGATGTGCGGTTGCGTCGGCCAGTCAGGTGGCGGTTGGTCGCATTATGTCGGGCAGGAAAAGCTCCGGCCGCAGTCTGGCTGGGTGCCGCTCGCTTTCGGTCTCGACTGGAGCAGGCCTCCGCGGCAGATGAACTCGACCTCGGCGTTCTACGCGCACACCGACCAGTGGCGTTACGAGACGCTCGACGTCAAGGACGTGCTGTCGCCGACCGCGCCGATGGGGCCGTGGGATGGTGCGCTGATCGACTACAACGTGCGCGCCGAGCGCATGGGCTGGTTGCCGTCCGCGCCGCAGCTTCAAACCAATCCGCTTGAAGTTGCCAAGCAGGCGGCGGCATCGGGGCTGGAGGCCAAGGACTATGTCGCCAAGGCGCTGAAGTCCGGCGAACTGAAAATGTCCTGTGAGGATCCGGACAATCCGAAGAACTGGCCGCGCAATCTGTTTGTCTGGCGTTCGAATCTGCTCGGTGCGTCGGGCAAGGGCCACGAATATTTCCTCAAGCATCTGCTCGGCACCAGTCACGGCGTGATCGGCAAGGATCTCGGCGATGTCGGCGGCCGCAAGCCCTCCGAAGTGGCCTGGCACGAGGAGGCGCCGGAAGGAAAGCTCGACCTGCTCGTCACGCTCGACTTCCGCATGTCCACCACCTGCATGTACTCGGACATCGTGTTGCCGACCGCGACCTGGTACGAGAAGAACGATCTCAACACCTCGGACATGCATCCCTTCATCCATCCGCTGACCGCTGCTGTCGATCCGGTGTGGGAGTCGCGCAGCGATTGGGAAATCTACAAGGGTATTGCCAAGTCGTTCTCGAACGTCGCGCCGGAAGTGCTCGGCGTCGAGAAGGACGTGGTGCTGACGCCGATCATGCACGACTCGCCCGGCGAGATCGCGCAGCCGCTTGACGTCAAGGATTGGAAGAAAGGCGAGATCGATCCGATCCCCGGCAAGACCATGCCGGCGGTCGCTGTGGTCGAGCGCGACTATCCGAATCTCTACAAGCAGTTCACCTCGCTCGGTCCGCTCATGAGCAAGCTCGGCAATAGCGGGAAAGGCATGAGCTGGAACACCGAACACGAGGTCGCGCTGCTCAAGCGTCTCAACGGCGTCGTGACCGAGGAAGGGCCGAGCAAGGGCCTGCCACGCATCGACACCGATATCGATGCCTGCGAGGTGCTGCTCTCGCTCGCGCCGGAGACCAACGGCGAGGTCGCGGTGAAGGCATGGAGCTCGCTCGGTACCTTCACCGGCCGCGATCATACCCATCTCGCGATCCCGAAGGAAGACGAGAAGATTCGCTTCCGCGACGTTGTCGCGCAGCCGCGCAAGATTATCTCGTCGCCGATCTGGTCTGGGCTCGAGTCGGAAAACGTTTGCTACAATGCCTGCTATACCAACGTTCATGAGCTGATCCCGTGGCGCACGCTGACTGGGCGTCAGCAGCTCTATCAGGATCATCTGTGGATGCGGGCGTTCGGTGAGGGCTTCTGCGTCTACCGTCCGCCGATCGACACTAGATCAGTGCGGCCGGTGATCGATCGCAAGCCGAACGGCAATAAATCGGTGGTGCTGAACTTCCTGACGCCGCACCAGAAGTGGGGAATCCACTCGACCTACACCGACAACCTTCTGATGCTCACGCTGTCGCGTGGCGGACCAATCGTCTGGATCAGCGAGGTTGACGCAAAGAACGCCGGCATTGTCGATAACGACTGGATCGAGGTGTTCAATACCAATGGCGCGCTTGTTGCGCGCGCGGTGGTGTCGCAACGCGTCCGTCAGGGCATGTGCATGATGTATCACGCGCAGGAGAAGATCGTGAACATGCCGGGCTCCGAGCAGACCGGCCAGCGAGGCGGCATCCATAATTCGGTGACCCGCGTCGTGCTTAAGCCGACCCATATGATCGGCGGCTACGTGCAGCAGGCTTACGGTTTCAACTATTACGGCACCGTCGGCTCCAACCGCGATGAATTCGTGATCGTTCGCAAGATGACAAAGGTGGACTGGCTGGACGAGCCGATCGCCTCATCGAGCGCAAGCCTGGAGGCTGCAGAATGAAAATCCGTGCCCAGATCGCCATGGTGCTCAATCTCGACAAGTGCATCGGGTGTCACACCTGCAGCGTGACCTGCAAGAACGTCTGGACCAGCCGCGAAGGCATGGAATACGCCTGGTTCAACAACGTCGAAACCAAGCCCGGCATCGGCTATCCGAAAGACTGGGAAAACCAGAAGCGCTGGAAAGGCGGTTGGGTGCGCCGGCGCGACGGTTCGATAGCGCCGCGCATTGGTGGCAAGTGGCGAGTGCTGGCGAACATCTTCGCAAATCCCGATCTGCCGGAGATCGACGATTACTACGAGCCCTTTACCTACGATTACGAGCATCTGCAGTCCGCGCCGGACATGAAGGCGATGCCGACCGCGCGGCCGCGTTCGCTGGTTTCCGGTGAGCGGCTGGAGAAAATCCAGTGGGGGCCGAACTGGGAGGAAATCCTCGGCGGCGAGTTCGCCAAGCGCTCGAAGGACTACAATTTTGATGGCGTGCAGAAGGACATCTACGGCCAGTTCGAAAACACCTTCATGATGTATCTGCCGCGGTTGTGCGAGCATTGCCTCAACCCGACCTGCGTTGCATCATGTCCGTCCGGCGCGATCTATAAGCGCGAGGAGGATGGCATCGTCCTGATCGATCAGGATAAGTGCCGCGGTTGGCGCATGTGCGTCTCCGGGTGTCCCTACAAGAAGATTTATTACAACTGGTCGTCAGGAAAATCCGAGAAGTGCATCTTCTGCTATCCTCGCATCGAGGCGGGGCAGCCGACGGTATGCTCGGAGACCTGCGTTGGTCGTATCCGCTACCTCGGCGTCGTGCTCTATGATGCCGACCGCATCGCGGAGGCTGCCAGCAAACCGGATGAGCGCGATCTCTATCAGGCGCAGCTCGACGTGTTTCTCGATCCCAACGATCCCTCGGTGATTGCGGAAGCGGAGCGTCAGGGCATTCCGCATGCCTGGCTGGAGGCGGCCAAGGCATCGCCGATCTGGAAGATGGCGATGGAATGGAAGGTCGCGTTCCCGCTGCACCCGGAATACCGCACGCTGCCGATGGTCTGGTATGTACCGCCGCTGTCGCCGATCACCTCGGCAGCATCGGCTGGCAAGATCGGTCTCGATGGTGAAATGCCGGATGTCCGCTCGCTGCGTATTCCGATGCGGTATCTCGCCAACCTCTTGACCGCGGGCAACGAGGAGCCGGTGGCGCTGGCGCTCGAACGCATGCTGGCGATGCGCGCCTACATGCGGGCTAAGACGGTGGACGGCGTGATCGACGAGGCGATTGCCAATCGCGTCGGCCTCAAGGGCGCGCAGATCGATGAGATGTACAAGATCATGGCGCTCGCCAATTACGAGGACCGCTTCGTGATTCCGACCGCGCATCGCGAACTTGGCGCTGACGCCTACGACATGCGCGGCTCGTGCGGTTTTTCGTTCGGCAATGGCTGCGGTGGCGGTGAAACCGAGGTCAATCTGTTCGGCTCGCCTCGCAAGCCCAAGACTCCGATGGAGGTGGCATGATGAAAACATTCAAGGTGTTGTCTGCTCTTCTGACCTATCCTTCGGACGAACTCGTCGCAGCCGCGCCGCTGTTTGGCGCCGTGCTGGATGATGAGGCGCTGGTGCCACTCGCCGCGCGCGAGAAGCTCGATACCCTGATCGATGAGCTTGCGACCGGCGATCTTTACGACCTGCAAGAGCGCTATGGTCTGCTGTTCGACCGCAGTCGCTCGCTGGCGCTGCATCTGTTCGAGCATGTCCACGGCGAAAGCCGGGACCGTGGCCAGGCCATGGTCGATCTGCGATCGGTCTATGAGAATGCCGGGTTCTTTATCGCAGCGAACGACCTGCCGGATTTCATTCCGCTGTTCCTCGAATTTCTTTCGACCCAGCCAATTTCGACGGCGCGTCAATTGCTGGGGCAGCCAGCGCACATTCTCGCCGCCATTGCCGAGCGTCTGGAACGGCGGGAGTCGAGCTACAAGACTGTCTTCGATGCAATGGTTGCGATTGCCGAAGAAAAGCCTGAGCGCGAAGCGGTCGAGGAGCTTTTGAAAGGACCGGACCCAGATCCGATGGACTTCGCCGCGCTCGACGCCGCGTGGGAAGAAGAGGAAGTCAAGTTTGGGCCGACCGCGCAGAGCGCTTCGTCATGCGGCCGCGACGGATTGCAGTCGCGGCTGCGACATGCCTCGCGCGCCATCAAGCCGCCGGCAGCCTGAGAGGGAGGGACAGATGTACACCACGCTCAATTCCATCGCCTTCGGCTGGTATCCGTATCTGTGCGCGTTTGTCTGCCTGTTCGGCAGTCTGTTTCGCTTTGACCGCGAGCAATACACCTGGCGCAGCGGTTCAAGCCAGCTTCTGCGCCGCCGTCAATTGATGTGGGGCTCCAACCTGTTCCACGTCGGCATTCTGGTGATCTTCGGCGGCCATTTCGTCGGCCTGCTGACGCCGATCTGGGTGTTCGACATGATGGGCATTTCGCACAGCTTCAAGCAGATGCTGGCGATGGGCGCCGGTGGTATCGCCGGTCTGATGTGCCTTGTCGGCATTTCCCTTCTGACCCATCGCCGGTTGTTCGATCCGCGAATCCGCGCCAATTCGTCGTTCGGCGACACCGCGATCCTGCTGATTTTGTTCGCGCAGCTTTTGCTCGGCCTTGCCACCATTCCGGTGTCGGCCGGTCATCTCGACGGTCATGAGATGGTGAAGTTCATGAACTGGGCGCAGGCGATCGTCACGCTGCAGCCGGATGCTGCGAACTATGTTCTCGACGTGCATCCGATCTTCAAGGCGCACCTGATGCTCGGCATGACGATTTTCCTCGTCTTCCCGTTCACTCGCCTCGTGCACATCTGGAGCGCGCCAATTTGGTATCTCGGTCGTCGCGGCTATCAGGTTGTGCGCGCTCGTCCGGGTAGTGTTCCGGCGCCGGTCGCAGCAACCCGGATGCCCGCCCCACCGCCGATCCAGCCTGCGGAGTAGGGAGCATGGATTGTTCTGTCTCAAATGCCTTGCCGAAGCCAAAGGCAATCAGCGTCAATGGTGTGGTGATTTCCCGCGAGACCATCGCGCAGGAGGTGCAGAACCATCCGGCGGATAAGCCGATCCATGCCTGGCAGGCGGCGGCACGCGCGCTCGTGGTGCGCGAACTGCTGTTGCAGGAAGCCACGCGACTCGGAATCGCTACCGAGGCGCTGTCCGATCCGGATGGGCGCCGGGAAACCGCCGAGGAAGCCGCGATGCGCGCGCTGGTCGAGCGCGAGGTCAAGACGCCGGAGCCGGATGAGGCGGCCTGCCGGCGCTTCTACGAACAGAACATTCAGCGTTTCCGGCTCGGTGACCTTTACGAAGTCGCCCACATCCTGATCGCCGCGCCGCGTGGCGATCAGGCGGCACGGGCATCGGCGCGCGAGAGCGCCGAAACCATTCTTGCGGCGGTGAAGGCCGATCCGGCTGTTTTTGCTGACATGGCATCGAACCATTCAGCGTGTTCGACCTCGGCGGTGGATGGTGGCCGCCTCGGCCAGATCGCACGCGGCCAGACCGTGACCGAATTCGAGGCGGCGCTGGAGCGGATGCAACCGGGCGAGATGGCGATCGTCGAAACGCGCTATGGCTATCACGTGGTGCGACTGGATCGCCATGCGGAAGGGAAGACGTTGCCGTTCGAGCTCGCGAAAGAACGGATCGCGGGCTATCTCGCCGCCAGTGTCGAGCATCGTTCACTCGCGCAATACATCTCGATTCTTGCAGGCCAGGCCGAGATCACGGGTTTCTCGCTTGTCGGGACGGGCACGCCATTGGTGCAATAGAGGGAGTGCGGCACATGCAGCTCGGTGAGGTGATACGCGGCTTTGAGGACGAAGCTAATGCCGCCGAAGCGCTGATTGCTTGTGGTGATGTGGCCTTGCTGGCCCGAGTCGATGCCATGACAAACCGGTTTGGCGAGACCGTCGGTGAGTATGCGTCCGGAGCGGTGCGCCGCTTTGCGAACCTTGCGGGCAGCGAGGACTGGCTTGGCTTGATGAACATCCTGGAGCGCGCCAACGACCCGGGCAGCGGGTGCCTGACCTACATGGTTGGCTGGTCGCTGAAGCAGGATGAAGCGATGTCAGCCTTGTCGGACGAGGGTAGTCCTTCTCATGAAGGATGTACGTGCGGCGGACATGGAGGCTGCTCATGAGTCTCGACTGCGACAGGCCGGAAAATCTTGCCGGATCGAAAACACTGGCGCGGATCGGTGTCCTTGTCGTCTCGGATCGCGCAAGCGAGGGTGTTTACGAAGATAAGAGCGGGAAGGCGATTGGTGATTTTCTGAAGAAAGTAGTTCGTTCGAACTGGATCATCATCCTCAAGATTGTGCCCGACGGCGCCGAAAGCGTGGCCAGCGCATTGATCGAGCTATCGGACCGCGAAGACTGCGATCTGGTTTTGACGACGGGCGGTACCGGTCCAGCTCCACGCGATCTTACGCCTGAGGGAACACGAATGGTCATCAGCCGCGAGTTGGCCGGTTTTGGCGAATTGATGCGGCGGGTCAGTCTGGAGCATGTTCCAACCGCTATCTTGTCACGGCAGCTAGCCGGGACACGCAACCGCTCTTTGATTGTCAACCTGCCTGGTCGCCCAGCCGCCATTGAAGTCTGCCTGAATGCGATTTTCCCAGCCATCCCATATTGCCTCGAACTGATTGGGGCGCGCCGAATCGAGGTCGATTCCGATGTTTGCATTGCATTCCACCCGGGGAATTGAGCCAGTTCGGAAAAATGCGTCCGATATTGGTGCGATCGTCTACGAGAACGACAGATATCCGGATGAGGTTTTCAAATGGATCGTCGGCGAATGCCGAGCCCGCGGTCTGGTACTGTCAGGCGTTCTGCAATACCCAGCGTTTGAGGGGGCGGACCAGAGTTGCGATGTTGTGCTCGAAGATATTGTAAGCGGGCGCCGCACTCTGTTGTTCGACGACCGTGGCCCGGGCGCGAGGGGATGTCGTCTCGATGTTGCGGCTTTGCTCGAAGCCGCAATGGAAATCGAGCGGAGCTTCGAGAATAATCCCTCGCTTCTTGTCCTGAACAAGTTTGGAAAAGTGGAGGCTGAGGGAGGAGGCATGTGCGGGCTGATCGCAAAGGCGCTTGAGCTCGGCATTCCTGTCGCGATCGGCGTTCCCGAACGTAACCTGGAGATTTGGCGAAGTTTCGCTGATGAATTCTCGACCGAGTTGCCGGGAGACATCGATCAAATTGAGGGGTGGCTGGCGAGCCTCGGATATTGCTGTCCGCGATAGTAGAGAGGCTTCCTCGAAGAGTGAAGTGCGAGAACAAGAATGCAGAACGAACGTTCGTCACGGCAGAGATTGATGGCGCAATCGACCAGTTCGGAATCTTCCGGCGACTCTCATCGTCGATGCCTGCACTGCCAGGCGCGCTCACTCAGCATATGTGCCGCACTCAATGCCACCGAGCTTCATGATCTGGAAAATCTCGGTCCGGAAATCAGTTTTGCATCCAAGGATATTTTGTTCTCGGAAGATGATAAGGCGCGTAACGTATTTAATCTGACGCAGGGTGTCGCTCGACTATATAAAATCATGCCGGATGGACGACGTCAGATCGTCGGCTTCGCGTTGCCGGGAGATTTTCTGGGAGCGACACATTCTGAACGATACAATTTTTCGGCCGATGCTGTTACCCCCATTGCTGCTTGCCGATTTTCCAGAAGCAAGTTTTTACGGTTCGTCGAGGACAAACCAAACATCCTGCGTCGAATGCACGAATTCGAGGCGCGAGAGCTTCATTTGGCCAGAAACCAGATGCTGCTGCTCGGAAGCAATTCGGCGGAGCAGAGGATTGCGCTGTTTCTCATCGGCTGGCGCGACCGGCTTGCGCGGTTCGGGGAAGTTCAAGAGACGATGCCGCTTCCGATGAGGAGACGGGATATCGCGGATTTTCTTGGCATGACGATTGAAACAGCCAGCCGCACGCTAAGGCGGCTTGAGCGGCAAAAGATCATTGTCATTGTCCGGAGGGGAGTTCGTTTGCTGAATCCCGCCGCGATCGAGGATCTGGCGTGGGCACGATGATGTGTTCGGATGACCTCCGCGATGAGATCGAGATGTTGATTCACGTCATCTCGATAAGCCCGCCTTTTCATTATTGCATAACGTGATCCGGCCGTTGATCGTACAGATGTAATTCTTCGTTTCCCGAAGTGTGCGGATCAGTGAGTTGCTGGAGCGCCGGTCCAGCGTAGAGTGCAAAATGACACAGCGTCCTCCGGGGTCGCGGCTCCGGGATTATCAGGGGCCCGCCATTTTATCCTTCGGGTTTCGGCCATTCTTCCTGTTAGGCGCAGTCTATGCAGGGCTCGCCATCCTGGTCTGGTTGCCGGTGTTTCTGGGCGAACTGACGTTACGAACTGCGTTCATTCCTCGCGATTGGCATGTGCATGAAATGCTGTACGGCTATCTGCCGGCAGTGATCACCGGGTTTCTGTTCACCGCGATCCCGAGCTGGACTGGACGGCTTCCGGTGCAGGGCACGCCGTTGCTTGTGCTGGTCATCGTGTGGCTGCTGGGGCGCTTTGCCGTGACATGTTCGGTCGAGATCGGCTGGCTCGCGGCCATGCTGATCGATGTTGGTTTTCTTGCGCTTATTGCCGCCGCTACCGGGCGTGAGGTTTTCGCTGGACGGAATTGGCGTAATCTCAAGGTTGTCGGGTTGGTCGTCCTTCTCCTCATCGGGAATATTGCTTTTCATCTCGAGTCACATATCTCGGGCACGGCGGATTACGGCATTCGCGTCGGGATCGTAGTCGTGGTCCTGCTCATCATGCTGATCGGCGGGCGCATCATTCCAAGTTTCACGCGCAACTGGCTGGTGCGTGAAAATCCCGGGCGTCTGCCGTCTCCCTTCGCAAGATTCGACATGGCGATTGTCATTCTGAGCGCCGCGATACTCCTGGTGTGGGTTGTTCGTCAGGATGGTGGCCTTGTCGGCTGCTTGCTTGCAGCGGCCGGTGTTCTACATGTCATTCGTCTTGGCCGATGGGCCGGAGATCGCACATTGAAAGAGCGCCTCGTCCTGATCCTGCATGTGGGCTATGCCTTCATCCCGGCGGGTTTTCTGCTGGCGTCGGCGGCGGCCTTCGATCTTGTTCCCGCAAGTGCCGCCATCCATGCATGGATGGCAGGAGGCGCCGGGGTCATGACGTTAGCGGTGATGACGCGCGCGAGCCTTGGCCACACCGGTCAGCAACTGACTGCTTCGTTGTCCACGCAGGGGATATACATAGCTATCGTAACCGCTGCGATTGCCCGCATCGGCGCAGTCATTCTTCCGGCTTGGAGCATGCCATTGCTTTACGTTGCTGCGCTTGCGTGGGTAGCCGCATTTTTTGGGTTCGCAGTTTGCTTCGGGCCGCTGCTCATGAGACCGCGGTAGCCGCCCATCCGAACTCGCTCAGGCGTTTTTCTTCTTTGAGCGTTCAGATGCGGGTTTTTGCTGAGGGCGTTTTGCCTGGACGTTGACGCTCAGTTTGTAGACTTCCGGCAGCAGGTAATGGATCGTTCGCTCAACGGCCTCACCCTTCGCGTCGTATGAAATTCGCTCGAGAGAGAGAAGAGGCGTTGTCGGCGAAACGCCGAGTCGCCCGGCGAGAATGTGGTCCGGCAATGCGCTGCTGATGTTGAACGATGCGCGATAGGGCTCGACGCCAAGGCGTTCCCGCAAAATCTGATAGACGCCAAGGCACGCGGTGTCGGCCTTGCTGATGCGCTCGCCGAGATGCGGCGGAATGGCGATTTGAAGAAAGCCGTGCGGCGTGCCGCCTGTCTCGTAAAGCCGTTCATAGAGAAGCACGCTTTCTGCCGGCGCGAAGCACTCCGGCACTTGCTTCTCGGTCCCCCAATAGAAATCGACGAGATGCGCCGTCACCTGTTCGCCTGACGCTGCAAAGGCATCCATGAACGGGCCGAGTCGATCGATCTCATAAGTAATGTGCGGACGAGGCGGGGCGATGAAGGTCCCCTTGCCCTGCCGGCGAATGAGCAGGCCCTGATCGACGAGGGTTTGAATGGCCCGACGCACGGTGACCCGGCTCAGACCATAGGTCTGGCAGATGGCTTCCTCGGTTGGCAGTTGCTCACCCGGCGGGTGGGTCGCCAGAAATTCCGTCCGCAACCTGGCGCTGAGCTGTTCGTGCAGCGCACGCGGATCGCCGCGGCGCAAATTTGCGGCCTCGCCGGTCGTGGTCCTTGACTTGGCTTTCATAGTTGTCTCATATTGTATCTAATAGGTATTATAACGTCTTCCAATCATAAAGATAAGCCGGAAAACCGGCATCAGGAAACGCCAAATAGAGGGGAGGGAGTAGTGGGTAAAGTCCATACACGCCAGTGCAATCTGACTTCAGGATGGTTTCTCGAACTGTGCCGAAGGAGCGGGATCGCGCTCCGTTACGGGGCGCTTTCACTCGCGCTTGCTGTCAGCGCTGTCGCAAACGCTTCGGCACAGGAGAAGATCACGCTTTCGCTTGCGACCTGGGGTGCTTCCTCGCATCCGCAAGTGAAGGTCTACGCGCATGTGTTCATGGATGAAGTGAAAAAGCGCACGAACGGTCAGGTCGAGTGGAAGTTCTTCCCCGACGACACGCTCGTGAAGCAGGCTTTCGTGCCGAGCGCTGTGCCCGGTGGTCAGGTCGACATTTCGCTTACGACACTCGACAGCTGGGCCGGCCGGATTCCGCAGGTTTCGATCGCCGCAAGTCCGCTCTGGACGCTGACGATGGAAGACAGCCAGAAGGCGCTCGCGCCGGGCCAGCCGTTGTTTGTCTATTTCGACAAGCTTATGGCGAAGCAGAACACCAAGCTTCTTGCCTTGTTCGATATCGGTGCGCCGGCGTTCTTCTGTAAGTTTGCGTGCCTGCTGCCCGAGTCGATGAAAGGGCACACGATGCGCGGCTATTCGAAGGGCGCGTCGGAAAGCATGAAAGCGGTCGGAATCGCGCCGGTCACGATGGGCGTTGCCGACGTCTACTCCGCCCTGCAGCGTGGTGCGATCGACGGCGCGCTCGGCGGTTTGCAAGGCGCTTACGGCTTGAAGCATTTCGAGGTCACGGATCATGTGCTCGGCAGCGGCGGCATGCTTGGTGCGCTCGTGAATGGCTTCCTCATGAACAAATCGCGCTTCGAAAAACTGCCCGCGAACGTACAGAAAGCCCTTCTCGAAGCGAATGTTGTTGCAAGCGAAGCCAACAACAAGGAGCTCGACCGTAGCTACAAGGCCTATCTTGCCGACCTCAAGGCAAAAGGTTTGACGGTCAATGTCCTCACGCCTGGCACGCCTGAATGGAAGGCGTGGTCCGACGCGTTGAAAGAACATCGCGAGGACCTCACGAAGAAATTCCCCCCTGAACTCGTTGCGATGATGAAGTCTGGAAGCTGACACAGGCGGAGAGGGGCAATGCCCCTCTCATGAGGGGAGGAAAACGCCATGTTACTTCAGATGATCGATTTCGCGACGCGCACTCTGACGGTGATAAGTGCTGCCATCATCGGTGTGCTTGCCTTTCTTGTTTCGTTCGATGCGATTACCCGCACATTGCGCGTACCGTCAATTTGGGTATTCGACGTATCGCTTTATCTGCTGATCGCGGCCGGATTTCTCGGCAGCGCCTACGCATTGCGCTCCGGTTCGCATTTTCGGATGGTGATATTCGCCGATATGCTTGGGCCAGTCGGTCGCCGCTGGGCGGATCGTATCGCATATTTTGCAACATTCGCTTTTGCGGTGATGATGACGTGGCTGACCGCCGGTTACGTCCTCGACAATTATAACGCGGGATACACGTCCGGCACGATTCTGGACGCCCCGCTTTGGATCCCGCAATCCGTCATGCCGATCGGTGCTTTTGTGCTGGCGCTCGAAGCGCTCAGCTCGCTCATCCGTGACGATTATCCTAGTGTAGTCGAGGGCTGAGCGATGGCGACAGGAATTCTCATCGTTCTTCTTTTTCTTTTGCTGATGGCCATGAGCCTGCCGGTTTTCGTGGCAATGGCTCTCGCGGGATTTGCAGGCTTTGTCCTGGCTCATGGCTGGACGACCGCGCTCTACGGCTTCACCGAGACGGTATGGCAGTCGACCCACGTATACGAACTGATCGCCATCCCGCTCTTCATTCTGACCGGCACGATCATGCAGCAGAGCGGGGCGGGCCGCGATCTCTATCTGGTCGTCAACGCTTTCGCCGGTCGCGTACGCAACGCCTCGGGCATCGCCACGATCATTGCTTGCGGCATATTCGCGGCGATTTGCGGTTCATCGATCGCGACAGCCGCGACGGTCGGCTATGTCGCCATTCCGGCGCTCAAGGAAGCCGGCTACGGTGATACGCGAGCCGGCGGCTTTGTCGCGGCGGGTGGCACGCTCGGGATTCTCATTCCGCCGTCCATCCCGATGATCCTTTACGGCATCATCACCGATACCTCGATCGGGCAATTGTTCATTGCCGGCGTCATTCCCGGCATTCTGATGATGATCGTGTTCGCGATCTATGCCTGGCGCTCGCATCCGCAGATCGAATCCGTCCCAGTTGCGAAAGGTCAGCATTGGGTGCTGCTTCGGCGCAGCATCGGCGTCATTCTGCTGCCGCCGGTGATCATCGGAGCGATTTATCTCGGCGTGTTCACGCCGACCGAAGTCGGCGCGCTTGCGGTGCTCTATGTGCTCGCGCTCGGAATGCTGCAAAGCAGGTTGACCTTCGATAACACATGGCGCGCCGTGCTCAGCGCCACGCGAACCAGCGTCATGCTGCTGATGTTGATCATCTTCGGTCAGTATTTCGCGCATTACCTGACTTACGAAGAGGTGCCGCAGACCATTGCGAAGGCGATTGCGGGTGTACCTGGCGGTCATTTCGTGACGCTCTCGCTCGTCGTGCTGGGTTATCTCGTGATGGGGATGTTCCTGGAATCGGCAGCGATGCTGCTGATCTCGGTGCCGATCTTCTTCCCCGTCGCGATGCATCTCGGCATGCATCCGCTGACCTTCGGTATATTTGCGGTGATGGCAATGGAAATCGCGCAGATCTCCCCGCCGGTCGGCATCAATCTTTTCACCATCCACGGCATCAGCCGCATTCCGCTCGAAAAGCTGGCGCGCGGCGTGATGCCGTTCATTCTGACGCAGATCGTCTTTCTCTACCTTGTCTACTACCTGCCGGAGATCGTCCTCTGGCTACCGGAGCGTATGAAATGAAGTTGACGGACTACGAACAGTCGCTGCTTGCTGGCGAAGCGGGCCCATTGCGTCAATGGGCCATGGATCACCAACTCAAGGTCGGCCGTTATCTTGGTGCCAAGGATATGGTGCCCGTACTGCAGGCGCATGTGATGGCCGATACCGAATCTCTCGGCAAGGCCGGCGTCGAGTGGCTCGAGGGTTGGACGAAATTGCCTGAAAAGGAGCGGCTCGTCTGTATTCCGACCATCACGGACCCTCGCGGTACGGACTTCGCCGCGGCCAATCGCCTGAAGCAGCAATCGTGGATGGTCGATCTCGAACGTCGTGCGATCGACGCCTTTCAATCGCTCGGCGTGTTGATGACGGATACCTGCATCAATTATCAGACGATCATGCCGCCGGTCTGCGGTGAGCATGTCGCTTATGGCGATACGGGCGTCGTCATATATTCCAACAGTGTCTGTGGCGCGCGATCGAATTTCGAGGGCGGCCCGTCGGCCCTGAGCGCCGGATTGACCGGGCGGACGCCGCGTTATGGTTTTCATCTCGACCAGCATCGTCAGGCGACGCTGGTCGTTAACGTCAACTGGACGCCGCGCGAGTTGAACGAGTGGGGCGCGCTGGGCGCCTACATTGGCAGGCTCGCGGGCGACTATTGGCAGGTACCGGCGGTTGTCGGCATCGATCACTCGCCGACCTCCGACGAGATGAAGCACTTTGGCGCGGCGATGGCGAGCTTCGGCTCGGTCGCGCTGTTTCACATCGTTGGGGTGACGCCCGAGGCGCCGACGCTCAAGGATGTCGCGCCGAATGCTGCATCGCTGCGCACTTATAATGTCACCGAAGCCGATGTGCGTGGCCTGCAGGCGTCTTATGGCGGAGCGATCGACAAGGTTGATATTGTGGTGTTCTCCGCACCGCAGCTTAGCCTCGTGGAACTGCGGCAGATTGCGATCCTGCTTGAGGGGCGCAAGACGAAAATCCCGACGCTCGCCATCACGAGCCCGCAGGTGAAGCCGGATGCTGACCGCATGGGTATCACCGCGAAGATCGAAGCCTCCGGCGCCAGCGTGTTGTCCGGCATGTGCTTCTACCAGAGTTACGCAAGAGAAATGGCGGAATCCAACGGCTGGAAGAGGCTGGCGACGAACTCCGCCAAGCTCACCAACATTCTCGGCGGTTACGGTTATACGCCCGCGCTGCTCTCGATGGAAAAATGCATTGATGTCGCGTGCGACGGCGGAAGGTTGAGCAAATGAGTGATCAGATTTTTTACGCAAAATCAGGAATGGGCCAGAAGATCGTAGGCCAGGCATTGGTCGCCAAGGACGGTTTTTCCGCGCGATATGATCTTGATCGGATCAAAGGTGTCTTCTCCAGGCCGGAACACAAGCTGGCAGGCGAGAATTACAATGGTCGGATCCTCATTCTCGATGCTGCCAAGGGCGGTGTCGCGACCGCGTGGATGCTCTACGAGATGGCATCGCGTAAAATCATTCCGGCGGCGCTTGTTCTGAACGCCGTGAATCCGATCATGGTGCAGGGTGCGGCGCTCGCGGGCGTGACGCTGCTTTCCGGATTCGATGTCGACATCACGCGCTCCATTGCAAACGGCGCGAAGGTTGAGATCGAGCCTGGCGGCGATCAGCCGTTTATTCGGGTGGTTTAACGAAAGCTTCTTGTGGCGAGCGTCAGGCCCGGTCTTTCTCTGGCTGGCTCGGCGGTCGCCACAATTTTTGTGGTCAGTGCTGGATTGAAACGCCGGCTGCATGTTGCAGCCGGCGTTTCGCTTAGGAGTACACCGCGATAGGGTCAGCGAGGTTGTTGACGGTCAATCTTGCTTCCTTACCAGTGCCGGTAATACCCATAGTGGCGTCGATAATAGCGGGGGCCGCCATAGTAGGCGTATGGTCCGCCGTAATAGGCCGGGCCGTAACCGTAATACGCGGGACCGTAACCGCCGTAGTAAGCCGGACCGTAACCATACCCGTAAGGACCGTAGGCGCCGTAAGCCCCCGCAGCCAACGCACCGGCTGCAAGGCCAAAACCAATGCCCGGGCCCCAACCCCAACCGCCTCGGTGCCAGCCACGTGCTTCTGCGGAGCCTATCGTAAGTGCTGAGGCAACCAGTGCGATGGCGACACCTGTTAATGCTGCCTTTTTCATGGATGCTCCTTTCAGTAGAGCATTGAAAACGGGCAAGACGTCATTTTGTTTCGCAAATAGCTGCCGATTGGAACTGGTGCAGAGCGGCATTCACGCTGCCGCATAGGTCGTCAGAGCAAGGCGTTCTTTCTTCATAAGGTGGCTGAAATGCCCGTTCTGTTTCATAAGCTGTTGTGGGGACCCATCCTCGAGGATCGTGCCGGCATCGATAACGACAATTCGATCAAACTGCCGCAGCGTCGATATTCGATGGGCAATGGCGATAACGGTTCGCCCATCCATCAATCTGTTTAATGCCTCGCGGATTGCTTCTTCCGAATCTGCGTCGAGAGCGGATGTCGCCTCATCTAGGAGTAGGATCGGCGCATTCTTCAGAAAAGCGCGCGCGATTGAAATGCGCTGACGCTGGCCGCCGGACAGGAGAAGTCCGCGGTCGCCGACTATAGTGTTCAATCCGTCAGGCAAGGCCTCGATGAAGGAGTTGCATCGCGCATCCATTGCCGCACGCCAGACCTCCTCGTTTGTTGCGTCTGGACGGCCATAGCGGATGTTTTCCAAGAGCGAGCGGTTGAACAGGGCGGTGTCCTGCGGCACCGTCGCAATCGCATTCCACAAGCTGTCCTGTTTGATTTTGTCGATGGGGTGCCCTTCGATGAGAATCTGGCCACTATCGACATCGTAAAATCTATGCAGCAGGGAAAACAAGGTTGACTTGCCGCCACCCGACGGACCGACGAGTCCGAGCCGCTGCCCGCACGGCACGTGAAGGCTGAATTGGCGAAAAACCTGATTTCCTTTCGAGTAGTCGAAGTCGACCTTGTCAAAAGCAATATCGGACCCGCGCGGGACGATCGATATGGCTTCGGGATGGTCCGACAATTGATGAGGAACGAGCAACGTGGAGATCGCCTCGGACAGCCGGGCGAAATGCTGTGTGATATCGACCAGTGCAACCGCAAGATCGCGGGTGGCGCTCAAGACCGATATTCCGAGTGTGCTAACCATGACCACGTCGCCAGCGCTCGCCTTTCCCTGTTGCCAAAGGAGAATGGCCCAAGCGAGCAGACAAAGCGTGAAGGTTACGGTGACGACGGCGTGGCCGAGGCGGAGGCGCTCGAGGTAAAGAAGGCTTTTCCGACGCGCGCTGAGTTCGTGCTGAATGGTTTGATCGAACCGGTTGTGCTCGCGCCCGACAGCGCTGAAGGCTTTGACGAGCCCCATATTCCCGACAACGTCGATCATTTCGCCGTCCACTGTCGAAGCCTTGCTGGCGAAATCGTGATGCAGCGGCTTTCCGCGCGACGCGATGCGAAACATGATGAAGACAACAATGGATGCTGTCAGAAGCAAGGCGCCGGCCATGTGCAGATTGACGCTCGCGAGATAGATCATCGCTCCAATTGAAGCGAGGCATGGTGGAAGCACGTTATAAACGAACATGCTTTCGATCGTGAAAGTTGCGTTGGATGTCGCAGTGATTCGGCTTGTCAGCACGCCGGGTAGCCGATCGGAAAAGAAGCTGTGCGAATGCAAAGTAAGGTGGCGAAACAGATCTCTGCGAACGTCGCCGGTTACCTGAACGAACGTAAAGCTCGCAATCCAGCTCGCCAATCGCCAGAAAAGATTATCGGCCGCGATGAATCCGACGAGGACAAGAAATGGTTGCCAGGGCGGTCGTCCGTTCGATGTCAGCGCATCGACTAAAATCTTGAGGCCGTATTGCGTGCTCACGGAGCAGGCAACGGCTGCGATGACGGAAAGCAAAATCGCGGCATGCGCAAAAGGGCGAGCAAGCACGTAATGCAGCAGATAGGCAAAGGGCTTCTCTCGCCAGCTACAAATATTCTTCATTCGAGTTCCATTGAGGTAAGTATCGGCGGCCATTGCTAACGCATCAATTCAGGAGATGTTGCGACACGGAACAAATTTGATCGTTGCACGCTTTGAACACGGTATCGACGAAAACATCCGATTTCGTGACGGCTGATCAGTTCAGAGAGAAGGAGAATGAACGTGCGCATCGCTCAAATCGCTCCGCTTACAGAAGCCGTGCCCCCAAAATTGTATGGCGGAACAGAGCGAGTCATCTCCTGGTTGACGGAAGAACTGGTCGAAATGGGACACGATGTAACGCTGTTCGCGAGCGGCGATTCCATCACTCAAGCAAAATTGAACGCGATGTGGCCGAAGGCGCTCCGGCTTGATGGATCGGTACGCGATCCAAATGCTCTTCACATTTCGATGATCGAAGAAGTCTGCCGGCAGGCAGCAAACTTCGATGTGTTGCATTTCCATCTCGATTATTATCCATTCTCGGTAATGTCGCGGCAATCGGTTCCATTTGTGACGACTCTTCATGGTCGTCTCGACCTCCCAGAGCACCAGCCGGTATTCGAACGATTTTCCAAGGTTCCGGTTGTTTCGATTTCCAATTCGCAAAGACGCCCTATCCATCAGGCGAACTGGATCGGTACCGTTCATCATGGGCTCCCGATCAACCTACTGAAGCCTCAGTCGGCAAAGCCGGGCTACCTCGCATTTCTTGGACGAATTTCATGCGAGAAACGCGTCGATCGTGCGATCCGGATCGCGGCACATTGCGGTTTGCCACTGAAAATTGCGGCCAAGGTCGACCCCGCGGACGAGGATTATTTAAACGATGAAATTCGCTCGTTAATTGAATTGCCCCATGTCGAATACATTGGGGAAATATCGGATCACGAAAAGCCAGAGTTCCTGAGCGGCGCCATGGCACTGCTTGTGCCGATCGACTGGCCGGAGCCGTTCGGGCTGGTGATGATCGAGGCGATGGCATGCGGTACGCCGGTCATTGCCTATAATCGCGGCTCGGTGTCTGAAATCGTCGAAGACGGAGTGACAGGATTCATCGTTGAGGATGAATTGAGTGCCGCCGGTGCCATCAATAATCTCACAAAGCTTTCAAGGTCCGCAATTCGTAGACGATTTGAAGAGCGGTTTACGTCTCGACGAATGGCGGAAGATTACCTTGCGATCTATAAAAGGCTGGCATCCGCGGCTGATCGCACAACTTTCAAACCGCAGCTGGTTGCGGGCTGATTCCGTCAAGCCTCATCCTGGTCGCTTTTCGTTTCGGGCATTGCGATCCATACGATCAGCAATCCTGAGGCAGCGATTGCACTCAGGCTGATGAGGGCATCCATCGTGTTGAACCGATCTGCGAGGAAGCCTGCCAATGTTGTGCTGAGGGAGGCGCCAAGCCCCATCGCGCACCCGACAAAGCCCTGAACCAGATTGAAGCGACCTGTCCGGCGCGTCAGATCGGCGATGGTAAGGGGGACAAGAACGCCCAGAACCGCGGCAGAAATACCGTCCAGTGCCTGAAGAAGGACAACAGTCGCCTGACTGCTGCTTAAAGCTGTCAGGAGAATACGAACGAAAAGCGCACCGAAGCCGAGTATCAGGAAGGTCCGGCGCCCGAACCGCTCGGTCAAGCGTCCAACCACAGGCGAGATAATGGTAACAGTGAACTGCGGAAGGATCATTGCCAAGGCGATGAGAAATGTTGCGGTCGTACTTGATCGCGCCGTGAAATTGCTCGCCACGAGAGGGAGCACGCCGGCGTTCGCCAAATGAAACAAGAACACGCAAGATGCGAACAGGAAGATCGGGCGGTGCGCACTCGCGAACCGCATGATCTCGGTCAGGCTTGATAAATCCTGACGGTCGCCGCCATGGGATCGCTTTGTATCGATGTGACTTTCTTTGATCTGCAGGAGTGCGAAAAGGGCAGGCAGTGCCAGCAAGGCCGTGACGATGAAGACGGATTGATTGGAGATATAGTAGCCGCACAACCCCATCACGGCAGCCGCGATACCTGTCCCGGCCGAAGCGAAAGCGGCGTTGCGGCCAAAGCGCTGTCCGACGGCATCTGGACGTGTGATGCCCAGAGAAATGGCCGCAATCGCGGGGCCCAGGATGCAGCTGGCGCCGGCCTGGAGCACCCGTGATGTGTAGACGCCGAGGTGAGAGGGCCAGAGAGCGAGGATCAGGGCGCTCAATCCGACAAGGCACACCGATATGGCGGCGGCACGCCGTGGCGATGGAAGCGCATCAAGCAGGGCACCGGCGGGAATCTGTCCAAATAGGGAGATGAGGCCGCCAACAGTGAGCACGAGCCCGATGTCGATCTGCGTCCATTTATGCGCCGTCAGATAAACCGCGATAAACGGCCCGAAGCCGGTCTGGACGTCTGCAACGAAGAAAACAAACCAATCAAGGCCGCGCAGGCTGCGTCGCCGATCCGTCGTCAGATCGGAAGACCGGTCTTCTTTGACAAATCGGCGGTCTTGGTCATCCATCGCATTCGCCGGTCCCGCTCATTTCGCCGGAGTTTCGGGAGGTGCGGCTTGAGTCGGTGGATTCGCGGGAGCAGAGGCGGCGGATGTATCCGCTGGGGCGGGCGTGCTGGCGGGTGGGTGAAGCAGGACAACCTGTTCGCCGGCCTTGTAGGCAGGCGCTGCCTTGAGCTGATCTTTCGTGAAATCAACAATCAAAACATTGGACTTGTTTTGTTGGGAAAAGCGCAGCGCTTTCCACGCGACTGCGATTTGACGACTGCCCACTCCCAGAAAGCCGCCGAAATCGATCACTGCGCCTCGGACGGTTACGGATCGATCGACGATGATGTCCACAATGCGCCCCATGCTTTCGCCCGTGGGACTTTTGACTTCTTTGCCAAGGATGCTCTCGATTTTGTCGGTTGCCATCACCGTGGCCGGTACACCGATAGTGCTCTGCTCGCTGTCGTTTGGAAGGTTTGGAGCAGGAACGGGCGCAGGAGCAGGATTTTGACTGCTGCCCGGACGCGAATTTTGCTCAGCGCCTGGGGACGATTGCTGAGCCTGCGCGAAAGCAGGATATGCGGCAGTGAGCCCCAAAGCTGTCACACCGATGTGGACGTATAACTTGACGGTTTTCAATCGCTGCATGCAGCCTCGCAATGCAATCCAAGGATGGTGTGAAGCTAATGCTGAAGCTGCTCGAGTGTTCCTTTTTCTCGATTTGATGGAACTTCGCCGTTCGCCCCGACGTTTCGCAAAAAAGCCGGGATATATCGATGACAACTCTGAAATTCCCGCGGCAGATCGATCCGCCGCACGAGGCTCCTTTTTATATTGTGGCGAAAGGGTCTCCGACACGGCCTCGGTATCGGCTCAAGCATAACGATACATTCGCCGTTATCGACAATCATGGAGATATCGGCGCGTCATCCGGCGATCCGGACGGTGTTTTTAATAACGATACCCGGTTCCTGTCCCGCCTCGAGCTGCGGCTCAACGGCCACGAAACACTCCTGCTCGGTGCCGGAGTTCGCGACGATAATCTGACGATGACGGCGCACCTGACAAATCCGGATATACTTTCCGGCCAGAAGTTGGTGCTGGCGAAAGACTCAATCCATATCGCCCGAACATGCTTTGTGTGGAATGAAGCGTTTCATTCTCGCATTGCCATTCGCAACTTCGGATGTCGGGCCGTCGACCTCGAGATCGATATTCTGTTTGCAAACGATTTTGCGGATATTTTTGAAGTACGCGGCATGCAGCGCCAGCAGCGCGGCCGTAGCGTGGTGCCGGAAATGGATGGATCGCGTGTTATACTTTCTTATGTCGGATTGGACGAGGTCTTCTATCGCAGCATCTTGAATTTCATGCCGCAGCCGACCGAATTTCGGCCAGGGCATGCAACGTATCGCGTCCGTCTCGAGCCTGGCGAACGTACCTCGATCTTCATTTCCACGGTGGTGGGCGAAGAAAGCCGCGTCGGTCAGCCGACGTTCTTTCAAGGCTTTAAAGCGGCACTGCGCCGAAACCGCCAGGACCGCCGTGGTGGCATCGGCATCGGAACGTCGAGCGACATTTTCAATCAGATTGTCGCTCGCTCGATTTCGGATCTCAGGTCTCTCATGACTGAAACGCCCGAGGGCGAATATCCATATGCCGGTATTCCCTGGTATTCGACAACATTTGGGCGCGACGGGCTGATCACTGCACTACAGTTGTTGTGGTGTATGCCGTCGGTCGCGAGAGGAACATTGCGCCGATTGGCGGCGCTTCAGGCTACGGAATACGACCCGACCAATGACGCCGAGCCGGGGAAGATTATCCACGAAATGCGGGGAGGCGAAATGGCGCGTCTTCGCGAAGTGCCATTTGCGCGATATTACGGCAGCGTGGACGCCACTCCGTTGTTCGTCTTGCTCGCCGGTGATTATCTCGCGCGAACCTCGGATATCTCGTTGTTGAAGGAGCTTTGGCCGAACATCAAAGCGGCGCTCGGCTGGATCGACGAGCATTCGCGAGATGACCCGCACGGTCTTTTGCGTCATTCGCGAAACAATGAAGGGGGGCTCGCCAATCAAGGATGGAAGGATTCTTATGATTCGGTATTTCATGCCGACGGAAGGTTGGCGGAAGGATCAATCGCCCTGATAGAAGTTCAAGCCTATGTGGTCGCGGCGAAGCGTTCGATCGCTGAAGCTGCTTCTCGTCTTGATGGGGAAGCGGCGGGGCAGCGACTCCGCAACGAAGCGGAGCAGTTGATATCGAAAATCGACCAGCTTTTCTGGTCGGATAGGATCGGCAATTACGGGATTGCGCTCGACGGGGTCGAGGAGCTGTGTGAAGTGCAAACCTCCAATGTCGGGCATCTGCTTTTTGCAGGCGCAATCCCGGATGAAAAAGCGCGTCAGGTTGCGTCCATGTTGATGTCATCGAAATTTCTGTCGGGGTGGGGCGTTCGTACGGTCGCCGACGGTGAGGTCCGTTACAATCCAATGTCGTATCACAATGGATCGATCTGGCCGCACGACAATGCGATTTTTGGGATGGGTCTTGATCGGTATGCACTCAAATTGTCCGCCGCGACATTGTTCGAAGCGATGGTGGGCGCGGCCTCGCGGATGGATTTGCAGAGGCTGCCGGAATTGTTCTGTGGGTTTCCGCGCTCGCGAGGACAGGCCCCGACACTTTATCCTGTGGCGTGCTCTCCGCAGGCATGGGCAAGTGCTGCACCTCTCGGTCTGTTGCAAGCCTGCCTCGGCATCCGTTTCAAGCCCGAGCAAAATCGCATCATTTTTGAAAAGCCAATCTTGCCGCATTCCCTCAACATGATTGTTTTGCAGAACCTTGACTTGAATGACCGAACTGTCGATGTCGGTTTATTCCGAGATGGAGAAACTATCTCGGCCAAAGTGCTGCGAAACGATGGCGGCATCGAAGTTGAGGTCCAGAAAGCGTCCTAGGAACTCAGACGCACAAGATGGATCGCGCGGGGCCGCGGCCGGGGAGTCCCATCGCTCAAATTTTGTAGAGCTGACCAGATTTTCCTCGTTCGCTGCCGGATGAGGTATCCGCGTCGTCGCCAGTTTCAGGTGATGTAAGCTGCAAGAAAACAGTTTGATTGGAGGACGCGATCTCGATTCCTTCTTCTTGGAAACGAATTTTTACCCGCCGGTTAAACTCGCGCTGAACAGGCCAGCGCCCTGAATCCGTACAGCGAATCTGTCCAACGAGAGTCGCCATCTCTCCATTGACCTTGTCCACACCCCACAATTCGAGATCGCTGCGGATCCGTGGCTTGAAATCATCCTCGCGGCGCATCTGCGCAACGATGTCCTTGAGGACTGCGCCCACTCGGTCGGTATCTTCCTTGTAAGGAACGCTGACGGACACTGCCGCATTGCCGAGACCGCGACTTGAATTGGTGATTGTGGTCACGGCGCTGAACGGCACGATATGGACGGCGCCATCGTCCGCGCGAAGTCGGATCGTGCGAATGGAGACGTTCTCGACTACGCCGGAAAGCCCGGACAGCTTAACGTAATCACCAACCTGCACAGTGCTCTCCATCAACAGGAAGAGGCCAGTGATGACGTCCTGTACCAGCTTCTGCGAGCCAAAGCCGATCGCAATGCCGATAATGCCGGCGCCTGCCAGCAGTGGGGCGACGTTGACGCCGATCTCACTCAGCGCTGTCAGCGCCACGATCGCAATGATCACGGTGAGCAGTGTGGTGCGAAGCATCGGCTGAAAAGTCCGCAGGCGCGCGGCGCGGGCAAACTGGCCATTCCGTGTCAGGGATGAGAGCTGGCGATCCATCAGGGCATTGCTTCCCTCCCAGACCATCGCGGCAATCAATGCAGCGATGGCAACGGTCACGATCGCCGAGACGACACGGCTTCCAATCTGGCCGCCATAAAACCAGACGATCGCATCAATGCCCCAGACTTCGAGCAAGGCGATGAAGCCAATCGCCGTCACGATTGCAGTAACCACACGGCGAAGCAGGGGGAGGTAGCGATTGGCCCGTGCCTCCAGTCCGGGGAAACGCTGCAGGATTTCCGGCTTGATGCGGAAGCCGCGGTCGATCAATCCCAGCGCGACCATCGATACGAGCCGCATGCCCAGCAGCACGACAATGGTGCCAACGAAGTATTGCAGCAGCAGAGAATATCCGTTCTGGATGTTGAGCGCCCAAACCGTCCATAGCGCCAGATCCAGTGCAATAGCCAGAATATGCCACACCTTGGCAAAGCGATTGCGGAAAATGCTCATGACGCCGACCGCCCCCGCGGGGGCCTGCAATATTTCGGCTATCGGCCGACGACACTGCAGGATGATCACAACGATAAACAGATGAACGACGAGCATCACAAGCCGGATCAAGGCCAGATAGGCTGAGTGATAAAGGCCAAGTAACAGCGCGATATTCGCCGTCACGATGCCGGTGACGCCGACAGCGACGAGGCGGCGGGTCCATATCTCGATATAGGCTGCGATCTCCGCCCGGACGGGAAACAGGCTGAGCGGCCCGAACAGCGCGCGCATCACGCAGATGATTGCGCGCGCGATCAGATAGCCGTTCACCACGGCGATGATAGCCAGCCGTGCGATGCCGACGTCGCCAATATCGGTGCCAAGCAGCAGCGCGACTGTCCCGGCAAACACAACCACCGGCAAGAGTTCGAGCGCCAGTCGCCCGATCGCAAAGGGGAGGCGCAGGAGAGACTGCCAAATTCTGGTCAGGCTGCGATGCCGGCGCCGGAAGTCCGGAGCTTCGGCGCCGTCTGCGGTGGAGGAGGGGGGATCAATACGATCGAGAACGGTAACAGGTGCGCGGGCAACGAATGGGATCCGGGCGTCAAGCCACGCTAGCGGACGGCGCAACAGCCAGACTGCGAGCCATTCGGCGGCCAGCGCGCCTCCGAATACAACGGCGAGCCTCCAGGCGATGTCGAACAGCAACTGATATGTCGTCGGATCGTTTGCGCTGTTGCGAATCCAATGCCAGAGCGCCGAAAAACGCGTCACTGATTGTGCCGCCACCGCAATTTCATGTGCCGTATCGGTGAATTGCTTGGAGATGGTCAACAGAAGCTGGGCGCCGAGACTGTCGGCGGTGAGCGGAATCGCGGGTTTGCTTTCGGCGGGCGGCGCTGGCGTCGCGTTGGCGATCGCGCGCAACGTCTCGATCATCTCCTTGCGCTTGGCATCGTCCTGCAATGTCGCGAGAGCGGCCCTGGCTTGTTCGGGCGTCAATGGGCTCACGGCGGGGGGAGACGCATCAGCCTTACCCTGCGCGAAGGCGGATGATGGCTGGCCGCACATCACGGCGGTTGCAATCAACAGGCAAACAAAAGCGACGTGCTGCAACGATTTCAGTGCCAAGGGTTTTCCTTTGAGGATGCAAGAATCTCTCCCCTTTTTCGCCTCTTTGATGTGTCAAAAGTTTGCTTCCGGGACGACGATGTATTGACAATTTGCTTCCGTGATTTCTGCGCCGATCAAAATCGGCGCGGAATTCCGGCTCCCACAAGGGTTCCGTCGGCTTAGTAACGTGACGAAATATCGATGGGCGCAATAATGGCGTTCCCAGATCCACGGGGCGGTCACGGCTTCGCTGATACAAAAAAGAGCGCCGTAGGGCGCTCTTTTCAGTGACGGATATGGTGCCGCTGGCGGTAGCAGCCGCGAAGCTGCGAAAGCAGTCGGTTTCGAATTACATCTGGGCGCCGATCATCCACGGTACGAATTCTTCCTCGCCGACACCAAGCGCCTCGCTCTTGCTTTGCTCGCCCGACGCGACACGAATGATGGCTTCGAAGATTTCCTGCCCCTTTTCCTGCACCGTCGCGTTGCCGTCCATGATCGAGCCGCAGTTGATGTCCATGTCGTCGCGCATGCGCTCAAACATCGGCGTATTCGTTGCGATCTTGATGGAGGGCGATGGCTTGCCGCCGAAACATGATCCGCGCCCGGTCGTAAAAGCGATCAGGTTTGCGCCGCTCGCGATTTGTCCCGTGGTGCCCATCGGGTCGTATCCCGGTGCGTCCATGAAGACGAGGCCGGACGCGGTCACAGGTTCGGCATAGCGATAGACATCCATCAGCGGCGTCATCCCGCTTTTAGCGACAGCACCAAGCGACTTCTCGAGAATCGTGGTCAGGCCGCCCGCCTTGTTGCCGGGGGTTGGATTATTGTCGATGCTGCCACGTTCGCGCTCGGCGTAAGCCTCCCACCAGTGAATCCGCTCCACGATCTTTTCGCCGACTTCCTTGCTGATGGCGCGGCGCGTGAGAAGATGTTCGGCGCCATAGATCTCCGGTGTCTCCGAAAGGATTGCCGTACCTCCGTAGGCCACGAGCTTGTCCACGGCCACGCCGAGGGCCGGGTTGGCGGTGATTCCCGAATAGCCATCCGATCCACCACACTGCAGAGCGACCTTCAGATGAGACAAAGGCTGCGGGGTGCGTTCAGCCTTATTGGCGGCGGGGAGCATCTTCTCGATGGCCGCGATTCCCGCATCTATCGTTTTCTGGGTTCCTCCGAGTTCTTGCATAACGAGTGGGACCACGCATGCATCTGCTGCCGTGTTTCCGGAGGCGAGGAGTGGCTTCAATTGATTGGCTTCGCAGCCGAGGCCGATGATCACGGCGCCGGCAAAATTTGCATGCGTGACGAAGCCCGCGATGGTTCGGCGAAGCTGCCTCAGGCCTTCGCCATCGTGTTCGACACAGCAGCCGAAGCTGTGTGTCACAGGAACGATGCCGTCGACATTGGGATACTCATCGAGACGTGATGACATATTGAAGTGATGCGCGATCTTCTTGGCGACGCTCGCCGAGCAGTTCACCGTGCTGATCACGGCGATATAGTTTCGCGTCGCGACGCGTCCGTCGGGCCGCTTGATCCCCCTGAAGGTCAATGCATCATCGGGCGGAGCCACGGAAACGGCGCCTTCTCCGAAAGCATAATCGCGGTCGAACGCCGCCATTGCGAGGTTGTGGGTGTGCACATGCTCGCCGGGAAGAATGGGTGTCGTCGCAAAGCCGATGATCTGCCCATAACGCCGCACCTCTTCGCCCTTCGCGACTGGGTTGAGGCCGACCTTATGCCCAGCGGGTATTTCCTGCGTGGTCGTGACGTCGGTGCCTTCAAGAAGGGTGCCAGCCGGAATCGCGCCACGTGCGATGCCGACGTTGTCGTCGAGGTGAAGTTTCAAGATGTGTCGTGAATCCGCCATCGGCGCGTTCTCCTTGGTGCTCTTGATGCTCAAGTCGATTGCGATGGAGACATCCGTGCTCGAGCCGCCGGATCGACATTTAGAGCGCTTATAATGTAGAAAAATCTCATCTACGCTGGCGGTGAGTTTTTTTGACCGCAGATGCCAGAAACATTCACGCTGCGTGCGTGGCCGAACTTTATGGAACGGGACAATGGTCAAGAGAGCTCCGCCATTGCATGTGCTCTTCGCCTTTGAGGCGGTGGCGCGGCTGTCTTCTTTTTCAAAAGCGGCCGAGGAATTGAGTGTGACGCGCAGTGCGGTAAGTCACCGTATCCAAATGCTGGAGGAGATGCTTGGCAGTCCGGTTTTCGATCGCACCCAGCGATCGTTGATGCCGACGCCGACGGGAGCGGCTTATCTGATTGCTGTCAGAAGGGCGCTCGCCGCTCTGAATGATGTGGCGGCTCAGGTTGGAGACACCTCGCGCAAGAAGCGGATTGCGCTGACGATGCCGCCCACCATCGCCAGAATGATCGTGCTTCCCCGGCTCAGGAGTTTTCTCGACCAATATCCGGATGTTGAAGTGTCGATCGAACTCAGTATGTCGCAGCTCGACTATAAGGTTGGTGATACCGACCTCGACATTCGTTTTGGAACGGGAAACCATGCTGGCATGGAAAGCCGGTGCCTTCTCGGCGAGCCGGTTTTTGTGGTGGCGAGCCCGCGCTATGCCGAGGAGAACGGTCTGCGGGACCCGAAAGATCTGGCGCGTGCGCAGTTTCTGCGCAGTAAACTCGAAATATGGAGGCCGTGGTTCGTCGCTGCCGGTCTTGATTGGGACGAGCCGCGCGCCGGGCATCGCTTTGAGGATCTTTCGCTGCTCTATCAGGCTGCTGCGAGCGGGCTCGGTGTGGCTCTTGCGCGCGCATCATTAGCGAAGCCTTTGCTCGACGCGGGAGCGCTCGTATCACTCTTCGATGTAACGGCGGCCTCACCCTACGCTTATTACCTCGTCTATCATCAGGCTGTAGTTGAACGGCTTGAAGTCGCGAGCCTGCTGGAGCATCTGCTGCAAGGTCGGTGAGTTTCGTTGCGAAGTTCGACCACCACTTTCCCTTAATTGGATAGCAGGCGTGCTTTCCAGGTGCCGCCCTGGATCAGGTCACGCATAAGGTCGACCAGAATCTTTGCGACCGCCTCGGTGGAGAGCATGTTGATTGTTCGCTGCGACACCACGACCGAGAAACTCCAGTTCGGCGTCGGGTCCATGATCGGAACTGCGCCGAACAGGCCGGCCTTGATTTCCTGCAACATCGCGAAGTGCGGCATAATCGTCATGTAGCCGGCCTTCACCATTTCGACGATCGCGGCGAAAGAATCGCTTTCGATCACGACGCGTGGTGTAATTCCGTTGCGGGTGGCAAGGTGCTCGATGTAGTTGCGCAGAACATGCTGTTTTCCGGGCAGGACCACCGGAATGTTCTCCAGTTCGACGAAGCCGATCGAGTTGCGAAGCAGGACCTGGTTTTTGCGGTCAGCAATCAGCATCAGGTCTTCGACGCCGACAGGATACAACGAGATGTTGGCGAATACGCGCGGGTCGTACAGCACCGCGATATCGAGCCGCGCGGTCTGCATCCACTCGTCGAGCGTTCCGGTCATCGCTTCGATCAGATGGATCGAGATGTTCGGATAGGCCACCTTCACCTTCTCGATCAGGGGTGCCGAAAGGCCGCGGCACGCGGACGTGGGAAAGCCGACCGATACCTTGCCGCTTGGATTGCGCGATTGGGTGAGGACGGTTTCCTTGGCAAAAGCAACATCCTTCAGGATCGAACGCGCATGGGCATAGAGCGTATGTCCGACTTCGGTGAGAAAAACGCCGCGCGCGTGACGATGAAACAGTTCAAGGCCGAGTTCGGCTTCGAGGTCCTTGATCTGCTGACTGAGCGATGGTTGCGAGGTGCGCAGAATTTCAGCAGCGCGCGACAGGCTGCCGGAATCGGCGATATAGACCAGTGATCGCAACTGTCTCAGATCCATGATCCGAACTCTTTCAGCGATGTATTCGCCGGTGAAGGGCGATGACTTTTGATCGGCTGCTTCATGCCGGGAGGTTGTCACCCGCGGCTATATCACACGGTTTGGCTCCGTTACGAGCTCTTCAGGGGTGCCTCTAAGTTTTGTGTATACCAGTCCGTGCGCTGATTTTGCGCACTTTTTGTCTATTCATTGTGCAGGTGCGGGATCGTATAGGAAGCGCCTATACCTAAGATAATGATTTCGTCTTTGTGCAGGCTGACGGCTTGGTCTTGAATTTGTGCAACAGCACGATGAACGGTTCTCAAGCGAGCTGACAAAGGGGGACGACAAAATGACTCTTGCGAAATGGTCGACATCACTTCTGGCCGTTGGTGCTCTGGCCGTCATGGCCGTACCTGCACAGGCTGAACAGCAGCCTTGTATCGGCAATAGCGGACCGCTGACCGGCCCGGCTGCATTCGGTGGCGCTGCGGTGAAATACGGCGCTGAAGTCGCTATCGACGAAATCAACGAAGCCGGTGGCGTGCTCGGCAAGAAGTTGCGGCTTATTCAGTATGACGACGCTGGCGCGCCGCCGCGCGGCGTCGATAACGTGCGCCGTATCGCGCTGTCGGACAAGTGCATCGCGATTTTCGGCGGCTATCATTCAACTGTCGGCCTCGCGCAGGTCGGCCCGGTGAACGAAATCGGTATTCCGTGGATCGGCACCACCGGAGCGGGCACCAAGATCACCGAGAACGGCGGATCGCCGAATTACATGTTCCGCGTGTCCGCCAAGGACAAATGGGTCGCGCAATTCCTTGCCAACGAAGCGCTCAAGGTCTCAAAGGCCGGCAAGGTCGCCATCATGTATGAAAACACCGGATGGGGTAACGGCGCGCTGCCTGACTTCAAGGCGGCGATGGAAGCCAAGGGCAAGACCGCCGCGGCGATCGAGACCTTCAACTGGAACGACCAGGATATGTCGGCCCAGGCGATCCGTATCCGCGACTCCGGTGCCGATACCGTCGTCACTTTCGCGCTCGATCGTGAAGGCAATCAGATCGTCCGCAGCTTCGACAAGATCGGTTACAAGCCGACGATCATCGGCGCGTGGGGTATTGCCGGCAATCTCGGCGATCTCGCGGGCCCGCTCGCCAACGGCGTGCGTGTGATGCAGACCTTCACCTGGATGGGTGAGATGAATCCGCGCACCAAAGCAGTGTGGGAGAAGGTCCAGAAGAAGTTCAAGCTCAAGGATCCGTCCGAGCTGAAGATGGGATCGGCGACCGCGAACTCCTACGATGCGGTCTACATCCTCGCCAAGGCAATCGAGAAAGCCGGTTCCTACGACTGGAAGAAGGTGCATGACGCACTCTACACCGTGAAGTATGACGGCCTCGTCGCGAAGTATGATCCGGCCTTCGATGCTTCGAATCCGGAGCGTCAGGATGCGATCTTGCCGCAATACTACAAACTGACGGTGTGGTCGGACGGTAAGCTTCTGCCGATTGAGCAGACCGTCTACGGCAAGGCTGGCAACTAATTCATTCACCTCGGTCGTCCGCAGCCTTGCGGGCGACCTCCTCCCACACTCCGGACGTCGCGAGCGCCTGCGCGCCTCGCGATCGGGGCCGGTGTGCGCATGGCGGATCAAATGCAATCGATTATCCAGTACGTTCTGTCGGGACTTGCGATCGGGGGGTGCTACGCCCTCGTCGCGCTCGGCTTCCACATCATGTGGTCCACGGCGAAGGCCGTGAACTTCGCGCATGGCGACACCCTCATGCTCGGCGCGGTGCTGACGATCATGGCGCTCGACCAGGGCGTTCCGCTTCCGCTGGCAATTCTCGGCGCCATTGTCGCCTCGTGCGTGTTCGGCGTTCTGCTCGAGCGGTTCGCCGTGCGGCCCTTCGCGAAGACTACCAGCTCGATCGGCTGGATGCTCACCACGATCGCAATCGGCATCATGCTTCAGGCGTTGGTGACGATGGAGTTCGGTGGGTTCTCGCGCGCACTGCCTTCGCCGGGCGTGGAGAAGGCGATCTCGGTGATGGGTGCCGGCGTTTACCCGCAGGAACTGTTGATCCCGGTCTTCGCACTGCTGGCGATGCTCGGCCTTGGCTGGATGCAGCGGCATACGTTGATCGGCCGCGCCATGCAGGCTGTGTCGTTTGATCGCAACGCCGCCTCGCTGATGGGCATCAACGTCAACTGGATGTTCGGATTCTCCTTCGGTCTTGCCGCCGCGCTCGGCGGTGCGGCCGGTATTCTGATCGCGCCGATCACGCAGGCCTCCGCGTCGATGGGCCTGACTCTCGGCCTCAAGGGATTTGCTGTCGCCATCATCGGCGGCATCACCAGCGCGCCCGGCGTTGTCATCGCCGGTCTCGGCTTCGGCATCGTCGAGAAGTTCGTCGAGGGCTACATCTCCACCGCTGCACGCGAGATTGTCGGCTTCGGTCTCACCATCCTGGTTCTCCTCGTCTTCCCGCAAGGGTTGTTCGGCAAGCGCGAGGTGTTCAAGGTATGACCCAGCGTCTTCTCACGCCTCTCGCCTTCGTCGCTCTGGCGATCTTCCTCGTCGCACTGCCGTTCACGGCGGAGAACGAGTACTCGCTGCGGCTGTTCATGCTGTTCACGATCTACGCGATCGTCGCGCTCGGCCTCAACGTGCTGGTCGGTCTTGCGGGTCTGATCTCGCTCGGTCAGGCAGGATTGTTCGCGCTCGGCGCCTATACCGGCGCAATTCTCGCAGTCCGCCTTGGCTGGGATTTCATCTTCGCGGCGATGGCCGGCACTGTGGTCGCCGGCGCGTTCGGCGCGCTGCTCGCGTACCCCACGGTGCGGGTGCGCGGCGTCTATCTGGCCGTCATCACCATCGCCTTCGGCCTGATCGTCGAGAATGTCATCATTGAGTGGGATCATCTCACCGGCGGCACCACCGGCATCAGCAGCATTCCCAAGCCGGCGCTGTTCGGCTGGCCACTCGATGGCTTCCGCTACTATACCGTGCTCGCCGCGCTTCTGTTCCTTGTCGTGGTCGTCACCCACAACATCAAGCAGTCGCGCTACGGCCGCGCCATGCTGGCGGTGTCGCAGAGCGAGACCGCGGCGCGCGGTGTCGGCCTCAACGCCACCGGCGTGCGCACGCTGGCCTTCGTCATCGCCGCGTCGACGGCGGGATTGGGTGGCGTGCTCTATGCGTATCTCAACCTTTACATCTCGCCCGACAGCTTCACCTTCAATGATTCAATCCGTTTTCTGCTGATGGTCGTACTGGGTGGGGCAGGGACCACGGTCGGCGCGCTGATCGGCGCGTTGATCCTGACCTATCTGCCGGAATACCTGCAGCAACTTCAGTACTGGCAGCAGTTCGCCTACGGTCTATTGCTGGCCCTCGTGATGTTCGTACTGCCGCATGGCATTTTCGGTACGCTCTCGCATCTTGCGGCGCGCTTCTTCAAGCGCAGGTCTGCCTTCTCGCAGGTGGCGGACAGCGAGATCGAGAAGGTGATGAAGGATGCCAAGGCGGGATGGACGCCTGCATCTTTCTCGGCGGAGGGGCTCACCATCCGTTTCGGTGGCCTCACCGCGCTCAACAAGGCGTCGATGCAGGTTGCGCCGGGAGAGATTCATGCGCTGATCGGCCCGAACGGTGCCGGCAAGTCGACCATGGTCAACATTATCACCGGCTTTTACCGGCCGAACGAGGGCACCGTTACGCTCGACGGTACCAACTTCGCCGGCTCGCCGCCGCACACCGTGGCCCGCAGTGGTGTGGCGCGCACCTTCCAGAACACCGAACTGTTTGGTGACCTCACGGTGCTCGAGAACGTCATGGTCGGCTACCAGAAGCGGCTCTCTTACGGGTTGTTCGCGGCGGCCTTCCGCACCGGACGCTTCCACAAGGAAGAGGCCGAATGCCGCCATGCGGCCGAAGCGCTGCTGGCCTTTGTAGGCCTCACCGACTTCGCCAATGAACAGGCGCGTTTCCTGCCGTTCGGCATGCAGCGTCGCCTCGAGATCGCCCGTGCGCTCGCGACCGCGCCGCGCCTCCTGCTGCTCGATGAACCGGCTGCCGGCCTCACGACGCAGGAAATCGACGAGCTCGATCGCATGATCCGTCGCACCGCGGCGCTCGGCATCTCGGTGCTGCTGATCGAACATCATGTCGATCTCATCATGTCGGTAGCCGATCGCGTGACCGTGCTCGACTACGGCGTCGTCATCGCCAGCGACAAACCCGGCATCATTCAGAACGACCCGCGTGTGATCGAGGCCTATTTCGGTGTCGCTCCAGCGGTCAAAGTGGCGGAGGGAGCCTGACCATGAGCACGAGCGCAAACGACGTGCTGCTTGAGGTTCGCGGTCTCGAAATCCAGTACGGCGCCGCGATCGCCGTGCGGGGTGTCGATCTGGTCGTGCGTCGCGGCGAGTTCATCTCCGTCATCGGCAATAACGGTGCCGGCAAGACCTCGATTCTGCGTGGTGTCAGCGGCCTTGTGCGGCCGCGCGCGGGCAGCGTTCTGTTCAAGGGCGAGGAGACTGCGAATTTCCCAGCGCATCGCAAGGTCAGCCGTGGTCTGGCGATGGTGCCGGAAGGTCGCCTGATCTTCGCGGACCAGACCGTGGAGGACAATCTGATCCTCGGCGCCTATGGCCGCTGGAAGGCCGAGCGCGACGCGGTGCTGCGTGATTTCGAGAATATCTTCGAGCTCTTCCCACGGCTCAAGGAACGACTTCAGCAGCGCGCCGGCAGCCTGTCCGGCGGCGAGCAGCAGATGCTCGCGGTGGCGCGCGGTCTCGTGTCCAAGCCCGATCTTCTGATGATCGATGAGATGTCGCTCGGCCTCGCGCCGAAAATCGTCGAGCAGATGATGGGCATCCTGCGCGATCTCAACTCAGCGGGACAGACCATCCTGCTGGTGGAGCAGCTGGCAGCGCAGGCGCTTGCGATCTCGCATCGCGCCTATGTCGTCGGTCATGGAAAAATCGAACTTGAAGGGCGTGCGGACGAACTGGCGGGCTCACCGGCGGTGATGGAAGCATTTCTCGGAAAGAAACATCAACCGGTCCAATAAGCCGAAGGAGAAAGTGAATGAGTAAACGTATCGTCGATCTTAGCCTGCTCATCGAAGACAATATGCCGGCGCACAAGCTGTTCCAGCGCCCGGTGATCACGACCCACATGTCTCACGAGTCGGCGAAGGCGTTCAATCTCGGCGTGCCGGGCGATGCGATGACCTTCCAGACCAACTTCATTGCGATGCTCGACCACGTTGGCACGCATGTCGATGCGTTCCGCCATGTCAATCCGGAAGGCAAGCCGGTGGACGAGATGCCGCTCGAGATGTTCATGGGCAAGGCGGTCACGTTCGACCTGCGTCATGTCGGCGACCTCGAGGACATCACCGCCGAGCACATGGCCGAAGCGGAGAAGAAGTCGGGCGTGAAGGTGGATGGTCACATCGTTCTGCTGTGCACCGGCTTTCACAAGCGTAACTATCCGCAGCTCGAGTCGGTGTTCAAGAATCCGCAGCTCACCGTCGAGGCCACCAAGTGGCTGCACGAGCGCGGCTCGAAGATGCATGGCGTTGAAGGTCCGTCGACCGATCGTCCGTCGGATAACATCTTCTCCCAGCATCGCCTGTGCCGTGATCTCGGCATGAGCCACTGGGAGTGGCTGGTCAATCTCGAGGAGCTGATCGGTAAGGGTGAAGTGCAGTTCTTCGGCGTTCCGTTGAAGTTCAAGGGCGGCTCGGGCTCGCCTGTGCGCGCTTTCGCCATCGTTGGCTAATCAACAAACGGAGCGGTGATGCGGCAAAACATCACCGCTTCAACAACGACGTCATAGCCTGGGGCGGCGAAGATCGCCGCCCCATTTTTTCATGATTGTTGTCGGAGACGATTGATGTCGGCCAAATTCGACGCCCTGTCCGCCGTGAAGCTGAAGCGCCTGATCGCCTGCAAGGAGGTCTCGCCGGTCGAAGTCACGCTGCGCGCATTGGAGGCCGCGCAGGCGACGCAATCGAGTCTCAATGCCTTCAGTACGTTGATGCCCGAGGCTGCGCTTGCCGCGGCGGTGGCGGCTGAGGACGCGGTGATGCGCGGCCAGCCGCTCGGCTTCCTCCACGGCATTCCGGTCAGCGTCAAGGATCTCATCGCCGTGGGCGGCGTAACTTATGCGTCCGGGTCGAAAGCGATGGCCAACAACATTGCCGCAGCGGACGCACCGGCAGTAGAGCGTTTGCGGCAAGCTGGTGCAATCATCATCGGCAAGACGACGACGAGCGAGTTTGGCTGCAAGCCGGTCGGCGACAATCTGCTCACCGGCATCACGCGCAATCCGTGGAATCAAGGCAAGACGCCCGGCGGTTCGAGCGCCGGTGCGGCGGCCTCGATCGCGGCCGGCGTCACGCCGTTCGGCCTCGGCACCGATGGCGGCGGTTCGATCCGCATCCCGTGCAGCTTCTCCGGCCTTGCCGGCATCAAGGGGCATTTCGGCCGCGTGCCGATCTGGCCTGCCTCGGCCACGCCGACGCTTGCGCATGTCGGGCCGATGGCGCGCTCGATGCAGGATGCGGCGCTGCTGTTCTCCGCCATCGCGGGTTACGACGCGCGCGATCCGTTCAGCGTCGCGGGCCCGGTGCCCGACCTGCTCGGCGCGACGCAAGCTTCCGTGAAGGGGATGCGTATCGCGTACAGTCCGACCTTCGGTTACGCCAGGCCGACGCCTGAAGTTCTTGAGGTGGTGGAGCGTGCGGTGCGCACGCTGGAGGATCTCGGCTGCGAGGTCGAGCAAGTCGACCGGCTGTTCGCAAAGGACCCGATGGATCTGTGGACAGCGGAATTCTACGCCGGCGTCGGCATCAAACTGCGGGATTTTGTCGAGAACAAGCGCGACATGCTCGATCCCGCGGTCGCCGACGTACTGGAAGGCGCGTTGTCGCAGGATATGCGTAGCTACTACACCAAGGTGTTCGAGCGCTATGCGTTCCGCGACGAGGTCCGTACGCTGTTCGAGACCTACGATGCCGTGGTCTCTCCGGTATTGCCGGTCTCCTCGCTTGATGTCGGCGTGAATATTCCGACGCATCTGTCCGACCGCAATCTGGTGTCGTGGGTCTACTACACTTATCCGTTCAATCTCACCGGCCAGCCGGCTGGTTCGGTTTGCGCGGGCATCGCAGCGGATGGCATGCCGGTCGGCCTGCACATCGTCGGTCGGGCGCTGGGCGAGTATGACGTGGTTCGTCTCGGCGCGGCCTATGAGCGATCCCAGCCTCCGGGCTACAACCTCTGCCCGGCGCTGAGGAGCGTTCTCGGCTGAGCGTGCCTCGGGCCGGCGCCGAAACAGGCGGCGACTGAAATCATCAGATATCGGCGTCCAGGAGACATCCGCTCGAATTAGCATTCGGGTGGATGTTGAGCGCCATCTCCGCTTCCCTGCCTCTATCGAGGCCCGCCCGAGGACAGTCCCCCAGGCCGCCTCCGGCGCTTGTTCCGCCGCCAGTCGGAATTTTCGGGTTTCATCGGAACGCAATCGCGGCCACGCGTCTTTAAGAATGAAGGGAGAGAGACCCGACAACGCTGAAGGCGGCCACACCGCCTGATCCGCCGCGTTCGCGGGCTCCAAGCCAGGGAGGCTGCAATGCAGGTCAGGGATTTGATGTCGGAAGAAGTTTGCATCACGAGTCCCAACGACACGATTCAACAGGCGGCGACGCTGATGCTGGGACTGGACGTCGGCATGCTCCCGGTCGCGGAGAACGACCGACTGATCGGAATGATCTCAGACCGCGATATCGCCGTGCGGGCGGTGGCGCATGGCCGAGATTTCACGACGCCGGTTCGGGACGTGATGACGGAAGACGTCAGGTATTGCTTCGATCATCAGGATGCCGACGACGTCGCCCGCAACATGGCCTCCATTCAGGTGCGGCGGCTTCCCGTCGTGAACGACCAGAAGCGACTGGTCGGTATTTTGTCGCTCAGTGACATCGCGAACTTCGCTGACGGAGACGGATCGCTCGCGCCGACATTGCGTGGAATTTCGAGGCCGGGTGGCGAACACCATCAGTAATGCGTGAAAACTGTTCATCGTGAATGCAGCGCCGAGGCGCAAACCGCCAGTCGGGGAGCTGCATATATTTCAGGGGTTCGCAATGCTTGACGATCATGAAACGGAGCGCATGCTCGGTAAGGCCGTGCTGCAATGCTGGGGAAGGCTGCCTCACGATGTGCAGGAAATGATTTTCGAGGGGGCGGTTGATGGCGGCCCGAACAGGGCGCGAAGCGATCTCGCCCTGCGTTTGCACGAGGTCCATCCCCGGACCGAACATAACTCGGCGTCGAAGCGGATTTGAAAGCGCCGCCGCTTGGACGTTGTGCGATTTGAATACGCGCAGCCTGCGCAATTTCAAAATATCTAATTGCCATCGGCAATAGACGGGTCATCGAAGAAGATGTCCTTGATGCTTGTCGCCTTCGTCTTGATTGATCCGGCCTTGTTCATGAATTGAAGAATGGACAGGAAGCCGCGCGGGGCGGTTGTCCATTGATTTTTCGGATCGCGGATGATTTTTTCGGCATCAACCACTGACATTTTCGAGTTTTCGGCTTTGACCCAGAGCGCGGCGATGCCAGCCGGGTCGGCCTTGATCATCTCCTCGCTTTCCCGAACCGCAGCGACAACTGCCTTTGTCACCTTTGGATTGGCCTGCACAAACTTCGATGTGGCCCAGAGGATGTTATTAGTGTGTTCGCCGCCAACCACGTCGTAGCTGTTCAGAACCATATGGGTCCGCTTGTCTTTCAGCTCGAGAGTTTGAAAGGGCTCGGTTCCGAAATGTGCATTGATCTCCGTATGCCCGCTTAACATCGCGGCCATCGCATCGGGATGGCCCATTGAGACGGTGAACGGGTCGAGCTTGCTCTGTTGGCCGGGACCGAACTGCTTTTCGGTAGCCATCTGGAGGACAACAGCCTGAATCGAAGTCTTGATGGCCGGGAGCGCGATTTTATCCGACGGTGAGAAGTCGGCTATGGTTTTGATCTTCGGGTTTATTGTGACCAGATAATACGGCATCAGGTTCAATCCGACGACGCCCTTCACCTTCAGATTGTTCTGCGTTTTATCCCAGATCGTAAGCAGCGGTGGAATTCCGCCCGCCGCGAAGTCGAGATTTCCAGCCAGCAGCGCCTCGTTCATTCCCGAGCCGGCACTGAAACGCAGCCATTCTGTCTTGACGTCGAGACCTTCCTGCTTGGCGTGCTTCTCGATGAGCTTGCGCTCCTCCATCACGGTGAGTGTCAGATAGGAAATCCCGAATTGCTTGGCGATCCTGACTGTCGAAGTCTCGGCCGGCGCTGTCGTCGAAAACGTGGAGATGGTCAGAAGAGTCAATAAACCAGCAATTTGCCGACGCATCATTTTTCCTCCAAAGGTCATGCTGGCCACTTCGATGCGGCTCTTTTGGTCACTTTCTTCGTTCGATCATGACGCCAGCGGGCTCCTCGATCATTTTGACAATGACGGTGTGGTCGCTGTCTGGGCCAAAGCGTTCGTTGGATTTTTTCCAGGTCGAGGCCACCGCCTTCGACACTTCGAGCTCAAGGCCCATCCGTTCGATCTCTTCGAGGCACAGCTTCACGTCCTTGAACATTAGGCCGGTCGCGAAGCCATGATCGAAGGTGCGGTTCAGGACGGCACGTGGAAACTTGTCTTGCGTCGCGTTGTTGCGCCCACTCGAGGCATTGATGACGTCGACCATGATCGACGGATCGATCCCCGCCTTGACACCTGCGGTGATCGCCTCGGCCGCGATCGCCATTGATGTGGCGGCCATCAGGTTGTTGCAGAGCTTCATCATCTGGGCGGCACCGGGCGCCTCGCCGATGAAGGTCGGCTTGCCGAAATGGACGAGTAGGGGCTCGACCTCTTCGAAGGTCTTTCGTGGACCGGACACCATCAGGGCAAGCGTGCCGTCGATCGCCTTCGCGACACCGCCACTCACTGGGCAGTCGATGAACGTGACACCGGTACCCTCCAGTTCGCGGGCGATTTCGGAGGCAACCTTCGGACCGGTCGTCGAAAGGTCGACGATCGTTTTCATCGCCCCGCCGCTTATCAGGCCGTGTTCTCCAAGGATAACGGACTTGACGGTGTCCGGCATCGGCAGGCTGACGAAAACCGTCGAAGCCTGCTGAGCCAATTGTTGCAGTGAAGCGGCCTGCGTTGCGCCAGCGTGCAGCAGATCGGTCAAGGCGTCCTGCCGTGTGTCGTAAATGACGACGCTATGATTGGCTTTGAGTAAACGGCGGGTGAGCGGATCGCCCATTTTGCCGAGGCCGACAAATCCAAGAACTTGTGTCATGGCGAGTCCGTGCAGCGTTAAACGCCGCGCTCCTTGAACACGTCAGAGGCGCGCTTGAAGGCGTCGAGCGATGCGGGGACGCCGCAGTAGATTCCAACCTGAAGGAGGATTTCCTTGATCTCTTCCTTGCTGACGCCGTTCGTCAGAGCGCCCGCGATATGAAGGCTGAGCTCGGGACCCCGGTTCAGGGCGGCGAGCATCGCGAGATTGAGCATTGACCGGGTCTTTTTTGACAGGCCAGGCCGCGACCAGACGTAGCCCCAGCAATACTCTGTCGTGAGATCCTGGAAGGCCATCATGAACTCGTCGGCTCCCGCGAGGACCTTGTCCACGGACGCCGCGCCTTGCACTTCCTTGCGAGTTTGCAGGCCTTTTTTGAAGAGTTCGCTCTTTTGGCTGAGATCGATTCCGTTGGCGCTGCTTGTGGTCATTGTGGGTTCCTTCTGCAAACAAGTCATATGACATATGTCATATATATGAATTTGAGTCGAGTCGAAAACTGTGCGAATCTGTGCTCACTCGTCGATCAATCTTTGCGGGCGAAACGCCCCGTGCGAAATGTCATTCATGAAACGAGCCGCGACAAAGGTGCCGCAAGCACCGCCGATGCTTGAAAACCGTCCGCTCTATCTGCAGGCGCGGGACGCCTTGATGCGCCAGATCGCGGAAGGCACGTTGCAGCCGGGCGATTTCCTGCCGAGCGAGCAACAACTGGCGGCAACCCTTGGCATTTCAGTCGGCACGGTCCGGAAGGCGACCGAAGAACTCGTTGCGCAGGGCATCCTTGATCGGCAGCATGGCCGTGGCACCCAGATAGTGCCGCATACCAGCGATCGATCCCGGTTTCGGTTCTTCCGGTTCATTCATCCCGACGGACGGCAGGCGCGGCTGACAGCGCGGTTGCTGACGAGAAAAACGCAGAGCCCTAATCGGGAAGAACAGCACCGCCTCTCATTGAGCAAAAATGATCAAGTGATCATTATTACACGAGCGCGCAGCGAAAACGGCGTGCCGCTGGTGTTCGAAAGGATTTGCATTCCAGCCAAACGCTTCGAAGGGCTCTCCGTCGAATCCGACCGCGACATGGTGGAAGAAATTTATGTCCTCTACCAGAAGCAGTGCGGTGAAATGGTGCGCAGTGCGACGGACGAAATCGAATATGATTTGGCGTCGAGTTCAGTCAGCAAGGAACTGAAGATCGCCGCTGGATCGCCCGTCTTACTGGTGAAGCGTGTTGCAGTGTCGCTGGCCAACGAACCGCTCGAGTTTCGGCAGAGTTGGACTCAGGCGCTTCGGTACCGGTCGCATCTCGAATAGCGGCGCTCCGCATCCATCGACGACCACCCAGCCATGCGAAGGCGTAATATCGCCGGAGCGTGCGATCGGCTACATCATGGTCCGAAACTGGGAAAGGTGAGCGCGCATGAAGATCGCCGTCATGGGAGCTGGAGCCGTCGGGTGTTTCTACGGCGGAATGCTGGCCCGGGGTGGGCATAAGGTCGTGCTGATCGGCCGGCCGGCGCATGTCGAGGCGATCGCCAAGCGCGGCGGGTTGCGGTTTGAAAGCGCGATATTCGACGGCGTCATTCCTATCGGTGCGGATACCCAGGCCTCCGCTGTCGCCGGTGCAGATGTCGTGCTGTTCTGCGTGAAGTCGGCTGATACCGAAGAGGCGGGACGCGAGATCGCGCCGTATCTCACGAACGAGGCCGTTGTCATCTCGCTGCAGAACGGCGTCGACCATGCCGAGCGTCTGTCAGCCGTCCTCAAGCGGACGGCGATACCCAGCGTCGTCTACGTCGCTGCCGGAATGGGCGGCCCTGGCCATATCCAGCACCATGGGCGCGGCGATCTCATCATTGGGCCATCGTCGCGCAGCGACGAGATTGCCAAAGCCTTCACGGAGGCGGCGATACCGACCGTCGTGTCCGGTGAGGTGCTGGCGCGGCTGTGGGACAAGCTCATCATCAATTGCGCCTACAACGCGCTGTCGGCGATCGCGCAACAGCCTTACGGGCGCCTGTTCGAGGTGGACGGCGCGCGGGAGGTGATGGACGATGTCATCATCGAATGCATCGCGGTGGCGGCGGAGCTTGGCATCGCGGTCTCGCCCGACATCCGTGAAAAGACCCTCGCGCTCGTGAAGGTGATGCCGGATCAATATTCCTCCACAGCGCAGGATCTGGCGCGCGGCAAGCCCAGCGAAATCGATTTCCTCAACGGTCATGTCGTCCGCAAGGGAGCCGAATTCGGCGTCCCCACGCCCTCGAACCTTGCGCTTCAGGTGGCCGTGAAGCTGCGCGAGCTGGAACACGTGGGCCAAGCACCTAGATAAGGGGCGCGGCTCCCGCCGCACCCTTAATGTCTGACAGGAGCACGCCCTTGCTTGAAATGGGACTGGATACGTTCGGCGATGTGACCGCCGATGCGTCCGGACAATTGCTGCCTCATGCGCAGGTGATCCGCGACGTGATCGAGGAGGCGGTGCTGGCCGATGGAATCGGCATCGATTTTATCGGGCTCGGCGAGCATCATCGCGCCGATTTCGCGATCTCTGCGCCCGAAACCGTGCTGGCAGCGATTGCCGGACAGACAAGGCGCATTCGTCTCGGTACCGCCGTCACGGTCCTGTCCTCGGACGATCCGATCCGCGTTTTTCAGCGTTTTGCGACGCTCGATGCCGCCTCGAACGGGCGTGCCGAGGTCATTCTCGGCCGTGGTTCGTTCACCGAATCCTTTCCGCTGTTCGGCTTCGCGCTAGATCAATACGAGCGGCTGTTTCAAGAGAAGCTCGATCTGTTCGTCGAGGTGCTGAAGCAGGAGCCTGTCACCTGGGAAGGCTCGATCCGTCCGCCGCTCGCCAACCAGCGTGTCTTTCCGCCGATCGAACACGGGCGGCTGAAAACATGGATCGGTGTTGGCGGCACGCCGGAATCGGTGGTGCGCGCGGCCTATTACCAGTTGCCGCTGATGCTTGCGATCATCGGTGGCGATCCGCAACGCTTTGCGCCTTATGTCGATCTGTATCGTCGCACGCACGAGCAGCGCAAAACGCCGATGCAGCCGGTTGGCGTGCATTCGCCGGGCTATGTGGCGGCGACCGACGCGCAGGCGCGCGAGGAGTTCTGGCTACATTATAAAGGAATGCGCGACCGCATCGGCGCGGAGCGGGGCTGGCCGCCGATGGAGAAGGCGGAGTTCGAGCGCGAGATCGAACACGGCTCGCTTTATCTCGGCTCGCCGGAGACCGTGGCGCGCAAGATAGCGGCGACGGTGAAGGCGCTCGGCGTGTCGCGCTTCGATCTAAAATACAGTGCGGGCACGCTGCCGCATGCAAATCTGATGACCTGCATCGAACTCTATGGCCGCGAGGTGATGCCGCGCGTGCGCGAACTGCTGGGGTGAGAGGCCGGGGTTACCGGCCGCACAAATTCACGAGTGTCTCCGTCAGGAGACCCTGCGGCTTCGCCAGTTCGTCGAGGATCGAATAATGATGGTGGCCCGGCAGCACATAGAGCTTGGCGTCGAGCCCCGCTGCCTGCGCGGCGCGAGCGTATTCATCCGATTGTCGCTGCAGTTCGGGCAGTTCGCTGCCGCCTGACATGATACGCGCTGGGGGCAGGCTCGCGCGCAGCCGATGCAGCGGGCTCAGATCGCGGATGTCGTCCGGCGTCAGTTGCAGCGGGTCGTTGAGATAATTCAGCGACAGCGGTTCGAGATCGAAGATGCCGCTGATCGGCATGGTGCCGCGTACCGCCGGATGGTCGGCCGTGATCGCGGTGAGATGACCGCCCGCCGACCAGCCGCCGACGTAAATTTTGCCGGGGTCATAACCGAGATTGGTCGCGCCCTGCAGATGCGTCAGGCCGCGGCGGATTTGCTCCACGATCTCGCCAAGGCGGACGTCCGGTGCAAGCGTGTAGCCCAGTGCCGCGAAATCGATGCCGCGCGCATTCGGCCCTTCGGCGAGAAACGAGAACAACTCGATCGCATTGCGTACCCAATAGCCGCCGTGGATGAAGACGAACAGCGGCGCACCGGAACGGCCGGAAGGGAAATAGTCAAAACGCTCGCGCTCGCGCGGACCATAGGCTTCGCCGAGCACGGCGTCGGAGCGGCGGCGCATGGTGGCGCTTCGCTGCGCCCAGCCGACGATCCATTGCGGACTGTCGGCGACGGCCTTGCCGTTGTTGTAGGCATCGTCGAGCTGGTCGCGCGTCATGCCGCGGTAGACGGTCTGCGAAGTATTCATTGCTGCCATCGGGAAAATTGTTCTGGAAGGAGAGAAACACTAGCAAAGCCGTCCGGCCCGGCCAACAGCCATTGACGCCGCATTGCTGCATCGGCTTGATGGCGCGATGTTGACAGCTGCTTCCGATTCGAGGCTTGCATCGCGCTTCGTCGCCTCGCCGAATTTCGACGAGCGCGGCGGCAGCGTGGTCGATATTCTCGTGCTGCACTACACCGGTATGCCGGAAGAGGAGGCCGCGCTGGCGCGGCTATGCGACCCGGCGGCGAAAGTCTCCTCTCATTATCTCGTCCGCGAGGGTGGCGAGATCGTGCAGCTTGTCGCGGAGGACAAACGTGCCTGGCATGCGGGCCAATCCCGCTGGCGGGAGTGGAGCGACCTCAACGCGCGCTCGATCGGCATCGAGATTGCCAATCCGGGACATGACGGCGGCTGTCCGGCGTTTCCGGACGTGCAGATCGATGCCGTGATCGCGTTGTGCCGTGACATCACGGCGCGCTGGCCCATTCCGCGCGATCAGGTGCTGGCACATTCGGACATCGCCCCGCTGCGCAAGCAGGATCCCGGTGAGTGGTTTCCCTGGGACAGGCTCGCGGCGGAAGGCGTCGGCCTGTGGGTTACGCCCGCGCCACTCTCCGCCGACAGGTTCGAGCCGACCCCGCATGAGCTGGACGTATTCCTCAAAGCGCTCGTGGCTTACGGCTACGGAGTCACGCATTCGGATTCATGGGACACGAAACAGGCGGTGGTTGCCGCCTTCCAGCGGCATTTCCGCCCGGCACGGGTTAGCGGGCGGGTGGACCATTCGAGCATCGAGACCTTGCGGCGGCTTTTGAGGGCGCGGCAGGCGCCGACGGAGAAGTCGTAACCATTCGTCAAGCAATTCATGGTTACCAAAGTATCTAACAGCTTTGGGATTAACGGCCATGAACGCGCAGGACGACAGTCACCATACCGGCAATTCGCAGGATCATGGCGGCGGCCAGTCGCTCGTCCCCGCCGCATCGGCACACACCGAGAGTGAAGACAGGGTCGAGAACAAGGTCCAGGATTCGTCCGAAGGACCCAAGGCTGAGTCTAAGAACATCACCCTGCAGCGGCTGCCCCCGCAGGGTTCCTGGGAGGATATCGTGTTCGGCGATGCGCCTCCACAGCCGCAGACCCAGCGCCAGTTCTCTTCAATCGCTCTGATGATAGGGGTGGCCGCGCTCGTCGGCGTGATGAGCAGTGTGGGTACCACTTGGCTCTCGACCGGACATTTTGGCAAGGACGACAAGGCACAGACTGCCACGGTGGAGCGCAACCGCGCCATCGACAACGCCTTCGCGCAGGTCAATTCCGAGCTGCAGTCATTGAAGTTGTCGGCTGAAAACGCCGCCAAAATCAATGCCAGCAAGATCGCCAAGTTCAACGAGGCAATCGAGAAGCTGAAAGCGGCGGACGCTACCGGCAGCATTCCGGCACCGGCGGCAACGCCCGCACCGGCACCGAAACCCGCACCGCAGATCGCACGGCTGCCGACCATCGATGGCTGGGTCGTGCGCGCCGTCGCCAATGGCGGTGCGCTGATCGAAGGCCGGGATGGTATTTTCGAGGTCTATGCCGGCGATCCGCTGCCGGGTGTGGGCCGCGTCGATGCGATCCGCCGGCAGGATGGCCGCTGGGTCGTAGTGACGAGCCGTGGGCTGATTGTCGCACGATAGGTTCCCGCCTGGCCGGGGAACAATCGGAAACCGAAAATCTCCGATAAAATTTGAGCCTTTGCTTGAACGCTACGGCATGATGTTGCTGGCATGGTGCGCCTCATCGACAATGAGGTACGTGCATGACGGGCGATATAAATTCTTCTCCGGACAACGTCGTTAAATTCTTTGCAGAGGAAGTGCGTGACGACGACGTCTGGCCCTCGCATGCGAACGACAATGCCTGTCCGTATTGCGGCGGAGTCTTAATGCCCGGCGACAAGGCGACCGATTGCTCAAGCTACAATCCGCGCATGCCGCGGATGACGCCGAGCGCCTGGCGTGCGCTCGAAGATCGCCTGATGGGGCCGTGCTCGTATTGAGAGCCGATGCATCGTGGCGTTGCGCCGCGTGCAGGAAAAATAAAAAGGCCGATCGACCGGATGACGGTGGATGGCCTCGGGGACGTGCCCAGTCGGTTTGATTTAGTCTAACAACGATCTTGTGCCGAATTAAACGCGGACCGGAAGAGCCTTCTGGTTCGCGAGGGCCGGGATCAAACCTTCAGGTTTTCCGCCGACGTCTTGCCGCGATTGGCGACTTCCTCGAACTCGATCGACTGCCCTTCGTTCAGCGAGGTCAAGCCGGCCTTTTCAACCGCCGAGATGTGCACGAACACATCCTTGCCACCGCCTGCGGGCTGGATAAATCCGTAGCCCTTGGTGGGGTTGAACCACTTCACAGTCCCTTTAGCCATTCGTCACTCTCCAGAAAGATATTGTCGGCGCGCGGATGCGTGTCCAACGGCGCACACGATACGCAATTTATGCATGGGGTAAAGCGTCAAAGCCCGAATTCGGCGGCTGGTACCGCGCCGACGCCCTCGCAGCAGGGTGATATTGCAATGCGAAGAGACCGCCTTCCGGCCGGGGGCAGGGCCGGAAAGCGGTCTCCCTGCCGTACGGACGATCAATAGCAGACATTCACCGTCCGCCAGCGATAGCCGTGACGGGTCATGATGCGCTGGCGCCGCAGGCAGTCGTCATACACGGGGCCGCCGACGTAGACCGGGCCGACGCCGAGGCCGAAGCCATAACCGCCGTGCCAGCCGTGATGATGCCAGCCGTGGGCGGATGCGGCGTTGGGTGCGAGGGCGGCAATGGTGAGGGCGGTCGCGGCGGCGAGTCCAAGAGCAAGTTTGCGGGTCATGGTCGTTCTCCGATGAAAGGGCCGGGCTGGCCCGATATCGGTTGGTTGCGCCACCCGACGCGGTGGTTCATTCGCGTTCGAGGGAATCCAGATTTTTTTGCGCCTCGATCCGGGCGGCCGGATCGGCGCGGCGCATCAGGTCCTTCACCAGATCGGAGAGCACGGGGCGGGGCAGCGCCGAGAACGGCAGCGGCCGTGTCACGTCCACGGCAGCGAGGCCGAGCCGCGCGGTGAGCAGTCCGTTCAAAATGCCTTCGCCGAGACGTGCTGACAATTTTGCCGCCACGCCGTGTCCGAGCACCTGCTGGATCAGGCTGTCGCTCGCGGCCATGCCGCCGGTGACGGCGAGATGTGCGATGACATGTCGCATCAGCTTGAACATGCCGAGCGTGCCGGGTCGGCCGCCATAGAGTCGCGCGAGTTGCCGTACCAGCCGCAACGCGGCGGCGAACACGAACAGCATGTCGATCACTGCGCCGGGACTGACGGCGGTGACGATGGAGACGCGCGAGGCCGCGCTCGAGATCAGCCGTCGCGCCTCCTGATCGAGCGGCGCCATCAATGTGCGTTCGGCGAGCCGCAGCATGTCGGCGCCGTCGATGATGTCGGTGGCGTGGCTCTGCATCACCGCGCGGGCGTGGGCGAGATGAGGATTGTCGTGTGCCACTTTAAGGAGATCGCGGACGATGACATCGCTCTGCGCGCGGTCGTCCGAGGTGAGCACGGCATCTGCGCGGGCATGCAACTGCTCGATGGTGTCGAGCCGGGAGAGCGCCAGCGCTTCACGCGCGACGATCACGACGAAGGCCAGCGCACACAGAACTGCGAGCGCAATGCCGGTGAAGCCCAGCGCCTCGCTGCGCGCGAACAGGTCTTCGATCAGATTGGCCGCACCGAGGCCTAGCCCGAGCACGACAAGACCGCCGAGTGTGGTCCAGAACAGCCCGCCCCACGGAAAGCGCTTGCGGCGCGGATGGATGGCCTCGACCGGCGCGGGTAGTGCCGGCGCATCGGGCTCCGGCGTGATGCGGATGCCGCCATGCGGCGGGCGTCCGCTTTCGCCCGCTTCCGCAACCGTGACGCGCGGATCGTCGAGCCGGAACGACGCCGGTTTGCGCGGATGACTGCGCTCATTCATTGCAGTTTGTCTCCGATCAGGAATTGCAACGCACGGTCGAGGCGGATGTGCGGCAGCGCGGGCTCGCCCTGCGTGGTGTCGAGTCGGGGCGGGCGGAAGCGCAAAAAGCGATAGTCGGCCTCGCTTGATGGCGCGGAGCCGGAGCCCTTGAACGTGCCCTCGCTGAACAGCGCATCAGGTGACGCGGGAAGATCGCCAGGAAAAGTCGCGACCTCGGTCTCGCCGTCGAATGTTTCTTTGCCCGCGACTTCACCCTGCATCGGCGTGCCGACAATGGAGGGCAGCGTCTCGCCATGATGCTGCACGCTGGCCTCGCGGGTTGCGCGCACGGCGGCGAGCGCCACCACGTCGGTTTTGGCGCCCGCGAATTCCGCGCGGGAGGCGGCGCGCTCCACCATTCGCCGCAGGATCGCCTCCAGCCGGTCGTGGCTGGTACGATGCAGATGGTCGGCCTTGGTTGCCGCGAACAGGATGCGGTCGATGCGCGGGCGAAACATCATGCTGAGCAGCGTGCGCCGCCCGGTGTTGAAGCAATCGAGAATGCCTGCGAGCGCGCCCTCGAGATCGTGCAGCGCTTCAGGTCCGGCGTTGAACGCAGCGAGTGCGTCGACCAGCACGATCTGGCGGTCGAGCCGCGCGAAATGGTCGCGGAAGAACGGCCGCACCACGATGTCCTTGTAGGACTCGTAGCGCCTGCGCATCATCGCCCACAGCGAGCCTGCGGGCGGTGTGCCGCCTGCGGGCAGATCGAGCGGTGCGAAGGTGAGGGCGGGCGAGTTGGCGAGCGCACCCGGCATCAAGAAGCGGCCGGGCGGCAGCAAGCTCATGGCGAACTGCTCGTGGCGGCAGGCGCGCAGGTAATCGGTGAAAAGCCTTGCTGCGACTTGCGCCACTGCTTCATTGCCCGGTGCGACCGGAGCGAGGCTTTCGAGATGCTCGTGCCACGGCTTGGCGAGCGCGTTGCGTGGGGCCTGCCGCGACAGCGCAAGGCTTTCCGCCGACCACTCCTCATAGCTTTTATGGAGCAGCGGCAGGTCGAGCAGCCATTCGCCGGGATAGTCCACGATATCGAGCGTCAGCGTGCGCATCGCGCCGTTTTCGCGCTGATAGTCGATGGCGAGCCGCAACTCGCTGATGTCGGTGGTCGATTGCGGCCACAGTCGATCCTCGATCAGGGTGCGCAGATGCGCCTCATAAGCGAAACGCGGGATGCCGTCGTCCGGCTGCGGCTCCAGCCGCGCCCGTGCGATCCGCCCACTGGAGAGCGATTCGAACACCGGGAAGCGGCCCCCGCGCAAGAAGCCGTGCACCAGCGCGGTAATGAATACCGTCTTACCCGCGCGCGACAGGCCGGTGACGCCGAGGCGGACGGTCGGGTTGAGCAGGCTCTCGCTGTAGTCGAGCAGCGAGCGCGCCGACAGCCGCAGATCGTCGAAAATGTCAGATAGGCCGGGTGCCATAATTCGATCAAATGAGAGAGGAGGATAGCGTGAGTACCTCCAAAAAGCTGGCGATGATGGAACCCAAAATCAAGATTGCGTGGATCGTCCTGAATTGTGATCGCGTTGTCATGGGTTGGTAGGATTTTGTTGTGGGTCAAGGCGTACGGTTGGGTTGAAGTATAGTGGTTGCGTGATGTCGGTTTTCCGGTTGAAAGAATTGGTCGCTTTGCCCCCGCTGCCCGGCCGGGGTGCCATTCACTGGACCTACGATCGGGCCGAACTGATCGCCGACAGCATCGTGCATATCACCGGCGTCTCGCTAGGGCTCATCGCCGCGACTGCGCTGATCGTGCTTGCGGGCGTGTATGCCTCGACGCTCGACCTCGTCACCGTGTCGATATACGCGATCGGCCTCGTCGCCATGCTGTCCTTCTCGGCGGTCTATAATTTGTGGCCGGTCTCGCCCGCGAAATGGATTTTGCGGCGGTTTGATCATTCAGCGATCTATGTGCTGATCGCCGCGACCTATACGCCGCTGCTCGCGCAGATGAACGACCGCGCGCTGGCTTTTGCGCTGCTGGGCGGCGTGTGGTCCGTCGCGCTGCTCGGCATTGCGTTGAAGATCGCCTATCCCGGCCGGTTCGACCGCCTCGCCGTCGGCCTTTATCTGGCGCTCGGCTGGAGCGGCGTGGTGGCCTACGATTCCATTGCGGCTTCGCTCACTCACACAGCGCTGTGGCTGATCGCGATTGGCGGCGTGCTGTATTCGGCCGGCGTGATCTTCCACGCCTGGCAGCGCCTGCGCTTCCAGAACGCGATCTGGCATGGCTTCGTGCTGCTCGCGGCTGCCTGCCATTACAGCGCGGTACTCGATACGGTACTCGTGGGCGGCTAGCGTCGGACTTTCTCTCTATTCACCTGCAACGAAATTCAGGTGCGAACGTTGAACTTTTCAACGTCCCGGCGGTTATGGCCATGCGCGTCGTTTTCGGCGCAGTTTTGTTATGCCGTTTGCGAGGTCGTTTTTGCCTTCTCCCATTGAAGACTATGCCCTGATCGGAGATTGCCTCACCACTGCGCTTGTGAGCCGCGACGGTTCGATCGACTGGCTCTGCTGGCCGACATTCGACTCTGATGCCTGCTTCGCCGCGCTGCTCGGCGCGCCCGAACACGGCCGCTGGAAGATCGCGCCAAAGAGCGAGGCATTCAGCGTCAAACGCGGCTATCGCGACGGCACGCTCATCCTCGAAACCACATTCAGTTGCGAGAACGGCACCTGCACGCTGATCGATTTCATGCCGCCGCGCGGCGAGGCCTCCGACATCGTGCGGATCGTGCGCGGGGATGCCGGCGTCGTCGACATGCGAATGGAATTGCTGCTGCGCTTCGGCTCCGGCGCCAACGTTCCGTGGGTGCGAAGGCTCGATGACGGCACGCTGCAGGCGGTTGCGGGGCCGGACATGGTGGTGTTACGCAGCAATGTCGAGATGCACGGCGAGGGGATGACGACCGTCTCCGACTTCCAGGTGCATGAGGGCCAGACTTTTCACTACGTCATGACCTACGACCCCTCGCACCTTCCAGTGCCGGAGGCGATCGATATCGAGATCGCGCTGGAGGAGACCGAGTCGTTCTGGACGGAGTGGTCCTCGCGCTGCAATTTCAAGGGCAAGCATCGCGACTTCATCCAGCGCTCGCTGATTACGCTCAAGGCGATGACCTATGCGCCGACCGGCGGCATCGTTGCCGCGCCGACGACATCGCTGCCGGAAAAGATCGGCGGCGCGCGAAATTGGGATTATCGCTTTTGCTGGCTGCGCGACGCGACCTTCACGCTGCTCGCCTTGATCGATAGCGGCTATGTCGAGGAGGCGGTTGCATGGCATGAATGGCTGCTGCGCTCGGTCGCGGGGGCGCCCGCCGACATGCAGATCATGTACAGCATCACCGGCGCGCGCCGTCTGCTGGAATGGCAGGCGGACTGGCTGCCCGGCTATGAGGATTCGAAGCCGGTGCGGTTCGGCAATGCCGCGCACGCGCAGTTGCAGCTCGATGTCTATGGCGAACTGATGGACGCCTTCCATCAGGCGAGGGTCCACAAGATCCAGCTCAACGGCGAAACCTGGCCAGTCGAACTGGCGCTCCTCGAGCATCTCGCGAAGGTGTGGAGCGAGCCCGATTGCGGCATCTGGGAGCGGCGAGATGTGCCCCGGCATTACGTGTTCTCCAAGGCGATGTGCTGGGTGGCGTTCGACCGCGCTGTGCTCGCCGTCGAGAAATTCGGCAGGAAAGGTCCGGTGGAGGAGTGGCGGGTGCTCCGCGATCTTATCCATAACGACATCTGCGCGAACGGCTTCGATGCGCAGGAGAACACCTTCGTCGAATCCTACGGCTCGAAGATGCTCGATGCGAGCCTGCTGCTGCTGCCTGCTGTTGGCTTTCTCAAGCCTGACGATCCGCGTGTCCTCGGCACCATCGCCGCGATTGAGCAGCGGATGATGCCGGACGGTTTCGTACTGCGGCATGATCCGCAGGAGGCGCACAACGACGAGACGCAGCCAATCGAAGGGGCGTTCCTCGCTTGCACGCTGTGGCTCGCGGATGTCTATGTGCTGCTTGGCCGCGTCGACGATGCGCGCGATCTCTATCTGCGGGTGCACGGCATCGCCAACGATGTCGGGCTGCTGTCGGAAGAATACGATCCCGGCCTGCGGCGGCAGACCGGTAACTTCCCGCAGGCGTTGACGCACATCGCGATGGTCAACACCGCGCAGAACATCTTCGCGGCGCTTCATCCCGACAAGCCCGCCGTGCAGCGCGCGAAGAAGAACTAGGCGAGCGCCAGGATTTTGTCGATGGCGGCCGCTACGCCGTCTTCTTCGTTGGAGAGGGTGGTATAAGTCGCGCGCTTTCTCACCGCGTCGCTGGCATTGCCCATCGCAAACGATATCCCGCTTTTGAGGAACATCGGCAGATCGTTGGCCATATCGCCGATGACGGCGACCTCCTTAGGCGGAATGCCGAGTCGGGCGGCGGTTTCTTCGACGAAGGTGCCCTTGTCGAGGCTGGGCGGCGTGACATCGAGATAATAGTTCTGTGAGCGCGCCGCATGAGCGGCCTTGCCGAGCGCGGCCTTGAGATCCGGCTCGCAGGCTGCCAGCAGATCGAAATCCTCGCTGACGCCGACGATCTTGCAGATGCCGTCGCGCGGTATGGCATCGTCGCCGACGATCTCCGGCTCGAAATCGATGGTGTGACGCTCGCGCGCGACATAGGAGGTGTCGCCGCGCCGGACCAGCCAACGCTCCGCGGTGAACAGCCAGATATCCGTGCCGCGCGCGTTGAGGAGGTCGAGCGCGACATCGACTGCGTCAGGCGGGATGGTGTGGCTCTCGAGCACGGAGCCGTCCGGATTGAACAGCGTGCTGCCGTTGAATGCCCCCATCGGCACCGTGAGCTTCAAGGGCGCCGACAGCATCCGCATGCCGAAGGGGGGGCGGCTGCTCACAGCGGTAAAGGCGATGCCGCGCGTATGCAGGCGATGCACAGCGGCGATAACGCCGGGCGTCAGTTGTTTGTCACGCGTGACCAGCGTGCCGTCGACATCGGAAATCACCAGGCGGATGGGGTTCATGAGACGCGGGCTCCTGCGTTGTCCGGCAGGTGCAGGGTGATAATGATGTCGTCCACGATCCGCTCCACCGGTGCGTCGATATCGACCGTGAGAATATGTTCGTCAGGCTGCGGTGGTTCCAGTGCGTCAATCTGGCTGTCGAGCAGTTTCGGTGGCATGAAATGACCGCCGCGCTGCGTAAGGCGCTGTGCGATCAAATCGTCTGGTCCTTTCAGGTAGACGATCCGCACGTCCTTGCGGCCGTGCACGAGAATGTCGCGGTAGGACCGCTTCAGCGCAGAGCAGGCGATGATAACCGGCGTATTGCTGTTCGCATATTTGTTGATGGCCTCCGCGATCGCATGCAGCCAGGGTAGGCGATCGTCGTCGGTCAACGGAATTCCGGCTTTCATCTTTTCGATATTGGCGGCGGAATGGTAATCGTCGCCGTCCCGCTCTGCGAATCCGGTGCGCGTGGCGAGTGCCTGCGAGATAGTGGTCTTGCCCGAACCGGACACGCCCATCAGGATCACGAGATTGATGCCGGGGCTTGGTGCCATCACGCCCCGCTTGGCTCGGGTGCGGCCGCCTTGTCGATCAGCCACCAGGTTTCGCCGCGTGACGATTGCGCATGGGCGGCGGGCAGATCCTCGCCAGCGAACACGCGCGAAAGGATTGTGCGCTTGTCGTGGCCTGACGCCATCAGCAGCATCTCGCGGCATTGCGCGAGGCAGGGTAGCGTCAGGCTGACGCGCGGCACGAAGGGCGCGACATGGGCCTGCGGCACGCCCGCAACCCAATGCTCCGTCTCAGCCGCCGCGGGATAGCCGGGAAACAGCGAGGCGGTGTGACCGTCCGGCCCGACACCAAGCAGCACGAGATCGAACAGCGGCGCGCCGTCAGCTCGGTGGTGGGCCTGGAAATGGCGCAGCGTCTGTTCGTAAAGCCGTGCGGCTTCATCCGGCGAGGCGGCATCGGTGGGGATTGCATGAACGTTCTTTGGCGGCGCGCAGCCATCGAGAAACGCGCGGCGCGCCATGCCGATATTGCTGAGTTCGTCGTCCGGCGGAACGAAGCGGTCGTCGCCGATGAACCAGTGCAGCCGGGCCCACGGCAATTGCGTTCGCCATTCCGGCGTTGCCAGCAACTCGTACAACCGTTTCGGCGTCGAGCCGCCGGTGAGGCAGATCGCAGGCTCGCCGGTGTTCTCAGCGGCGCGGGCGACGAGGCGCGCGGCGGCGTGTTCGGCAAGTGCCGCCATGTCCGGCTCGACGATGATGCGAGAGCGTGACATTTTCATTCGCCGTCGATCGCGCGCCAGCGACGGCCGTCGCGCTCCAGCAATTCGTGCGCTTCCTCCGGGCCGTCGGTGCCGGCCTGATACATTGCAAGCCCCTTGCCACCGGCATTCTTCCAAGCGTCGAGGAAGGGCTGCACGGCGGCCCATCCAGCTTCGACGCCATCGGCGCGCTGAAACAGGATGTTGTCGCCGATCATGCAATCGTAGATCAGCGTCTCGTAGCCGGTGTTCGGCGAGGCCTTGAAGTAGTCCTTGTATTTGAACTTCATCTCGACACCGTCGATGGTGACCTGCGGGCCTGGCACCTTGGTGTTGAACTGCAGCATGATGCCCTCGGTCGGCTCGATGCCGATGACGAGATAGTTCTGCGACAGCCGCTCCACCTCGGTGGTGCGGAACATCGAGAACGGTGCCTGCTTGAAGCGGATCGCGACTTCCGTGCGCTTGGCGGCGAGCGCCTTGCCGGTGCGCAAATAGAACGGCACACCGGCCCAGCGCCAGTTGTCGATGGTGAGCTTCAGCGCGGCGTAGGTCTCCACCGTGCTGTCGGGCGAAACATCCTTGGTCTGGCGGTAATAGCCGACCTGCCGGTCGCCAATGCGACCCGCGAGATATTGCCCGCGAACGGAGTTCTTCAACGCTTCTGGTTCACTCTGGATCTGAATGGCCGCCAGCGCCTCACCTTTTTCCGAGCGCACCGAGTGGGCATCGAAGCGCGAGGGCGGCTCCATTGCCACCAGCGCCATCAACTGAAACAGATGGTTCGGCACCATGTCGCGCAGCGCGCCAGTCTGCTCGTAGAAGTTGCCGCGTGTGCCGACATCGATTGTCTCCGACACGGTGATCTGGACATGATCGATGTGATTGCGATTCCAGATCGGCTCGAACATGCCGTTGGCGAAGCGCAGCACCAAAATATTCTGCACCGTCTCTTTGCCGAGATAATGGTCGATCCGGTAGATCTGATGTTCGTCGGCGAGCTTGAGCAGATCGGCATTCAGTTGCTTGGCCGACTGCAGGTCGGTGCCGAACGGCTTTTCGATCACCAGCCGTCGCCACGCGCCGTTTTTTTCCTTGAGCAGGCCTGCCGCGCCGAGCATCTCGCTGATCGGCTTGAACGCGCCGGGCGGCACGGCAAGATAGAACAGGTGGTTGGTGATGCCTTTGTCCTTGTGAGCCTTATCGAGTTGCGCCTTCAGGCTCTCGACCGATTTCGGGTCGCGAGGGTCGACATGGATCGAGGTGAGACATCCGAACAGCCTGTCGGCGACCTCCTGTTTCACCGGGCGGGTGGCGAACTTCTCCAGCCCCTTCATCAGGTCGGTCTTGAGCGTTTTGCTCTGCGTTTCGGTGCGTGTCACGCCGATGATGCAGAATTTCTCTGGCAGCAGTCCCGACTCCGCGAGATTGTAAAGGGCGGGAATGACGAGCCGGTGAGAGAGGTCGCCGGTGACGCCGAAGATCACGAAGCCGCACGAATCCGGAATCCGTTCGCGCGCGTTCACGGTATCGGCATTCATCATGGGCAGGCTCCTGCTTAGTCGTCTTTGGGCTTGAGCTTCTCCGGTGCCTTGGCGCCGGGCGCATCGGGATGCTGCTGCGGCTCCCTGTGGCCGCCGAAGCCTGCACGCATCGCAGAGAGGATCTTTTCGGCGAAGGTGTGTTCCTTGCGCGAGCGGAAGCGCGCGAACAGGGCGGCGGTGATGACTTCCGCCGGTACGGATTCGTCGATCGCCGCCGCGATGGTCCAGCGGCCCTCGCCGGAATCCTCGACGAAACCCGAATACTGATCGAGCGTGTCGTTGCGCGCGAGCGCGCTCGCGGTGAGATCGAGCAGCCATGAGGAGATCACGCTGCCGCGCCGCCAGACTTCCGCAACGTCGGCGACCTCGATGTCAAAACGATGTTGGGGCGGCAGCGCCTCGATATTGGCGTTCTTGAGGATGTCGAAGCCTTCGGCATAGGCCTGCATCAGCCCGTATTCGATGCCATTATGCACCATCTTGACGAAATGCCCGGCGCCGACAGGTCCGGCGTGAATGTAACCCTGTTCGGCGCGGGGATCGCGCTTGTCGCGGCCCGGCGTGCGCGGCACGCCGCTTTCGCCTGGCGCGAGCGTTGCGAAGATCGGATCGAGCCGATCGACGTTCGCTTTGTCGCCGCCGATCATCATGCAGTAGCCGCGCTCAAAGCCCCAGATGCCACCGCTGGTGCCGACATCGATGTAGCTGATGCCTTTTTCTCTGAGCGCCTGCGCGCGGCGCACGTCGTCCTGCCAGAAGGTGTTGCCACCATCGATGATGGTGTCGCCCTTCTCCAGAATCGAGGAGAGCGCGTGAATGGTGTCCTCTGTGATCTTGCCGGCCGGCAGCATGATCCAGACGGTGCGCGGCGCTTTCAGTTTCGCCGCGACCTCCTTGAGTGAGGCGGCGGCGATGGCACCGTGCTGCGCCAGTTCGCCGACCGCCTTCGGATTGACGTCGAACACGACGACCTCGTGCTTGCCCATTTCGATCAGGCGGCGAGTAATGTTGCCGCCCATCCGGCCGAGGCCGACAAGTCCGATCTGCATGCGTCCTCCTTAAGATAGCGCTTTCGTGACTGCGCTGTTGATGGCGGCAAGCCCCTTGGCGACATCTCCCTTGATGTGAAGCCGCAGGGCGCGGCGGTCACGTTCGGTGAGCACGTCGAAATCGCCGCGCGCCTGCGCGGCCTTGATGATGCCGAAGCTCGCTTTCTGGCCCGGCACCGGAAGGTCCTTGGCATCGTCGGCGGTGATCTGCACGAACACGCCGGTGTTCGGCCCGCCCTTGTAGGCCTGCCCTGTGGAATGCTGGAAGCGCGGACCGAAGCCCGTGCAGGTGGCAACGCGTTTAGTGTCGCGGATAGCGATGCGCGCCTTCTGGAGGGCCGCGATATCCTTGTCATTATGGTCGATGTAAGCGAGCAGGGCGGCGTAGTCGCCGGACTCGATGCGGGAGAAATGCGCCTTGAGCCACGATGCCACCGTGCCGTCTGCGCCTGCCTCGCGCAGCGCCTCGGCGTTGTTGTGGTCGGTATAGACCGCGAGATTGCCATCGGTGACGAGCGGTTCTTCCTGCGGCAGCATACCGGATTTCTCGAACGCGGCGGTGAGTTCGCGGGTCTTCACCTTGGCGGCCTCGACGTCGGGCTGGTCGAACGGGTTGACGCCGATCACGCTGCCCGCGACCGCGGTAGCCATTTCGAAACGGAAGAACTCCTGCCCGATATGAGCGGCGTCCGTCACCGCGATGCGGATGATGGGATGGCCTGCCTGTTCGAGCGCCGCGAGTGCGGCTTCGCGCGAGGTATCGCCCTTGAGTGCGAGATCGACGAACACGCGGTCGGCGCCATAGACATTGGGTTGTCCCAGCGGCTCGTCGGCGAGCGGGATTAGCGCGCGGCCGTTCTTGCCGGTGGATTCGGCGATCAACTGTTCGGTCCATGCGCCGAAGTCTTCGATCTGGTTCGATGCCGACAGAGTCACCTTGTCACGTCCGGCACGTGCCGCCGCGCCGAGCGCGAGGCCAAGCTGGATGCCGGGGTTCTCATGCGGCGGCACGTCAGCGCCACAGGCATGCGCCATCGCACCGGCTGCTTCGAGGAATTTCTTAAGGTCGATGCCGGCTGCAGCCGCCGGCACTAGGCCGAATGGCGAGATCACCGAATAGCGGCCGCCAATGCTCGGCTCGCCGTGGAAGACATGGATGAAGTTGCGCTCGCGTGCGACCCTCTCTAGCGACGAACCGGGATCGGTGACGGCGACGAAGTGCACGCCGGGCTTCTGGCCGCTCACTTCCTCTACGCGGTTGAAGAAGTAATCCATCAGTGCGTTCGGCTCAGTGGTGCCGCCGGATTTGCTTGAGACGATGAACAGTGTCCGGGTCAGGTTGATGGAGTTCTCCACGCGCTTGATCTGCGCAGGGTCCATGGAATCGAGAATGTGCAGCTTCGGGAAGCCCTTCACCGGCTTGAAGGTGGTGGCGAGCACTTCGGGGCCGAGGCTCGATCCGCCCATGCCGAGCACGACGGCATCGGTGAATTTCGCGCGCTTCACCGCGTCGGAGAAGCGCTGGTAGAGCTTCAGCGAATCCTGCTCGCGCTCGACGGCATCCAGCCAGCCGAGCCATTTGGCTTCGTCATGATTGGTCCACACCGAGGCGTCGCGCTTCCAGAGCCTGCGGCCCTTGCCTTCGGCGCGCCAGTCGTCGGTCAGTGCCTTGGTGGTGCGGGTGAGATCATCACCCAGCGCGAGCGCCTGCGTGTCGATCTTCGCGCCGAGCATCCGCGCGCGCTTGGAAGCGACAGCACCAAGCAACTGGTCGGCGGCTTCCGAGAACAGACGCACGCCGTCGTCCACCAGATGATCCGTAATGGAGTCCAGCGAGATACCTGCGTCCGCAAGGTCGGCCAGCACCTGTGCGGCTTCTGCGACGTTCTCCTCCAGCGTGTCACGCACCTTGCCGTGGTCGCGGAAGGCATCGAGCGTCGCGGGTGGCACGGTGTTGACCGTGTTTTGGCCGATCAGCTCCTCGACATAGAGCACGTCGCTGTAGGCCTTGTTCTTGGTGCCGGTCGAAGCCCAGAGCAGGCGCTGCACGCGGGCGCCCTTGGCTTCCAGTGCCTTCCAGCGATCAGAGGCGATAACTTTCTTGTAGTGCTGGTAGGCGAGCTTGGCATTGGCGACGGCGACCTTGCCCTTGAGCGATGCAAGGTGCGCCTTGCGGTCCTCGTCATTGGCGGCGGCGATCTTGTCGTCAAGCTGGCGGTCTACCGCGGTGTCGATGCGGCTGACGAAGAACGAGGCGACGCTCGCGACTTTGGACAGGTCGCCGCCTTTTGCTGCGAATTTCTCCAGCCCGGAGATGTAGGCCTCCAGCACCTGCGCATAGACCTTCTGCGAGAACAGCAGCGTGATGTTGATGCTCAGCCCCTCGGAGGTCAGCTGCTCGATCGCGGGCAGGCCTTCGCGGGTGCCGGGCACCTTCACCATCAAATTCTTGCGGTGGACGGACTTCCACAGCCGCCGCGCTTCATTGAGCGTGCCTTCGGTGTCGAGCGCGAGATATGGCGAAACCTCGAGGCTGACGTAACCGTCATGGCCGTGGAGTTCATCGTACACCGGCTTCAGCACGTCGGCCGCGTTCTGGATGTCCTTGATGGCGACGGATTCATAAAGGTCGATCACCGAGCGGTCGCCGCCCTTCAGCAGCTTCTCGAACGCGGCATCGTATTCGTCGCCTGTGCCGATGGCCTTCTCGAAAATGGACGGATTGGATGTGACGCCGCGCACACCGTCGCGCTCGATCAGCGCTTTCAGCTCTCCCTTGGCAATGAAGCCGCGCGCGAGGAAATCGAGCCAGATCGACTGGCCATGGTTCTGCAATTCTTTGAGAGGATTCATGATGCCTTGTTCTGTTCGATTTGACGCAATGCCGCTTCGACAACCTTATCCGGTGTGAAGCCGAATTTCTTCAACAGATCCTTCAGCGGCGCCGAGGCGCCGAAAGTATGCATACCGATGATGGCACCGGAAGGGCCTGCATAGCGATCCCAGCCGATGGTGGAGCCTTGCTCCACAGCCACGCGCGCGGTGATGTGCGGGGGCAGGACGGTGTCGCGGTAGGATTTGTCCTGTTTCTCGAACAAATCCCATGACGGCATGCTGACCACGCGGGCGCGGATGCCGCGCGATTTCAGATCCTCATAGGCGGCGACGCACAATTGTACCTCGCTGCCGGTGCCGATCAGGATCACCTGCGGCTCGCCGTCGCCATCCGCCATGATGTAAGCGCCGCGTGCGAGGCCAGAGGCGGAGGCATATTTGCCGCGATCGAAGATCGGCAGGGCTTGGCGGCTCAGCACCAGCGCGGCCGGTTCGTCCCGCAACGTGAAAATCACTTTGTAGGCCTCGCGCACCTCGTTGGCGTCTGCCGGACGCAGGGTCACGAGGCCCGGAATGGCGCGCAGGCCCGCCAACTGCTCGACTGGCTGATGGGTCGGGCCGTCCTCGCCGACGCCGATGGAGTCGTGGGTGAAGACATGGAAGATCGGCAGCCGCATCAGCGCAGCGAGCCGGATCGGCGGGCGCATGTAGTCCGAGAAGATCAGGAAGGTCGCGCCATATCCGCGCAGATGGCATAGGCCGAGCCCGTTGACGATCGCGCCCATGCCGTGCTCGCGGACACCGAAATGCATGTTGCGACCGCCGGGCGTGGCTTTTTCCAGCGCGCCCATGCCCTCCGTGGTGAGCTTGGTCTTAGTGGACGGCGCGAGGTCGGCCGCGCCGCCCAGCACCCACGGCAATTCCTCGGCGATGGCGTTCAGCACTTTTCCTGAAGCCTCGCGGGTGGCGATGCCTTTCGCGTCCGGTTTGAAGACGGGCAGGGTACTGGCCCAGTTCTCGGGCAAGCCGTGCTTCAGGCAGCGTTCGATCTGACCCGCCTCGCGGGGATATTCCTTCGCATAATCCTTGAAGCCTTTTTCCCAAGCTTCGCGCGCGGCTGCACCGCGTTTGCCGATGCCATCATGGAAGCGTTCGCGCGCACCGTCGGGCACGTAGAAGTCCTTGTCCTGCGGAAAGCCGAGAAATGCCTTCGTCTTCTTGACCTCTTCGACGCCAAGCGCGTCGCTGTGGATTTTCGAGGTGCCCTGCATGTCCGGTGCACCGTAGCCGATCACGCTGTTGACGATGATGAGGGTCGGGCGGCCCTTGGTCTCGCGGAATTCTTCCAGCGTGGAGCGGACGCGGTTGCAGTCGTTGGCGTCGGCGACATTCGTGACGTGCCAGCCATATCCGCGGAAGCGCTCGGCGACGTTTTCATCGAAGGCGAGTTCGGTGTGACCTTCGATGGTGACGGTGTTGCTGTCGTAGATCCAGCACAGGTTGTCGAGACCGAGATGGCCCGCGAGCGATGCCGCTTCCGAGGCGACGCCTTCCATCAGATCGCCGTCGCTGCAGATGGTGTAGACATTGAAATCGAAAACAGTATGGCCCGGCTTGTTGTAATGAGCGCCCAGCCAGCGCGAGGCGATCGCCATGCCGACGCTGTTGCCGCAGCCCTGTCCAAGCGGGCCGGTGGTGGTCTCGACGCCGGTGGTGTGGCCGTATTCCGGGTGGCCCGGCGTCACGCTGTCAATCTGGCGGAAGTGTTCGATGTCGTCGAGCGTCACCGCGAGCTTGTCGGTGACCTTGCCGTCCTTCAGCCGCTTGATACCGGAAAGGTGGATGAGAGAATAAAGCAGCATTGAGGCGTGGCCGCAGGACAGCACGAAGCGGTCGCGGTTCGGCCATAGCGGCTCATTGGGATCGTAGCGCAGCACCTCCTGCCACAGCGTATAGGCGACAGGCGCCAATCCCATCGGCGCCCCGGCATGGCCTGAATTGGCTTTCTGCACGGCATCGACGGTGAGGGTGCGGATGGTGTTGATGCAGAGCTGATCGATGTCGGTCTGATGGGTGCGATCACCCGATGTCGAACGCGGAGCATCCATTGGAATTTTCCCGGCGTGGCTGAAAAATTATGTCCTGCGCCCCGAGCCCCGGCGGCAAAGCTATAACTGGAATAAAACGGGCGTAAGACGGGAAGGTTCCGCTGCCTCACGGTGTCGCGGCGATGTGAAGATGCGGCGGGATCGTGCTGTCCGCTTGTGCAGGATGCGGACTTTTCGCAAGATAACAGTCGCGGAGGCGCGCATGAGAGTAGCAATAGGTGTGGTGATCGGGTTGGCGGTCGGCTATCTCGCGATGTATTATTTCAGAAGCGGACATTTGCCGTTCTGATCTGCGGCCATAGCAGCCATGCTTGGTGGCCGTAGCGAAAGTTAAAGGATGATGATGAGCGACGAACTTCCCGACCGCCTTTCGGTCGACCCCAACAGCCCGTTCTACGATGAGAAGATTCTGTCTCGCGACATCGGCATCCGCTTCAAGGGTGTCGAGAAGACCAATATCGAGGAATATTGCGTCAGCGAGGGCTGGGTGCGGATGAGCGTCGGCTCGGCGAAGGATCGCCACGGCAATCCGATCACCATGAAGTTCTCCGGCCCCGTCGAGCCTTATTTCAAGAGCTGATTATTTCCCGACGAGCTTCGGCAGGTCGGACAAGGCGCGGATGCGGTGGTCGGGCAGAAATCCCAGCTCATCCATCTGCGTCCGTGCTGCTTTGAACATCGTGACGGGCGCGACCGGCGCGCCGGGCTTGATCTCGGCGGCCATCGCCTGCGGCGTGACTCGCTCGATCCACGCGACGTTGAGGCCGAAGGATTTCGCACCCGCGACGTCGAACGGGTTTGACGAGACGAAGATCACCTCGTTTGGTCTCACGCCGAGTTTCTTTTCGATAAGCGTGTAGGCCTGTGGCGCGGGCTTGAAGATGCGTTCGCTATCGATGCTGATGGTGGCATCAAGCACCTGATCGAGGCCGGTGTTCTTCACCAGATCGTTCAGCATCTGAGTGCTGCCGTTCGACAGGATGGCGAGCTTGTGGCCGCTCAGCGCCGCGAGTGCCGCTTTGGCGTCCGGGTACAGATCGAGATGGACATATTTGTCCATGATGCGCTCGAACACGGCATCGGAATAAGCGAGGCCGAGCAGTTTCAGCGAATAGACAAGCGATTCCCGCGTCACCACCGAGAAATCCTCGTAGCGCTGCATCATGCTGCGCTGCCAAGTGTATTCGAGCTGCTTCATCCGCCAGATCTGGGTGATGAAATCGCCATAGCCGGGGAAAGCCTCCTCGGTCACCGCGGCGACCGACTGGATGTCGTAGAGCGTGCCGTAGGCGTCGAACACGAAGGCCTTGATGGTCATGAAAAAATCCGTTCTGCAAAAGGCGGCTGCGAACCTAACGCGGTGCGCCGCGTTGAGGCTTGGTCTCATTCGCGAAGGATGCAAACCATGGCAAAAACCGCGACACGGCGCAAACGCACAACGGTATCAAAATCGCGCGGCACCCATGCGCGCAAGGCACGTAACAGAAAGACTGCTCTCAAATCCACGGCGCGGCGGGTGCGGAAAACTGGTGCGCATTCTGCAAAGCGCCCGGTGAAGAAATGGTCGAAGCATGTCACGCAGACCAGCGACGCGCTCGATCTCAAGCATGATGTGTTCAAGCAGGACAGCCCGAAGGCGATTGCGCGGTCGCTGAAGCGCTCGGCCGAGCAGAGCCATCGCCGCAAGAGCGATCCATATCGTTCGGCGATGTCGATGCTGGTGTTCTATATCAACCGTGCGGGCAAGAATTTACCCGCGACGCGGCGCAAGAAGCTGGAAGTGGCGAAAGGCGAATTGCGCAAGGCGTTCGGCAAGGCGGCGTAGGCAAAAGATTGCGATACGCCGCCTTGTGAAAATCAGCCGTGCAGCTTCTTCGCGGTCTCGGCGATGGTGCGGCCCTGATAGCGGGCGGCATTCAGTTCGTTCTCACTCGGCATGCGCGAGCCGTCACCATCGGTGATGGTAGTGGCGCCGTAGGGCGCGCCGCCGTGGACTTCCTTGACGCCCATCTGGCCGGCGTAACCGTAGTTCAGGCCGACAATCACCATACCGAAGTGCAAGAGGTTGGTGATGATGGAAAACAGCGTCGTTTCCTGGCCGCCGTGCTGGGTCGCGGACGAGCTGAATGCACCGCCGACCTTGCCGTGCAGTGCTCCCTTCATCCACAGGCCGCCGGCCTGATCGAGGAAGCTCGCCATCTGCGAGGAGATGCGGCCGAAGCGCGTGCCGGTGCCAACGATGATGGCGTCGTAGTTCGCAAGATCCTCGATCTTGGCGATCGGAGCGGGCTGATCGAGCTTGAAATGTGCGGCCTTCGCGACTTCGAGAGGGGCGGTCTCAGGCACGCGCTTGATGTCGACGGTGGCGCCGGCTTCGCGCGCGCCTTCGGCAACGGCGTTGGCCATGGCTTCAATGTGGCCGTAGGTGGAATAATAAAGGACGAGAACCTTGGGCATGGGAATCTCCAGTTATGAGGGGAGGGTGCCATGGCCCGTTCGGGCCAGGGCGTTGTTGTCAGTGCAGGTGCGCGCGGCAGTGCCGGGCGCGGCCGAGCAGGGTCCGCAGGCTTGCGGTCACCGCAGGCATCACGAGCAGCAGGTCGATCATTGCGCCGTCTCCACCAGCACGAGTTCGGAGTCGGCGAGTGCGGTGATGCGCAGGCTCTTCTCCTCGCTGATGGCGATGCCGTCGCGGGCATTGGCGCGCACGCCGTTGACCTCGACCGAACCCGTCGCGGGCACGAGATAGCCCTTGTGGTTGTCGTTGAGTGCGACCTCGGCGCTCTCGCCGGCCTTCAATGTAGTGGCGAGCACCCGCGCTTCGGCACGGATTGGCAGCGCGTCGGCGTCATCCTTGAAGCCGCTGGCGAGCGTCACGAACTTGCCGGAACGATTGTCCTTCGGGAACGGCTTGGCGCCCCAGCAGGGCTGGCCGCCATGCTGCGTCGGCTCGATCCAGATCTGGAAGATCCGGGTCGTGACCGGCTCGAGATTGTACTCGGCGTGGCGGATGCCGGAGCCCGCGCTCATCACCTGAACGTCGCCAGCCTCCGTGCGGCCCTTGTTGCCGAGCGAGTCCTGATGGGTAATCGCGCCTTCGCGGACATAGGTGATGATCTCCATGTCCGAATGCGGATGCGCCGGAAAGCCAGTATTGGGGGCGATCTCGTCGTCATTCCAGACGCGCAGCGCGCCGTGGCTCATGCGGTCGGGATCGTAATAGCTCGCGAACGAGAAATGATGCTTGGCGTTGAGCCAACCGTGGTTGGCGCCGCCGAGGGAATTGAATGGACGAAGTTCGATCATGTCATCTCCTCCATTGCCTGGGGTTGTGGACTTCGATGGGGGTGGTTTTAGGGTCTTTCGTTTGATCTAAAAATAGAAACTATTGAAACTCATTGTTTCCAAACATACGCTAATCCCTGACGGGCGACGGCTCGCCCGTCAGGGAGGCCGTATGGCGAAACTTCCCGATTTTGAGGCGATGGCGATCTTCGCCAAAGTGGTGGAGTTGCGGTCGTTCGCTGCGGCAGCGAGCGAGCTCGCGCTGTCGAAGGCGACGGTTTCCAAGGCCGTCTCCCGGCTGGAGGAACGGTTAGGTGCGCGGCTGTTCAACCGCAGTTCGCGGCGCCTGGCGCTCACGGACGCGGGGCGCGCATTGTCGGTGCGCGCGGCGCAATTGCTGGCGGACGGCGAGGAGGCCGAGAACGAGGCGTTGTCACAGGCGGCGTCGCCGCGTGGGCTGGTGCGGCTCGCGGTGCCGATGACGTTCGGCCAGCGCGTGATCGCGCCGTTGCTGCCGCAATTTCTGGCGCAATACCCCGACGTGTCGGTCGATCTGCATCTGAGCGATGCCATGGTCGATCTGATTGGCGAAGGTTTCGACATCGGTGTGCGCATCGCGCGGCTGCCGGATTCGTCGCTGGTGGCGCGGCGGCTTTGTCCGATGCCGGTGCATACCGTCGCTGCGCCGTCCTATCTGAAGAAATATGGGCGGCCGACGCACCCGATGCATCTCGCCCAGCACCGCTGCTTCACCTACGCCTACCGGACGACGCCGGAGCTTTGGCATTATACGAACGCTGCGGGAGAGCAGGTGTCGGTGCGTCCGTCGGGGCCGTTGCGGGTCAACAATGGCGAGGCAGTGATCCCGGCGCTGATCGCAGGTCTCGGTATCGCCGATCTGCCTGATTTCATCATCGGCGAGGCCATCGCCAAAGAGCAGGTCGAGGTCATCCTCAAGGGCTGGAAGCAGCCGGAGGGGGCGGTGCATCTGGTGATGCCGCCTGGCGGCCCGCGTCCGGCGCGGGTGGAGGCGCTGATCGAGTTCCTCGCCACCCATCTGGCCCGGCTGGGCAAGGTGGCCAGTACGCAGCCGAAGGGGTAAATCGCTGCCCGGAGAAGGGAGAGGCGATTTTCTCAAGGATTTCAGTGGGCGAGAGCGGGAAAAGGCCGCTTTTATCCCGTCAGCCGAGCGGAAAAAGCCTTGATTGCATTGACATTCCAACCGGCGCTCTCTAGAAACCGGCCATCCCGGCGATGGCTTTGCCGCCCGGGCGCCCATGAAATAACTGATGCAACTCGGCCTGTCGAAACGGCCTTTCGCAAGAGCATTGTCCCATGAAGGTCCGTAACTCGCTGAAATCGCTCCGTGGCCGTCACCGCAACAACCGTCTGGTCCGTCGCAAGGGCCGGGTTTACGTGATCAACAAGGTGCAGCGCCGCTTCAAGGCGCGTCAGGGCTAATCACCTTTGACATGCGCCGGGTTCGCCCGGCGGTTCCTCACATCATCACATCCGTTTGACGCCGCTTGCTCTTTGCAGGCGGCGCTTTGCGCGTTTAGAGTCCGGGAATGATGTTGCTCCGGCGTAATGCGGTGAATGTGCCTGCTGGATTTGCGCTCGTGGCGCTTGTTGGCCTCGCGCCCGTGGCCGCGCAGGCCGACTCTCATTCTAAACAGAAATTGCCGGAAGCGCCGAAGCAGCTTCCCTCCGTCAAGGCTCACGGCAAGAGCCTCGATTTCCTGTTCGATGCGTTGAAGGCCGCGCCCGACGAGGAAAGCGCGCGAGCGGTCGAGGCGCGGATCTGGGCGATCTGGATGAAGACGCCGAGCGATACCGTCGCGCTGTTGATGGCGCGCACTCGCGTCGCGCTTGAGAACGACCAATCCGATGTCGCGATGAAACTGCTCGACGCCATCATTAAGCTCCATCCCGACTACGTCGAAGCCTGGAACAAGCGTGCGACGCTCTATTACATGAAGAACGACTACAACCGCGCGATGGAGGACATCGAGGAAGTCCTGCGCCGCGAGCCGCGCCACTTCGGCGCGCTGGCGGGGCTTGGCGTCATCCTCGAGGAGACCGGCGACGACCGGCACGCGCTGGAGGTATTTCGTCGTGCGCTCGTCATCAACCCGCACCTCGACAAGGTGCCGGAGATGGTGAAGAGCCTGTCGGAAAAAGTCGAAGGTCGCGACATCTAGCGATGTCCCGATTTCGTGCGGTCGCGCGAGCGATACGCAAGTGGATTTTCACATCCTGAAATTCTGTTGGGGCGGTCGCAGAGTGTTTCGTGACACGATGCAATTCGGTTAGTTCGTCGTCTAGACGATCAACAATCGGTGTGTTGACGCCCCCATGGCGGTCGACAGGATCGGGCTCCCAAAAAATAAATCACTCCGGGAGAGAACCATGCCGTTCACTACACGTCGGACCCTGTTGCGCACTGCCGCCGCGCTGCCGCTTGCGGCTTCGATGACAGATAGAGTGTTCGCACAGAGCGCCGACAAGCCAGTGCCTGCTGCCGCACCGAAGGCTCCGGTGAAAGACGTCACCCGTACGCTGGCGCATTATCTTGTCACCGCGAAATATGACGACCTGCCCGAGAACGTCCGCAAGGAAGGCGTGCGTACGCTCTTGAACTGGGTTGGCGTCGCCATCGGTGGCTCGCACCACCAGACGGTCGACATCGCGGTGTCGGCTCTGCAGCCGTTCTCCGGTCCGCCGCAGGCGTCGCTGTTCGGCCGCAAGGAGCGGTTTGACATCATGAACGCGGCCTTCATCAACGGCGTGTCGAGCCACATTTTCGACTACGACGACACGCATCTGAAGACCATCATCCATCCCGCCGGTCCGGTCGCCTCCGCGATCCTGGCTTATTCGGAAATGCAGCCGGTGTCGGGCAAGGATTTCCTCAACGCGCTGGTGCTCGGCGTCGAAACCGAATGCCGCATTGGCAACGCGGTCTATCCGAACCACTATGATGTGGGTTGGCACATCACCGGCACTGCGGGCGTGTTCGGCTCGGCCGCCGCCATCGGCAAGCTGATGAACCTCAACGAGCAGCAGATGGTGTGGGCGATCGGTCTGGCCGCATCGCAGCCGGTTGGTTTGCGCGAATCCTTCGGCTCGATGAATAAGAGTTTCAATCCGGGACGCGCGGCCGCCAACGGCATTTTCGCCGCCGTGCTTGCCGCGAAGAACTACACGAGTTCGGACCAGATGCTGGAAGCCAAGCGCGGCTGGGCCAACACCATTTCCACCAAGCAGGATTACAACGAGATCACCGGCGATCTCGGCAAGCGTTACGAGGCGGCGCTCAACACCTACAAGCCGTTCGCCTGCGGCATCGTCATGCATCCGGCGATCGATGCGGCCATCCAGTTGCGCAACGAGAACAAGCTCACGGCGGACCAGATCGATCACGTCGATCTCAAGGTGCATCCGCTGGTACTGGAATTGACCGGCAAGACAGCGCCGCATGACGGGCTGGAAAGCAAGTTCAGCATCTACCATGCTGTTGCTGTCGCCATTGTCGAAGGGGCGGGCGGCGAGAAGCAGTTCAGTGACCGCGCCGCGACCGATCCGACCATCGTGGCGCTGCGGGGCAAGGTGAAGCCGGTGGTGACGCCCGGCATCACGCCCGCGCAGGTGGACATGACCATCGTCACCAAGGACGGCCGCACGCTGCACAAATATATCCAGCATGCCATCGGCAGCGTCGAGGTACCGATGACCGACAAGCAGCTTGAAACAAAGTTCGCCGATCTCGCCGAGGGCGTCATTCCCGCCGATCAGGTCCGCAAGGTCATGGACCTGTGCTGGAAGGTGGAAACGCTCTCGAACGCGGGCGACATCGCCAAAACGGCCGCGACCGCCTGACGCACCAGCCTGCCCGCCGGTCCGCTTCATGCGGGCCGGCGGCTTTGCTATGTGAGGGCTTTATTTAGAGGAATTGCATCATGAGAGCTTCGTCGCTCAGTTTTCTCGTCGCCGCCCTGATCCTCGCGTTCGGCATGCTCTGGGGCCTCGCGATGGCGATCTCGCAGGATCATTCAACCCTGACGGCTCACGCCCATCTCAACCTGCTTGGCTGGGTGTCTTTGTTCCTGTTCGGGCTGTTCTACCGCCTGCATCCGGCGCTCGATGCTGCACGCGTGGCGCGCCTGCAGGTGCTGATCTGGGTCATCGGGACCATTGTGATGGTGATCGGCGTCGCCATGATCCATATGGGCAACCACCAGGGCGAACCGTTGGCCGGGGCGGGCTCGGTCATGGTGCTCGTGAGCGTCGCGTTGTTCGTGTGGCAGGTGATCCGCCATGAGCGAACGAGCGCCGCCTGAGATCAGATATTGGCGTCGCTGTCCGAACCGATGGTGGCGATACGCACCATGTTGGTGGTGCCGGGTGTGCCGAACGGCACGCCCGCGACGACGATGACGCGCTCGCCCGCCTTGGCAAAGCCATCGCGATAGGCGATCCGCCCGGCGCGCTGAATCATGTCGTCGCCGTCATGGGCGTCTTCCGCCACCACGCAATGCACGCCCCACAACAGGGCGAGCTTCCGCGCGACCGTTGCGTTGGGCGTGATGGCGACTATCGGGCAACGCGGCCGCTCGCGCGCGACACGAACGGCGGTCGAGCCCGAACTGGTCCAGCAGATAATGGTCGGCAGATGCAGAGTTTCGGCGATCCGACGCGCGGCGTCGGCTATGGCGTCGCCTGCGGTCGCCTCCGGCGCGGGGCGCTGCCCGTCGATCACGCTGCCGAAGGTCGGGTCGCGCTCTACCTCTTCGCCGATGTGATCCATCATCATCACCGCGTCGGAGGGATATTTGCCCGCCGCCGATTCCGCCGACAGCATTACGGCGTCCGCGCCTTCGAACACCGCGGTCGCGACGTCGGAAACCTCGGCGCGCGTCGGCACCGGCGAGGCGATCATCGATTCCAGCATCTGGGTGGCGATGATGACAGGCTTGCCCATGCGCCGCGCCATCCGTGTCATCTGCTTCTGAAGTCCCGGCACGCGCTCGACTGGCATTTCGACGCCGAGATCGCCGCGCGCCACCATGATGGCATCGGAGGCTTCCATGATCGCCTCGAGGCGCTCGATCGCCTGCGGCTTCTCGATCTTCGACATGATCGCCGCGCGGCCGCGCACGATGCGGCGCGCCTCATGCACGTCATCGGCGCGCTGCACGAAGGAGAGCGCGATCCAGTCGGTGCCGGCTTCGAGCGCAGCGGCGAGGTCGGCATGGTCTTTCGCGGTCATCGCCGAGACGGGCAAGTCGGTGTCCGGCAGGCTCACGCCCTTGCGGTCGGAGATACGGCCGCCGATTACGACGCGCGTCACCGCACGGTCGTGCGAGGTCTTCTCCGCGATCAAGCGCAGCTTGCCGTCGTCGATCAGGAGAGCATCGCCGGGCTTCAGCGCGCGCAGGATTTCGGGGTGGGGCAATTGAACGCGCGTTTTGTCGCCGGGCGCGGGATCGGAATCGAGCACGAAATCCTGCCCGTTGGCGAGAACCGCCGCGCCGTCCTGAAAGGTGCCGAGCCGTAGCTTCGGTCCCTGCAGGTCGACGAGAATGCCGATCGGCCGGTTGTAGCTCGCCTCGACGCTGCGGATGGTGGTGATCAACTCCCGCATCTTGTCATGCGAGGTGTGGCTCATGTTGATGCGGAAGACGTCGGCACCCGCTTCGAACAGCTTGCGGATGGTGGCGCTGTCGGACGATGCAGGCCCGAGCGTTGCGAGAATACGGACGCGCCGCAGCCGCCTCATTGCGTCTTTCCGGGCGCGGGAAGCGGGGCAGGTGTGGGAAGGAGGCCGCCCGGCTGGCCCGTGTCGGGTGCGTTCGGCAGCCCTGGCAAGGTCGGTTGCTGACGCTGGAGATTCTGCTCGTTGGTCTCGGTCAGTTGCACCGTCCAGGAGCGCTGCTCGCCGGTATCGACTTCGTAGAAGCCGGTGCGGTCGAAGCCGCGGGCAAGGCAGTTCTCGGTGCCCTTGATGGTGAATTCCTTGTCGCGCGAACACATGAAGGCCTGGCCGGACCATTCGCCGCCGCGGTCGTAATCGAGCCCGTAGATGTAATAATAACGTGCGACCAGCGTGCCCTTCAGCAGCGTCTCGCAGGCGTGGGAGGAGATATTCCACCAGCCTTCCGTGACCCAGCCTTCGGCGTCCTTGTAGCCGAGCGCGATGCCGACGCGGCTGGAGGTGTTGTTGCACAAGCGGAAATCGGCCCGCGCCGGCGTGGTGGACGCGCACAACGCCGGAATGGCCAGGGTGAATCCGAACAAGAGGGGCAGGATCAGGCGCAAGACAGGTAACCGCACATTCGCTTTCGGCATCGGCGCAGGCTATCTCAAACGCGGATTGAATTCCAACCGTCCGGTCGGGGACCGGTAAAGGGGCTGGTAAAATCCGCTGCCGGGGTTATGTGCTTGGGCAGGCAACCGAAGCAAGCCGGAGAACGAGGAGCATCATGGCCATCGACAAAGCCACCCAAACCGAGCTGGAAGCGGCCGTTTTCCGCCGTCTCGTCGCGCATCTGCAGAAGCGCACCGACGTGCAGAACATCGACATGATGAATCTGACGGGATTTTGCCGTAACTGCCTGTCGAACTGGATGAAGGATGCCGCCGACGAGCGTGGCGTGCCGATGACCAAGGACGAAGGCCGCGAGGCCGTCTACGGCATGCCTTACGAGGAATGGAAGGCGAAGCACCAGAAAGAGGCGACGCCGGAACAGATCGCGGCGATGAAGCAGGCGGCTAGCGGCCACTGACGCATCGCGGGAACGCTGAAAAAAGCGTGAAGCAGCCAGGCTTTTAAACACAGCCTGTGGGCATTGTGGACGGCGCGGTGCGTTGCCTTGACGCAACCTGCCTGAGTGGATGATGTGACCGTCCCAAGACGCTTTGCCGCCCGGCCGGCGCCGCCTCATCAAAGTTCAGGAGTATCCGATGGCCACAGCCGCCGCCGTGAAGGAAGACGTCGCCCACCGTTTCGCCAAGGATCAGCTCAAGGCCATCATCGAGCGCATCGAGCGGCTGGAAGAAGAAAAAAAGACGATCTCCGACGACATCCGCGATGTCTATGCCGAGGCCAAGGGCAACGGCTTCGACGTCAAGGCGCTGCGGACCATCGTGCGCATGCGCAAGCAGGACGCCAACGAGCGCGAGGAACAGGAAACCATTCTCGAGACCTACATGCAGGCGCTCGGGATGCTTTGATCGACGTTCCTGCCACTGCTGCATACGAAGTCGTAGCTTCAGCCTTTGACGCTGCTTGGGCAGGTACAAGTATAAGATTCGTTAACGCTGCGGCCCTAACCATGGGGAACGGGATAATCTCCCAGAGGCGGCCGGTCGCGAATGAGAGATGAAGCAGACCATGTTTCAGAACCTCAGTGGGCTCAGGTTTACGCGCGCCTCTATGACCGGGCTTTAGGTCATGCCCGCATCGGCGCATGGGAATGCGAGCTTGAGACAGAGCGTCTGACCTGGACTTCCGGGGTCTACGAACTCTTCGGATATCCGATGGACAGCCCGCTGCGGCGCGCGAACATCGTCGATCTCTATGTTCCTGAATCCAGACGAAACATGGAAATCGCCCGAGCCGAGGTGATCCGTAGTGGCCGCGCCGTTTCACTCGATACGGAGATCAGGACCTGGGGCGGCGAAAAGCGCTGGATGCGGCTTTCGATCAATGCGGTCGCGGAGAACGGACGGCCTGTACGCATCTTCGGTTCCAAGCAGGACATCACCTCAGACCGTCAAGCACTGGAAAGTCTGCGGTTGCAAGCCGAAACCGATTCACTCACGGGGCTTGCCAATCGCTCCTTGTTTCAGCAGCGCTATCGCGAGGTCATTGGTGACACTTTGAACTATGGGTTTGCATCCGCGCTTGCCCTTGTCGATCTCGACCGTTTCAAGGAACTGAACGATACGTTCGGGCATGAGGCCGGCGATGCATGTTTGCGCGAGATCGCAATGCGGTTGAAACGGGCTTTCTGCAATGCTGGGTTGGTCGCCCGGCTGGGTGGTGATGAATTCGCGCTCATCCTGCGTGCTCCCACGAATCCCGCCCGGATCGAGAGCGTATTGGAACAAACGGTCGCGATGCTGTGTCGCCCGGTCTTTTGGAATGGTCTTCATCTCGAAGTCGGCGCTTCGATTGGAGCTGCGCTGATTGGGCGCCCGCATCGCCGACGTATAACCGAGCTGTTCGCGGATGCTGACATCGCGTTGTATGCAGCAAAGGCTGCCGGCCGTAACAAGGTCCATCTGTTCAATGATGAAGTGGGCAGTCGCTCGGTGAATCCAGACGCGGCGGCCTGACGACTGCCTCTTAAGTTTACCGCAGCGCAGCGGTCTGCACGAACGTCGTCGTCGGCATCGCGGCAACCGCTTGCCCGGCGAAATGATCGCAGGCGGGGCCAATCTGCGGATCGAGCGAGAACGTGATGGTCACCGCGCGCGCAGGCTTCACGAAATGCGCGGCCATCGCCCGCATGTCAGGGTCACCCATCACCGACGTGTAAAGCGCGTTGTTGGCGCTCGGCGTGAGCACCATCGCGCGTAGCCAGATGTCGCTCGCCTGATCGGCGTTAGCGAGACGCAGCATGGTTGCGGGCGAACGGGACTGGCCGCGCAATGTCTTGCCGACCACGGTGGTCGAATGCACCGACACAGCGGCGTCGTGCGCGAGCGCCGCAATATGCGTCTGCGGAACCGGTGCGCTGGCTGCGACGATCTTGCTGCGGTCGAGCAGTTGCGGCGAGGCATAGGCCATCGCGTTGGCGACGTTCGCAGGCAGCGCGGCGGTGGATTGCGGATCGGCGGTGCGGGCCTTCGCGGCGGCAATCTGTTCGGCCGATGCGGGCTTCGGCGTCATCGCTTCGTCATCCCAGCGGACACGGGCCTCGATCATCTCGGCCATGGTTTGCGGCTGTTTGGCGGTGGCAGGCTTGGCCGCAACCGGGAGTTCAGCAGGGGCAGCGGACGCGACACGATAGCTTGCGGTCTGGACCGGGCGAGCGCGCGGCACCGGCACCATCTCGGCGATCTTGTCCTTCACCGTCTCAGCCGCGGAGGCGATCACGCTCGGCTTGGCGGCAGCATCAGCGGCGGGTTCAGCAGTCGCTGTGGCGGCAGAGGATTCTTCATCGTCCTCAGTCGATTTCCGCCCCTTGAACAGCGAGGCGAGCAGGCTGCGGCTCGACGTCGTCGTGGCTTCGTCGCCCTTGCGGTGCCGGATTTCGGCGAGCGCGAGGTCGTAGCCCTTCAGCGGGCGTCCATCGGTGGGGAGATGGACCGTCTTGCCGTCGGGGAAGACGCGCGCGAGTTGGTCGTGCGTCATACGCGGCCAGTGGCGGACGTTGCCGGTGTCGAGATGCACGAAGGGCGAGCCGGAGGTGGGGTAGAAGCCGACGCCGCCGCGTTGCAGGCGAAGTCCGGCGAAGCGGATTTTCTCGAGCGGGACGCCGGGAATGAAGAAGTCCATCGCATGGCCGAGCATGTGCTGGCTGAAACGGGCGACTCCGGTGTGTGCCGAGCGACGGCGCAGCATGGCGTTGGTCTTGGGCGAGCGATAGGCCGAGATGATCTGGATCGGCTGCTTGGCGTCGACGTCGCGATAGACCTCCCACAGGATGTCGAACAGATGCGGGTCCATCGTGGTCGAATCCTGGCTTCGCCAGTCGCGCAGGAAGTGATTGAGCTTCTTCAGCGCGTCGCCGTCATAGCGGCCGTTGCGCTTGAAGGTGACAGTGAGGTCTTCGCCGGAATGAGTGTGGTGGAACGAGAGGGTGCGGGTGTCGTTGCTGGCGGTCGCGTCATGTACCGCGCCTGCGCCAGCGAACAGAAGCAGGGTCGCCGCCGCGCTCACCCGCAAGGAGCGTTGCACAGGCCAAAGTCTTATGCCGCGTGGATGATCGCCCGCCACTTATCGTCCTGTTGGAACGCCCAGGAAGAGATCCCCGCTACCCCACGCAGCGGAGATGGTGAATTGTGTGTAACGTCGGCCGGTTAATGGAAAACTACCCCCATCCCCGATCACGCAATCGGGAGCTAACGGGGCGACTATGGCAAAAAATGGCCGGTATTTATGCCCCGGCGGCCGACAGGGTTAACGCAAAGGGCCCCGCTTGCGGCGGGGCCCTGATTTCATTGCGTAAGGTGAATTTCGGAACCCGGGAACCCGGGCCGAAAAATTTGTGCGCTTACCGATAGCGCCGACGGCTGCGCGGCTCCGGCTCGTACTCGGCCCGTCCGCCGCCGCCAAACAGCATCTGGAAGAAGTTCGGCGCGGAGGAATGGGAATCGGCGTAGCTGTCGCCCGGAATGTTGATGTTGCCGGTCGGCTTTACGTAGTTCGGCTGCGAATGTGCAACGACGGTTTCGAGATTGCGGCGGCCGCCTTCCTTCAGCAGTTTGATCATGGTCGCATCGCGGCCATAGATGTCCTTGCGGAATTCGAGTTTGCCGGCGTCATCGACGAACGCGGTCTGGTAGGTGATGTTGACCGGGATCGGCGTCGGGAAATTGATGTTGATCTCGTTGCGGCCGTACATGCTGCGGATCTTCTCCGGCGTGTAATTGTCCTTCGGCAGCGCGATGCTGAGCAACGTCGCGGCGTACTGATCCGGATTCTGCACACGCATGCAGCCATGGCTGTAAGCGCGCTCGGTTTTCGCGAACAGGTTCTTGTCCGGCGTGTCGTGCTGATAGACCAGGAACTTGTTCGGGAAGTTAAAACGGATGCGGCCCAGCGCGTTGGCTTCGCCCGGCGGCTGCGAGATGCGGATGGTGCCGTCGGGGTTGCGCTGCAGCTTGAGGCCCATGCGGTCGAGCACGGTGGGGTCCTGCTGCAAGGCGGGTAGGTACTCGTTGTAGATGATCGACGGCGGCACGTTCCAGGTCGGGTTGACGGTGATGTACTTCATCGTCTCCGTCAGAAGCGGGGTGGCGTGCTTGCCGGGCTTGCCGACCACGACGCGGGTCTTCCAGGCCGTCGCGCCATTGTGCATCAACTGAAGGGTGTAATCTGGAATGTTGAGGATCACATAGGCATCGCCGAGCGAGGCTGCGCCGAGATCGCGCGGCAGCCAGCGCCAGCGTTCCATGTTGACGCGGACGATATCGATCTTGCGGTCGTTCCTCGGACCGTTCAGCGCGGCGACCGTGCGGTTGTCGAAAATGCCGGTGGCCTTGAGATCGTTCGCGGCCTGGAATTTGCGAACGGCGGCAGCGACGGTGGCATCATAGTGAGTGTCACTTGTATTCTCGGTGACGCCGAGCTTGGCGCGCAGCGCGGGCACGCGCGCATCGTCCATCACGGCGGGGTTCGGGTTTTTCTTGGTCGGCTTGATGAAGCGCAGCGTCTCGCCGTCGGCGATCTTGTGGCCTTCGTCGGTCTTGCCGCGCAGCTCGGCGAGCTTAGCCTTCAATTCCTTGTAGAGCTTGTGCGGCGGGTTGTAGGTCTCAAGCGCCGCGCCGGCGTTGCGCGCGGTCGAGACGTTGATGAGCACTTCGGTCGGGTCCGGATAGTGCTCCGGATACTGGATGTCGCCGGACACCTGCGACCAGTGCATGCGGCCGCTCTGGGCGTGACGGGCGTAATCGAGCACGCTCTCGGTGAGTTTCAGTTCGGCGTCGGCCTGCGCATCCGGAGTGGCGGCGGCGACGAAATTCGGCACCGGGTAATCGTCGGCATCGAGGCCGTCCTCGTCAGCCTTCTTCAGCCGCGCGATCGCGTCGTTGGCGCGTGCAGTTGCGGCGGCGCCCTTGGTCCAGAGCGGGGCGTAGTTACGGTCCTTGTAGAAGGCTTCGACCGCTTCGCGCTCTTTCTTGCGATCGAAATAACGCGAGGCCTTGGTGGAGATCAGATCGCGCAGCGCCTGGGCGGACGGATCGAGCGTGGCGACGGTGTGAGCAGGATTTGCAGCAGGAGCTTCGGTCTTCGAGGTCTCGGTGCTGGCCGGAGCGGCAGGTGCGGTTTGCGCCGCGTTGGTCTTTGCAGGCTCGCTCTTGGCCGCGTCGGCCTTTGCTGCATCCGGTTTCGGTGCTTCGGTGGCCGCCGCTTTATCATCCGCCTTGGCAGGCTCAGTCGCAGCAGGTTTAGCGGCCTCGGCAGCCTTTGCGGGTTCAGCCTTCGGGGCTTCGGTCTTCACGTCGGCCGCGGTCGGCGGCGGGACATTGGAGGTATCGGGCATGGGAACTGCGGCGCTGATGGCTGGGTCCGCTTGCTTCGCCGGGTCGGCGTGCGCGAGGGTCACGGTTCCGGTCAGCAGGAAAGTTGCTGCGACGGCTGCCAGCACGCGATCGTAACCGCTGCGGCCAGTCGAGGAGTCATGCATTATCGAGTTCCCTGAGCGAGGCTGTTTCGGCCTGAAACAGCGGAGATTGTCTCATTCGGGCCCGTGCCGGATCATATTTCCGGCGCAGCGCGCCCGGTCGATTCATCGCACCATCAGCATAGTCTACACGCGCCAGCACACTGCGCCTAGCTTGCGCCGGAGCGTGTCACGGGAAACTGACCGTGATGCCGGTGATCCGCAACCGTTCTGTGCGCTTTCTCTTGGTCTGTCACCAAGTCGCAACGGTTCAATGGTGCCGCTGGCTGTCTCAGGATTTTTTTGTCTGCTCGGCGGGAACGGCAGCGATGTCGTCCATCTTCCGGTAGAGCGTAGAGCGGCCGATCTTCAGCCGCCGTGCCACTTCCGACATCTGGCCGCGATAGTGCGAGATCGCGAAGCGGATGATCTCGGCCTCCATCTCATCGAGCGGGCGGCATTCGCCGTCCTCGTCCAACATTTGCAGCGTGCCGTGCGGCAGGAATGCCGGCGCGGGCTGGGCGGGCGCGATCGGGACCTCATGCGCCGCGACTCGCGCGGGTTGCGCGAGCGTCATCGGCTCGATGTCCAGGGTCACGTCGGGCTCCGTCGAACCGCCGTTGATCGCCGGGAAGTCGTCCGCCCGCAATTCGTCGCTGTCCGACAGCACCACCGCGCGATAGACCGCGTTCTCGAGTTGGCGGACGTTGCCCGGCCAGTCGGCATTGACGAGGCGAGCCATTGCATCGGCGCCGACGCGGGCAATGGTGCGCTTTTCCTCGGCGCTGAAGCGCGCCAGGAAATGCCGCAGCAGATGGGGGATGTCCTCGCGCCGCGTCCGCAGCGGCGGGATCGTCAGCGGCAGGACATGCAGACGATAGAACAGGTCGTCGCGGAAATGGCCGGCCTTCACATGGTTGAGCAGGTTGCGGTTGGTCGCTGAGATAATGCGGACATCGACCTTGACCGGCTTGCGGCCGCCGACCGCCTCGACCTCGCCCTGCTGCAGGGCGCGCAACAGCTTCACCTGCGCCGTCAGCGGCAGTTCGCCGACCTCGTCGAGAAACAGCGTGCCGCCGGAGGCTTCGACGAATTTTCCGGCGTGGCGCTCGGTCGCCCCCGTGAAGGCACCCTTTTCGTGGCCGAACAGGATCGACTCAACGAGGTTCTCGGGAATGGCGCCGCAATTCACCGTGACGAACGGCTTGCTGGCGCGATCCGAGGAGCCGTGGATGGCGCGCGCGACCAATTCCTTGCCGACGCCAGATTCGCCTTCGATCAGCACCGGAATGGTCGAGGCCGCAGCCTTCTTGCCCATCGCCAGCACATTCTGCATCGCCTCCGAGCGCGTCACGATGTCCTTGAAGGTGAGACGCCCCTCGCGAGAGTGGCGGATGCGCTGCAATTCGCCCTTCAGTGCGCTGGCGTCGAGCGCATTGCGCAAGCTGACCGCAAGTCGCTCGATGCCGACCGGCTTGACCACAAAATCATGGGCACCCGCGCGCATCGCGGAGACGACATTGTCGATGCCGCCATGCGCGGTCTGCACCACGACCGGACTATGCAGCCCCATCTCGCGCATCTTCGAGAGCACGCCGAGACCGTCGAGGCCCGGCATCACGAGGTCGAGCACCACGGCGTCGACCGTGCGCATCTCGTCGGCAAGCACCGTCATGGCGGCGTCACCGCTTTCGACGACGATGGTCTGATAGCCGCAACGCTGCACCATGTTTTCCAGCAAACGGCGCTGGACGGCATCGTCGTCGGCAATCAGAATAGTCGCGGCCATGGAATTCCTCGGTCAGCAGGTTTATCTGTCTCGAATCGGGGCACTCTCGCCGATGCCGATTAACGGCCTCTTAAGAGTTGGCGGACGGTTGCGCCGCCGGCAACGAACAACACGGGTAGGAACATAATAATGGCTGCACGTTCGTCCTCCGCTCTGCGTAAACCCGCCAAGACCAAGAAGGCGGCGAAGCCTGTGAAATCCGCGGCGAAGAAGACAGCGAAGCTGCCCGAATGGAATTTGGCCGATCTCTATTCGTCGATCACCGCGCCGGAGATCGCGCGCGATCTCGACAAGCTCGATGCCGACTGCGTCGCGTTCGAGAGCGCCTACAAGGGCAAGATTGCCGACGCGTTGGCGAAGCCTGGCGCGGGCGAGTGGCTGGCGGAAGCCGTGAAGTCCTACGAGGCGATCGACGATCTCGCAGGTCGCCTGATCTCCTATGCGGGTCTCATCCATGCCGGGGATACGGTCGATCAGGCGATCACGAAATTCTACGGCGATGTATCCGAGCGCCTCACCAACGCCTCGACGCATCTTTTGTTCTTCACGCTCGAACTGAACCGTATCGACGACGACCTGATCGAGCAGGCGATGCAGGTGCCGTCGCTCGGCCATTATCGCCCGTGGTTGGAAGATATCCGCAAGGATAAGCCGTATCAGCTCGAGGATCGCATCGAGCAGCTCTTCCACGAGAAATCGACCACGAGCTACGGCGCGTTCAATCGCATGTTCGACCAGACCATTGCGGGCCTGCGCTTCAAGGTCGGGTCAAAAGAACTGGCGATCGAGCCGACGCTGAACCTGCTGCAGGATCGCGCGCCGGAAAAACGCAAGGCGGCGGCGCAGGCGCTGGCGAAAACCTTCAAGGCCAACGAGCGCACCTTCGCGCTCGTCACCAATACGCTCGCCAAGGACAAGGAAATCTCCGACCGCTGGCGCGGTTTCCACGATGTCGCGGACTCGCGCCATCTGGCCAACCGTGTCGAGCGCGAGGTGGTGGACGCGCTGGTGGCATCGGTGCGTGCGGCGTATCCGCGCATCTCGCACCGTTATTACGCGCTGAAGGCGTCGTGGTTCAAAAAGAAGAAGCTCGCGCATTGGGACCGCAACGCGCCACTGCCGTTCGCCGCCACCGGCGAGATCGCGTGGGGCGATGCCAAGGCGACCATCCTGAAAGCCTATGGCGATTTCTCGCCGGAGATGGCGGGCATCGCGAAGCGCTTCTTCGACGATCGCTGGATCGATGCGCCGGTCCGTCCGGGCAAGGCGCCGGGTGCGTTCTCGCATCCGACCACGCCATCCGCGCACCCCTATGTGCTGATGAACTATCAGGGCAAGCCGCGCGACGTGATGACGCTTGCGCATGAACTCGGTCACGGCGTGCATCAGGTGCTGGCGGCGAAGCAGGGTGCGCTGATGGCGCCGACGCCTCTGACGCTCGCCGAGACCGCAAGCGTGTTCGGCGAGATGCTGACCTTCAAGCGCCTTCTCGCGCAGACCAAGAACGCCAAGCAGCGCCAGGCTTTGCTCGCGGGCAAAGTCGAGGACATGATCAACACGGTGGTGCGGCAGATCGCGTTCTATTCGTTCGAACGCGCCGTCCATACCGAGCGCCGCAACGGTGAACTCACCGCCGAGCGTCTCGGCGAAATCTGGCTGTCGGTGCAGGGCGAGAGCCTCGGGCCAGCGATCGAGATCAAGCCGGGCTACGAGACGTTCTGGATGTACATCCCGCACTTCATCCATTCGCCGTTCTACGTGTACGCCTACGCGTTCGGCGACTGCCTCGTGAACTCGCTCTATGCGGTGTACGAGCACGCGACCGAAGGCTTCGCCGAGCGCTATCTCGACATGCTCGCGGCAGGCGGCACCAAACACTATTCCGAGCTGCTCGCGCCGTTCGGATTGGACGCGAAAGATCCTGCTTTCTGGGACGGCGGCCTGTCGGTGATCGAGGGCATGATCAACGAGCTGGAGGCGATGGGTTAGGGCGCACCAAGTTCGGGATAAAGGCCCGTTACATTTTCATTCAATGAAAACAACCCCATAGGTCCGGTGCTAGAAACCCGCCGCTTGTGGGTTGTACAACTTTTTGCCTAGAAGGACCGTTGCCCTGCCACGGCAAGTGCGGTATTTCCCACGCAAAGCAAGTGCTGGAGGCAATAATGGCAGACCACAGTGAGGTGGCCTACACGACCGCGGATGGTAACGACTATCCCGCTCATGAGCAGACCTACGAAGCGTTCCTGAAGCTGACGAAATACACCAGCCTTACGCTGGTCTGTATTTTGGCGCTGATGGCGTACTTCCTCACCTAAATTCGATTTTCCCTGAGCTTTGAACGGGATTGGAAGGGAAGCGGCCTTCGCCGCTTCCGCGTGCAGTGGTGCGTCATGCACCGGTCAGACGCGACTATGAGATCGCGGGAGGCTTTATGAAGATAGCGATTGCCAAGGAACAGGACGCGGCCGAGCCGCGCGTAGCGGCGACGCCGGATACCGTGAAGAAATACAAGTCGCTCGGTATCGACGTTGCGATCGAGCCGGGGGCGGGCATCAAGTCCGGCCTGCTGGACGCCGACTTTGAGGCGATGGGCGCCACGGTGAGCGCCGATGCGGTGAAAGATGCCGACATCGTCGTGAAGGTGAAGCGCCCGACTGCAGCCGAAGCAGCATCCTACAAGAAGGGTGCGCTCGTGCTTGCGATCATGGACCCCTACAACAACGAAGCCGCGCTGAAGTCGCTCGCCGATGCAGGCGTGTCGGCTTTCGCGATGGAACTGATGCCGCGCATCACCCGCGCGCAGGTGATGGACGTGCTGTCCTCGCAGGCGAACCTCGCGGGCTATCGCGCGGTGATCGAAGGCGCCGAAGCTTTCGGTCGCGCGTTCCCGATGATGATGACCGCGGCAGGTACCGTGCCGGCCGCCAAGGTGTTCGTGATGGGCGTCGGCGTTGCCGGCCTCCAGGCGATCGCGACCGCGCGCCGCCTCGGTGCTGTCGTGTCCGCGACCGACGTTCGCCCGGCTACCAAGGAGCAGGTCGAGTCGCTCGGCGCGAAATTCCTTGCCGTTGAGGACGAGGAATTCAAGAACGCGCAGACGGCAGGTGGCTACGCCAAGGAGATGTCCAAGGAGTATCAAGCCAAGCAGGCCGCGCTCACTGCCGAGCATATCAAGAAGCAGGACATCATCATCACCACGGCTTTGATCCCGGGCCGTCCGGCGCCGAAGCTCGTCACGCTTGACATGGTCAAGTCGATGAAGCCGGGCTCCGTGCTGGTCGACCTCGCGGTCGAGCGCGGCGGCAACGTCGAGGGTGCGAAAGCCGACGAGATCGCCGACGTCAACGGCGTCAAGATCATCGGCTACACCAACCTCGCGGGCAAGGTCGCAGCTTCGGCCTCCAGCCTCTACGCCCGCAACCTGCAGGCGTTCATCGAGACGATGGTCGACAAGGAAACCAAGTCGCTGGCCGTGAAGTGGGACGACGAACTGGTCAAGGCGACTGCGCTGACCAAGGACGGCGCCGTCATCCACCCGAACTTCCAGCCGAAGGCGTAAGGAGTCCAGCCATGCATGGTATTGAGATTGTCGACCCGTTCGTGTTCCGGCTGTCGATCTTCGTGCTCGCGGTTTTCGTGGGCTATTTCGTGGTGTGGTCGGTGACGCCCGCACTGCACACCCCGCTGATGTCGGTGACCAACGCGATCTCCTCGGTGATCGTGGTTGGTGCGCTGCTCGCAGTCGGCGTGGCACTCGTCGGCGACGACAACGGTCCGCTCTGGGCCCGCGCCTTCGGGTTCGTCGCGCTGGTCTTCGCATGCATCAACATTTTTGGCGGCTTCCTTGTCACCCAGCGCATGCTGGCGATGTACAAGAAGAAGCAGAAGTAAGCAGGGGCTGAGCCATGAACGCTAATCTTTCGGCCCTGCTCTATCTTGTTGCAGGCATCCTTTTCATCCTGTCGCTGCGCGGACTCTCCAGTCCGGCGTCCTCGCGTCAGGGCAACTTCTTCGGCATGGTCGGTATGGCGATCGCGGTCGCCACTACGCTCGCGGCGCATCCGCCGGCGAGCGCCACCGGCTGGATCCTTGTGATCCTCGGCGTCGTCATCGGCGGCAGCATCGGCGCGGTGATCGCCAAGCGCGTGCCGATGACCTCGATGCCTGAACTGGTCGCCGCCTTCCACTCGCTGGTCGGCATGGCCGCGGTGCTGGTCGCCGCCGGTGCGTTCTACGCGCCGACCGCCTTCGGCATCGGCACCCACGGTGCGATCCACGCCCAGAGCCTCGTCGAGATGTCGCTCGGCGTTGCCATCGGCGCATTGACCTTCACCGGCTCGGTGATCGCGTTCCTTAAGCTGTCGGGCCGCATGAGCGGTGCACCGATCATGCTGCCGGGCCGCCACATCATCAACATTGTGCTGGCGCTGGCGCTGGTGTTCTTCATCTACGGCTTGATCTCCTCGCAGAGCGCGGTCGACTTCTGGCTCATCACCATCCTCGCGCTGGTGCTCGGCGTGCTGATCATCATCCCGATCGGCGGCGCCGACATGCCGGTGGTGATCTCGATGCTCAACTCCTATTCGGGTTGGGCCGCGGCCGGCATCGGCTTCACCCTCGGCAACTCGGCGCTGATCATTACCGGCGCGCTGGTCGGCTCGTCGGGTGCGATCCTGTCCTACATCATGTGCCACGCGATGAACCGGTCCTTCATCTCGGTCATCCTCGGTGGCTTCGGCAGCGACGGCGGTACGGCGGCAGCCGGTGGCACCGGCGAAGTGAAGCCGGTCAAGCTTGGCTCGGCCGACGACGCGGCCTTCATCATGAAGAACGCGCAGAAGGTCATCATCGTGCCGGGCTACGGCATGGCGGTGGCGCAGGCGCAGCACGCGCTTCGCGAAATGGCCGACACGCTGAAGAAGGAAGGCGTCGAGGTGAAATACGCGATCCACCCGGTTGCGGGTCGTATGCCCGGCCACATGAACGTGCTGCTGGCGGAAGCCAACGTGCCTTACGACGAGGTGTTCGAACTCGAGGACATCAACTCGGAGTTCGCGCAGGCCGACGTCGCGTTCGTGATCGGCGCCAACGACGTCACCAACCCGGCGGCGGAAGAAGATCCGTCCTCGCCGATCTACGGCATGCCCGTGCTGCAGGTCTGGAAGGCCGGCACCGTGATGTTCATCAAGCGCTCGCTCGCCTCCGGTTACGCCGGCGTCGACAACCCGCTGTTCTATCGTGACAACACGATGATGCTGCTGGGCGACGCCAAGAAGATGACCGAGAATATCGTCAAGGCGATGTAACGGTCTCTCCATGAAGCCTCGCATACCAAGGCTTCGTCTTTCATCCTTACCGGGCGCGGAGATATTTTCACTCGCCGTGCCCGGTGAAAGCAGAGTTTGCAACCCCTCGATCGCGATAAGCGATCGAGGGGTTTTCTGTATCATCCGCGCGGTGAATTACGATCTGGACCGAAATGGGCGCGTCCTCACGCCGCCTGTGGGGGCATCTCAGCCGTTCAATTTCTTCGCGGAGCTGGATGCAAGTTTTCGTATCATTCATATCGATCGGATCGACGATAGCGCCGTTGGCATCGATCGCCGGTCATGTAATCGCCTGGAAGATTGTCGGCTTTTCCATTGGAAAGGTTTTTGGTGGTTCAGTGCGAGCTGGGCACTGAGCGATGAGTCGCAAGCCTCCCAGATGGCTTTGTGCCGATTGCAGGGAAACGAGATCGTCGAATGGCATCTGCTGCCGTCGCCTGTGAACTTCTGGGTTGAGAAGAACTGGATGCCTTGTGTGGATGGCGATCTGCTCAAATGGATTTACTGGATCGATCCGGTGCAGGTGCTGACCTATTGCGACAGCGGAGTTTCCTACGAGCGACGGGAACGGTATGGGCGGCTTGATGAATGGGCCGGATCGTCGCCTCTGGTGCGCTATCGCGGCAATTGGCTCTGTGTCGTCCACTACCGGAAAGTATCGAGTAAAAATGTCGTCTATGCACACCGGTTTGTGGAGTTAGACGACGATTTCACGATCACGCGTATCTCGCCTCGATTGACGTTGGAGGGTGAGGAGATCGAGTTTTGCGGTGGACTCTGCCTCACCGGCGAGCAGGCCATTTTGAGTTATGGCGTTTGGGACCGGCACGCCCGCATCATGCGGGTCGACCTGTCCGCAATCGAAGCGATGTTGCGCCCTTGCCGCGTGCCGCAGTCGCTGGCCGTGGCGATCAGCGACTTCCGCCGCAGGATACGTCCCTGGCTACGGCACCGGTGGCTTCGCCAGCCGGGCAAGCAGCTTCGCGCGATAGGTGCCCGGCTGCGTGGCCGGTTTGGGCCACCGGGCGTAGTCGGTCTCAGCGGCCTCGCGATATCTGTTGCGCAATACGCCGATTTGGCAATGCAACTGACACGACAATGCACTAGTCTCACCGCATGAGCGCCTCTCATGCGATGCCACGGTCAGCCTGGATTTTTCCGGGGCTGGCCGTTTTGCTGTTTGCGGCCACGGCAATCCCCTCGCTCGGCATCGGCTTTACCCATTCCATTCAAGGTTTGGTTTTCGCGGGCGTCCTGCTCGTCATCCTGTTCGGCACGGTATTCGCGGCCGTCCATCATGCCGAGGTGATCGCGGAGCGGATCGGCGAGCCGTTCGGCACGTTGCTGCTGACGCTCGCCGTCACCGTCATCGAGGTTGCCCTGATCATGACGCTGATGCTGGGTGAGCAGGAGGTGCCGACGCTGGCGCGTGATACGGTGTTTTCCGTGGTCATGATCGTCTGCAACGGGCTGGTCGGCGCGTGCATCCTGGTCGGCGGATTGCGCTACCGTGAGCAGGAATTCCAGATCACCGGCGTCAACGTCTATCTCTGCGTGCTCACGGTGTTCGCGACCATCACGCTGGTGCTGCCGAATTACACGCTGGAAACGCCGGGCCCGGTCTATTCGCATCTGCAACTTGGCTTCGTCAGCGTCGTCACGATCATTCTCTACGGGGTGTTTCTCTACACCCAGACCATCCGCCATCGCGATTACTTCATCGGCGGACAGCGGGATGGGGAAGGCCATGTCGTGGCTTCTGGCGGGGTGCTTGTGGTCAGCTGCGTGTTGCTGATCGTCTCGCTGGTGGCGGTTGTGCTGCTCGCCAAGAAATTTTCACTGGTGGTCGATGCGGGTGCCGCCATGATCGGCGCGCCGCCGGCCTTCGCCGGCGTGGTGGTTGCCATGCTGGTGCTGTTGCCGGAAAGCATCGCGGCGCTGTCCGCGGCCCGCAAGAACGATCTGCAGAAAAGCATCAACCTCGCGCTCGGCTCTTCGCTCGCCACCATCGGCCTGACCATCCCGGCGGTGTCGGAGGCGGCCTATCTCTTCGACAAGACGCTGGTGCTCGGGCTTCCCTCCCGCGACATCGCGCTTCTGGCGATGACCATGCTGGTCAGCATGATGACGTTCGGAACCGGCCGCACCAACATCCTGTTCGGGATGGTCCATCTGGTCGTGTTCGCCGTCTTCCTGTTGCTGGTTTTCGTTCCCTGAAGGTATGCGGCGATTGTTATGTGCTCGATGCCTATCTGATCGAGCGCGCGCTCATTCTTCAAAACAATGTGACGCTGTTCATGCGTGGGGAGCGCGTTCAGGAGGGTGAACTCACTCACGATATTACGGGTCTGGAGGGACGGATGTTCACCGTAAGCAAGGTGAGTGCCGGTGGAATCTATGATTTCCTGCGCACGGAGCCAAACTCGGCATCGGCGGGCTGGTGAGCCAGTACGCGATCCCTCACGATCTCATCAGCCTGTACAGCAAGAACCCCACCAGCTTCATGGTGTTTGGCCGCTTAAAGATGCTGTAACCGAACTGTGCGAAGGAGGGATCGAATTGCCACCATGCGGTCGCAGTTGATCCCTCAATCGGCCCAAAAGTTCCCGCATGCAGACCCAGCGCGGGGAGCACATTCGGCGATGATCAAGAAGTTTCTGTCCAAATATCTGCTGGAGGTCATACCCTCTATCGTGGCGACGGTCGTCGGCGCCTACATCGTCACCAATTACATCAACGCCAAGCCGCCCGCCGAGAAGCCCCCGGCGGCGGTTTCCAGTCAGGCTCCGGCCGAGACGCTCGCGACCTTGCCCGCCAAGGGCGATACCGCCGCGAAGGCCGAGGCCGCCGCCAAGGCTGCTGAAACAAAGGCTGCTTCCGAACGGCTTGCGAACGAGAAAGCTGCGGCGATCAAAGCCGCTGCCGAAAAGGCTGCCACCGAGAAGGCCGAAGCACGCAGGGCGGCCGAACGGCTCGCCAGCGAAAAGCGCGAGGCCGAGAAGCGGGAACTGGAGCGGAAGGAAGCCGAGCGGCGCGAGGTTGAGAAGCGTGAGCATGTGCTCGCCAAGGTCAACCCTTCAGCTAGGACTCCGGCCGTCAAGCCGATCGAGGAAAGTGCAGCGAATCCTGACGCCAACGATCTCGCACGCGCCGCCATCGCGAGGTTGCGGGCCGAGCAGCCGATGCCGGTTGCACAGCCGGTGACGAAAATGCCCGAACATCCGGTGGCTCCGGTGATCGCGGCACCTGGCTCGCAGCCCGCGGCTCCGCCGATGCGCGAAGCCAATATCAGCCCGACCGAACCGATGCCTCCGGCCGCGGTCGCACCGCTGCCGACAGCCACCATCGCGACCACGCCGCCGGTTGCCGATGTCAGCGCCTCGCGCATGGTGCCACCCGCGGACATTCCCTTGCGCCCGCTCGATCTGCAGCCCAGTGACGAGGGCAAAAAAGACAATGGCTCTGTCGTCTCCGACATGATGTCGGCGACCAAATCCGCGTTTCAGGCTGTGCTGCCACGCTAGCAGCCTGTTCTAGCGGCGCGGCTTTTTCTTCGCGGTTTTTGCAATCGTCTTTTTCACCGAAGCCCGCTTGGCAGTCGGTCGGGCAGGTGCCGTCGTGCCGTCGTTTTCCGCCATCGATGCGAAGAAGTCCTTCACGGTGCTGATCTCGCCGGGGCGCGATGCGCTATAGCCGGGCAGGCTCGAGACAGCGTCCTGGAATTCCTGACCTTTCATAAGATCGAGCAGATGCTGCATCGGTTGCGTCTCAAGAAACGCGCGGTGGCAGACAAAGAAATAATCCTCGGTCAGGAGCTGGATGAAATCGAGCCCGAACTGCCGCGCGGCCGCCTCGACGCCGAAAGTCGCATCCGCCATGTCGCTCGCGACGAAGGCCGCCACCGCCGCGTGGGTAAATTCCATCTGCGTCTCGTGGACGTCGGCACGATCGATGTTATGGAGCTCCAGCAGTTGATCGAACACCTGCCGCGTACCGGAATCGTGGTCGCGGTTGACGAAGCGCGCCTTGCGCGCGACGAGATCTTCCAGCGAATGGATTTGCAGCGGATTGCTGCGCTTCACCATCAGGCCCATCTCACGGGTGACGAGGCTGATGACGCGATCCTCGCGCGGATCGAGCCATTCGAGGCAGGCGCGGATGTTCTGCTCGCGCAACGGGCCGCGCGGCAGATGGACGCCGGAAAGGTCGCAGGCATTCTGCGCGAGCGATACCAGCGAGTTCTGGTTGCTGACGTAGCGAAGGTCGACGCCGAGGCCGGGCCGGCGATCGAGCATCTCGCGCAGCTTCGACACCGCGAAGCCGTGACTTGCGTGGACGCGGATCACCGACGGCTCCTGATGCAGGAACGGCTTGATCTCGCTCGCAAGCTCCTGCGCGAGGTTCTGCAATTGCGGGCCGAGACGCGCCTCCAGCCGCTGGCCTGCCCAGACGAGCTTTTCGCCGAACGGTGTCAGCGTCGTGCCGCGGCCGCGCTGACGCTCGACGAGTGGCGCGCCGAAGAACGCCGACCATTGTTCAATCAGATTCCAAACGTGGCGGTACGACAGATTGGCGTGTGTGGCCGCGCTGGTGAGCTTTCCGGTCTGCCGGATCTCATTGAGGATTCCGAGCATGACGATGGCGGCCTGCGGGCTGCCTTCTTTACGAAATCGCCAGACCGGTTCGATTTCGATATGGAGCATCGTGCCATTCCTTATGCATGAATGTGCATATTACAGGGACCGTTCCTGTCTAAGATATCATATTTTTTATTGGCTAAATCATCCTACCTTAAAGAACAAGAAAAAGGAGAAATATGATGTCTGTAGCATATGACTACGATGCTGCATCGCTCATCAGGCGTGTTTCGGCCAGAGAGAAGTTGCTCGTCATCGACGGCAAGCTCGTTCCCTCCGCCTCCGGCAAGACCTTCAGAAGCATCAACCCTGCCACCGAAGAGGTGATCGCCACCGTCTCCGAGGGTGGCATGGAAGATGTTGAGCGGGCCGTTGCCGCAGCTAGGCGGGCGTTCGAAGGCCCATGGAGCCTGATGCGTGCCGCCGAGCGGAGCAAAATTCTGTTCCGGCTCGTCGACCTGATGAAGGAGCATGCCGATGAACTCGCCGAGCTCGAAAGCCTCGATGCCGGCAAACCTATATCCGGTGTGTTGCGGCAGGATCTGCCCGCCGCGATCGATACCCTGACCTACTATGCCGGATGGGCCGACAAGGTTCATGGCGAAGTGATTCCTGCGCGTGAGGACGCGCTGACCTACACCGTGCGTGAGCCGGTGGGTGTGGTTGCGGCGATCGTGCCGTGGAATTTCCCGATGATGATCGGAATGTGGAAACTGGCTCCCGCGCTGGCATGTGGCTGTACCGTGGTGATGAAGCCGGCCGAACTGACGTCGCTCTCGGCATTGCGGATTGCCGAACTCGCGCTCGAAGCCGGTCTGCCGGCCGGTGTGTTCAACGTCGTCGCGGGCGCCGGCCGCGTGGTCGGCGAGGCACTCGTCAATCATCCGGATGTCGACAAGATCACGTTCACCGGCTCCCCTGGCGTTGGCCGTGGCATCATGAAGGGCGCTGCGAGCAACTTCAAACACGTCTCGCTCGAACTCGGCGGCAAGTCGGCCAACGTGATCTTCGAGGACGCCGACCTTGCGGCAGCGACCAAGTCGGCGGCGTCGGGCGTGTTCTTCAACGCGGGCCAGGTGTGCTCGGCGGGCTCCCGCGTGCTTGCCCACGAGAAGGTCTATGATGAAGTCGTCGAGCGGCTGACGGCGCGCGCGCGGACGATGAAGATGGGCGATCCGTCGGATCGTTCCACCATGCTTGGCCCGGTGATCTCCGAAAAGCAGATGGACAGTATTCTCGATTACGTCGACATCGGTCGGAAGGAGGGCGCCTCGCTCACCACCGGCGGGGAGCGGATCGGCACGCGCGGCTTCTACATCGCGCCGACGGTGTTCGCGAATGTCGAGCACGAGATGCGCATCTCGCAGGAGGAAATCTTCGGGCCTGTGGTGAGCGTCATCAAGTTCAAGGATGACGCGGAGGCGCTGCGTATCGCCAATGGCACGGCGTTCAGCCTTGCCGCGGGTGCATGGAGCCGCGACATCGGCCGCCTGCAGCACTTCGCCCGTCATGCGAAGGCGGGAACGGTGTGGCTGAATACGTTCGGCTACACAGACGTTCGTTTGCCGTGGGGCGGGGCGCACGATTCCGGTCTCGGCCGCGAGCGTGGCACCGCGGCGCTCAAGAATTTCACCGAGGAAAAAGTGGTGTGGCTCAACACCAGAGGCTGAGCTTGCAGGAACCTCCTCCGCCGTGTGCGAGGAGGCTCTACAAACGAAAAACGCGGGCCGCAAGGCCCGCGTTTTTTATGTCTGAAAGAAAGAGGTCGCTTAGCGAGCGGGGCGCGGTGCGCCACCAGCTGCACCGCCACGGCCGCCAGCGCCGCGATCCGCGCCGAACACCGGCTTCGGCTTCATCGGCAGCAGGCCTTCGCGCTGCAGCTTCTTGCGGGCGAGCTTACGGGCGCGGCGAACGGCTTCAGCCTTCTCGCGGGCCTTCTTCTCGGAGGGCTTTTCGTAATGACCGCGGAGCTTCATCTCGCGGAAAATACCCTCGCGCTGCATCTTCTTCTTCAGCGCCTTGAGGGCCTGATCGACATTGTTATCGCGGACGAGAACCTGCACGCGGCATCCTTTTTTGGTTCGAAAGCCTGAAAATGGGGACGTAAGAAAGGGTCGCCAAAGGCAAAGCCCTTCACGTCGAAGTCGGGTTTCTACCAGATCGGGGGGGTAGTGTCCACGCCTGTGGACAGGGTTTTTCGCAGATACGGATGTCAGAATTCTGGGTCAGAATCGACCCCGGCGGAGCGTGATTCGAAGATTTGGCGGGGTTTCAGCCTGGGTTCCTTCGAACGAGCGGTCTGACGCCACCGTTTGAAGGAGACGAGATATGAATGCGAAAAAATATGCCGCCGAGCTGATCGGCACCTTCTGGCTCACATTCGCGGGTTGCGGCAGCGCCGTTCTCGCGGCGGCCTTTCCGCAGGTCGGTATCGGCCTTCTAGGCGTGGCGTTCACCTTCGGCCTGAGCGTCGTCACGATGGCCTTCGCCATTGGCCATATCTCCGGCTGCCATCTCAACCCGGCGGTGACGGTGGGACTTTGCGCGGGCGGCCGCTTTCCCGGCAGCCAGGTCATTCCCTACATCATCGCGCAGGTGATCGGCGCGATTGCAGGCGCGGCGCTGCTCTATGTCATCGCCAGCGGCAAGGCGGGCTTCGACCTTGCCGGCGGCTTCGCCTCCAACGGCTACGGCGATCACTCGCCTGGCAAATACACGCTGATGGCAGGCTTCGTCTGCGAAGTGACCATGACGGCGATGTTCCTGTTCGTCATCATGGGCGCGACCCACGGCCGTGCTCCTGCAGGCTTTGCGCCGCTCGCCATCGGCCTTGCGCTCGTCATGATCCACCTCGTCAGCATTCCCGTCACCAACACTTCGGTGAATCCGGCGCGCAGCACCGGCCCGGCGTTGTTCGTCGGCGGCTGGGCCTTGCAGCAGCTCTGGCTGTTCTGGGTCGCGCCGCTGATCGGCGGCGTCATCGGCGGGGTTGTCTATCGCTGGCTGAGCGACGAGCCGGCCGGCATCGTCGAGGGGCGGAAGTAATCTCACGTCGGAAGACAAAGGCCGCTGCGAGCGATCGCAGCGGCCTTTTGTTTTACTTGTGAGGTTTTACCTCGGTGACGTGTCCCATCTTGCGGCCCGGGCGCGGCGTGCCCTTGCCGTAGAGATGAACCGTCGCGCCGGGCACGGTCAGCCACTTGCCGTAGTCGAGAATATCGTCGCCGATCAGGTTGGTCATGGTAACCTGGCCGTGGCGAACGGGCGTGCCGAGTGGCCAGCCCGCGATGGCGCGGATGTGCTGTTCGAACTGCGATATCGATGCACCGTCGAGCGTCCAGTGGCCGGAATTGTGCACGCGCGGTGCGATCTCGTTGACGAGCAGGCTCGGCCCGTTCTCGCCGGGCACGACGAACATTTCCACGCCAAGCACGCCGACATAATTCAGCGCGTTGGCGATTTTAGTCGCCATGTCGCGCGCCTGATCGGCCAGCGCGGGGGGGATCGCCGCCGGCGCGTGGGAGAATTTCAGGATGTGATCGCGGTGCTCGTTCTCGGTGACGTCGAAGCAGACGACCTCGCCGTTCGCCGAGCGCGCGGCGATCACGGAGACTTCCTTCTCGAACGGCACGAACGCTTCCAGGATCGCCGAGCGGGTGGACAGCGCCGCCCACACCGCGTCGAGGTCGTCGCCTTCGCGGATCATCGCCTGGCCCTTGCCGTCATAACCGAAGCGGCGCGTCTTCAGCACCGCGGGCAGGCCGATCTTGGCGACTGCGCTGCGCAGGCTGTCGGCGGACGTCACGTCGGCGTAACCGGCGGTGCCGATGCCGAGACCGTTGACGAAATTTTTCTCGATGAGGCGGTCCTGCGTCGTCCCCAGAACCTTGGTATCCGGCAGCACCGGACGGCGGGCCTGCAAGGCCAGCGCGGCGGCGGTCGGGACATTCTCGAATTCGTAGGTGATGACGTCGACGTCGGAGGCGAACAGTTCGAGCGCCTCGATGTCGGCATATTCGGCGCATGTGCAGTGCTGCACCACGTCGAAGGCGGGCGAATCCGGGTCCGGCGAGAAAACGTGCGATTTAAGGCCGAGCCGCGCGGCGGCAAGCGCCAGCATCCGACCGAGCTGGCCGCCACCCAAAATGCCAACCGTGTCGCCGGGCTTCAGCGCCACCTGTTTCGAAGTAGTCACTTAGGGAATCCTTATGGCCGCTCGGAGACGGCGGCGGTCTGTTGCTTGCGCCATGCGGCGAGTTTCGCTGCCAGCGCACCGTCGGACAGCGCAAGCACGCTGGCGGCCAGAAGCGCAGCATTGATAGCGCCGGCTTTGCCGATCGCCAAGGTTCCAACCGGCACACCGGCCGGCATTTGCACGATGGAATACAGCGAATCCACACCCGACAGCGCCTTGGATTCCACGGGAACACCGAACACCGGCAGTTCGGTCAGGGCGGCGGTCATGCCGGGCAGGTGGGCGGCTCCGCCGGCGCCTGCGATCACGACCTTATGGCCGGCGGCCTTGGCGCCCTTCGCGAAGCTATAGAGCCGCTCCGGGGTCCGGTGGGCGGAGACGATCAGCCGTTCGGAGGCGACGCCGAGGGCGTCCAGCGTCTCGGCGGCATGCCGCATCGTCTCCCAGTCGGACTGGCTTCCCATGATGATGGCAACGGGGGCGGACATGGCGGCTCGATTCTCGAAAAAAGGGGGAAAGATAAGGATTACAGGAGCGCCCCCCTGCCGGGCAATGGCTTTGGGGGCTGGTTGGCATCACATGGTCAATGCCGGGCTCGGGCGTGGCTCCGGCTTTCGCAGGGCGCGAACGGCGGTCAGGCGATGATGTCCGGGGTGATCTGGTCTTCGAGGAAGGAAATCCGGTCGCGCAATTGCAGCTTGCGTTTTTTCAGCCGTTGCAGTTGCAGCAGGTCTGGCGCGGGAGAATGGTGCAAAGCCTCGATTGCGGCATCAAGGTCACGATGCTCCTGTTGCAACCGGGCCAGCTCGAGGGCGAATTCGTTATTGTCTTGTTCGGCCATGATTATCGACGGCTTGCCGGTCTGCGAAGCGCAGCTTGTTATCTTCATGGCAGAAAAGGACGTGCGGTGCCAGCCTTCGGAATTTTCCGGCCACATTTTCTGAAATGTGATCCGTTCCGTTTTCCGGACAGGAAGAAGTTTGAATGTGTCGCATCGATCCCAGTCGACAGATCGCAATTGCGATGTACAATCTTCCGTTCGACCTTGTATCTGACATCCACGGAAGAAGGAGACTTCTAATGGCGATTCAGGCGCATCTCGTTGAACTGGAGCGGAAACACCGCGTCCTCGAAAGCGAATTGCACGAGGCTTTGAAGAATCTCGCGACTGACGATGTGCGTATTGTCGAGTTGAAGCGGCGCAAGTTGCTGCTCAAGGATCAGATCGAGCGCCTCAAGGCGTCGGGCGGCCAAACGCTGCACTAGCGTTTCTTCCGCTCTCTTTCACAAGACTCAAGCTTCCCAATTGAAAGTCTGGATGTGAAGGGCTGCTCGCCCGTCCGCTGTTTCAGCGCGACGAGGTGAGAGCCTGCACGTCTTCCGCGATCGCAAGCGACGCGGTCAGTCCCGGTGACTCGATACCGAACAGGTTGACGAGTCCCGGGACGCCGTGACGTTGCGCATCCTGAATCACAAAATCCTGCACTGCGACTGCGGGCGGTACGATCTTGGGCCGGATGCCTGAATAGGCCGGCACCAGCGCGCCGTCCGGCAACCCCGGCCAATAACGCCGGATCGCCGGATAGAAGCGCTCCGCGCGTTTCGGATCGACATCGTAATCGAGCGTCTCCACCCATTCGACGTCGGGGCCGAACCGCCCCGCGCCGCCGGTGTCGAGCGTCAGATGCACGCCGAGGCCGCCCGGCTCTGGCAGCGGATAGATCAGATGCGAGAACGGCACGCGCATCGTGCAGGCGAAGTAGTTGCCCTTGGCGTAATAGGCCGTGGGGATATGCTCCGGCGGCAATTCTTCGATGGCGCGGGCCACCTCCGGCGCGCTCAGCCCAGCCGTGTTGATCAGAAGATCGCAGCCCAGCGTCATCGGCGCATCGCCGCCGATCTCGACCACAAAGCCTTCACCTTCGCGCCGCGCTCTCACGAATGGCGCGTGAAAGGCGAATGCCGCGCCCGCCTGTTCGGCGTCGCCGCGCAAGGCGAGCATCAGCGCATGGCTGTCGACGATGCCTGTTGACGGCGAATGCAGTGCGCCGGTGCAGCTCAGCGCGGGCTCCTTTGCGCGCGCTTCGTCTGCACTCAGGGTGACGAGATCGGTGACGCCGTTCACTTCCGCGCGTGCGCGGATCGCGGCAAGTCTCTCGGATTCGTCGGCGCCGGTGGCGACGATGAGCTTGCCGCAGCGACGGTGCGGCACGCCGTGATCCTCGCAATAGCGATAAAGCATCTGCCGTCCGGCAACGCACAGCCGTGCCATGGCGCTGCCCGCGGGATAATAGATGCCAGCATGGATCACTTCCGAATTGCGCGATGACGTGCCGGTGCCGATATCGCCCGCCGCTTCGACCACGATCACCTCGCGTCCGGTCACGGCGAGGGTGCGCGCGATCGCAAGCCCCACGACGCCGGCGCCGACGACGATACATTCAACGCGGTCCATGCGTGCTCCAGTGCAACCGCACGCTCGCGAAATGGCCGGGCGGCGCGCCAATTAGGATTTCATTAAGCATGACGAACCATTTGCTCGCGCGGAAGTGATAAATCGCGCCCGCATGGGTAGGCGTTTACCCGATTCAAACCGATGCAACCAGAGAGTGCGTGCGTCAATGCACGGGTCATCATGGAAGTCGGGCGACGGACAATCAGAACGGGAGCCATTCGCTTCTCCGGCGGGGTGAGTTTGGTTGTCACGCTGTTGACGATGACAGCCTCGGTCGCGCATGCCGTGACCGACGCGGAGATGCTCGATTTCGACAGCATCGATCAGGCTTCGATGATGTGGCAGGTCCTGATCGACGGCCTGCTCGTGATCCTGTTTTTGGGGGTGATGTTCGTCTGGGTGATGTCTGCGCTGCGCCGCGCCCGTCGCACCAACGCCCGCCGCGAATTCTTCGTTTCGTCCGCGCTCAACAATCTGTCGCAGGGCATTGTGATCACCAATGCGCGGCAGGTGGTCATTTATTGCAACGACCGCTATCTGCAAATCTATGGCCTGTCGCGTTCCGATATCCGCAGGAACATGACGCGGTTGGAGCTTATGGAGCTTCGTAAAGCGCGTGGGATGTTGTCGGAGGACATTGAGGCCTATTGGCGGGACTCCATGTCACCCGAAGGCTATGTGAATGTGCTGCCAGACGGCCGGCGCATCCATATGAAGAAAGAAACGCTCACCAATGGCGGCATCGTTGCCACGCATGAAGACGTCACCGAGCAGGGTAGGCTCTCGCACGAACTGAATGCGACCAAGCGCTTCCTGGAAATGGTGCTCGACAACATTCCGTCCGCCGTGATGGTGAAACGTATCGACGATGGCAAATTCGTGCTCGCCAACCGCGCCGCCGAGACGATCCTGAACCGCGAACGCAGCGCCATCATTGGCCAGACGGTGATGGAAGTTCATCCCGAGGCAGCCGCGAAGTTCGTGCTCCAGCGCGACGACGCCGCGATCAAGCAGGGCGGCCTCGTCACCGAAGAACATCCGATTCCGACCGACAACGGATTGCGCCTGTTCGCTACGCGCCGAGTCACCCTCGCCAACGAGGTGGGTGAGCCGCAATATCTCATCAAGACCAGCGACGACATCACCGACCGGCGCGAGACGGAATCGCGCATGGCGCATATGGCCTATCACGACGGCCTCACCGGCATGCCGAACCGCGCGGCGTTCCTGCAGGCGCTGGAGCAGTTGATCGACGCCTGCGACGGCACTTCGGAAGAGTTCGCGGTGCTGTCGATCGACCTCGACCGCTTCAAGGAAGTCAACGACGTGTTCGGCCATGAGGTCGGCGACAAGTTGCTGATCGAGGTCACCAAGCGGCTGGAGAAAGCCGCGGGAGCCGGCGTGGTCGCGCGGCTCGGCGGCGACGAGTACGGCATGATCATCGACGGTGAGCAGCCAACGGCTGCGTGGAAGCTCGCCGAAACCGTCGCCAAGATGATCTCGCAGGATTTTCTGATCGACGACAAGGTAGTGCGCATCGGCGTCACCTCCGGTATTTCGATTTTCCCGCGCAACGGTCGCGACGGTGCGGCGCTGCTGGCGAACGCCGGTGCTGCGCTGAGCCGGGCCAAGGCGAAGTCGCGCGGTTCTGTGGTTTTCTACGAAGCCGAGATGGATCAGCAGATGCGCGACCGGCGCGCTTTGCATCAGGATCTTTACAACGCACTGCGCAAAGGCGAGTTGTCGCTGCACTACCAGCCGCTGTCTCGCGCGCGCCAGAGCTTGAGCGGCGACGATGTGACGGGCTTCGAGGCGCTAGTGCGCTGGGTGCATCCGATGCGCGGTTTCGTGCCGCCGTCCGATTTCATTCCGCTTGCCGAAGAAAGCGGCCTGATCGTGGAACTGGGCGAGTGGATTCTGCGTGAAGCCTGCCGCGAGGCGGCCTCCTGGCCGCGCCATCTGCAGATCGCCGTCAACCTGTCACCCGCGCAGTTCATGCATGGCGATCTGGTCGGTCTCGTTCACTCGATCCTGCTGGAGACGGGCCTCACCCCGGGCCGGCTCGAACTTGAGATCACCGAAGGCGTGCTGATCGACGATTTCGAGCGCGGCCTCTTGCTGCTGCGCCGCCTGAAGGCGCTCGGCGTGCGCATCGCGATGGACGATTTCGGTTCCGGCTATTCGTCGCTGACCTATCTGCAGGCGTTCCCGTTCGACAAGATCAAGATCGACCGCGCCTTTGTCATGAACCTCGGCCGCAACCAGCAATCCTCCGCGATTATCCGCTCGGTGATCGGGCTCGGCCACGGTCTCGATATTTCCATCGTCGCCGAGGGCGTGGAAACGCAAGACCAGTTGAGTTTCCTCGCGGTGGAAGCCTGCGACCAGATTCAGGGCTATCTGCTCGGCAAGCCCGCACCGATTGCGCAATACGACGCCTGGGTGGGACGGCAGCCTTATGTCGAGACCGAGGGCAGCAACGTCGTCACCATCCGCCGGGTGAGCTGATTTTCCGTTTCTCTGCTTGAGCGCGCGTCTGGTGGTCGCGGCCGCCCGGCTTGACAATGCGCCCAGTGATGCCAAGAGCATGGCGCTTTGGTTTGGCACGCGGCTCGACAATGAGCCGTCAGGGCGGGAGTGCGGGATCGAATGCAGGGCGGGTTTTCGGCACAGCCGGATCATGCGGAACGCAGCCGGTCTGCGCCGCTGATGCGCATCGAGAGTGTCGGCAAGCGGTTCGGTGGTTTCGTCGCGGTCGATGGTGTCTCGCTGGAGATAGGTGCAGGCGAATTCTTCGCGCTGCTCGGGCCGAGCGGCTGCGGCAAGACCACGCTGCTGCGCATGCTCGCCGGATTCGAGATGCCGGACGAGGGTGGCATCTGGCTCGATGGCAAGAACATCGCCGACGTGCCGCCGCATCTGCGTCCCGTGAACATGATGTTCCAGAACTACGCGCTGTTTCCGCATCTCAGCGTCGAGGGCAACATTGCCTTCGGTCTGAAACAGGCGGCGATGGCGAAGGACGAGATCGCCGTGCGCGTCGCGGAGATGGTCGCACTGGTGCGGCTGCAGGGGCTGGAGCGGCGCAAGCCGGATCAATTGTCAGGCGGGCAACGTCAGCGCGTGGCGCTCGCGCGGGCGCTGGCGCGGCGACCGCGCCTGCTGCTGCTCGATGAGCCGCTCGCGGCTCTCGACAAAAAGCTGCGCGCCGAGACGCAGGCCGAACTCGTCGAGGTGCAGCGCCGCCTCGGGATGTCTTTCGTCATCGTCACGCACGATCAGGAGGAGGCGATGACGCTCGCCGATCGGATCGGCGTCATGAACAAGGGGCAGCTCGTACAGGTTGCAGCCCCGCGCACGTTGTATGAACGGCCGGACACGCGCTGGATTGCGGGCTTTGTCGGCGACATCAATCTGTTCGAAGGACAGGTAATGTCGCAGGGCGACGGCGTCGTCAGCGTTGCGACGCAAGCCGCCGGTCTGCTTCGCGTCGCGGGCGGCGTGGAAGCGGGGAGATCGGCGTGCATCGCCGTGCGGCCCGAGAAGCTGTCGCTGTCGCACGATCTTTCATCACACGATAACAACGCGCGACCGGGCGAGGTGCTTGATGCCGATTATCTCGGCGGCCTCACGCGCTATCGCGTGAAGCTCGCGGGTGGCGATGTCGTGCAGGTCGTCCACGCCAACGCCGCAGGTAACGACATTCCATTCGCGGCCGGACAGCAGGTGGTGGTGTCGTTCGCGCCGGAAGACGCGGTGGTGCTGACGCAATGAAGAGCCGCCGCATCTTCACCCGCCCGGCGCGGATCGCCGCGATCGCGCCCTATCTCTGGATGGTGCTGTTCTTTCTGGTGCCGTTCGGCTTCGTGCTGAAGATATCGCTGTCGGAAACCGTGATCGCGCAGCCACCTTATCTGCCGACGCTCGATCTGTTCGGTGGCTGGGAGGCGCTTCGCGCGGGTTTTGCGAAATTCTCGACCGACAATTTCTATCTGCTTGCCACTGACGACATCTATATCTTCTCTTACTTGCGCAGTCTCACCGTGGCGCTTGTTTCGACCGCGATCCTGCTGGTGATCGGCTATCCGGTCGCCTATGCGATGGCGCGCCTGCCGCAACGCTGGCAGGGTATCGCGATGATGCTGGTCGTGGTGCCGTTCTGGACCTCGTTCCTGATCCGCATCTATGCCTGGATCAACATCCTGCAGCATGACGGCCTGTTGAACTCGCTGCTGCTCGCGCTGCATGTCATCGACCGACCGGTGCCGTGGCTCTCGACCGACAGCGCGATGTATCTCGGCATCGTCTATTCGTATTTCCCTTTCATGATTTTGCCGCTGTTCGCGACGCTGTCGAAAATGGACGGCTCGCTTCTGGAGGCGGCGGCCGATCTCGGCTGCTCGCGGCTGAAAGCATTCTGGCTCATCACCGTGCCGCTCTCGCTGCCGGGCATCGCGGCGGGCGCGCTACTCTGCTTCATTCCGATCGCGGGCGAGTTCGTGATTCCCGATTTGCTCGCGGGCTCCGACCGGATGATGATCGGGCAGACGCTGTGGCTTGAATTCTTCACCAACCGCGACTGGCCGGTGGCCTCGACCATCGCCGTCGTATTGCTGGTGCTGCTGCTCGCACCGCTTCTGGTGTACGAGCACATCCAGCGCAAGCAACTGGAGCAGGGGTGATGGCAAGCTCGCTGCACAGACCCTCTGCTGTGAACGTCGCGGCGCTCGCGCTGGGGCTTGCGTTTCTCTATCTGCCGATCGTCATTCTGGTGATCTATTCGTTCAACGCCTCGCGCCTTGTCACGGTGTGGGGCGGCTGGTCGTTGAAATGGTACCGTGAATTGTTCAACGACGGCGCGATGCTGTCCGCTGCGTGGATGAGTCTGCGTGTCGGTGTGGCGTCGGCGAGCGCCGCGACATTGCTCGGCACCTTGGCCGCGGTGGCGCTGTCGCGTGGCGGGCGTTTCCGTGGCCGCACGCTGTTCTCCGGCATGCTGTATGCGCCGCTGGTGATGCCGGAAGTCATCACCGGGCTGTCGCTGCTGCTGTTGTTTGTTGCCACCAATGCCGGGCGCGGCTTCTGGACTGTCACCATCGCGCACACCACGCTGACGATGTGCTTCGTCACCGTGGTGGTGCAGGCGCGGCTGAACGGGCTCGATCGCAGTCTGGAAGAGGCGGCGATGGATCTCGGCTGCAGTCCGGCGCGGGCGTTCGCCTCGGTGACGTTGCCGCTGATTTGGCCCTCGATTGCCGCTGGCTGGATGCTTGCCTTCACGCTGTCGCTCGACGATCTGGTGATCGCGAGTTTCACCACGGGGCCGGGCTCATCGACGCTGCCGATCCGCATCTATTCGGAGGTGCGGCTCGGCGTGAAGCCGGAGATCAACGCGATCTGTACGCTGATCGTGGCATTCGTCGCGATGGTGATCGTGGCCGCCTCGCTCGCCTCGAAGCTCTCAAACGACCGTGGCGAGAACGCCGCGCCGCTCTAGATCAGTTGGATTGCGGAGCGGCGGGTGCCGCCGGTTTCTCTGCTGCGGGCGGAGTTGCAGCGGCAGGAGGTGTTGCCTCTGGCGCGGATTTCTTGCCGCCCGACAGCCGTTCGATCACCGCCTTCACGGCGTCATGCGCATTGCGCCCCTTGAGCGAGTCGAGCAGCGGCGCGGTGACGGTCGAGCGGCGGATCAGGATATCGGAATCCGGCAGGATCAGCGGATCGTCCCATGGACCTTGAACAACGAACGGCAACTGGAATTCGGGCGGGGCGCCGTTCGCCGCTTTCAGTTCGGCATTGCCTTTCAGATCGTATTCGCGTGAGGGGATCGAGGCGCCGCCGGTGAGCGTGACGCGCGTCGCCGGTCCGTCGAGCGCTATGTCGTCTGCGTGCGCCATGCCGTCATTGATGGTGACGGCGATCCGCAGCGTATCGAACGGTGTCGAGCCGCTGCGGAAACTTCCTGCGCCTGAGAGCGGTCGGCGCTCCAGCCGCCGCAGCAACTGCTCGATATTGAAGCCCGACAGTGCGCCGTTGTGGGCGGTCAGGGCAGCGTTGCCGTCGAGCGTCTGAGTCAGCGCGAAGGCGCTCGCGCCCTGGGCTTCAAGGGTGAGGTTGAGATCGCCCCTGCCGCGTAGCGAACGGATGTCGAACAGGTCGGCCGCGCCCGCTTCGAGATCGACGTCGGTGAATCCGAACTGCGCCTTGATGTTGGCTCCTTCGTCGATACGGCTGAGGGAGAGTGATCCCCGGACGATGCCGCCGAACACCTGCGCCTCGCCGATCGAGAGCGCCAGCGTGCCGTTGCGCAAATTCGCGCCGAGCGCAGTGCGCCCCATCCGCGAGGAGCCGACAGTGACCTTCGCTGCCGAGAGGCGAATATCGAGATTGGTTTCCGCCAGCGCCTGCAGATCGAATGCCTGCCGGTTCCACTCATGTGCGCCCGCAAGCAGGCGAATGGTCCCGAGATAGGGCGTAAGATCGAGCGAATCGGCTGCGAGCGTGCCCTGCAGCGTGTGCTGACCGGTGCTGTCGTTGAAGGTCAGCACGCCCTCGGCGGCGTTGCCGTCGAGCGAGGTGGTGACGTTGGTCAACGCGACGGAGTTGCCGACGACATTGGCCCGCGCCTTCAGCGAGAACGGACCGAAGCCGTTGTTGCCCGGCAATTCATGCCCTGCCCAGCGTGTCAGGCCGCGCAGCGAACTGGTGTCGGCGGTCAGCGCGCCATCGAGCAGCAGGCTCGAACGGTTGGTCATGCTGCCATCGAAGGAGAGTTTCAGCGGCGTGCCGGAGAGCTTCACTTTCAGGCCGGATTTCTCGCCGCCGACGGCCGCGAGGAAATCGGCGATGGTGAAGCTGCCTTCGAGTTGCTCGTTGTGCCAGGTGGACTGGCCGCGCACCGAGAAAGAGCGCGAGCTGGATGGCAGCGAGATCGCGAGATCAATGCCGCCCACTGTTTCGTTGGCGTGGTTCTTGGCATCGCGATAGAGGAGCGTGCCGTCGGAAATCCTGACGTCGGAAAACCATACATCGCGCGATGCGGCGGGCTTCACCGCGCGGGCGAAGGTCTGCACGATCGGCCCCCAATTGGAGTGGCCGTCCTTGTCCACGGTCAGGCGGATGCGCGGCGCGCGCAGCGCGACGTCGGCGACGCGGTAATGTCCGACGATCAGCCCGAACAGGCTCAGCCGGGCCTGAAGCTGGTCGGTGCTGAGCGGTGCGTCGTCATTGGCGTTGCCCTTCAGGGAGACGCCGTGGAGCACGACCCGCGTGGAAGGAAACAGCGACACGTCGGTCCGGCCGGTGACGACAAGTTCGAGGCCCGTGGCGTCGCGAATTTGCTTTTCGACGGCCTGCCGAACGGCATTACGATCGATGAACCAGGAGCTTGCGAGAAGTCCCGCCAGCACGACGCCGAGGACGACCGCCACGGGCAAAGCAAGGCGTCTGATCGCGTGCGTAGTCAAATAGAAGGATCCGGGTTTGATGTCGTGGTTGCGGGCGATCCACAGGGGTCGCCCAAGCCGCGCGCAACTTGATCCGTTTTCTTGACGCTTTCAAGGCTTGTGGGATCTTTGCCACACCTCCCCGCACGTGCCCATCCCGTTGGCGGGCAGACATCCGCCCGTCACGAAAGCCGCCGATCCTGGGTGGCCTGCCTATTTTTGCTCGATTGACGGCTTTTCCGGATTGCGCCTAAGAACGTCCCTGAGCCCGGCGTTGCCGCCGTGTCCACTGGAATGGGTTGCACATGAACAAGGTATATCCCGACGCCAAATCGGCGCTGGAAGGCACGCTCCGCGACGGCATGACCATCATGTCGGGCGGCTTCGGTCTGTGCGGTATCGCCGAGTCGCTCGCCAATGCGATCTGCGACAGCGGCGTGAAGAACCTCACGGTGATTTCCAACAATGCCGCCGTCGACGGCATCGGGCTCGGCCGGATGCTGGAGAGCAAGCAGATCAAGAAGATGATCTCGTCCTATGTCGGCGAAAACAAGACCTTCGCGCAGATGTTCCTGGCGGGCGAGCTCGAACTCGAGTTCAATCCGCAGGGCACCCTCGCCGAGCGCATCCGCGCCGGCGGCGCGGGCATCCCGGCCTTCTACACCAAGACCGGCGTCGGCACGCTGGCGGCGGAAGGCAAGGAGCTGAAGGAGTTCGACGGCGAGACCTATGTGATGGAGCGTGGGCTGTTCGCGGATCTTTCCATCATCCACGCCTGGAAGGGCGATACCGCCGGCAACCTGATCTACCGAAAGACCGCGCGCAACTTCAATCCGATGATGGCGACCGCCTCACGCATGACGGTTGCGGAAGTCGAGCATCTGGTGCCTGCGGGCGAACTCGATCCCGACCAGATCCATACGCCCGGCATTTTCGTCAAGCGCATCGTCGCGGTCGATCCCAAGCTGAAACACATCGAGCAGCGCACCGTGCGCAAGCGCGCCTAATTCTTCAGGAGATACATCATGGCCTGGACCCGCGAACAGATGGCAGCGCGCGCCGCTAAGGAATTGCGCGACGGCTTCTACGTCAATCTCGGCATCGGCATTCCGACGCTGGTGTCGAACTACATTCCCGACGGCATGGACGTGAACCTGCAGAGCGAGAACGGCATGCTCGGTACCGGGCCGTTCCCCTATGAGGGTGAGGAAGACCCCGACCTCATCAACGCCGGCAAGCAGACCGTCACCGAACTGCCGAACACCAGTTATTTCTCCAGCGCGGATTCGTTCGGCATGATCCGCGGCGGCCACATTGACCTCTCTATTCTCGGCGCGATGCAGGTCGCAGAGAACGGCGATCTCGCCAACTGGATGATCCCCGGCAAGATGGTGAAAGGCATGGGCGGCGCGATGGATCTCGTCGCGGGCGTCAAGCGTGTCGTCGTGGTGATGGAGCATTCGGCCAAGGACGGCCCGAAGCTTTTGCACAAGTGCACGCTGCCGCTGACCGGGCAGAAGGTGGTCGATCTCGTCGTCACCGATCTTGCGGTGTTCACCATCGACAAGCACGGCTCAAACGGCATGACGCTGATCGAACTGGCCGACGGTGTCACGCTCGACGATGTGAAGGCCAACACCGAGGCGAGCTACAAGGTGGCGCTGAAGGGGGCGTGAGCCTCACGCCGTCGCGGCGGCTTGTGAAAACGCCACTTCGATCAGCGTGCCTGTGTTTGGCGCGCTCTTGAGATGGAAGCGGCCGCGATTGGCTTCCACCAGCGCTTTCGCAAGCGACAGGTTTGTGCCGTTGCCCGCCGCGACCTCATCGGCAGGCGATGGCGTGCGAAACGGCGCCATTGCGGCGGCGATCTCGTTGTCGTTCATGCCGTGGCCAGTGTCGCGAATGCGCAGTGCCACTTCGCCCAAATCCGTAAGCGCGGTCGAGACGATCACCTGTCCGCCCGCATTGGCGAGATGGATCGCACAACCGATCAGTGTCAGCGCGATCTGGCGCAGCGCCCGTGCATCGGCCTGAATGTTCGGCAGGCCGTGAGTCAGGGATGAGCGGATGATGATGCGCTCGCGGTTGGCCTGAGGCTGCATCACGCCGACGCACTGTTCGACCAACGCGTTGAGATCCTGTTTTTCGAAATCGAGATCCAGCTTGCCGGACTCAATCCGTGACAGGTCCAGCATGTCGTCGATGATGGAAATCACGCGCTCGCCGGAGGCGCGGATGTCCTTCATGTAGTCGGCGTAGCGCTCGTTGCCGAGCGCGCCGAAACGCTCCTCGATCATGACGTCAGCGAAACCGATGATGGCGTTGACCGGTGCACGAACCTCATGACTGAGGCGGGCGAGCAGATCGGCCTTGGCGGTCGCCGCGCGTTCGTCGGCCTGCTTCGTCTGATCCGGCCGTGGTGCTGCGGGCGCCTTGTCCCGGAACACCGCGAAGTAGCGCGGGCGGCCCGGGTGGGTCCGTCCGATCGTCACCGACAACGCCATCGCGCCGCCGTCGGGCGCACGGCCGAGGACGTCGCGGCCCTGTTCGAGCAGGCCGTGCATGGCGTCGGACTTGATGCCGTCGAGATAATCGAGCACCGCGCGCTGGCTTTCCGGCGCGAACAGCTCTGTCAGGTTGCGGCCTTCGAGGCCGTCGCGGCCGAACAGTGCCTCGGCGCTGCGGTTGCAGGCGATGATGCGGCCGTCGCCGTCGAACATCACGACGCCTTCGGCGGTGGTCTCGAGAATGGTCGCGAGTTCATCGGCCTCGATGCGGTCTTCCGCAGCCGGGGATGGTTCGGCAACGACGCGCTCCAGTTGCGGGGTTGCTGCTGTCGGTGACAGCACCAGTGCGAGCGCGCTTTCGCCGTCCCAGTCGACGGTGTGCAGCTTTGCATCGTGCGCCTGATGCGCGCCCATCGAGACGGTGGAGACCTTGATCGGCGTCCCTTCGCTGCTGCCATCTGCATCGGAGCCGCCGGACCCGACATAAAGCGCACCGAGACCGCCATCCCTGTTGAGCGCGGCGAGCGTCGTGTAGCCGGTTGCGGCGAGGAAGGCGGGGTTGGCGTAGAGCAGGCGATCGGCGCGATAGACTAGTACGCCCGAGGGAATCTGATCGTAGAGCGAGGTGTTCTGCGGCGCATGCGCGACAGCCTGAGGCTGTGCGGGCGGCACCTCGACCTCGTCCTCGTCGGATTCGAAAATCATATCGTCGCGCGGCTGTTCGGCCAGGCTGTTGTTGGCTTCCTCGGCGTGCTGGGCGTCGAGCCGATGTTCGGCTTCGCTTTCCAGCCGCGCGGACAGTTGCCGCGCCAGTTCCTGAAAAGCGTTGTTCTCGCCGGGCGTCAGCACGGGCGGCCGCGCATCGTCATTGGCGGGACGGAACGGCACCACGTTGGGCGGCGTCTCGCCGCTTTCGATGTGCTCCGGTTCGTCGGCCGATGCAACGAATTCGGGCGCGGTCTGCCCGGCAATGGAATCATGCTCGACAGTCGAAGCAGCATCCATCGGTGTCTGTACCGGGGCAGGCGACGAGCCGAACAGCGTGTCGTGGCGGCGCTGTGCGGCGGCACGCGCGAGACCGTCAAGATCGCGGCAGATGCCGAAGCCGCGATAGCCCGTGAAGGCGCGGTCGCGGCCGTAGACCGGCAGCCCCGACATCTCCACCGGCAGCCTTCCGCTGAGGCCGTCCGCCGGCCATTGCAGCAGAATGTTGCTGAAGGTGTCGCGGGTCGCGACCGCCTGCGCCACGCGGTTCTCCGGATCGAGCGTCAGCGCGTCGTTGACCTCGCTCCAGAGCCGGCCGAACGCGGCGGTGGTCTGTGCGCCGATCAAATGGGTGAATTCCTCAGAGCCGAACGAGAAGCGGCCCTCTGCATCCATCGCCCATGTGAAGCGCAGCGGATGCTGCCGCTTTTGTCCGGCGAGATCGTCCGGCAACGGAATCAAATCCGGCGCCGCTGTGGGCGGCGTCTCGGAAGGGTGGTTGGATTCCACGCGGTCGTCCATGAAGGGCTCGTTCGGCAAAGAGGGCGTGGGCGCGGCCGGTTCGGTCGCGACCGGCTCAGGCATAGAGACAACGTCGCCCGCCGGGGCCGGTTCGGCAACAGGGGCAGGGGCTGCGTCAACGGGTTTGTCGGGGTGCGGATGTGCAATGAGCCCGTGCAGAAGCACGATCAGGACGATTTCCGGGTCTGTTCCCGCACGGTAGACCGTGGCGTGCCCGAGCGGCGTCTCGATTTCTGAGGCTTGCTCGGGAAAATGGGTCGGAAGCACCATCCCGGCGAGTTCATCGCGCACGTCGTCATGCGCGCGGGCAGCGGAGTTGGCGGCGGTAAGCCGTCCGTCCACGAAGGCCACGGCCGGCTGCTCGATGCCCTCGATCAGCGCCAGAACGCGCTCCACGAGTGGCAGCGGCCGCCCGCCGGGATACTCGGCGACGATCAGAACGCCGCTCTCGCCGCCCAGCGAAATTCGCGCGCAGCCGCAGGTCATCAGGCCGCCGAGCGGTGCACCGAATCCGCGCAGCCGCTCAAGCCGCATCACGCCTGACGGCGAAAGACGGGCTGCCAGTTGCTTCACCAGACGGCGATACGGATCGGCAGGGCCGAAGGTGCGTTCGCGCAGCGCATCGTCGTCTGATGCATGGAAGAAGGTGCGGCCCGCCGCATTGGCCCACAGCAAATGCTTGCCGGTGTCGGACCACACCCAGGCGGGCGCGGCGCTCAGACAATAGGTCGAGAGCCGGCTGTCGTGGATCGCCTGCAGGGAGAACTCGGCTCTGGGCAACGTTTGAAATCCTGCTCCGGAAAGAAATTCGGCTGCACGATGTGGGCCTTACAGGCTGATTATCAATGGGAAAGCGGATGAGTCCACCAACTGCAGCCCAAACTGGCGATAAACCTTAACTAGGGTTGTTAAATCATCCGCGATGATGGCGCAGGCGATTGCAAAAAATGCTGCGTCAGTCACGATGAGCGTCGGACGGCTGTCACGCCGCGCTGTTATGATGCAGGAACCGCGCAGCCCTGCCGTCTGTTGGTTTTACGAGGCTGGCAAGCAGGCCGGAACGAACAGGAGCGACGCCATGGCTGACAACAATCGTTTCGAGATTCCCCAGGAAATGCGCTCGATGGCGGAAGCGAGCTTCGACCAGGCCCGCAAGGCGTTCGAGAGCTTTCTCGGACAGGCTCACCAGACCGCCAGCACGCTGACGGGGACGGGCGAGACGGCGCGCGCCAACGCCAAGGACATTACCGCTAAGGCGATTTCGTTCGCGGAGAAGAACGTCCAATCCTCGCTCTCCTACGCCCAGCAGCTTGTGCACGCATCCGACCTGACCGAGATCATGCGGCTGCATTCCGAATACGTGCAGGCGCAGATGAAAGCGCTGGCCGAGCAGGCCTCGGAAATGGGGCAGGCTGTCACCAAGGCGGCAATGGATAACGTAAAGCCACGCTAGATCAGCCGCTTAGAGCAAAATTAACGCATTGCAATAAAAATATTGCAATGCACAATAAGGCGCCCTATATTGGTTGGGTCAGAGGCTGGTGGCCGGTAATATGCCGGGCTGCGCGTGGCCTCATTTTTTCAAAGGCTGAGGACCCGCCAATATGAACACCCAAGGATTTTTTACCGCCACCCCGTTCCAGATTCCCGAGCAGTTCCGCGCGTTCGCTGAGAACGGCGTCAACCAGGCCCGTGACGGCTATCAGAAGCTCAAGGCTGCCGCCGAGAGCAACAACGAGGCGCTGGAAGCGGTTTACGCTTCGGCTGCCAAGGGTGCGAGCGGCTTTACCGCCAAGCTCGTCGATATCGCGCAGGCCAACGTCACCTCGTCGTTCGATTTCGCCCAGTCGCTGGTCGGCGTCAGCTCGCTGTCGCAGGCGGCCGAATTGATGAGCGCCCATGCGCGCAAGCAGTTCGAAACCCTGACGGTCCAGTCGAAGGAGCTCGCCGAGCTCGGCCAGAAGGTCGCGACCGAGACCGTTGAGCCGTTCAAGGCCAGCGTCACCAAGGCGTTCCAGAACGTCGCCTGAGCGATTTAGAAGATTGATCTGCGGACGGCCGGGCTTGCCCGGCCGTTTTCGCGTTCGGCATGCGGCCGTAGCAGAATTTCTTCTGCCGGCCGGCCTGCAATTTGATAGAATCTCTTGTTACAGAATGGCTTGTCCGGTCTTGCCAAAGCCGGGCGGTGCCCCTAGTTTCCGCGCGTTCGCGCCCCTTTGGCGCAACGAAGGATGCAGTTGTAGCTCAGCTGGTTAGAGCGCCGGATTGTGGATCCGGAGGTCGGTGGTTCGATCCCACCCAACTGTACCATCGTCGGCTTTTACACCGTCTCTCATCCCCCATTCCCGTGTCTGCCTCGCGCGTCTGTTCGCGATGCTTTGAGCTGTCGGCGGGCGCGACGCCGACCCAAACAAAAAGCCCGGCGCAAGGCCGGGCTTCGTTACGAAATCAATACCTGGCGATAGCCGGGCCACCCCAGTTGAAGTGGTAGTTGATGCCAGCCTTCACGGTGTGAAGGTCGTCGCGGTAGCGGAAGGCTGTCACACCGGGCGCCATTTCCACCGTGGTGTGATCGAAGTTGTAGTACTGGTACTCGATCTTCGCTGACCAGGCGGGAGCGAACATGTATTCGACGCCACCGCCGATGGTATAGCCGGTTTGGTTTCGATCGGCCTCAAGGGTCGGGAAACCGCCAAACCCGGTCAGACCACTGTTGTCACGGAAGGCAACACCGCCCTTGGCGTAGATCAGGCCCGGTCCCCATGTGTAGCCGAGGCGCCCCGTCACCGATGCCAGCCAGTTGGTGCGATCACGAACGCCGACAGATGGGGGAAGAAGAAACGTGCGTTCGCTTTTTGACAGGCCTCCGATGTCGCCTTCGAGGCCGGCCACCCAGTTCGAAGCGAATTGGTAGCTGTAACCGAGCTGACCGCCGCCAAAGAAAGAGCTGTCGCGCGTGCCGCCGCTGAAAGGCACGACGATGTCACTCATGCTGGCAGAGTCGCCGAACGCTCCGCCGACGAAACCGCCGATGTAGAAACCCGTCCAATTGTAGACAGGGGCGGCATAGGCAGGTGCCTTGGTGTAGGTCCGTGCAGGCAGGTCTGCGGCGGTGGCGGTACTGGCGGTGAACAGAATGGCGACAGCGCTCAAAAAGATTTTTTTCATAGTCGATTTCCCCGATCGATCATTTTCAGAAACAGTCGATCGGTTTGTTGCACCGTGCTTGTGGAGAGTCTGTAGCGTGGAAATCACAGCGTTAGGGGAGGGGGTGTGATGGTTAGCAAGTCGTCATTATGGGCATGATCGTTGAAGATGCCGCCGCCGGTTTTGTCGGTCGGCGCTCGTTCACCAAACAAAAAGCCCGGCGCAAGGCCGGGCTTCGTTGTTTGGAGCGCACCTTTGGCGAAAGACGTTTTGTCTGATCCGCCAGATGGTTTGAAGTCAGTACTTTGCTACAATCGGGCCGCCCCAGTTGAAGTGATAGTTGATGCCAGCTTTCACCGTGTGAACGTCGTCGCGGTAGTGGAAGACTGCAACACCAGGGGCGAACTCCGGCGCAACGTTTCCAAAGTTGTAGTACTGGTACTCGATCTTCGCCGACCAGGCCGGGGCGAACATGTATTCGAGGCCGCCGCCGACGGTGTAGCCGGTGTCGTCGCGATGGGCCGGGAGTGAGGGGAAACCACCAAAGCCCGTCAGGTCGCTGCTGTCGCGGAACGCAACACCGCCCTTGGCGTAGATCAGGCCCGGACCCCAAGTGTAGCCGAGACGGCCAGTGACCGATGCCAGCCAGTTGGTGCGATCATGCAGGCCGACCCCTGGAGCAATGAGGAATGTGCGTTCGTTCTTCGACAGGCCGCCGATGTCCCCTTCGAGACCGGCCACCCAGTTTGGAGCGAACTGATAATTGTACCCGAGCTGGCCGCCGCCGAAGAAAGAGCTGTCACGGGTGCCGGTGAGGAAAGGGATGAGAGCATCACTAATGCTGGAGCTGTCACCGAACGCGCCACCGACGAAACCGCCGATGTAGAAGCCGGTCCAGTTATAGACCGGAGCAACGTAAGCAGGAGCCTTGGTGTAGGGCCGGGCGGCGAGGTCAGCAGCACTGGCCGAACCAGCGGCGAGCAGGACGGCGGCTGTGCTTAAAAGGAATTTCTTCATGGTCGTTCTCCCTGACCGATAATTCCAGAAAACAGAAATTTCAGGTCATTTTGTCGCACCAAGCCCGCGCGGAGTCTGTAGCGCCGAAACCACAGCTTCACGCGAAGCGATGCGCGGCACGGGCGTCGGACGCTCTGGGGCTTGGAAAGGCTTTGACATCACCCTGTTTTGAAGATGCCAGTCGTCAGACTGGCCTGTTATCGCGGTCCGGCGATGATCACAGCGGCCCCCGCCAGACAGATCGCCGCGCCCGTCAGGTCCCATCTATCCGGCTGCAGCCCCTCCGCCAGCCAAAGCCACGCGACCGACGCAAGGATGTAGACCCCGCCATAGGCTGCGAAGGTGCGTCCTGCGGCTTCACTCTCCACGAGTGTCAGCAGGTAGGCGAACAGGATCAGTGCCGCGATTCCGGGAATAACCAGCAGGGCAGACTTGCCAAGGCGTAGCCAGGCCCAGAAGGCGAAGCATCCTGCGATCTCCATGAATGCAGCGCCGAGATAGGCAAGCGTGGTTTTCATCGCCCCTCCAACATGGACCCAACGCGATCTACACCACGCGGCTCGTGCGAACTAGCTGGAGAACTTCGGTCGTCTGCTGCAGGCTAGATCGAACTCCATCCCATCCATCCGGTGTACAGGCCCACCATCAGGATCAAAGCGGCCGATGCATAGGGAGCGTTGTGTGCGAACCGGCTGAAACCGGACCAGCGCTTTTCGATATGCCGGATGCTCAGCGCCGCGATCACGCCTGCCGACACCATGGTCAAAGCGAGGCCGATGCCGAAACACAGCACGAGGACGAAGCCGAGACTCAGCTGCTTGAGCTGAATGCAAAGCAGCAGAACCGTGATGGCTGCCGGGCAGGGGATCAGGCCGCCTGTGAGGCCGAAGAGCACGATTTGCCATGTCGTAACGGTGCGCCCGGCAAATCGCTTCCGGATGTCGGCGGCATGAGCACGCGCATGTGCATCGTCTTCCTCGCCGAGATCCATGTGTGAATGGTCGTGCTCTTCGAAAGCCAGTTCGAATGCGCCGGGATGGTCCGGAAGTGAGAGGCGTACCTGAAAAGCATGTGGCTCGGGAATCTCTTCAACGCTTTCGAGAAAGTCACCGCTTCGGATGAAGCTGAACGATTGCCGGCTTGCATCCGGCCGCAGAGTCTCCAGCCTCACGTGTCCCGCATCGGGGAGAGTCCCGCGTTCAGCTCCGATACGCCAGCGCGGCGGCACGCCGTCTTCGAACACCTCAAGGGTCAGGACGGACTGGCCCGCCTCGATGAGTTGAGGTTCGTCGTGATGGTGATGGTTGTGTTCCGAATGATTATCGCGCCATATCCGCCAGGCCATCCAGATCGCGACACCGACGATGATGATTGCCGAGCCTAGCTGAAAATAGGCCTCGCTTTGTTCGCCACCCCATTCGCGTCCAAAGTACAGTCCGGCGGCGGCGACGATCCAGACGATTGCGGTGTGGGAGAGCGCGGCCGAAAGTCCAAGCAGAGCTGCCTGAAACACCGTTCCCCTGATGGCAACGATGAAGGCCGCCATCATGGTCTTCGAGTGGCCGGGCTCGAGCCCATGAAGCGCGCCTAAAAGGATCGCGCTCGGCACGAACAGCCAAGCGTGAGCCGTACCTTGCTGCAACAGCTGCGCGAAGTCGGTCATCGGGTCACTTCAGGTAGGTCCGAACAACATCGATAAGATCAGCCGCGCCTTTGGCCTTCTCCGGGTCCTTCTCGTGCGCGGGATCAACGACGTGATGACGAATGTGGTCTTCGAGCAGTTCCGATGTGAGGCCCGTGACAGCGCCGCGGACCGAGGCCACCAGCATCAGGACATCGGCGCAGCCAATTTCGGCCTCCAGCGCTCGTTCCACAGCCTCAAGCTGGCCCTTGATGCGCTTCACGCGGCCCAGAAGTTTGGGCTTGTTCTTGATCGTATGTGACATAGATATAATATAGGGGGGTACCCTATATTGGTCAATGCCAGCCCTGAGCCGCATCGGGCTGCTTGCTCATACAGCACGGCTGAAGCGGATCAGGTCAGGCTTGTGTATTGGCCGTGTCGGCGGGTTTCCGCCGCCGTCACTTGCGAAGCCGCTCCTGCATTATCCGGCTTTGGCTGCCGACATCGTGCTGCTTCCGATGTCGGAGGGCGCTTCGTTATGCGTGAACGCGCGGAAGTCCTCGATGTCCGAGGGACGGCCGATCAGATAGCCCTGAATTTCGTCGCAGTTCTGGTCGCGCAGGAATTTCATCTCGCCGACGGTCTCGACGCCTTCGGCCAGCACCGGCAGACCGAGCCCGCGGCCGAGGCCGAGCACCGTGCGCACGATCGTCGCCGCCTGTTCGTTGTGGTCGACGGACTTGATAAAGGAGCCGTCGATCTTGATCTTGTCGAACGGGAAGGCGCGCAGGTTGGACAGCGACGAATAGCCCGTGCCGAAATCGTCCATCGCGATGTGCACGCCGAGCGCCTTGATCTGGCGCAGCGTCAGCAGCGCGCGGTTGAGGTCACGCACCAGCGCCGTTTCGGTGATCTCGAGTTCGAGTTGAGCCGGCGGGAGGCCGGTTTCCAGCAGGATGCTGTGGACGAGCTGGGCGAAATGCGGGTCGTAGATCTGCAGCGTCGAGACGTTGACCGCGACGGTCAGCGGCTCCGGCCACGAGGCGGCTTCCCGGCAGGCCGTGCGCAACACCCATTCGCCGATGCCGAGAATGGCGCCGGCCTCTTCCGCGATCGGAATGAAGGTCGCGGGCGAGACATCGCCGCGCGTCGGGTGCTTCCAGCGCAGGAGCGCCTCGAAGCCGGTGACGGTGTTGGTCTTGATGTCCTGCTGGGGCTGATAGACGAGCCGCAGTTCGTGGCGGGCGACGGCATGGCGCAAATCGTGTTCGATCATCCGCCGCTCGCGGACCTCTTCGCCCATTCTCGCTTCGAAGAAGCGATAGGTGTTACGGCCTTCGGTCTTGGCGCGATACAGCGCGGTATCGGCATGGTTGAGCAGCATCTGGCGGTCGCTCGCATCGTCCGGGTAAAGCGCGATGCCGATGCTGCTGGAAATGCTGTCGGTTTCCGGCGTATCACCCTTGACGCGCAATGCGCCGAGCACGCTTTCGGCAAAGCGCCGTGCGGATTCCGCACTGGCGACGTTCGGCAGCAGGATCGCGAATTCGTCGCCGCCGAGGCGCGACATGACCTGTCTGTTGTCGAGCAGCGCGCCGATGCGGATGGCGACCGTTTGCAGCACCTTGTCGCCTGCGGCATGGCCGAACAGGTCGTTGACCTCCTTGAAGCGGTCGAGATCGAGGCACAGAACGGCGAGTTTCTGGTTCTTCGGAAGAACCTCCAGCGCCTGATCGATTGCCGTGTTGAAGGACGTGCGATTGGGCAGCGATGTCAGCGCATCGTGATGGGCAAGATAGCGGATGTGCTGCTCGTTTTTCTTGCGCGCGCGCAGGTCGCGCACGGCGATGACGTGATGAGGGCGACCCGCATAGTCGATCGGCCGCAGGATAACTTCAGCGGGAATTCCCGCTCCGCTCTGATCGAGCAGAGTGACTTCCATCGGCTGGTTCGGCGTGGCGAACAGGTTGCTGCGCGCCACTTCGTCGGGAAGGCAGCGGTCGAGCTTGCTGCCGACCAGCGCCGCTGACGACGAGCCTGTCAATTGCGCGAAGCTGTCGTTGACGGTGACGATGGTATCGCCGTCGCACACCAGAAGACCTTCGACGGCGGCGTTGGCGAGGCCACGCATCCGATCCGTTTCAAGTTCGGCACGGCGTCTGTCGCGCAGGTCGAGTGCAACCGCACCGAGCGAGAGCAGAATGATCGTCAGGCTTGCGGCGCAGACGAGAATGGCGAGCAAGGCCGGAGGCAGGGCGCTGTCCGGCACGCTCATCGCCGGATCGGGAAGAATCGTAACCGCGGCCATGGCGGTGAAGTGATGGCTGCAGATCGCGAGCGTGAGCAGCACCGCGCCTGCCGCTTTCCACTTTTCGGAGGACTCGTGAAGCCCGATCGGAAGCGCGACCGCGCCGAGTACGGCGCCGAGTACGATGGACCATGTGACCATCGCAAAATCCCAGACGATGATGCCGGCGATCTCGAACGCGGCCATGCCGGTGTAATGCATCGCGGCGATGCCGCCGGCGACGATGGCGCCGCCCAAAGCGGGGGCAGCACTCCAGCCGGGGATCATCGCTACCGCAAGGCCGCCGCCGGTCAGCAGCATCGCGGCGACCAGCGATAGCGCGGTGAGGGCGATATTGTAGCCGCTCGGAATGCCGGGAGAGAAAGCAAGCATCGCGATGAAATGCGTCGCCCAGATGCCGAAGCCGATGGATACGGCAGACACCGCGAGCCAGATGTGGCGCATCTGTCCCTGCACAGTGCGTGCGTGGTGCAGCAGGCGGAAGGCGGCGAAGGATGACAGCGCACAGACGATGGCTGCGAGAACGACCAGCCGCAGATCGTGGGCGGTCGCGATACAATTATAGATCTTGAGCATGGAAACCGGTTGCGGAGCGAATGGCGATTGCATGCAACCTAGGTAGAGTTACGTAACAAGTTGTAAACTCGGCATTCGTGATGCCACCCGCTCTTCGTTAAGTTTACGAATCCGTTGCCGGGCTATTTCAAACGCGAGCAATCGCAGCGGGGTAGCCGCTCACCGGTCGGCGCGGCTCACCACGTCCATCAGCTCGGCGATCTTCTGCCGCTGGTCGGCTTTGTCGCCGGAGCGGATCGCATGTTCCACACAGTGAGCCACATGGTCGCGCAGGATTTCTTCCTCGACGCGGCGAAGCGCCGCCCGTGCCGCCGCGATCTGGGTCACGACGTCGATGCAGTAGCGGTCGGCCTCGATCATATCGCTCAGTCCGCGGACCTGGCCTTCGATGCGTTTCAGCCGTTTTCGGCAGGATGACTTGATCTCGTCTCTCATATCGTCCATATACCCCCCAGGGGTATGGAAATCAAGGTGAATGTGATGGCTCATGACGCGGACGGGAAATCAGGCTGCTGCGGCTCTCATGACAAGGCAAAGACGGCAGGCGCTGCTCTCGCGCATGGCGAGGATGGAAGTTGCTGCCAAGGCGAGAGCGGCGGTCACGAGCACGCACACAATCACGATCACAAGCAGGCCGAGTCCTGCTGCCACGCGGCGCATGACGGCGCTGCCGGAGCGGCAACCGCGAACGCCGATGTCGCCATCGATCCGGTCTGCGGCATGAAGGTCGATCCGCGCGCGCCGAAGGGTGGGCGCTTCGTTTACAAGGGCACGGACTACGTCTTCTGCAGTTCGCGTTGCCACGATCGCTTCAAGGCGGACCCCGAGAAATTCCTCGCGCCGAAAACCGAGCCCGAAGAGGTCATCCCCGGCGCCGTCTACACCTGTCCGATGCATCCCGAGGTGCGCCAGATCGGTCCCGGCACCTGCCCGAAATGCGGCATGGCGCTGGAGCCGGAAACCATTTCGCTCGACGACAAGCCTGATCCCGAACTGATCGACATGCGCCGCCGCTTCTGGATCGCGCTGGTGCTCACGATCCCGGTGTTCGTGATCGAGATGGGCGGACACATGTTCGGCCAGCATCTGGTTTCGCCGACGGTGTCGAACTGGCTGTCGCTCGCGCTCGCGACGGTGGTGGTGCTGTGGGCGGGCGCGCCGTTCTTCGTGCGCGGCTGGCAATCGATCGTGACGTGGAATCTCAACATGTTCACGCTGATCGCGATGGGCACCGGCATCGCCTATCTCTACAGCGTCGCCGCGGTGCTCGCGCCGCAGGCTTTCCCGGACGCGTTCCGCGACATGCACGGCGCGGTCGCGGTGTATTTCGAATCCGCGATGGTGATCGTGACGCTGGTGCTGCTCGGGCAGGTGCTGGAGTTGCGCGCGCGCGAGAAGACATCGGGCGCGATCCGCGCGCTGCTGTCGCTCGCGCCGAAAACCGCGCGCCGCGTCAAGGATGGCGTCGAGGAAGATATCGCGCTCGATGATGTCGCGGTCGGCGATCTGTTGCGTGTGCGGCCCGGCGAAACCGTGCCGGTCGACGGCACGGTGAAAGAGGGACGTTCCTCCGTCGATGAATCGATGGTGACCGGCGAATCGATGCCCGTCACCAAGAGCGCGGGCGCGCCGGTGATCGGCGGCACGCTCAACCAGAGCGGCGGGCTTGTTATGGTCGCCGACAAGGTCGGCCGCGACACCGTGCTGTCGCGGATCGTCGATCTCGTCGCCAAGGCGCAGCGCTCGCGCGCACCGGTGCAGCGGCTGGCGGATTATGTCGCGGGCTGGTTCGTGCCGACCGTGGTGACGGCGGCGATCCTCGCCTTTGCCACGTGGGCGATGTTCGGCCCCGAGCCGCGCTATTCCTACGCGCTGGTTGCCGCCGTGACGGTGCTCATCATCGCCTGTCCGTGCGCGCTCGGTCTTGCCACGCCGATGTCGATCATGGTCGGCATCGGGCGCGGCGCACGTTCCGGCATTCTGGTGCGCGACGCCGACGCGCTGGAGCGGATGGAGAAGATCGACACCTTCGTGATCGACAAGACCGGCACGCTGACGCAAGGCAAGCCCGATGTCGTCGGCATCGCCGCGTCGGACAAATTCAGCGAGAATGAATTGCTGCGTCTTGCCGCCAGCGTGGAGCGCGCGAGCGAGCATCCGCTGGCGGCGGCCATCGTGAAAGCGGCGCAGGAGCGCAGTCTGCAACTCGCGGACGTGAGCGGCTTCGATTCGCCCGCGGGTAAGGGCGCGATCGGGCGGGTGGACGGCAAGATCGTCGCGCTCGGCAACGCCACATTAATGGCGGAGCTCAAGATCGATATTGCTGCGTGGGAGGCAATTGCCAAGGCGCGGCAAAGCGAGGGCGCGACCGCGATCTACATCGTGGTCGACGGCGTCGCGCAGGGCGTCATTGCCATTGCCGATCCGGTGAAGCCGAGCGCGCAGGCAGCGCTCGACAAACTGCGCGCTGCGGGGCTGAAGATCGTCATGCTTACTGGCGACAATGCCGCGACAGCGCGTGCGGTGGCAGCGCGGCTCGGCATCACGGACGTCGAGGCCGATGTATTGCCCGAGCACAAGAGTGATGCCGTGCAGCGTCTGCAGAAGCAGGGCCGTCGCGTCGCGATGGTGGGTGATGGCGTCAACGATGCACCGGCGCTTGCGGCCGCCGATGTCGGTGTCGCCATGGGAGGTGGAACCGATGCGGCCATTGAGAGCGCTGGCATCACGCTGTTGCGCGGCGATCTGATGGGCCTCGTGCAGGCGAGGGAATTGTCGGTCGCGACGATGCGCAACATCCGCCAGAATCTGGCTTTCGCATTCCTCTACAATGCGGGCGGCGTGCCGATCGCGGCGGGCGTGCTGTATCCGGCATTTGGCCTGTTACTGTCGCCTGCGGTCGGTGCCGCGGCGATGGCGCTGTCGTCGGTCAGCGTGATCGGCAATGCCTTGCGGCTGTCGCGGCTGCGGTTGTCGTCATGACGATTTCATAATGTGAACATTTGAAATCGAGATACGAAAAAAGCCGGGCGTGAGCCCGGCTTATTAGTCGACAGCCTTGAGAGGCCGATACGATCTTCTTTCCGGTCACCTAACGGCTGCCCGGAAAGATGCCGATGCAGGGGTCCACAGGAGGAGGGGACAGGATGTGAACCGATGCATCGGATGTAAAGAGTATCGTATCGAGCACCGATGTATCGCAACAGCGGGTTTGGAATGTCAGTCATGCGCAAGAAGCGTGCGACATCCTGTCGGGGTATTTTGCGTGCAAGTTATGACGGCCAGCGCTGCGCTTTGCTGACGATGAAATCGCGGAACACCTGGACGCGCGCCACCGACTTCAATTCTTCGGGATAGACAAAATAAGCATCGAGTTGAATCGAATCGTCCTCGCCGAACAATTGCAGTAGGCGATTGGTTTCATCGATCAGGTAATCGGGCAACGCGGCGATGCCGATGCCCTGCTGGCAGGCGCGAACGAGGCCCAGCACGTTGTTGACCTTGAAAAACGGTTCGCGCGGCCCTGCGCCGTTGCGCCCGGCCTCGATCAGCCAGTTCCTGTTCTGCAGGTGCGGCGGCACATTCTGCGCGTTGAGGACGATCAGCCGGTGATTATCGAGGTCCTCCAGCGTACGCGGCGTGCCGAATTTCTTGGCGTAATCCGGCGAGCAATAGGCGTGGAAGCCGATTGAAAAAAGTTTCCGCTGAATCAGGTCCGGCTGGGTCGGCTTGCGGGTGCGCAACGCGACGTCGGCCTCGCGCATGGAAAGGTCGAGTTCCTCATCCGTCAGCGTCAGTGCCAGCCGGATTTCCGGATAGAGCGAAGTGAATTCGGTCAGCCGCGGAATCAGCCAGTTGATGCCGAGACCCGGCGAGGTCGTGACCTTGAGTTCCCCGCTTGGCCGTTCGCGGCTGTCGGTCAGCTTGGCGCGTGCCGCCTGAAGCTGCATGAAGACATCATGCGCGGTGCGGAACAGCAGGTCGCCCTGTTCGGTGAGGATCAGGCCGCGGGCATGGCGGTGAAACAGCGATACCGACAGTTCCTGCTCCAGCGCGGAAACCTGGCGCGACACCGCAGACTGCGACAGCCCGAGTTGTTCGCCGGCATGCGTGAAGCTGCCAGCCTCGGCGGCAGCGTGAAACACCTTCAGCTTGTCCCAGTCCATATCCGTCAGTCCGTCGTGAGATCGGGCCATGATTACTCCGCAGCGGCGCGTTCGCTCGCACGGGCGGCGAGGAAGCGTTCGGTTTCGAGCGCGGCCATGCAGCCCATGCCGGCAGCCGTCACGGCCTGCCGGTAATGTTCATCGGCGACGTCTCCGGCGGCGAACACGCCGGGCACGGAGGTCGCGGTGGAATGCGGGGCGATCTCGATATAGCCCGATGATTTCAGCTTGAGCTGGCCCTGCACCAGTTCGGTCGCGGGCGCGTGGCCGATGGCGATGAAGACGCCGTCGGCGGCCTGCTCGGTGACCGTGCCGGTCTTGAGATTGCGCAGGCGGACGCGGGTGACCTTGGATGGATTCTGCTCACCCGCGATTTCCGCGATTTCGCTGTCCCACACCACCTTGATCTTGGGATGCTTGAACAGGCGATCCTGCAGGATGCGCTCGGCGCGCAGGCTGTCGCGGCGGTGGACCAGCGTCACCGAGGAGGCGAAGTTCGTCAGGAACAGCGCTTCCTCGACCGCGGTGTTGCCGCCGCCGACCACAATCACTTCCTTGTTGCGATAGAAGAAGCCGTCGCAGGTCGCGCAGGCTGAAACGCCGAAGCCCTTGAAGGCCTCTTCGGAGGGAATGCCGAGCCAGCGCGCCTGCGCGCCGGTCGCAAGAATCACCGCTTCAGCGAGATAGACATCGCCCGAATCGCAGGTGATGCGGAACGGGGATTGTGCGAGTTCGAGCTTGTTGACGTGATCGGTGACGATCTTGGCGCCGACATGGGCAGCCTGCTTTTCCATCTCCGTCATCAGCCAGGGACCCTGGATCGCCTCGGCGAAGCCCGGATAGTTCTCCACGTCGGTGGTGATGGTGAGCTGGCCACCCGGCTGGATGCCCTGGATCAGCACCGGCTCGAGCATCGCACGCGCAGCATAAATTGCTGCGGTGTAACCGGCCGGGCCGGACCCGATGATGACGACTTTGGCGTGGATAGGACCGGCCATGGGATGACCCTTCGATTTGACCTTTAAGGACGACGCGCCTTTCAGCGAACCGGTGGCAAATCGGTGAAAATCAGAGAGAAATTGCCACCACCGCGGCGCTAGCAGTCTGGTCGGGACAATGTAGGCTTTCCTGCGAGCTATGCAAGATTTGCAACCCCCGGTCTGCAATTTTCCCCAAGCCAACAGGGGTTAAGAGGCGCGCAATAAAATTGCGCAACGGCAGGGACCTCGCTAAAAGCTGGAATAATTGCTGCGCCGCCAACAGAGCCCCGGGGAGCCCGTGACCAAACAACTCGACGCCATCGACCTCAAGATCCTGCACGAGCTTCAGGAGGATGGCCGCATCACCAATGTGGAACTGGCCAAGCGTGTTGGAATCTCGCCGCCTCCCTGCCTGCGGCGTGTCCGGGCGCTGGAGGACGAAGGCTACATCAACGGCTATCGCGGGCTGCTCGATCCCAAGGCGCTCGGTTTCGACGTCACGGTGTTCGCCGCCGTGCATCTGTCGAGTCAGGCGGATGCCGATCTGCGTGCCTTCGAGGCGTTCGTGAACGCCCAGCCGATCGTGCGCGAATGCTGGATGCTGTCGGGCGAGACCGACTTCATCCTGAAATGCGTTGCCTCCGACATGGCGAGCTTCCAGGAGTTCGTGACGCATCTGACCGCCGCGCCGCATGTGCAGAACGTGCGCACCTCGCTGGTGCTGCACAATTCGAAATACGCGCCTGCGGTGCCGCTGGAATTGAAAGTCTGAACGCGCGCATGACCGCGTTGCGTGAATGCGGCTTCTGGCGGTCCGCTGTTTTGCGATAGAGACTGCGCATTGCTTCCTCAGAGCGCTGCGTCTTTCGATCGCGGTGCAGACGCCAATTCCGGCGCGGATCATCGGGGACCATCGTGACGTTTGTCGATTTTTTGCTGCTCGCCGCAGGAGGCTTCCTCGCGGGCGTCGTCAACTCTGTCGCCGGTGGCGGCACCTTCCTGTCTTTCGCGTCGATGGTCGCCTGCGGCCTGACCGCGCTCGAGGCCAATGCCACCAGCGCGGTCGCGATCACGCCGTCCAATCTCGCGACCGTTGCGGCGTATCGCAATGAAGTGAAATCGCACTGGCGCGAATTCATTCCGTTCGCGGTCATAGGCATGATCGGCGGCGGGATCGGCGCATGGCTTCTGATCTGGCTCGGCAATGCCGGCTTCCGGCCGCTGGTGCCGTGGCTGCTTTTATTCGCGACGCTGCTGTTCGCCTTCAGCGGACCGATCCGGGCGCTTGTCGAACCGTGGTCACAGCGCGCGGAGAGCGGTGTGCGTCTTGCCGCCTACGGCTTGATGGTGGCGGTGTCGATCTATGGCGGCTTCTTCGGCGCGGGGATCGGCTTCGTCATCCTCGCGGCGCTGCTCATTCTCGAAGGCGGCGATTATCACAAGGCCAATGCGATCCGCATCACCATCGCCTTTCTGATTCAGGCGGTGGCGGCGGTGCTCCTGATCTTCGGCGGGCTCGTGTATTGGCCGCATGCGATCGTGACGATGCTCGCGGCGTCGGTCGGCGGCTATTACGGCGTCGGCTGGGCGAAGGCGCTGCCGGATAAGATTGTCCGCGCCGTGGTCGTGACCATCGGCGCGGCGCTGACGATAGTGTTCTTCGTGAACCCGTAAGCCGGATTACTTCCTGCCGCGCATGGCATCGACGCTCCACGGGCCGGGACCGGCCGCGAAGATGTACAGGAACACGAAGCAATAGAGCACCGCGAGTTCGCCGCCGTTCAGGATCGGGAAGAAGCTTTTTGAGGCGTGGACCATGAAGTAGGCCACCGCCGTGAAGCCGCAGAGAATGAACGCGGTGGGCCGCGTGAACAGCCCGACCACCATCAATGCGCCGCCGATCAGTTCGATCAGACCGCCGATGCCCATCAGCGATCCGATCTGGACATTGGCCATTTGGGGCACGGGCGGAAAATGCAGGATCTTCGCCATTCCGTGCTGGAGAATCTCAAGTCCGGCCATGAAGCGCAACACGCTGAGAACTTGCGGCCGCCAGGGTGCGAGTGTGTTTTCGAGGCTCATGGAGATATCCCTTTTGAAGAATCTGCAATGTATCGGACGCGTACCGGGCGCGAACATGCACCGTGCGGAGTACATACGATGTCGCGCATTGAGACAATGCGGCGATGACGACATCAAGCGATTTTGCTTCGTCTGACGCGCTCGATCGATTCTAGGGCGTGGTCTTGCCGTTTTCGGCAGGCGCGGTTTGCAGGCACTGGAGCGGGCCTGGCTGGCAGGCGGGGCCGATATTGGAGCAGGCCGGCTTGTCGTTGATGTCGGTGCGCGTGCAACTGACGCAATTGTCGCTCCACCGCAGGCATTGCGGCGGCCCGGTATGAACGGAGGTCTCTTTCGGTTCGGACGATTGCGGCTGCGCAGGCCGGTCCGGCGGCAGCGGCAATAATTCATCCGCCTGCGTGTGGCCTACCGCCAGCACGGTAGCCAACACCAGCATCGCTATACGAAAACGCTGCATGTCGCCTCATCGGGGACCTACGAAAATGGCCGGACAAGCATCCGGCCATTCGTCAGATCAATCTGCCGTCGCGAGAAACTACTTCCAGTCTACCTTGGTGACCTCGTAGGCCCTGGCGCCGCCGGGGGCGACGACCTCGACGGAGGTGCCCTTGGTCTTGCCGATCAGCGCGCGCGCGAGCGGCGAGGTGATCGAGATGCGGCCCTTCTTGGCGTCGGCCTCGGTCTCGCCGACGATCTGGTAGACGACCTTCTTCTCGGTGTCCTCGTCGATCAGCGTCACGGTCGCGCCGAACTTGATGGTGTCGCCCGACAGTTTCGAGACGTCGATGATGTCGGCGCGCGCGAGCTTGTCCTCGAGCTCGTGGATGCGGCCTTCGTTATGCGACTGCGCTTCCTTCGCCGCATGATATTCGGCGTTCTCCGACAAGTCGCCATGCGAGCGCGCTTCCGCAATCGCCTCGATGATGCGGGGACGCTCCACAGCCTGGCGCTGCTTCAGTTCTTCTTCGAGAGCCACATGTCCGGCGGCGGTGATCGGAAGCTTCTCAACCATGTCGTCTATTCCTCGATTTCATGTCCGGCCGAAACCGGACCTGAAAAACTATCTGTCAGGCCATTGGCGGCCAAACCGAAAAGAACATGCACGGGGCGGGCTGGTTCCCGCACAGTTCTGGCAATCCGCCCGGAGGCGGCGTCAAACCTCAAAGATCGGAAAAATAACCCTGCAACGTGCGGACCTCGAAGTCTCCGCCCAGATAGGCGCGGATGCCCTGCGTGGCCGCCACGGCACCCGAAAGTGTGGTGTAGTAGGGCACTTTATGCAAGAGGGCAGCGCGACGCAGAGAGCGGCTGTCCGCCAGCGCTTGCGGGCCTTCCGTGGTGTTGAACACGAGTTGCACCTCGCCATTGGTAATGGCGTCCACGATGTGGGGACGGCCTTCCAGCACCTTGTTGATCTTGTCGGCGGGGACGCCGTGATCGGTAAGATAGCGCTGGGTGCCGGAGGTTGCGATCACCTTGAAACCGAGTTCGGCCAGGATGCGCGCGGGCTCCAGGATGCGTTCCTTGTCGCTTTCGCGCACCGAGATGAACACGGTGCCGGTGCGAGGCACGCGGGTGCCGCCACCGAGCTGGCTCTTGGCAAACGCGATCGGGAATGAGCGGTCGATGCCCATCACCTCGCCGGTCGATTTCATCTCCGGGCCGAGCACGGTGTCGACGCCGGGGAAGCGCGCGAACGGGAAGACCGATTCCTTGACGCCGACATGGCCGAGCTTGCGCGGCTTCAGCTTGAAGCTGGCGAGCTTCTCGCCCGCCATCACGCGCGCGGCAATCTTCGCGACCGGCAGACCGACCACCTTGGCGACGAACGGTACCGTGCGCGAGGCGCGCGGGTTGACTTCGAGCACGTAGATCTCGCCGTCCTTGATGGCGTACTGCACGTTCATTAGGCCGACGACGTCGAGACCGAGCGCAAGCTCGCGGGTCTGGCGTTCGAGTTCAGCGATAGTGGCTGCGTCGAGCGAATGCGGCGGCAGCGAGCAGGCCGAGTCACCCGAATGGATGCCCGCTTCCTCGATGTGCTCCATGATGCCGACGACGAAGGTGTCGGTGCCATCGCAGAGGCAGTCGACGTCGACCTCGGTGGCGTCCGACAGATAGCGGTCGAACAGCAAGGGGTTCTTGCCGAGCACGGTGTTGATCTGGCCGGTCTTGTCGTTTGGATAGCGCGCCTTGACGTCGGCGGGCACAAGCTCCGGCAATGTGTCGAGCAGATAGTCGCCGAGCTGGCTCTCTTCGCGAATGATCTGCATCGCGCGGCCGCCGAGCACGTAGGACGGGCGCACCACGAGCGGCAGGCCGAGTTCGGCCGCGACGAGTCGCGCCTGCTCGACCGAATAGGCGATGCCGTTCTTCGGCTGCTTCAGCCGCAGCTTGTCGAGCACGCGCTTGAAGCGGTCGCGGTCTTCGGCAAGGTCGATCGCATCTGGCGAGGTACCGAGGATCGGTACGTCGGCGCCCTCGAGGGCGTGCGCGAGCTTGAGCGGGGTCTGGCCGCCGAACTGCACGATGACGCCGTGCAGCTTGCCGTTGGAGCGTTCGGTGTCGATGATTTCGAGCACGTCTTCCGCGGTCAGCGGCTCGAAATAAAGACGGTCGGCGGTGTCGTAGTCGGTCGAGACCGTTTCTGGGTTGCAGTTGACCATGATGGTCTCGAACCCCGCGTCATGCAGCGCGAAGCAGGCGTGGCAGCAGCAATAGTCGAACTCGATGCCCTGACCAATTCTGTTTGGTCCGCCTCCGAGGATGACGACCTTAGTCTTGTCCGAGGGCGCGCTTTCGTCCGCGACCTTGCCCGCGAACGGGGCCTCGTAGGTCGAATACATGTAGGCGGTAGGCGATGCGAATTCGGCCGCACAGGTATCGATGCGCTTGAACGCCGGGCGCACGTCGAGCGCGCGCCGTGCCGCTTTCACTTCGGCTTCCGTCTTGTTGGCGAGTACCGCGAGACGGGCGTCGGAGAAGCCCATCGCCTTGAGCGAACGCATCGCGAAGGCGTTGCCCGGCAGGCCGTGCTCGCGCACCTTCTGCTCGGTCTCGACGATGCCGCGCATCTGCGCGAGGAACCACGGATCGATCTTGCAGGAGTTGAAGATATCCTCGTCCGACCAGCCGAGGCGCATCGCCTGCGCCACTTGCAGGATGCGGTTCGGCGTCGGCGTGCCGAGCGCTGCGCGGATCGCATTCTTGTCGTCGCTCTGGCCGAGGCCTTCGATCTCGATCTCGTCGAGGCCGGTGAGGCCGGTTTCCAGACCGCGTAGCGCCTTCTGCAGGGATTCCTGGAAGGTGCGGCCGATCGCCATGACTTCGCCGACCGACTTCATCGAAGTGGTTAGCGTCGTGGACGCACCGGGGAATTTCTCGAATGCGAAGCGCGGAATCTTGGTGATGACGTAGTCGATGGTGGGCTCGAACGACGCCGGCGTTGCACCGCCGGTGATGTCGTTGGCGATTTCATCGAGCGTGTAGCCGACCGCGAGCTTCGCCGCGACCTTCGCGATCGGGAAGCCGGTGGCCTTCGATGCCAGCGCGGACGAGCGCGACACGCGCGGATTCATTTCGATCACGACCATGCGGCCGTCGGCGGGGTTGACGCCGAACTGCACGTTGGAGCCGCCGGTCTCGACGCCGATCTCGCGCAGCACCGCCAGCGAGGCGTCGCGCATGATCTGGTATTCCTTGTCGGTCAGCGTCAGCGCCGGCGCGACGGTGATGGAGTCGCCGGTGTGCACGCCCATCGGATCGAGGTTCTCGATCGAGCAGACGATGATGCAGTTGTCCTTCTTATCGCGGACAACCTCCATCTCGTATTCTTTCCAGCCGAGCACCGACTCTTCGATCAGCACTTCGTTGGTCGGCGAGGCATCCAGGCCGCGCTCGATGATGTCGAGAAACTCTTCACGCGTGTAGGCGATGCCGCCGCCGGTGCCGCCCATCGTGAAGGACGGTCGGATGATCGCGGGCAGGCCGATTTCGGACAGCGCCATTAGCGCTTCCGCCATCGCCTGCTGCTGATAGCGCTTGCGGCGGTCGTTTTCGCCGAGTGACCACTGCCGCTCGTAATCCGCGAGCGCGGTGCTTGCGAGCTTGGCGCGTTCGGCGAGATAGGCGTCGCGGTCGGCCTTCTTCATCGCGGAGGCGTTGGCGAGCCGCGACTTCGGCGTCTCGAGCCCGATCTTGGTCATCGCCTCGCGGAAAAGCTGGCGGTCTTCCGCCTTGTCGATGGCATCGGCGGTCGCGCCGATCATCTCGACATCGAATTTCTCCAGCGTGCCCTGCTTGCGCAGGCTGAGCGCGCAGTTCAGCGCGGTCTGTCCGCCCATGGTCGGCAGCAGCGCGAAGCCGCCGGGCTTCACGTTGCGTTCCTTCTCGATGATCTTGGCGACGATTTCGGGCGTGATCGGCTCGATATAGGTCGCGTCGGCCAGATCCGGGTCCGTCATGATGGTCGCCGGATTGGAGTTTACCAGCACCACCCGGTAACCTTCCTCCTTCAACGCCTTCACGGCCTGGGTGCCGGAATAGTCGAATTCGCAGGCCTGACCGATCACGATGGGGCCGGCGCCGATGATGAGGATCGTCGAGATATCTGTACGTTTGGGCATTAAGTCTCGCAGGCAGGAAGGCCAGCCGGAATTTCGGCATAAAAAAAGGGCGCGCAGCCGCGCGTCCCTTGAGCCAAGAGCGCGATCTTCGCGCGCGGGGTGTCTTTAGACCAGAATCCGGTGTGGTGGAAGGGTTTAAACGCCTCCATCAACCGGCAATTTCCGGCCCGGAGGGCGGAAAAAGCCCTTTTGCGGACGCCTGTTATCGCTGGCTTTGGCGAACCGGGGAGGGTGGGAAACAAATCGGCCGGGGAAACGTAGAGTGTGGCGTTCGGATTTCCCTGTTTCGGTCCCGGAGACCTTGCCTATGGCTGCCCCCACACAGACTGTGCGCGATCTGGTGACGGAACAAAGCCCGCACACATTTGAGGTTACCCTGGACCGTCTTGAAATCGCGGTGAGAGATAACGGTCTGAAGGTATTTACCCGTATCGACCATGCGGCGGCGGCGGCCGGCGTGGGCCTCAAGATGCCGCCGGCGACGGTTCTGATCGTCGGCAGCCCGCAAGGCGGAACGCCGCTGTTTCTGCAGCACCCTACGCTGGCGATAGACCTGCCGCTGAAAATGCTGGTCTGGCAGGATCAGGCCGGTCAGGTCTACCTCAGCTACAATGATGCGGCCTACATGTCGGCGGTTTTTGCGCGTCATGGCTTCGATGCGCAGGGCGAAAAGCTTCAGACCGCGGCGAAGGGATTAGAAGGCAAGCTCGCCGCGGCAACGGCAGCGGCGATCAAGTAACCCCGAAGATAGGCAAAGTTTGGAGATCCTGCCCGGGTTTGAACGCATAATGGAAAACCTCGCCGTGGTGAGGAGGAACCCTTCGTCCTTGCAATCACGATGCGATACCCCCACATGAACTGTATCAGTCGGTAGAATCAGGCACCGATCGACAGAGAGACGCTCCTGTGCTCCCGCCTTAAGGGAGCACAGTTATGAATGCCGTCATCTATCCGCTTCACTTTGAAAGACGATTTGCGCGCAAATCGGAAAGCCGACCTGCGCGTGAAGTATCGCCTGCGCCGATTAGACGGTCGCGGCCTGAGGGCACTGACACCTGCGTTTGCGGTCAGGTTCTCGTGGCGCCCTATAGTTCGGCCTATTCTGCAAAGGCTGTCACGAATAAGTGGCATTGCACGAACTGCGACGCCAGATGGTCGACCATCGCTGATATTTGGCGCCCATAGGCACGGCATCAAATGCCAAGACGATCAATCCCACGGGGATTGATTCAAAGAGCCTCACCGGCAACGGCGAGGCTTTCATGCAAGTAGTTTAGAGAGGACATTTGGCTCATCAATTTCCCATCAGTGGTAAAGTCCGCCATTCCCCGCAGGGGCCGAGCCGTGGCGGGGAAACGCAACGGCCTTCCTACACGGTCGTCGCGTATTTGCCGATCGAGATGGATGGCAGGGTGCGTTATCGCATCAGGAACTGTCTTGATGGCAGTGAGCGCATTGTGACCGAAGAGCAGCTTTCGATTTCCTAGCAACTGCAGGAACCAGCGGCGTATCGTCTGGCTGATGTCTTCGCCCGCGACTCATCGCGGGAAATCAAGGTCCATATTAAATATCTTTAGGGGCTTTTCCTCTCGATGCTCAGGAACGTGAGTTGGTCCGCGACATTGGCTTTCTGCGTAACAGAAGGAATTGAAAAATGTCGAACCAAAATCAGAATGCCTCCCAGGGGCAGCAGAACCAGCAGGGCAATAAGCCAGGGCAGCAGGGCGGCGGCGATCATAAGCCGGGCCAGCAGCAACAGCAGCCCGGCCAGGGCGGCCAGCAGGGTGGCGGACAGCAGAAGCCGGATCAGCGTTAGGCTTCATTTGCGATCATGAAGTTGAACCTCTGGTCTCAGGACTGGAGGTTTTTCTTTGCTGTACGAGGCCGCGATCGACGTAGCCCTCACGCGGAGAAACGCGAGGACAAACGGTTAATTGACGTCACACAGTAAGGATTCAGGGAATGCCCCGCGGACCAAAAACAAAAATGCAGGTCTACAAACATGCGACCAATAACAATTCCCGGTTCGCAAGGGGCTTTTTGATGGGCATATGTGCCGGCACTGCCGTTTTCTTTGCGGTTTTGAGTTTGGCCTATTCGTTCGATGTCGGAGGCATCCAGCCTCTCGTCGACAGCATCTCGGATAAAATCATCCATTGGCTATGAATGTGTGCCCCGGCGATCTGACTCGGCAATATTGAACTCGCTGAGTTTGGCCTTGATGTATTCAGCAGGGTCACCGATCTCCCGAATGATGTCCTCGGACGACAAGCCTTGCTGTTCAGCAGCGACCAAAAGCCGTCGGGCCAAATCATCCGCGCTTTGGGAGCTGCCGAGCTGGCCGAGCTCCAATTTTGCGTGGACACTGTTGGCGACCCAGAAGTCGATAAATTCTTTCGCGTTTGTAGCCATGGCAGGACAATAGCAGAAAGCGCTTGGGGGCCGCCAGTTCCGAAGGCGTTTGCACCTCGGATAGGGCGGCACCGAAACGACGCCGATAGTGGGAAAGGAAATTGGAGGCCCGGCCTGGATTTGAACCAGGATAAAAAGCTTTGCACAGCTTTCGCGTAAGACGTTTCCGCCACCGGGCCGTACGTAGTCTAATCGCGACACAATGACCCTGTCATAGCCAGATGTGCGTCAGGGTTAATCCCGGGGTTGGGGTCTGATTAACTCGTGAGGCGACAGATTTCCTGATCAGTTTAGCGGGGCCGGGCCACGAAGGTCTTGCGGGCGGGATTGGTGCCGACATTGCGCGGCGCCAGCGTCGCGGCAAAGCCCGCATCCGCGAGTTTGCGGAGCATGTCGTCCGTGCGGTAGCTGTACAGGCCGATCTTGTGCCGGAGCGAGCGGTAATTTGATAGCGCCATGCGGGTGATGCCGGTGACTGCGTCGATCAAAAATCCGTTTTTTGCCGCGAATTTCAGCAGGGCCGCAGCATCGGTGACAGCGCCGATGTCCGGATCGAGAATGTCACCAAGCACGAAGCGACCGTCCGGTTTCAGGAGGCGGCGAAACCGCACGAAAGCGGCGTCGAGATCTTCCGGCGTCATGTACTGGGCGACCGAAATCATCACGATGAGATCGAGCGAGGCATCAGGCAGGGCTGTCAGGTCGTCGGGCGATAGTGCCTCGATATTGGGCACGGCAGCAAACCGGTCTGCCAGGCGCGCCCGCACACTCGGCGCGGGTTCGGCAAGGATGAGACGACTGCATTTCGCTGCGACACGATTGGCGGACATGGCCTCGCCGCAGGAATAGTCGAGCACCGTGGCCTCGGGCGAGGCGATGTAGCCGATGATGTCATCGGCGATGAGATTGAAATGAGCCTGCCGGTGGGCGTCGCTCACATAAATCGAAGGTGCGGAATCATAGAAATCAATCCAGGCCATGAACTTCCGGTAATGGTTTCGGACAGGGGTTCCGGCGCCGGAACAGGCACCTATGTCGTGAGTTGATGGTCGTCGAGCCGGATTTCCCGGCGGCGCAACTCACTCCTATTAGCAGGAAGGTCCGTCGTGAGCAAAAACAAGAACTCCGTAGCGTCCGAACTGGATACGCCAACCGATCTGCCACAGGCGGCAGTCGACAAGATTTCAGTGGCGGTGAATACGCTGCTGGCCGATGCTTTCGCGCTCTATCTGAAGACGAAGAACTTCCATTGGCACATCAGTGGGCGGCATTTCCGTGATTATCATCTGCTGCTCGACGAGCAATCGGATCAGATTTTCGCGACCACCGACCAGTTGGCTGAACGCGTTCGCAAGCTTGGCGGCACCACGCTGCGCTCGATCGGGCAGATCGCCAAGCTGCAGACGATCAAGGACAACAACGAGGCTTATGTGCCGCCGCGCGAGATGCTGCGCGAACTCATGAACGACAACAAGCATATGGCGAAGGCGATGCGCGATGCGCACGAGATCGCTGACAAGGGCGGTGACGTTGCGACCGCAAGCATTCTCGAGAACTTCATCGATGAAACCGAGCGGCGAACCTGGTTCCTGTTCGAGGCGACCCGTCAGGAAGGCGGCAACGAGGCGTGAGCGGTTTCGCTTGTTCTCGATGAATCCGAGAGCGTCCCCAGCGATGGGGACGCTTTTGTTTTGCGGGGCAGGCTCGCTTTACGCGGCTTCCTGTTGCTGGTCGGCGCGCCGCGAGAACCACAGGATGCACACGAGCATGAAGGCGGCGAGCAATGCGGACGCATAAAAGCGGCTGAAGGCCAGCCCGCCATCCGCGACGGGTTTGTCGAGGAAATCGCCGACGGTCGCACCCAATGGCCGGGTCAGGATGAATGCGCTCCAGAATAGCAATGTGCGCGACACGTTCGTCAGGAAATAGGCGGCCACGATGACCAGCAGTCCCGCCGTGAAGACGAGCGCGCCGCCTTCATAGCCAAGACCGGTGGCGGCCATCCAGTCGCCGAGCGCGGTCCCGAGGGTCTGCGAGAACAGGATCGTGATCCAGTAGAACATCTCGACTTTGGGTGAGGTGATGGTGCTGACCGACACCGAGCCGGCGGTGCGGTACCAGATCGCAAGAGACGCAAGCAGGAGGGCGAACAGGATCGTCGCGCCGCCGGCATATCCGATGCCCAGCGAGCGATCCGCGAAGTCCGCCATCGTCGTGCCGGCGGTCGTGGTCGCGACGATCACGGCCCAGTAGAGAAGCGCGTGAAAGCGTTTCGCGGACATCTGCAGGAGAACCGCGGCCACGAAAAGCCCGATAAAGATGAGGCTGCTGACGGCATAGCCGAGGTTCATGGACATCGACACGGCGTCTCCGGCCGTCTCGCCCAACGTCGTCGCGGCGATCTTGATGATCCAGAACGCTAGCGTGACCGCAGGCACCTTGCTGGCGTGATCGTCCGCGATCTTGTTCATGAATGTCTCCGTTCAGGGGTGACCGGTGCTGCCCGGAGGAGAGGTCACAGATAAAAAATGTTGGATGTGAGACGGGGTCGTTTCACAACGCGGTGATGTGTTCGACGATGACGCTTCCCATTAGCCGAAAGGCGAATTCGGCGCGGCCGCGTCCGGTGTGACGGGAGACGGCAAACCGCCTTTGCCTTGGACGCAGCCTTCCGCTAAGGCATGGCGCGATAGGATCAGCCTGCGGGTTCTTGCATGAGTTCGACGGTGTCACGCGCCGATGTTGTTCGCCCGATCGCCGTTCTCGTCGATCGTGAGGGCCTCGGCGACACGCTTCTGAAGTTGCCTTTCCTGCGCGCGATCTCGCGCGCCTATCCAGACCGGCCGGTCTGGTGGATCGCGACCCACACCACCTCGATGGCGCGGGAGATGAAGCCGTTTGTCGGCGACATGATTTCGCATGTCGTCGAGAACGCCAACATTACGACGCCGATGGGCACGGTGGTTCGGCAGTTGCGGACATTCCCGCCGTTCGATCTCGTGTTCGACATGCGCACGCGACTCATCACGGTGGCGCTCGCGCGCACGGTCCTGAAGCATCGCGGCTTCTATTGCTGCCTGCCGGGCTATGCGCTCTCCGACAAGCGTCCGCCCGGCCGCTGGTCGCGACCGGAAGGAATCGCCGCGCGGGCGCTGTCGATGGCGGAGGCCGCCTTGCAGCGCGAACCGGAATGGCAGGGTCGTTTTCAACTCAGCGAACGCATTCGTGCACGCGCCGCGCAGACGCTGCCGGACGGCCCGAAATATATCGGCATCGCCATTGGTAGCCGCGAGGTGCGCAAGAACTGGCCGCTGGCGAATTACGTCGCGCTGGCCGAGCGACTCGCCGCGCAGGGTCTGACGCCGGTGTTCTTCACCGGCCCGCAGGAGCGCGCCATTGCGGATGAGTTGCGGACCGCGATTCCGTCGGCGCTGTTTCCGCAAGCCGATGCGGACGATGCCGACGCGGCTTCGCTGGAATATGCCATTGCGCTCGGCGAACGCGTGAATGTTGCGGTGGCCAATGACAGCGGCATGGGACATCTGCTCGGCGCGCTCGGCGCACCGCTCGTCAGCCTGTTCGGGCCGACGAACCCTGCGCGCTGGGCGCCGCTGACAAAGCGCGGTGTCGTGATCCGCGCGCAGGACCATGGCGGCGAGACGATGGAAGCGATTCCCGTCGATGCGGTGGTCGCTGCCGTCGAATGTTTATTGCGTGAGGTTTGAAGGCGGCGGCAGCGCGAGCACGGAGCGGTAGATCGGCTCGATGTCGGCGAGCAGCACGCTCTCCAGACGGCCCGCATGCTCCGACCAGTCGATGCCCTGCTGATAACGCAACGCTGCCTCATGCTGGCTGCGCCAGAGAGCGTCGTCGGTCAGAAGCCGCACGGCGTCGGCGCCGAATTTGGCGTCGTCGTCATGGACGAAGCCCGTCAGCCCGTCGATCACGCGCTCGGGCATCACCGTGATGTTGGAGACGATGGCGGGCAGGCCGAGCGCCTGCGCCTCGGCGACGGCGAGACAGAACGCTTCCGCCTTATGGCCGGGGTAGAGCATCACGCGTGCGCTGCGCATCGCGGCAATCAGCGTCTCGCGGCTCTGCGGCGTGTGCACGCGCACCGAGGCTTTCACCTCCGCCGGCATTCCGGGCGGCAACGTCGTGCCTTCCCAGAGTTTCCATGCGTCGTCACCGTCCTTGAGCGCGTTGATGCCGTAGACATCGAGCACGGCGTTCGGCACGCGCGGCAGAATGTATTTCGCCCAGATTTCGACGACGCGCCGCAGATTGCGGGTCGGATGCGAGGCGAAAATCGCGCGCGGCGGGGGCGGGGCCGCAAGCGGGGCATGGCCGCGAATGTCCTCGGGCAGGCCGTGCGGCAGCACGAACATCGGATTGTGTTGCGGCAGCACCGGCGAATACTTCTTCGCCTGATGCAGGCTGATGAGAATCGGCACCGGACGGTGCAGCCACAGACGCCAGAACTTCTTGTAGTGCTTGAGCTGGTTCACCGGCCACAGCACCCAGAGCGCATTGCGGCGCGGCTTGCGCACGAAGCCCAGCAATTCCGGCTGATGGCAGGCGATATAGAGATCGCAGGTGTCGGGCCGTTCGCCGTCGAGCGGCCGCCACATCACGCCGCGATCCATCACTGGCGTGTCGCAGTTCGAATACACCGTGACCTGATGGCCGCGCTTTGCGAGTTCACGCGCGCACTGGATGACGCTGGACTCGGTGCCGCCGAGCGGGCGGCTTTCGAGATCGCGGCCGTCGTAGCGCAGCGTCTTGTCGGCGAAGACGATGGTGGCCATCGGCTCCGCTCAGGCCCGCTTCTTGGCGCGCATCAGATCGGCGAAGCGCGTGAAGAGGTAATGCGAGTCGCGCGGGCCGGGCGAGGCTTCCGGATGGTACTGCACCGAGAACACCGGCTTGTCGTTCAGCGCGATACCGCAATTGGAATCGTCGAACAGCGAAAAGTGAGTCTGCTCAACATTCTTCGGCAGCGTGGTCTTGTCCACTGCGAAGCCGTGATTCATTGAGGTGATCTCGACCTTGCCGGTGGTGACGTCCTTCACCGGGTGGTTCGCGCCGTGATGGCCCTGGTGCATCTTAACGGTCTTGCCGCCGAGGGCGAGGCCGAGCATCTGGTGGCCGAGGCAGATGCCGAAGGTCGGCACGCCCGAGTCGACGATCTTCTTGATGACGGGTACGGCATATTCGCCGGTCGCCGCCGGATCGCCGGGGCCATTGGACAGGAACACGCCGTCCGGCTTCATCGCCAGAATGTCTTCGGCTGGCGTCTTTGCGGTGACGACGGTGACTTTGCAGCCTTCGCCCGCGAGCAGGCGCAGGATGTTGCGCTTGATGCCGTAGTCGATCGCGACGACATGGAATTCCGGCTTGTCCTGACGGCCGAAACCTTCGCCCCATTTCCAGTCAGTCTCGTCCCAGTCGAAACGCTGCGCGCTCGTCACCATCGGCACGAGGTCCATGCCCTCGAGCCCCGGCCATGCGGCGGCTTCCTTCTTCAGCGCGGCAAGATCGAACTGGCCATTCTTGCTGTGGGCGATCACCGCGTTGGGCATGCCCTTCTCGCGAATCAATGCGGTCAGCGCGCGGGTGTCGATGCCCGCGAGGCCGATGATGCCGCGTGCGGAGAGCCAATTATCGAGATGGCGGGTCGAGCGGTAGTTCGACGGATCGGTGATCGAGGCGCGCAGGATCGCGCCGCGCGCACCCGGCGTTGCCGCCATGTTCACCGTCTCGATGTCCTCATCATTGGCGCCGACATTGCCGATGTGCGGGAAGGTGAAGGTGATGAGCTGCCCGGCATAGGAGGGATCGGTGAGGATTTCCTCGTAGCCGGTCATCGCGGTGTTGAAGCAGACCTCGCCAACGGCGGAGCCTTCAGCGCCGAGGCCGAAGCCCTCCAGCACGGTCCCATCGGCGAGCACGAGCAGCGCGGTCGGTTTTTTGTCCGGCCAGGCGGGGGAATTGTCATTTGTTGTCATAAGCCCATGACATAGCCCGCACGCTGCGGCGCGTCAAAGGCCAAACGTGCGCTGTCCATGCGCTTTCCTCATGTTTGCCGCCCGCGCTCCGCGCTCCAAGCAGGGGGCGGTTGTGGGACGGCAAAAAACCCCGTAAATCCAACGCGGATTTGACGGCGCCTCCGCGCCCGGGAGATTGACCATGCTGCGCGATGACATCAGCAACGCCGTGAAAGAGGCCATGAAGGCCAAGGAGGAGCGCAAGCTCTCCACGCTGCGGATGGTGAATTCGGCGATCAAGAACGCCGATATCGAGGCGCGCGGGCAGGGCAAGCCGCCTCTGTCCGACGAGGACATCCTCGGCCTGTTGCAGAAGATGATCAAGCAGCGCCATGAATCGGTCGAACTGTACGACAAGGGCGGACGCGCGGAGTTGGCCGCGCAGGAACGCGAGGAGATCGCGGTGATCTCCGCCTATCTGCCCAAGCAGATGTCGGACGACGAGATAAAAGCCGCCATCGCCGCCATCATCACGGATACTGGCGCCGCCGGCATGAAGGATATGGGCAAGGTGATCGGCGCGCTGAAAGCCAAGTACGCCGGCCAGATGGATTTCGGCAAGGCGAGCGGGATGGTGAAGGCCGCGCTGACGGGCTAGTTCATTCGCCCGGGATTTTGATACCGAGTTTTTTGAGAGCCGCCAGCATCTGTGTTGGCGGCTCCATTTTGATCTGAAGTGGTTTCCCGGTCTCCAGCAGGCTCTTCATGCTGGAGAGGATCGCCGGCCAGCCGGTGCGTCCGCCGGAGAGAATGTCGTCGCTGATCGGACGGTCGTGAGACTGGGTCAGCGTCAGTTTCACGCTCGCGCCAGCCTGTTCGATGTCATAAGTCACGAGCGAGGAGCCGAGCGCCTCGACGATCCCGGGCCAGTTGACGTCCCATGTGATCGTGAGCTTGCGCGGCGGATCGTACTCGAAAACCTTGCCGCTGATGTGTGTCGATCCGTCTGGCGCGCGCACGATGAAGTTGCCGCCGACCTTGCTGTCGAGTTCGACGGCAAAGCCGTGGAAGTACTGACGGCTGAATTCGGCAGACGTCAGCGCCTGCCAAACCTTTTCCGGCGTCGAGGCGATGTAGATCGCGTAGACGATTGCGGGTTTGAAGGCGCTGATATCCATGATGTCCTCACGCATGCTCGAAGGCGAGCGGCTTGCCGGTTTCGAGAATGCTCTTGAGGCTTGAGAGCACGAGCGGCCAGCCGGTCGAGATGCTCGGTAGCGTCTTGCTGTCCGCTGCGAAGCCTTCGTGTGTCACGGTCAACTTGACGCCGTCGTAGGACGGCTCGATGACATAGGTCACGCGCGAGGGTTTCTCTTTCCTCATGTCCTCGTCGAACACGGACTGCCAGCTATAGGCGAGCCTGCGCGGCGGATCGGATTCGAGAATGACGCATTCGTTCTTCACCTCGCCATCCCGGTCCATGTGCATGCGCGAGCCGACCTTCCAGTCGGACGTCAGGCTGCAGCAGTACCAGTATTTCTCGGTGAACGCCTTGTCGGTGAGTGCGTGCCAGAGCTTCTCGGGCGTGGTCTTGATGTAGGTGGTGTAGACGAATTCCGGTTTACTCATCACGCTTCTCCAGTTTTCGTTTCAGTTCGCTAAGGGCTTCGAGTTTTCCGTGCTCGAACTTCCTGATCCATCGTTCGCCGATCTGATGGATCGGCACGGGGTTGAGGTAGTGCAGCTTCTCGCGGCCATGCTTGATGGTGGCGACGAGATTGGCGTCTTCCAGAATCGCGAGATGTTTGGTGACGGCCTGTCGCGTCATGTCGAGGCCGTTGCAAAGCTCAAGCAATGTCTGACCGTTGCGGGCATGAAGCCTGTCGAGCAGCAAGCGCCGCGATGCGTCCGCCAGTGCCTTGAAGACCTCATCCATGCTGAGGATAATAGGCAACCAAATGGTTGCATGTCAAGAGGCATGATCTCTCATGCTGTCATCCCGCCGCAGGCGAGGACCCAGCGGGATTTTCGCGAGTAACAGGTGGCTGTTGGAACGGGGACGCGGTGCGCGAAGGCGCTCAGAAACAGGAAGAAGAAACTCTGGCTCCCAGCCGGAGCCTGTCATCGGGTCGGCGGAGCCGGACCCGGACCCGTTAGCGGGGACGACGCGGGAAAATGCGAAGCGGCGTCCGCGCTGCTTATTTGAACTGCGCGCGGCACGCCGGGGTGAGGCGCTGTTTGTTGGCTTCCATGCAGGCCGTGATACGCCTAACGTTCGGAATGTACTCGCCGCAGAATTTCTTCGCATCCGCGCGGCAGGCGCGGCGCTGTTCAAGGGTGCCGGCCGCGTGCGCGACGCCGGCGCTCATAAACGCCATCAGAGCGAGAGCGGCAAGGGACGAAATTCTGACTGCTGATGATAGCTTCATGGAATTCAGCTTTCTCTGTGTGGCTCAGCGTCAGCGTTTCACCATGCCCTGCGCCAGCAGGCGACCCTCGATTTCATGCAGGATGCGCGCGAGCCGCTCGGCCCACTCGATCTGGCCGGCTTCTTCCGCAATCAGATCCTGCCGGATCTCGATTCCGGAATTGATCAGTCCTCTCCGCTCGCCATGCACGGGGATTGTGTAGTCGGTGGCGTCATTCACCGCGTAAGGCTCGTTGTCGCCGACCAGGAAATGGCCCTCGGCACGCAGCAGCTTGAGCAATAGCGGCGGCAGGCCGTTGCCGTTCTGGTAGAGCGTGCCGACATGCCAGGGCCGCGCGACGCCGGCATAGAGCGGCGTGAACGAATGCAGCGATATCAGAATGGTCGGTTGTTTCTTCGCAGTGCGGCGGTCGAGCACCTGCGCGATGCGCGCGTGATAGGGCGTGAAGATCTCGCGCCTGCGTGCCGCGACGTCCTCGAAGTTCAGGCCATCATTGCCGGGAATGTGGGTGGCTTCGCTCATCAGCGGGATGGAGCCCGGACTCTCGAATGGCCGGTTGCAATCGATGACCAGCCGCGAATATCGCTGTGCGATCAGATGTGCGCCGGTGGCCTCTGCCAGCCGCCGCGCGACACCGGCAATGCCGACGTCCCATGCGATGTGCCGCTCCAGATCGCTCTCCGTGAGGCCGAGACGGCCGAGACGCTCCGGAATGCGTCTGCCGTAATGATCGCAGGTGAGAAGAAAGGGAGATGTGCTTTCCGCGTTGTCTTCGCGCACGGGCGAGACTTCATCGGTATCGAGCAGGAGGGGTGAGACAGGTGAGTGCATGGGTCCCTCGTCAATCGCGCCGGGATAGTTCCCCCAGAAACAGTATAAGCGTGATTGCGGGAAAGCATAGACCGATCATTGCGACGCTGGCGTGGCCGCCATGGCTCACCGCCCAGCCGCTCAGGGCAGAGCCGATCGCGCCGCCGAGGAAGAACAGCGCGATGTAGAGGGCGTTGACGCGGCTGCGGATGTCCGCGCCGAGTGCGTAGATGGTGCGCTGCCCAACGAGCATATTCATCTGCACGCCTGCATCGAGAATGATGCCCGCGAAAACCCATAATATGAGCGAATGGCCGCTAACCCAGACCAGCCCGAAGCCGATCGCGACCGCGACGATGGCGGCGAATGTCAGCGCATCGCCATGCCCCTTGTCGGCAAGTCGGCCCGCGACCGGTGCGATGAAGGCCCCCGCGGCGCCGCTCAGCAGGAAAAGCGATAGCATTGTATGGCTCAGCGAAAACGGCGGCTGCAGCAGAATCAGCGGCGCGGCCGTCCAGAACAACGAGAACGCGCCGTACATCATGCCCTGATAGGCGGTCCGCCGCTGCAGCTCCGGCGTGTCGCGCAAGAGCGACCACATCGAGCCGAGCAATTTTCCGTAATTGAGCGTGTGCTCCGGCCGCCGTCGCGGCAACGTGATCGCGAGCATCGCCACGACACCGAGCATCGCCACCGCCGAGGCGAGGTAGACGCCGCGCCAGCCGATGAAGCCCGAGACCAGTGTCGAGACCGGACGTGCCAGCAGGATGCCGAATAACAGCCCGCTCATCACCGTGCCGACGATCTGGCCGCGCTTGTGTTCGGGCGCGAGGTGAGCGGCGACCGGCAACACCATCTGCGTCGCGGTCGCAGTGATGCCGAGCAGCAGCGAGGCTGCGATGAAAACGGATGCCGTCGGCGCGAATGACGACAGAGCGAGGCTCGCAATCACCGCGCCCAACGCCGTGAGAATGAGCGTCTTGTTTTCGAGCAGGTCGCCGAGCGGCGCGAGAAAGATCAGGCCGATCACGTAGCCGATCTGGATCATGGTCACGATCAGGCCGGATGCGGAGATATCGAGGTGGAAGGCCTCGCTGATCGGGCCGATCAGTGGCTGCGCGTAATAGAGATTGGCGACCGTGACACCGCAGGCGATGGCAAATGACAGGATGATCCAGAATCCAGGATCGCTCGTTTCCGAGGTCGTATTCATCAATAGCTTTCAGAGCGGCAGGATGGGACGCGCTCGATAGGCCATTGGAACAATTGATGCCAGTGAAATGCCTGTGAATAGCGGCGACAAAGGCAGCGGCTTACCCCCGGTTTTGGGAAAAGCCGTCCGCGTCCTATATTGATGGTCGGCTGACAGGACTCCATTCTAATCCATGCGTTTCACGCCCCAATTTCTCGATGATCTGCGCGCGCGGCTTCCGGTATCGGAAGTCGTGGGCAAGCGCGTGAAGTTGAAGCGGGCGGGCAAGGAGTGGAAAGGGCTGTCGCCGTTTCATCAGGAGAAAACGCCGTCCTTCACGGTCAACGACCAGAAGGGTTTTTATCACGACTTCTCGAGCGGCAAGCACGGCAACATCTTCGACTTCGTGATGGAGACCGAAGGCGTCGGCTTCGTCGAGGCGGTGGAGCGCCTCGCCTCGATGGCAGGCATGGCGCTGCCTGCGGTGACGCCCGATGCGGCGCGCCACGAACAGCGCCGCCGCACGCTGTATGACGTGATGGATCTCGCCGCGAAGTTTTTCGCTGAGACTTTGGCCTCGCGCACCGGCGCGAAGGCGCGCGGCTATCTCGCGGACCGTTCGATCTCGCCTGCCACGCAGCTTCAGTTCCGCATGGGCTACGCGCCCGGCGAACGCTTCGCGCTGAAGGAGCATCTCGGCTCGCAGGGCGTCAGTGCGGAGGACATGATCGAGGCGGGGCTTCTGATCGCGGGCGATGACATTCCGGTGCCGTACGATCGCTTCCGTGATCGCGTGATGTTTCCGATCACCGATGGACGTAACCGCATCATCGCGTTCGGCGGCCGTGCGCTGGAGAAGGACGTTCCGGCGAAATACCTCAACTCGCCGGAGACGCCGCTCTTCCACAAGGGCGACAATCTCTACAATCAGGCGATGGCGCGGCAGGCTGCGCATGACGGCGCGCAGGTTGTCGTCGCCGAAGGTTATGTCGATGTCATCGCGCTGGTCGGCACGGGTTTTTCTGCCGCCGTCGCGCCGCTCGGCACCGCGCTCACTGAAAACCAGCTCACGTTGTTGTGGAAGATGGCTGACGAGCCGTTGTTGTGTTTCGACGGTGACGGCGCGGGTCAACGCGCGGCGTTTCGCGCGGCCGACCTCGCGCTGCCGCACCTCAAGCCCGGCAAGAGTCTTCGTTTCGCGATGATGCCGGAAGGGCAGGACCCCGACGATCTCGCGCGCAATGGCGGCCGCGCCGCGATCGACGAAGTATTCGCAGGCGCGCGGCCGCTCGCCGACATGATCTGGACGCGCGCGACCGAGGGCGGACAGTTCGCGACGCCGGAGCGCCGCGCGGCGCTGGAGGCGCAGCTTCAGAACCTCACCAACGGCATCCAGGACGAGACCGTGCGGCGCTACTACCGGCAGGATTTCGCCGAGCGGCTGCGCCGGATGTTCGCGCCCGAGGGAAGCGCACCGGGCGGCTACGGTGGGGCGCGAAGTGGCTTCCGGAGCGAATCACCGCGGCGTTTTCCGGGTCGGGGCGGCTTCGGGGCTGGTTCCGCCGGGCGGCCGGGCAACCGGGCCAATCTATCCACAGCCGCGCTGGGCCGCGGGCCGTATCAGGCCGCGAGCCCGCAACTGGCAAATTCGCCGCTGATGCGCGGCCAGCGCGGCGCGCTCTCGCGCCGCGAGGCGCTGATCCTGCAGTCGCTCGTCAACCACCCCTGGCTGCTGCACGACCATCTCGAGGAGATCGCGGGTCTCGAACTTGCCCACCCGGATGCTGTGAAATTGCGCGCCGGCATTATCGCGGCGTTTGCCAATTATGGCACGACCGACGATTCGGAGGCCGAGCGCGACCGGATCGCCGTGTGGCTGGAAAAGAACAATTATTCAGAGCAAATTCAAAGGGTTGAGAAAGCGCTCACCACCAAGGATGTGTGGGGAACGCAGGCTGGCGCTGCGCGCGAGGATGTTTTGTCGACCTGGCAGCAACTCGTTGCCTTGCATCGGCAATCCCACGCCCTACTTAGGGAATTGAAGGATGCCGAACAGGCGCTCGGACATGACAACACTGAGGCGAACATCGCCTGGTTGCGGGATGTCAAAGCGAGGCTTGCGGCGGCGGACGGGACCGAGGCGCTGATTGAAGGCTTCGGGGAGTCCTCGGGGCGGTTCCGCGCCTGACAGGACAGGGATTCGGCGGCACGGGCTTCCGATTTGTGCGAAAATGACTCGCCAAAACGAGGATTTACCCGCAAATACAGGGTTAATCGAAGCTTAACGGCCTGTAGGCCAAAACGGCGGCTGAATCGTAGGACAGGTCAAAGGGTGGCGTAGGGTGCGCGCCGCCTTTTCCGTGTCAGACCGTTGACCTGATCGGCGCGGGCCTCACGCCCGGCGCGATCAACAAATTCGAATTCCGCGCAGGGCGCAAGCCTCGCGTGCGGCGTGCGTTTCAGGAGCGACAAGTATGGCCATCAAGGCGAAGACGGCAGCAGTCAAGGACAAGGAAAAAGAACAGAAGGCCGCCGAGACGCCCGAGAAGGATTCCGCCGACGCGCCGTCGCCTTTGCTCGACCTCTCCGACGCCGCCGTCAAGAAGATGATCAAGCAGGCGAAGAAACGCGGCTTCGTCACCTTCGACCAGCTCAACGAAGTGCTGCCCTCCGACCAGACCTCGCCGGAGCAGATCGAGGACATCATGGCGATGCTCTCGGACATGGGCATCAACGTCTCCGAGGCTGATGACGCCAACGACGAAGACGAAGAGAAGGACGATTCCGACGACGACACCGACAACGAGCTTGTCGAGGTCACCTCCAAGGCCGTCACCGAAACCAAGAAGTCCGAGCCGGGCGAACGCACCGACGACCCGGTGCGCATGTATCTGCGCGAGATGGGCACGGTGGAGCTTCTGTCGCGCGAAGGCGAAATCGCCATCGCCAAGCGCATCGAGGCCGGCCGCGAGGCGATGATCGCCGGGCTGTGCGAAAGCCCGCTGACCTTCCAGGCCATCATCATCTGGCGCGACGAACTCAACGAAGGAAAGATCTTCCTTCGCGACATCATCGATCTTGAAGCGACCTATGCCGGCCCCGAGGGCAAGAACGGCGTGAACCCTGCGATGATCGCAGGCCCGACCGGCCCCGACGGCCAGCCGACCGCGGCCGTCGTCAACGGCGACGGCACCGTGCAGGTGATCGGTCAGCAGCAGGCAGCCCCTGCCCAGACCGCGCCGCAGGCCGCGACCCCGTTCCGTCCGGCGCCCGCCGCCGGTGACGATGCCGCCGCGTCCGACAATGATGGCGACGAGGACGATGAGTTCGAGAACCAGATGTCGCTCGCCGCGATCGAAGCCGAGCTGAAGCCGCGCGTGGTCGAGACCTTCGACAAGATCGCATCCGAGTACAAGAAGCTGCGCCGCCTGCAGGAGCAGGACATCGCCAACCAGCTGCAGAGCGAGTCGCTCTCGCCGTCGCAGGAACGCAAGTACAAGAAGCTGAAGGACGAGATCATCGTCGAGGTGAAGTCGCTACGCCTCAATCAGGCCCGCATCGATTCCCTCGTCGAGCAGCTTTACGACATCAACAAGCGCCTCGTTTCGTACGAAGGCCGCCTGTTCCGTCTCGGCGATTCACACGGCGTCGGCCGCGAGGACTTCCTCAAGAACTACGTCGGCTCGGAGCTCGATCCGCGCTGGCTCAATCGTGTGTCGAAGCTCGCCGCCAAGGGCTGGAAGAATTTCGTCGCCCACGAGAAGGACAAGATCAAGGATCTGCGCCACGAGATCCAGCAACTCGCAGCATTGACCGGCCTCGAGATCGGCGAATTCCGCAAGATCGTGCTTGGCGTGCAGAAGGGCGAGCGCGAGGCGCGGCAGGCGAAGAAGGAAATGGTGGAGGCGAACCTCCGCCTCGTCATCTCCATCGCCAAGAAATACACCAACCGCGGCCTGCAGTTCCTTGACCTGATCCAGGAAGGCAACATCGGCCTGATGAAGGCGGTCGATAAATTCGAATATCGCCGCGGCTACAAGTTCTCGACCTACGCGACGTGGTGGATTCGTCAGGCCATCACCCGTTCGATCGCCGACCAGGCGCGCACCATCCGCATTCCGGTGCACATGATCGAGACGATCAACAAGATCGTGCGCACCTCGCGTCAGATGCTGAACGAGATCGGCCGCGAGCCGACGCCGGAAGAACTCGCCGAGAAGCTCGGCATGCCGCTGGAGAAGGTGCGCAAGGTTCTCAAGATCGCCAAGGAGCCGCTGTCGCTCGAGACCCCGGTGGGCGACGAGGAAGATTCGCACCTCGGCGATTTCATCGAGGACAAGAACGCGATCCTCCCCATCGACGCGGCGATCCAGTCGAACCTGCGCGAGACCACGACGCGCGTGCTGGCCTCGCTCACCCCGCGCGAGGAGCGCGTGCTGCGCATGCGCTTCGGCATCGGCATGAACACCGACCACACGCTGGAGGAAGTCGGCCAGCAGTTCTCGGTGACGCGCGAGCGTATCCGCCAGATCGAGGCGAAGGCGTTGCGCAAGCTGAAACACCCGTCGCGCTCCCGCAAGCTGCGCTCGTTCCTCGACAACTAAGTTTTATCGATGTCGCCCCCGCGAAGGCGGGGACCTAGAAAGCAAAAAAACGGCGGGCCGAAAGGCCCGCCGTTTTTGTATTGAAAGAAAATCATTTCCTATTGGATGGTGGCCAGTCTAGTAAGCTGACAGCTAGAGCATCAGGGCTCGATGTATTGGATGAGAGCTGGAATATGTATTCTGGAGCGCACTCATCAGATAAGCGGAAAAGTGTTGTCCCTCATCTTTTAGGTCTCTGAATATGGGATTGTCTTTTTGGTTTTTTTTGGTCGTTTTCTCTAGCGATTTTCGTACATCCTTGTCGTCAAGCCTTTTGAGGAATGTTGCGTACGATGCTAGCGCGCGGTCAGCAGAGTTTCCGCAGATTTTCTGAACGCGTTGTATTGGCGTAAGCTTTGAGTGCTCGATGATAATTTGGCGTTTGCGCTTTACAGATCTTTGCGCCGTTTCTGCTACCATCAACGCGCCGCTGAAATACATAAGCTTTCTAGAGAAAATGAGCTTAATATTTCTGATGCCCCACGGTTTTTTGCTTTCATAAGTTTTAAATTCAAAATCGACGCAAACGGTTCGATAGTAACGAATAAAATCGTTTAGCAGGAACAGGCCAAGTTGGTGATCTGAAATATTGCTCTGAATGTACCGATTGACCAGTTGATCTCGATGAGAGTTGAAGAGCTTTTGATTGGTAATGGCGTGCCCTTCTAAAAGGTATAAAACCCGGCGTGTAATAGACCTATTACCGTCGTCGTCTCCTCCTATATTGCTAATTAAGGTTGAGCCATCGAATTTTTGTCCAAACACTCCTCTGTCGGAGGGGAGTTTTACTTTTGCTTTCTTTGCGGCGCCATTGATACGTTGAATTGCTTTCTTGATTTTCAAAGCATTCGCTGTCGGCTTATGTAATATAAAAAAATCAAAATCTGATCCTTGGGTTACTTCGTGTCGGGCAAAAGATCCATTAACTACCAAAGACCAGTCGTCCGATTTAATGTCGCTTACCTCTTTGACTATCTCGTTTATCTTTCGTTTTGACTCGGACTCAATTTGATGGAGGTCATCCGTGAATCCCATTATTTTACTTCCTCTCTTTCCGTTCGCTGTATCGAGTTTTCAACTGACGTAATTTTTTTGGGCGCGCATCATTTTTGATGTTGAAATTGCGCCTTCTAATTTTGGCGTCGCTTTTGTCGCTCAGTGCCTCTAAATGCTCTCTAATTCTGGTCAGATGAATCCTCTCGAACGCATAGTCATCTAACAAAAATTCTGATTTCTGAACGGTTTCAGCGGTAGAGAACAGTGCGTCGGAGACGGCGGTATCAAATCTGGCCTCCGTGCTGCTAAAAATGAAGTGATTGTAGATTTCTTGTTTAAGGCGCCAAAAACTATCGAGTGCTCTCAATGAAGGCGAGTCTTTCAGAAGTGAAGATATGAGTGTCGCTTCGCTTACTTCGGAAGAAACTCCAAAAAAACGGGAAGCTCGTAAAATACCTTCAATCGTGTCCGCATTTATCGGACTATCAAAAATTGCTTGCACATTTGGAAGTCTGCTGGGTTCAACGAGAAAACCCATGTAATCGTGCCATAAGCAATTTTTCTCCAAAATTTTTGAGATCACGCTTTGTCTGTCGGTGATAATGGCGAGCAATTGCTGGTGGTGATCCCAGCCAAATTTTGATTTGAAGAATAGCTCGCATGAATGAGAGAGCGGCCCATGGCCAATGTCATGAAGTAGACCATGAATAAGGGTTACTCTTAGTTCCCCGGGAGAAAGAGAAACGGACCGAGCAAGCTGAAGCGCGATTCTCGCAACACCGATAGAATGTTCGTAGCGAGATCCAGCGCTATGTCTGCAACCATCAACATTTCCTAATCGCTCGATTGCGCCGAGGAAGGATATGCGACTAAGTCGTTCAAACTCAGTCGAGCCGATTATATCAATCGCAAGCGGAATAAGCGGTTCGGGGCATGTCGAAAAAAATGCGCTTTTGTCTATGTTCATTTGTTGACATCAATCAATAAAAGAACCCCAACGAGAATATAGTGAGTCTGCCGCGAAGCATAATCCCTTGACTAACTTTTAAATAGGTTTATATTCCTATACATCCCGTCTCACTCCCGAGGGGCGGCTCGCGATCGTCACTTGTCGCGGGGCGGGATGCGGTGGTTCGCGCCGCAGCGTTCGATTGTCGCTGATCGACCACATCGTGAGGCCGGCGCAAATCGGCTGATGGTGCGGACGTGAGGCGTCTGACGGCATCGCTGCGTCCGGATGGCCCAAGTTGCATGATCCTGGCGCGGCAGCCCGCGCCTTCGACTTACGGTGGTGCCAGCACTGGACACCGGGGGTGATGCAAAGCAAGCCATGACCCCACCGCGTGCGGAACGCCGGGTGTGTTCGGCGCTTTCGTGGTGGACTTACTCGTGCGCTTGTTTTCATCGCGCATGAGGCTGCGGATGCGTCACGCATCCGGCGTTCCGTGCGCCCTCGGTTTTGAGGGGAAACGGTTAGAGCTTCGGGCGCGCCCGCGCCGTCACAAGAACAGGGCCGATGTCGCGCACCCCGCGCATCGCTACCCTTTTCGGGCACGGATGGGGCAGGCTCCGCACAGATTACGTCATCCTCCCGCCCCGATTCGCCATGCTATAAAGACATCCGAAATTTCCCGCCCGCCTGTCCCGGCAGCCAAAGAGGTTTTCATGCGCACTTTGTCCCGTACATTTTCTCGCAAATTGTCTCTTCTGGCGCTGTCGCTCGGCCTTTTCGGCGTGGGCTCAGTGTCGTCCGCGTCCGCCGCGCAATGCGGCGGCGATTTCAACGCCTTCATCTCGAGCTTCTCGCGCGAGGCCGTGGCCGCGGGCATTTCGCCGAACGTCGTCAGCCAAGCGTTTGCGGGCGTGACGCTCGATCAGGCCGTGCTGCAGTTCGACCGCCGCCAGCGCTACACCTTCAACAAGACCTTCGAACAGTATGTCTCGACCCGCGTCGGCCCCGGCCGTATCAAGACCGGCCGCTTCATGATGCAGAAGAACGCCTCGCTGCTGTCGCGCATCGAGCAGCGCTTCGGCGTGCCGCCGCAGATCATCGTCGCGATCTGGGGTCTGGAAACGGATTTCGGCAAGGGCGACATGGGCAAGCGGCCGGTGATCAAGACGCTCGCGACGCTCGCGCATGATTGCCGCCGCTCCGAGCTGTTTCAGGGCGAACTGCTCGCGGCGCTGAAGATCGTGCAGCGCGGCGATCTGCGGCTCGACGATCTCGTCGGCGCGTTCGCGGGCGAGATCGGGCAGACGCAGTTCCTGCCGTCGAGCTACATTAAGTACGGCGTCGATTTCGACGGCAACGGCCACGTCGACCTGCGCCACAGTGTGCCGGACGTGCTCGCCTCCACCGCGAACCTTCTGCACACCTCGGGCTTCAAGGCGGGCGCCGACTATCACGAGGGCAGCGCCAATTTCGACGCCATGCGCGAGTGGAACAGGGCGGTGATCTATCGCAAGACGATCGCCTATTTCGCCGACAAGCTGGCCGGGCCGTAGGAAGCAGCGCCGCTTCTGCAGGGTTAACGAGGCGCGAACGCGGCTCGTATCTTCATTAATTCAAAACCACGCCAAAAGGTGCTATGGAACAGTGAGGGTCCGTTAAGTTCCCACAGCGCATGTTCCCCGGAAGAAACCGGCGGAACACCCGCACGGGGGCAGGGAATATGCGTCAGGCAGGACACCCACGGCATGATCCGCGCGACAAGACGCGGACGCGCGACAGCTTCGGAGGTTGCGCGTGCTGAACGTCGTCACGCTCTGGCTCGTGTTCGTCGTCAACTTTATCGCGCTCGGCGTCGTGTGGACCTACGTCGCGCGCTCCTATCCAAATTTCGAGGCGGCGCGGTTCTGGGCCGCCGGAGCCCTCGTTGCCTCCGCCGGCGCGGCGTTGTCCGTGCTGCGGATGTATGTCGATCCCGTTGCGCCGCTCTATCTCGGCGCCGTGATGATGATCGCCTCGACGTGCTTCGTCGCGATGGGCGTCGAACGGTTCTACGGTCTGCCGGTCTCGTGGCGGACACATGTCGCGCTGGTCGGCCTTTGTGCGTTCGGCATCGCGTTCTTCGTCTGGCACGCCAATTCGCCGATGCGGATCATCATCTACTCACTCGGCCAGGCGCTTTCGATCGCGATCTCGGTCATGCTGGTCTGGCGGCATGGCGCGCGCCATCCAGGCGCACGGTTTGCCGGCGTGGTCGGTATCATCCTCTCTGCGGTCGTGATCGCGCGTTGCGCCCTGCGATTGTCCCAGCCACCGGACAATATTTATATGATCCACTTCTCGCCGCTCCAGTCGATCATCGTTCTGGTTCTGGTGTTTCTGTCTATCGTGTGGAATTTCGGCTTCCTGCTGATGGCTGTTGATCGTCTCCGCGCTGAGGTCGCCGATCTCGCGCTGATCGACGATCTCACGGGCGTCGCCAATCGCCGCCGGCTGCTGACGTCTCTCGCCGAGGAGTGCGCGCGGTCGGATCGCGCGATGCAGCCGTTTTCGGTGCTGCTGATCGATCTCGATGGCTTCAAGGAAATCAACGACAGTCACGGTCATGGGGCAGGCGACGAATGCCTGCGGCAATTCACCCGCATGATCCAGCAACGACTTCGTACCGGCGATCTGCTGGCGCGGTTGGGCGGCGACGAATTCTGCGCCGTGCTGCCTGCGACCGCTTCGCACGAAGCGTCGTGTGTCGCGCGCGATGTGCTCGATCTGTGCGCCTCGGCGCAGGTCTTCTGGAATGGGACGACGGTCAGGTTGTCGGCGTCGATCGGTGTGGCCCAATGGCGGCCGGAGATCGGTCATGATTTCAGTCGATTGATCGGTGCGGCGGACGAAGCGCTCTATGCAGCGAAGCGCGATGGGCGGAGCCGCTATACGGTTTCAGCTCTGTCATCCGAGACCGAAGCCTGGATGCGTCAAAGCGCATAGGTGTTATCCGCGCAAAAGCCCGCGTGAACATAATTGCCGATTGCGCGTTGTCGTGGGATTCCAACCCCGAGGGTTTGACGATGAGCGATCCGCGTATCAAGGAACACATGGAAGTGATCGGCGCCGACGGCGTGCATGTCGGCACCGTCGATCGCGTCGAAGACGGCCGCATCAAGCTAACCAAGGCCGATAGCGGTATGGGGAGCCACAAAGGCCACCATCATTATATCGATCTGGGCCTGGTGGCGGATGTCGAAGGCAAGAAGGTTCGGCTGTCGGCCAATGCCGCCGTCGCCGTGACGCTCGAGGAAGAGGGCGGCCGCAAGGCGGTCTGAACTCATTCACACTTGCGATATTGATCGGATCCCGCGTCGCTTCGGCGCGGGCCATTTCTGTTGTGGGTTGTCTTCCGCCATAATTTGCGCCTGCCGGTGTGGAAGGTGTTTGATCGAAAAGAGCGGGGCCAAGTAGAATTACGGGACCAGGATTGTGACAGCGAAGTCAGATACTTTTTTCACCCACCCCCAAAGCGCGCCTCGCCACCGCAAGCCGCCGCCGATCATCGATCAGGACGGCAACGAGGTGCATAGCGGTGGTCGTTTCGGTGGCGGGCAGTTCGGTGCTGGCTCGTCCGGCACGGCGTTCAGCGGCACCGCTTTTAACGGCACGGTTTTTGGGAATATCGGGTTCGGCCCGCTCACCCGCGAGCAGCGCTTTGCGCGCATTGAGGCGCTGGCGCGACTGATGGATGTCGCCTTCGTCCTGCCGGGGACCAATGTGCGCTACGGCATCGACGGGTTGATCGGCCTCATTCCCATCGTTGGCGATCTTTTGACGACCGCGATGTCGCTCTGGCTGGTGCGCGAGGCGCGGGCGCTCGGTGCGCCGGCCCATGTCGTCGCGCGAATGCTCGGCAATGTGGCGCTCGATGGTGTCGTCGGCATCGTGCCGTTCGTCGGCGATGCGTTCGACGTCATGTTCCGCGCTAACATGCGCAACATCCGCATCCTGCGGCGCTGGATGGACAAGCAGCCGCGGATGGATTGAGCGTTGAAGGATTGAAAGAAAGCTGAAGCCTCAGGCCGCGTCGGTCGCTTCCGCTTCGGCCTTTTCTTCTTCCTGGTCGCGTCGGCGCGGCAGCGGGAAAGCGCTGCTCTCATAGAGCGAGCGGATGCCGTTCTGATCGAAGCGGGCTTCGTCCACCTGCAGATAGGCGCCGTTCAGCGAATCCGCCGGCAGTTGTTCGATTGCGAATTGCACGGCCTCGGCCGCGGTGCCGAAACGGCGATATGCGAAGCCTGCACGCTTTTTCTTCCGGATTGCTGCGGGAAAAAGTTCGGCTTCGGTGTTGTAGTTGAATGCCGCCATCGTTTTCGGCCTCTCATCATTCAAGTTGGGTTGCTAGCCATTTGCCGCGGCTGCCACGCTGAAGCGATACGCGCCGCGCTTTTTCATTGACCCCTAATATAGGCTCTTTCCGCCCAGAATGCGACCTCCGATTCGTAGCATGATGAACGAAGGCCTCCGCGCGGTTCAAATGCGCGGAGGCCTTTGAATCAATCACTTAGTAGGTTTGGAACCCCGATAAGGGGCAGATATGCGCGATCGCTTACTTCGGTTCGAGTTTCAGCGCCGCCGAATTGATGCAATAGCGCAGGCCCGTTGGCCCCGGCCCGTCGTCGAAGACATGGCCAAGATGGCCACTGCAGCGGGAGCAGAGCACTTCGGTCCGGATCATGCCATGGCTCGTGTCGTGCTCCTCGTCGAGGCTTTCGGCCCCCACCGGTGCGCTGAAGGCAGGCCAGCCGCAGCCGGAATCGAACTTGTCGTCAGACGAAAACAACGGTTGACCGCAACCGGCGCACACATAGGTGCCGGGATCGAACGAAAGATCGTATTCGCCGGTGAAGGGACGCTCGGTCGCCTTCTCGCGCAGCACCGCGTACTGTATCGGCGTGAGTTCGTCGCGCCATTCCTGCTCCGATTTTTCGACGTGTCCGTTCTGGGTTTTGGTTGTCATGCGTTCCTCATTTAATTGGTCGCCTTCGTGTCGCGGACCAGCACCGGCTTGTCGCGATAATCGGCGGCGAACAGTTTTTTCAGATTATCGACCTTCGGGATGTCGTTGAACGCTATGTAAGGTTGATAGGGATGCAGCGTTAGATAGTCCTGATGATAATTTTCGGCCTGATAGAAGCCGTTCATCGGTTCGATCCGGGTGACGATAGGCTTTTTGTAGACCTTCGCCGCATCGAGCTCGGCGATGTAATCCTTTGCGATTTTCTGCTCCTCGGGCTGCGAGGTGAAAATCGCCGAGCGATACTGTGTGCCGCTGTCCGGCCCCTGACGGTTGAGCTGGGTCGGATCGTGTACCACGGAGAAATAGATCTGCAGAATCTTGCCGAGGCTGATCTGCTTGGGATCGTAAGTGATCTTCACGGACTCGGCATGGCCGGTCGAGCCGGTTGAGACGGTGTCATACCGGGCACTGTCCGCTGAGCCGCCTGCGTAGCCGGAGACAGCCTGAATGACGCCTTTGGTGTGCTGATAGACGCCCTGCACGCCCCAGAAGCAGCCGCCTGCGAGAACGATTGATTTCGGTTCGCCGGAGGTCATGGCAGTTGCCGCGGCATCGGTTTTCGGCGGCGGAATCGTGAAGGGCTCGGCCGACGCGCTGAATGATGCGCCAGCGAATGCGGCGAGTGCCACTGCGCCGAGCGCAGCGAAAGCGGTACGACGGGAGGAATGCTTCATAGGGAGCGTCCTTCGATTGCGGATGAGAGCGATCAGGCCCTTACGATGATACGCGCTTCCGCACCCATTGTTACGCGGCCGCCAGGCAGAATCGTCATGCCGGGAACATTAAACCACGACGCTTAACCGCTTCGCGGCACGGGTGATGCCGGTATAGAGCCAGCGGGCACAGCTGTCCTGAAATGCGAAGCTCTCGTCGAACAGCACGACGTCATCCCATTGCGATCCCTGCGATTTGTGAACGGTGAGCACGTAGCCGTAGTCGAATTCGTCGTAGGGCTTGCGCTGATCCCATGGCAAATCCTCGATTCCGCCGTTGAAGCAATCGGCGCGGACCGACACCTTGGTGACCTTGGCGCCGAAATCCTCCTCTGGCGACAGGCGCATGGTGATGATTTTGGACTTCGATTGTGCGCGTGCCTTCACGCGCCACAGGCCGCCGTTGAAAAGCGCTTTCTTGCGATTGTTGCGCAGACAGACGAGCTTGTCGCCGGCAACCGGCAGCGCATCCTCGATTCCGTTCTTCTGCCGCACGCGCATGTTGTAGGCGCGGCGGGTGTTGTTGCGGCCGACCAGAATCTGGTCCGCCGCCATGACACGGTTGGGATCGAGCGCGTTGCGGCTCACCACTTCGCTGTCTCCGAACTGGCCGGTTTCCAGCGCGCGGCCCTCACGCACCGCCATCGACATGCGCACGATCGGATCGTTTTGCGCCTGACGATGCACTTCGGTCAGCATGGCGTCCGGCTCGGCTTCGGTGAAGAAGCCGCCGCCCGCGATCGGCGGCAATTGCGCGGGATCGCCGAGCACGAGCAGGGGGCAGTCGAACGACATCAGGTCGCGCCCGAGATCGGCATCGACCATCGAGCATTCGTCGATGATGATGAGCTTTGCTTTTGAGGCGGGCGCATCGTCCCACAGTTCAAAGCTCGGCTGTTCGTCGCCCGTCTCGCGGGTCCGATAGATCAGCGAATGGATCGTCGATGCGTTATCGCAGCCCTTGTTGCGCATCACCAGCGCAGCCTTGCCGGTGAAGGCGGCGAACTTCACCTCGCCGTTGACGGCGTCGGCGATATGGCGTGCGAGGGTGGTCTTGCCGGTGCCGGCATAGCCGAACAGGCGGAACACTTGTGGAGTATCGCCCCGGCCGGGCTTCGCCTTGAGCCAGGCGCTGACAGCGGACAGCGCGTGGTCCTGATGGGGAGTAAAATTGGGCATGGGGACCGATATAGAGACACTTGGTCGCGCGGTATAGTCACCCGGGAATGGCAGCGCTCGCATGGCGCATTTTGAGGCGGGATATCACGACAAACTGTCACCCGCCGGGTACCCGGAGCACATATAATCTCCGCCGAAATACCGGCCTCTCTGCGACAGCACGGGTGCACGACAATGGAACGAATCATTTTGCAGATTGCGATCGGGGTCGTGGCGATTGTGCTGATCGGCGCGGGCACTGCGGGAGCGATGCTCGGTGTTGATTTGATCCATGGTCGTAACGGTGGGTTGGTCGATAGCTATTTCCGCTATCTCTCGGCGATGACGGCCGCGATGGGCTTGATGTTCGCGATGACGATTCCTCATGTCGAAACTCATCGCGAGCGGATCGGCACGCTGTCGTTTCTGATTTTCATTGGCGGCCTCGCGCACCTCTATACATTCAGTATCCGGCCGACGCCGACGGTGGGGACGTTATTCATGCTGTTCATGGAGTTGATTTTCGTTCCGCTGTTGTGGCTCGGCCAACGGCACATCGCGCACAAAGCCGCGAGTCCATCATGAGATTCGTCCTCTCGCGATCAGGATTCGGGGAGCGGCGCTGCTGATGGCGAAGCGAATTGCGCTCGGTCTTGCGGCGATTGTGATCGCCGCTGTCGCTGTCATCTTTGCGCTACAGCTCTACCGCCACCTGACCGGCGGCGCCGACGACGAACCGGGCGTTATCTTCGAGCGAACAGACCGGCCTTCGCGGGCTTGATACGGCCTCAGGCCCTGCGCGCCCCAAGAGCGAAGAGCGGCCGGGTCGTGGAGTCTTTCGGAGAGACAATGAGGTCGGCGAGGGTATAGCCGTCGAGTGTCTCGAGGAAGGCGGTCAATGCCTCGTTGAGCGCGCCTCGCAGCCGGCAGCGCGGCGAGATCACGCAATGATTATCGGTCGTCATGCACTCAACCAGCGCGAAATCCGGTTCGGTTGCTCGCAGGACATCGCTGAGACGTATACGATCGGGACGCTTGGCGAGTGTGAGACCGCCGGACCGGCCGCGAACGGCTTTCAGATAGCCGGCGCGGGTCAACTGGTTGGCGACCTTCATCAGATGGGCTCTGGAAATTCCATAAGCCTCCGCGGTCTCCTCGATGGTAATGAGGCGACCATCCTGAACGACTGCCGCATACATCAGAATGCGCAACGCATAGTCTGAAAAGTTTGTCAGTCGCATGAACAGGATCCCTAGAAGACCATCACTTTATCACATTCGGTATAAAGATGCATCCTAAGTATTTTAATATTCGGGAAATCGGGGCGGGGGTTGAATAAAACAGGTATTTTATATATATCTTTATTAGGGCGATGTCGGAGAATGATACCGGCGTCGCTAGTTTCTCAGAAAGGGTGTCTCCGATGCCTAAATCTGCAATTGGAACATACAAGAAGCTCGCGACAGACGGCGGACATGACCCTCAGGGCGGCAGTTCGCTTCTGCCAATGCTGATCAGCGGTTTGATCCTGATTGTGATCGGGATGCTGGTCGTCGCGGCGATGTCCTGAGACGCGTTTGGAGAAAAGACATCATGCCCATTCCTGATCGGCTGCCGGATGGATTCGCGGCTTATGGACGTTCGCCGGAGTTCAACTCTGAAGGCCTGCCACCCAAGCTGCAGGCGGGCCATGCCACGAAGGCAGGGACTTGGGGGCTACTTCACGTGCTGGAGGGGGCGCTACTCTATAAGCTGGAACCGCCGCATCAGGATGAGCGACTGGTGCGAGCGGGGGAGACTGTCGTGATCGAGAGCGAAGTCGCCCACCGTGTCCGGTTCGTTGAGCCGGGCCGGATGTTTGTCGAGTTCTATCGCCACATAGACGCGGCCAAATCCTAATCTTCAACGGTTGCTGGCCGAGCAAGTCATAGCTTGCTGAATTTGTCGTCAACTTGCCGCGTTCCCGCGAGCGAGCCTGCGATTCCATTGGACACGCCGGACTTAGTCGGAAATAGCTATTCCATCGTGTCCTCCGGGTCGATGGCCGTCTCGTTTTCCGAAGCGCAATCGATCCTGACCAATAGCCCGCAGACCGAGGCATAGCGATCGGCCTGCCGAGGCTGTCATTGATGAGTGTGCTCGGATGTCGCTGAGAGCTTGGCTGCGGGCGAGGGTGCGGACGAACGAGTTTTTCCTCGTCTTCTTGGCGGTTGTTCTTGGTATCGGAACCGGGTTTGTCGTGACGCTCATGAGCGAGCTCGCGCAGCTTGCTCATGTGCTGATTTATGGAATCCGGATCGACGTCCGGCTTAGCGCTAATGACGTCATCAATCCGTGGGTCGCGGCTGCCTCGCTTGTAGTCGGCGGATTCATATTGGGACTCATGGAGTGGTACCGGCGCCGCAGAAAGATATCGGCCGCCGTCGATCCGGTGGAAGCCAATGCGTTGCGTGGCGGCAGACTGTCCCTGCGCGACAGTCTCATCGTTAGTTTGCAGACCCTGATTTCAAATGGGTCCGGCGCCTCTGTGGGACTGGAGGCAGGCTATACCCAGATCGGCGCCGGATTGTCGTCCCTTGGAGGCCGCTTTTTAAATCTTCGCCGTAACGATTTGCGCATCATCGTCGGAGCGGGTGCCGCCGCGGCCATTGCTGCAGCGTTCGATGCTCCGCTCACGGGTGCTTTTTATGCCTGCGAGTTGATCGTCGGCACTTATACGGCTGCGAGCGCGGCACCCATTCTGGCGGCGGCAATCTCGGGAACGTTGGTGGTGCGATGGCTCGGCACCAACACCTATTCTTTGAATGTCCCGGATCTGGTGATGAGTGATCTGCGCCAATATGGCCTGATGCTCGTTCTGGCCATCCTCGTCAGCGGCATTGGTATTCTTGTTATGCGGGCAGCGCCGCTGGTGGAACGTGTCTTCGGGCACAAGTTGCTGCCGGTCTGGCTTCGCCCGATGATTGGCGCGATGTGTATTGCGGCCATGGCGGCAGTCACGCCCCAGGTGCTTGGTGCCGGGCATGGCGCGATGGTTCTGGACTTGTCGCGTGACATGCTTCCCAGCCACATCGCCCTGTTGATCGTTCTCAAGCTTGCAGCCTGTTTGATCTCTCTGGCGTCGGGATTCCGGGGCGGGTTGTTTTTTGCGTCGCTGTTTATCGGCTCTCTGATCGGCAAGCTGTTTGCGACAGTTCTTCACTTATACATTCCGGAGCTGGCGTTTCATGTCGATCCGAACGTCAGCGCTCTGACGGCAATGGCTTGCCTTGGCGTTGCGATCGTCGGCGGCCCGCTCACGATGTCCTTTCTTGTGCTGGAGATGACGCACAGCCTCGAGATTACGGCGGGCGTGCTTGCCTCATGTCTCGTCACAAGCATGATGGTGCGCCAGTTTTTCGGGCACTCGTTCTCGACATGGCGATTGCATCTGCGTGGCGAAACGATCCGGGGCGCGCACGATGTCGGCTGGCTGCGAAGCCTCACCGTGTCGCGTCTGATGCGCACGGATGTGAAAACCGAGCCGCGCCAGGCGACGGTTGAGGTCTGTCGCCATCTGCATCCGCTAGGCTCTACCCACGCCATCTTCCTGCTCGACGAAGATGGACATTATGCAGGAACTGTACTGCTGGCGGATTTGTTCTCGAGCGACTACGACATCGGCGCGGATACACGTGAGGTCTCTACGCTCGCAAAATATCTCGAGATGACGTTGACACCATCGATGAACGTCAAGGTTGCGATGGCCTGCTTCGACAAGGCCGAATCCGAAATCCTGGCGGTCACGGATGAGACCACGCACGAAGTTCTCGGCTTCCTGACAGAAGCGTTTGCGCGCAAGCGATATGTCGACGAAATCAATCGCGCGACCGAAGAGGTCTTTCAGTAAGAGCCTGCTTACGGATCGCCTCAGCGTGTTTCGATTTGATTTTTCGTGCGCGCGGACGCGGGAAGGTCGCGTCGCTGCGGCACTAAACCTGCGCAATCGTTGTCAAAAAAGGAAATGCCGGTGGCTGTTGAAGTCATCGGCATCTTGCTTTGTGCAATGCGAAGTAATCGCCTCAGGCGATCGGTTCGTTCGTAAAAATCAATCGATAAGTATTTGATTTTACGTTGAAAATACGCCTTTGACTCGTTCTAATCGGAAACTCGGATTAGCCGATGGGCGGTCCAAATGAGGAAGGTCGGACCAGGATGAGTTTGATCGGGGATGCAGCGGGCCACAGGGGCCTCATGCTCAATCGCGATGTCGAAGCCGAGCAGCAGCAGGCGCCCGCCGGGCGGGATATGCTGGAAATGCTCGCGGGTCCGCCGGAGGTGGTCGACACTCAGCCCGTGATTGGCGACGAGGTGAAGTACACCACCTGTTACATGTGTGCCTGCCGTTGCGGCATCAAAGTCCATATCAAGGACGGCCGCATTCGCTACATCGAAGGCAACAAGGATCATCCGGTCAATCGCGGCGTACTGTGCGGCAAGGGTTCGGCCGGCATCATGCAGCAATATTCCCCCGCCAAGCTGCGCAAGCCGTTGCTGCGCACCGGCGAGCGCGGAAGCGGCGAATTCAAGGAGATCGAGTGGGAGGAAGCGCTCAGCCTCGCGACCAAGTGGCTGGGCGATATCCGCAGCACCGATCCGAAGAAGCTCGCCTTCTTCACCGGGCGCGACCAGAGCCAATCACTCACCGGCTGGTGGGGAATGCAGTTCGGCACACCGAACTTTGCCGCGCATGGCGGATTCTGCTCGGTCAACATGGCGGCGGGCGGTCTCTATTCGATTGGCGGCGCATTCTGGGAATTCGGTGAGCCCGATTGGGAGCACACCAAATACTTCATGCTGTTCGGTGTCGCCGAAGACCACGATTCCAACCCGATCAAGATCGGTCTTGCCGAGCTCAAGAAGCGCGGCGCCAAGTTCATGTCGATCAATCCGGTCAAGACCGGCTATTCCGCGATTGCGGACGAGTGGGTCGGCATCCGCCCCGGCACCGATGGCCTCTTTGTCTTCGCGCTGATCCACTGCCTGCTGCACGCGGATATCGTCGATCTCGATTTTCTTGCGCGCTACACCAATGCGACGTGGCTCGTTGTGCAGAATCCGGGCGGCGCCGACCACGGCCTGTTCGCACGTGACGCCAGCGGTGCACCACTCGCGTGGGACAGCAAGACGGGCAAGGCCGTCCCCGCCAGCGGTACGGATTTCTCGCCCGCGGTCGTCGGAAACTTCCAGCTCGAAGATGGTCGTCGCGTGACGCCGTCGTTCCAGCTGCTTGCCGACCGCTACATGAGTGACGAATATTCGCCGGAAGCGGTTGCGGAGCGCTGTGGCGTGCCGGCGGAACGCATCCGTCGCATTGCCAATGAGATTGCCGAAGCATTCAACGAGCCGGTCGTGCTCGATCAGCCATGGACCGACTGGGCCGGGCGTCGTCACGAGAAGATGGTTGGTCGCCCGATTGCGATGCACGCCATGCGTGGTATCTCGGCTCACTCCAACGGATTCCATACCTGCCGCGCGCTGCACGTGCTGCAGATGCTGCTCGGCGCGGTCGATACCCCCGGTTCGTGGCGCTACAAGGCGCCGTATCCGAAGCCGCTCCCCGGTGGCCCGCGGCCTGCAGGCAAGACCAGCGCGCCGAATACGCCGCTCGACGGCATGCCGCTCGGCTTCACAATGGGGCCGGAAGACCTGCTGGTCGATGAGAAGGGCGGGCCGATCCGTCTCGACAAGGCCTATTCGTGGGAAGCGCCGCTGTCATCTCACGGCATGATGCACATGGCGATTCACAATGCATGGGCGGCGGATCCTTATCCGGTCGACGTGCTGTTCATGTACATGGCCAACATGGCGTGGAATTCGTCCATGAACACGGCCGGCACGATGCAGATGCTGACCGACAAGAACGAGGATGGCAGCTACAAGATTCCGAAGATCATTTATTCGGACGCGTATGCATCCGAGATGGTGTCGTATTCCGACCTCGTGCTGCCGGACACGACCTATCTCGAGCGCTGGGACTGCATCTCGCTATTGGATCGTCCGATCGGGAGCGCGCATGGTCCGGCGGACGCGATCCGTCGTCCGGTGCTGAAGCCTGACCGCGATGTGCGTCCGTTCCAGGACGTGCTGATTGAACTCGGCGCGCGCCTCAAGCTGCCGGGCTTCGTCAATGATGACGGTTCGCCCAAATATCCCGGCGGCTATCCCGATTACATTGTCAACCACCAGCGCAAGCCGGGCATCGGTCCGCTGGCCGGTTTCCGCGGCGAGGATGGCGAGACGCCCGGCAAAGGTGCGCCGAACAAGAACCAGCTCGATCGCTACATCGAGAATAAGAGCTTCTGGCGGCTCGAGCTGCCGCACGACGAAGTCTATTTCAAGCACGGCAATAAGAACTATCTCGAACATGCCGTGAAGCTCGGCATGATCGACAGCGCCAACCAGATCGTGTTGCATCTCTACAGCGAGCCGCTGCAGAAATTTAAGCTGGCTGCGGAAGGGCATGGTCCGATCCAGCCGCCGGAGCGTGACCGCGAGCGGGTCAAGAATTACTTCGATCCGCTGCCGATCTGGTATCAGCCACTGGAAGAACAGGCGGTGTCGGTAACCGAATTCCCGCTCTCGGCGATCACCCAGCGTCCGATGGCGATGTACCATTCGTGGCACTCGCAGAACGCTTGGCTACGCCAGATCTTCTCGAAGAACTTCCTCTACATGAATCGTGAGACGGCAGAGAAGCTTGGCCTTGCTGACGACGATTACGTCTGGGTGACGAGCTATCACGGTCGCATCCGCGTGCCGGTACGTACCATGGAGGGCGTCAACCCGAACACGGTGTGGACGTGGAACGCGATCGGCAAGCGCAAGGGGGCATGGAATCTGCCGTCCGGTGCACCGGAAGGTACGGAGGGCTTTCTCCTCAACCACGTCATTTCCGAGCTGTTGCCCGAGAAGGACGGTTATCGTCATTCCAACTCCGATCCGGTAACCGGGCAGGCCGCCTGGTACGACGTGCGCGTGCGCGTCGAGAAGGCCGCCGCCTCCGAACATACGCCGCTGCCGGAATTTCCGACGCTCAAGCGCCCGCCGCACATGCCGCAGCGTCCCGACGTGTTGCGCTACGACGCCGAGGGCCGCAAGAATCCGTGGGATCCGCTTCCGGTCCGCAAATCATCAGGAGCCGCAAAGTGACGTCGCTTCCCACACCTGTGCCCGGCCAGAAGAAGCTGGGACTCGTCATCGATCTGGACACCTGCGTCGGCTGTCATGCCTGCGCGGTGAACTGCAAGGAGTGGAACGCGAGCGGTCATTCCGGCCCGCTCAGCGATTTCCAGAGCAAGTCTGACGGTGTCTGGTTCAACCGCGTCCACACCTATGAAGCGGGGCAGGGCGAGGCGTCGCGGACCGTGAACTTCCCGCGCTCCTGCCTGCATTGTGAGGAGCCGGCCTGTGTCACCGTGTGTCCGACCGGCGCTTCATATAAGCGCACTGAGGACGGCATCGTTCTCGTCAACGCGGATACCTGCATCGGCTGCAAGCTGTGCTCGTGGGCATGTCCTTACGGCGCGCGCGAGTTCGACGAGGACGACGGCGTGATGAAGAAGTGCACGCTGTGTGTCGACAAGATCTACAACGAGAATTTGCCCGAGGAGGACCGCGTCCCGGCCTGCGTTGCGACTTGCCCGGCAAGTGCCCGGCATTTCGGCGATCTCGGCGATCCGGACTCCGATGTCTCGCGTCTTGTTGCCGAACGTGGCGGTTATGAGCTGATGCCGGAGCTTGGCTACAAGCCGGTCAACCGCTATCTGCCGCCGCGCCCGCGCAAGAACGGTTCGTGCGGTTCGCAGAACGACATTTCGCTCGTGGATATCGTGGCGAAGAAGACGGCCTCGGAAGGCAAAGGCGCAGCCTTGCTTCGCTGGGCCGATCGCGTCCTGTCGCGGTGAGGTGAAACGATGCATCCCGCACTCTCCGTCATCGTTTTCACCACGGCCTCCGGCGCTGGCTACGGCTTGCTCGTCTGGTACGGCCTGATGTCGGCATTCTCCGGAACGCCCGGAGATCGTCTACTCGCACTCGTCGTGCTGCCGCTCGCGCTTGCGCTGGTCACGGTCGGGCTGTTGTCTTCGACCTTTCATCTTGGTCGCCCCGAACGCGCGTGGCGCGCGTTCTCGCAATGGCGCACGTCCTGGCTTTCGCGCGAGGGCGTCTGCTCGTTCGTGACCTATATTCCGGCGGGCCTGCTGCTGCTGGCATGGATCATCTCGCCCGCGCCGGGCGCGCTTGCGGTGGTGCTGGGCCTCATCACGGCGGTCGCGTCGCTCGTTACGATCTATTGCACAGCGATGATCTATGCGTCGTTGAAAACTATTCACCAGTGGCACAACGCCTATGTGGTGCCGAACTATCTCGCCCTCGGTCTCTATAGTGGCGCGCTGCTGCTGGCCACGATTCTGCATCTGCTCGGCCACGGCTCGCAGGGCGTCGATATCGTCGTACTGGTCGCGGGTCTTGCGGCGCTGATCGCCAAGCTGAGTTACTGGCGTTTCATCTCGACAACGCGCCATCCGAGCAGCCCGGAGAGTGCGACAGGTCTCGGCAACATCGGCAAGGTGCGCCTGTTCGAAGCGCCGCATACCGAAGAAAACTATCTGATGCGCGAAATGGGTTTCTCCATCGCCCGCAAACATGCCGAGAAGCTGCGCAGTATTTCGCTGCTCGCGCTGTTCGCTGCCCCGCTAGTCCTGGTGCTGATCGCGATCCTGATTAGCGGCGCTGCTGCTGCGATCACGCTGGTGGTCGCGGTTCTGCTAGCCGCGCTAGGCGTGCTGGTCGAACGCTGGCTATTCTTCGCGGAGGCGCGCCACGTCGTGACGCTGTTCTACGGCGCGCGTGCTGCGTGATGCATTCCACGGATTGATCGTTCTAAGATGATCGATCCGAAGCCAAAACGTCGCACGCCGCGACCCCCAACTCGCGGCGTAGCGGCGCTTTCTTCGTTGATGCGTGATGATGTCGATACGCGCCACGCGGCGCAAGCCTGTTCGTATCGTGCGAATTCAAAATTATTCTGTATCGCTCAACAATTTCTTCGCTAGGATCATCAAACAAGAAGTCTGACGACTTTCGCACGGGAATGGCGGACCCAACCGCCGCACCGACAGTGCAAAAGGAGCTCAGAACATGACGCAGTATCGCCAAAGGCGGCTGCGCCGAAAGCCTTGGGAGGGGTGCAGGTACATGACGGTGCTCGTCATGCGGGATGTTGTCCCGCAATGCAGACATTTTTTCTCTCCCGAAATTCTTCTGAAGATTTGCGGCCTCGCGGAGCAGGAGGCTGCGGGTTTGACTGCTGGAAGGGATTGCCAGTCACGCGCAATCCGTAAGTAAACAGTCCGCTCGAGAACCAATCATCAAAAGTGAGGTCGAGATATCATGAAATGGATCCGTCAGATATTCGCTGCAGGCCTTGTCTCTCTTATGACAGCGCCTGCCTTCGCCGCGCCTGTCAACGTGCGCATCGCCAAGCAGCCGGGCGTCGGTTATCTGCCGCTGATGGTGATGGAACACGAAAAGCTGTTCGAGAAATACGCCAAACAGGCCGGCGTCGATATCACCACGGAATGGCTGAAGTTCACCGGCGGTTCCGCGATGAACGAAGCGCTTCTGTCCGGCAATCTCGATATCGCGACGGGCGGTATTCCGCCGCTTCTGACGATCTGGTCGAAAACCCAGAACAACTACAAGGTAAAGGGAATCGCCTCGATCTCCTCGCATCCGCAGTTTCTGGTGACAACAAATCCCAAGGTGAAGACGCTGGCCGACTTTTCGGAGGGTGACAAGATAGCGCTGCCTGCCGTTAAAATCTCGAACCAGGCGGTTATGATCCAGATGGCGGCTATCAAGCAGATGGGCGAGGCGAAGGCCTTTGCGGTTGACCCTTATACGATCTCGATGGGCCACGGTGACGCGATGGCGGCCATGCTTGGCGGCACCATCAATGCTCATTTCGGCCAGTCGCCTTTTCAGGATATCGAGTTGAAGGACCCGCGGGTTCACGTGGTGCTGAACAGCTACGATGCCGTCGGCGGCCCTTATCCGATCGCCGTGGCCTATGCGACCGACCGCTTTATTCAGCAAAATCCGAAACTGCTGAAAGCTTTCGTCGACGCGCTGAAGGAAGCACAGGGCATGATCCGTTCGGATATCAACTATGCCGCGAAGGTCTGGATCGAGATGGACGTCAAGAAATTCAGCAAGGATGATGCTCTTGCCATTCTCAAGAATCCCAAGATGGTCTGGGATGCAGCGCCTCAAAACACGATCACCTTTCTCAAGCACATGAATAAGGTGGGACTTGTTGAACGGACGACCGACAACTGGAAGGACGTCTATTTCCCGGCGATTTACGATTTGAATGGGTCATAAGTTGAGCGTGTACCGCGCCGCGTAATCGCGGCGCGGTGCACGATCTTTGAAGTTGGTAACGGCGGATTTGTCTGGAATGTCCTATTCTCATTGCGTTATCGGCGGCGGCATTGTCGGGCTCGCCACCGCGACCGAAATCATGCGCAGGGATCCCAAGGCGCGCGTGGTCTTGATCGAAAAGGAAAACGGCTTCGCCTTTCATCAGACCGGCCACAACAGTGGTGTCATCCACGCCGGCATCTATTACGCTCCCGGATCGCTGAAGGCCCAGCTCTGCCGCGAGGGCGAGAAAGCGACCAAGGAATTCTGCATCGCGCGGAATATCCCCTTCGAGACATGCGGCAAGCTGATCGTCGCAACCGACGCCGTCGAAATGGAGCGGATGCAGGCCCTGATTGGTCGTGCCAAACAGAACGATATTTCGATCGAAGAGGTCTCAGCCTCTCGTCTCCGGCAGCTTGAACCGAATATCACCGGCGATGGTGCTATTCTCGTCCACACCACCGGTATCGTCGATTATCGCCAGATATGCGAGGCGATGGCGGAAGAGCTTCGGCAGAACGGTGCGCGGGTCGTGACAGGCGTTGCGGTCACGCAGATCGAAGAAGGCGGGCAGAACGTGTCCGTCATGCTTAGCAACGGTGAGCGGCTGACTGCGGATCGGCTGATCGCCTGCGCGGGCCTGCAGTCGGACCGCATCGCCCGAATGGGCGGACTCAATCCGACGCATCGGATCGTGCCGTTCCGCGGGGAATATTTCACGCTGCCGCCGTCGCGCTCCTCGATCGTCAAGCATCTGATCTATCCCGTCCCGGATCCAGATCTGCAGTTTCTTGGAATCCATCTCACCCGGATGATCGATGGCCGTATCACCATCGGCCCGAATGCGGTGCTTGGATTTCATCGCGAGGGTTACGCAAAAGGCAGCGTGAACCTTCCCGATGTATTCAGCATGGCGAGCTTCGGCGGGTTCTGGCGGCTGATATTGCAGCACTATCGTGCGGCGCTGAGCGAATTCGGAAACTCCATCTCGCGGCGGCGCTATCTGGATTTGTGCCGAAAATATTGCCCGGGGCTGACGCTCGCGGATATGGGGCAGCCGGGGGCGGGAATCCGGGCGCAGGCCGTCATGGCTGATGGCTCATTGCTGCAGGATTTCCTGTTCTTGAACACCAGCCGCCAGATGCATGTCTGTAATGCTCCGTCACCGGCGGCGACATCGGCCATCCCCATTGCGAGGAAGATCGTGGATCAGCTCGATCTAGCCTCGGCATAGCGATCACGTGACAGAGGTCGTATTCCGGAAATCTGAACATCGTCAGGACCACGATCGAATTGTCGGCTCGGACAAGAAAAACATGAAAGGGATTTTGTGATGCGCGGCGCGGACCTTCTTGCACAAACGCTCAAAGCGGCCGGAACGAGCCGGATTTTCTCGCTGTCGGGCAACCAGATCATGCCGGTCTACGACGCCTGTTTCGAACTCGGTATCGAGATCGTTCACACGCGGCATGAGGCGGCGGCTGTTTTTATGGCGGAAGCTCATGCACAACTGACCGGTGAGGTCGGCGTTGCGCTGGTGACCGCCGGCGGCGGATTGGGGAACGCGGTGGGGCCATTGTTTTCCGTCGGTGAATCCGAAACGCCTGTTCTGCTGTTGAGCGGCGACTCGCCTGTGGCGCAGGATGGCCGCGGCGCGTTTCAGGAGATGAGCCAGTGTGCGGTGACGGCGCCGCTGACCAAGCTGTCGGTACGCCCAACGAAGGCCTCCGCGCTCGGACACGAGACGGCGCGTGCGATCCGCACCGCGCGTTCGGGCCGGCCCGGCCCGGTTCATATCGCTCTGCCTTTTGATGTGGTCGAAGCCGACGCCGGGACCACCGAAGTGCCGCCGGCGTCGGCTTTCGCGCGGGTGCCGCAATGGTTGGGTGACGAGGATGCGAAACGGATCGCGCAAGCCATCGCGTCGGCGCAGCGGCCGGTTCTGATTTGCGGGCCAGCCATGAACCGCACCCGCAGCGGAGATTTGACCGAACGTCTCGCGTCCGCGCTCGATGTGCCGGTGATTGTGATGGAAAGCCCGCGCGGGCTGAGGGATCCTTCGCTGGGTGAGATCGGCAAGGTGCTTGGCGAGGCCGATTTGATCGTCAGCCTCGGCAAGAGGATCGACTTCACGATGGCATTTGGTGCAGCTCAGTCGTTTCATCCCAACGCGGGCTGGATCGTCGTCGACGCGAAGACGAGTGAATTCGACCGCGCGTATCTGAATCTCGGCGCGAGGTTGAAGATGGCCGCCGCCGCTGACCCTGTCGATGCGGCGAGCCAATTATCTGCTCTTGGCAAGGGAGCCACGAGTCATGCGGAATGGCGCAAGCACGTGGCCGAGCGATTGGCGGTACGCAATCCGTCTGGGCCGGGTGCAGGAAACGAGCCGATCACTTCAGCGGCGCTGTGTGAAGCAGTGCAACGCCAGATCAAGTCGGCTGCAGGCTCAGTCGCGGTCTGCGACGGCGGCGAATTCGGGCAGTGGGCGCAGGCGATTACTTCAGCCGATCAGCGCGTTGTTAATGGCGTGTCTGGCGTCATCGGCGGTGGACTGTGTTACGGGCTCGCGGCGGCGCTGGCGAAGCCCGAACACAAGGTATTCGCGCTGATGGGAGACGGTACTGCCGGCTTCCATTTCGCCGAGGTCGAAACTGCTGCGCGTCATGGTGCGGCTTATGTCATCGTCATAGGCAACGACATGCGCTGGAATGCTGAGCATCAAATTCAGTTGCGCGAATACGGACCCAATCGCCTGATCGGTTGCCAGCTGAGCGATGCGCGCTACGACCTCGCAACCGCAGCGATGGGCGGCCACGGCGAGTATGTTACCCGTCTAGACGAACTCGACGCGGCTTTGTCGCGCGCGGTGGCGAGCGGCAAGGTGGCCTGCGTCAACGTGATAATCGATGGTGCGCCGGCGCCTGCCGGGCACTAACTGCCTGATCGGCAATGACGGTAGCAGCCGTCATTGCCGAAACCACCCGGCGCAAATGCAGCCGGGTGGAAAGTGTTCAACTCGCCTTTACCTCTTTCACCATCAGGGCGTACCTGAAATTATCTGAGTCGAGGCAGTCGAGCAGGAGCGAAGCCCGTTCCGCCTGGGGATACATCAGGAAACCGAGCTTGGGATGTTTGGCTCCAGGCAGCGCGATATCGTGCGCTGTGTTGTAGGCGATCCAGTTGCCTTCCCATGCGCCGAACAGAGTGTTTCGTGCGGAGACGACCTTCGGATCGTTGATCGCGAGATTCGTCGGTGGCTCCTCGAGCATCACCTTACGGACGTCGGCGGGATCGACCGGGACCCAGCCGTGACCTTCGAGGAAAACCTCGGCGCGACAGTGCTGCGCCTTGGTCACGTTGGCTGATCCAGCACCAAGGCTCTTGTAGCCGAACTGCGATGGCAGCACGCGCAGGCCGTAAACGTCGCGGGCCGGGATGCCGGCGGCGCGGGCCAGGCCGACATAGAGAGCATTGAGATCGGCGCACTTGCCGCCCAGATTGCCGCTCTTGAGCATCGCTGCGACATCGCCCACGCCGCAGCCGCGGGTTGAAGCCACACGCGCCGTATTTTCGACGACCCACTCATAGATCGCGCGGGCTTTCTCGATGTCGGTGCTGGCCCTGGCATCGGTGACGATCTTGTCGGACACGGACTTGACGATTCCATCGATCGGGATGAGGTCGGTGCCTTCTAGGTTCAGCTTGCGTTCGGCGTCGCTGAGCGTTGCGGCATTGCCGGGTTTGCCGAGATCAATCGCGCGATCGCGTATCGAGGCGCGGCTGGTGACTTCGATCGACGGCATGAACTCGTCGTCTTTCCAGATCACGTGCAGCATCTCGGCGCCGTATTTCGCGTCGCGCACGCGCGTAATGCTGGCGGCGTTGCTAGCCCATGTGGAATCGCCCGGCCGCATCCATTCGCTTTCGGTGACCGAGGGGAGTGGAATCCATGCCTGCATTTTGCCTTCCGGCTTATCGATCTCCAGCTTGGTGACGAGGTCGACCGTCCGCCATGCGCCGGGCTTTGGTGCGAACACGACTTCTGAGCGGGCGGTGCCGGGGAAGGTTGCCGCAAGTGAAAGGGCAGCCGTGCCCTTCAGGAATTCTCGCCGTTGCATGATATTCTCCTTTTTGGATGTTCGGGTCATTTGCCATGGATTGTTCCGAGATGTGGTCGGCCTGCAGAGGGATTGAGAGATTCAATCGCAGCTAGAACGTCAGGGCGGGACCAATCGAGGTCACCTTCGACGAAAAGCCTCGGCATGAGAGCAGCGTCGAGTACGAAGGTGCTCGGCAGCGCGCTGACATCCCAGGATTTGCTCACCTTGCGTTCGCGGTCGAGCAGAACCGCGAAGTCGACCGGCTGCTTGGCGAAGAATGTCCGCACGCGGAGGTCAACTTCGGCGACGTCAACGGCGACGATGATGAGCGGCTTATTGTGAGTCGCGGCAGCCAGCCGCTGCAACGATCCTATCTCGCGGACGCACGACTCGCACCATGTTGCAAAGAAGTGGACCAGAACGATCTTGCCTGCGAAGGCTTGTAGGTCGCGTCGTTCGCCGTGCAAATCGTCCAATAAGAATGTGGGTTTCTTGTCTCCGGGCCAGATTTTCAGAGGGCTTGGTGCGCTGCTCGGCGCAGCCTCTGGGGATGCTGTTGCTGCTGGCATGGCAAAACAGCCCAGTGCACAGGCGGCACCGAGAAGCGCGATGTTGAATCTAGCGATAGATCGAAAGGTGAAAATGGAATGGACGGTAGAGGCAGAGCGCGCTTTTAAATATATCGCACCTCGAACAAATGCGTTGCCGCGCTGCGCGAATATATCGCGTTTGTACTGTCTGATTCGAAGGCCCCGGCCCGCGGGAGCGGTTTGCGCCGCCACGTCGCTACTCTGGGACGTATTCAGCACATCGTCAAACGAGCTGTGCTGCGACGAAATGACTTAACGTTGCCTTGTCAGCATCGCGCGAGCTCTAAAGGTGCATTTTAAATGAATGGATAATTGAGCAGACGCAACGAGATGCCGCTTTGCAGCAAGACGCAAAAAGTAGCAGCACTTCGAGTGGTTGAGGCAGTGACTGACAAAACCGTAGCTTTGACAGTCACTTGAACTGGGCATATTTCTGTTTTGACTAACTCTAAAGTCGGCTGTCCCCCGGCGGGGGCCAACTCGGAGGAAACGTTCCATGAATATGGAACTCTCGCGGCGCTCGTTTATGCTCGGGGCCGGCGCGGGTTTGGTCGGAACAAGCCTTGGCGCTCTTGGATTTGGTGAAATCGAAGTTGCCCATGCACTTTCAATCCGGCCTTTCAAACTTGCGCAGACCAAGGAAGTTCGCAGCCAGTGTCCGTACTGTGCGGTTTGCTGCGGAATGCTGATCTTCTCTGCCGAGAGCAAGGAAGAAAAAGGCAAAATAGAAGTCACCCACATCGAGGGTGACGTGGATCATCCGGTCAATCGCGGCACACTTTGCCCCAAGGGCGCAGGTGCCCTCGATTACATCAAATCAAAGACGCGGGTGAAGTACCCGATGTATCGCAAGCCCGGAAGCAACGGCTTCGAACGGGTAAGTTGGGATTTCGCGATGGAGCGCATCGCGAAGCTGATGAAGGAAGATCGCGACGCCAACTGGGTCGAGAAGAATCGCGACGGCGTCACTGTCAATCGGTGGCTGACGACCGCATTCCTCGCCGGCAGTTCGGTAGCCAATGAAGGTGGATGGGCAACATTCAAGGTCTCGCGTGGCCTTGGTCTGTTGCAGATCGAAAACCAAGCAAGGATTTGACACGGACCGACGGTGGCCAGTTTGGGCCCCACATTTGGTCGCGGTGCAATGACGAATTCCTGGACGGACATCAAGAACGCTGATCTCGTCTGGATTATGGGTGGTAACGCAGCGGAAGCGCATCCCTGCGGATTCAAGTGGGTCACCGAGGCGAAAGCCGAACGTGGAGCCAAGCTGATGGTGGTTGACCCCCGGTTCAACCGGTCGGCGGCCATGGCGGATCACTATGCTCCGATCCGTTCGGGATCGGATATCGCGTTCCTGTCTGGCGTCGTCAACTATCTGCTGACGAACGACAAGATCCACAAGGAGTATGTGCGCCACTACACCAATGCGGCCTTCATCGTGAAGGACGAGTTCGCGTTCAACGAAGGCCTGTTCACGGGCTATGACGAGAGCAAGCGTTCGTATGACCGCAGCTCATGGGAATACAAGTTCGGACCTGACGGATTCGCTATACGCGATATGACGTTGCAGGACCCGCGCTGTGTATTCCAGCTCATGAAGAAGCACTTCGCACAGTATTCGCCGGAGCTGGTGGAGCGGGTTTGCGGCACGCCGAAGGACAAATTCCTGAAGGTTGCCGAATGGGTCGCTTCGACCGCCAATGGCGAGCGGGCGATGACCATCATGTACGCGCTTGGCTGGACCCAGCATAGTCACGGTGCTCAGAACATCCGCACCGCGGCGATGATCCAGCTTCTGTGCGGCAACATCGGCATCCCCGGCGGCGGCGTGAACGCATTGCGCGGTCATTCCAACGTGCAGGGCATCACCGATGTCGGCACCCTGACGGCGGCGATTCCGGGCTATCTGGCCTTGCCGACGGAACAGGAGCCGACGCTGGAGTCGCATCTTGGCAAGCGGACCTTCAAGCCACTGACCCCGAACCAGACCAGCTACTGGCAGAACTATCGCAAGTTCTATGTCAGCTTCCTGAAGACGCAGTTCGGAGCCAATGCGAAGCCTGAGAATGAGTTCGGCTACAACTATCTGCCGAAACTCGACGGCATCTATGACTGCATCAAGATGTTCGATCTGATGCATCAGGGTAAGACCAACGGTCTTCTCTGTCAGGGATTCAACCCTCTGATGGCAATTCCCAACTCGAACAAGAGCCGGGAAGCGTTGTCGAAGTTGAAGTTCCTGGTCAGCATGGACCCGATCGAGACAGACACGGTTCGGTTCTGGGAGAACCATGGCGAGTTCAACAATATCGATCCCGCCAAGGTTCAGACCGAGGTGTTCATGCTGCCGGTGACCTCCTTTGCGGAGGAAGAGGGCAGCGTCACCAACTCGAGCCGCCTGATCCAGTGGAAATGGAAGGCAGCCGATCCATACTTCGAGTCGCGTACCGACACTGAAATCCTCTCGGATCTCTTCGTGCGCATGCGCAAGATGTACGAGAAGGATGGCGGCAAGGGTAAGGATGCAATCCTCGCGGTGGACTGGAGCTACAAGGATCCGCTCCACCCGGCCGTTGAGGAACTCCAGGCCGAACTGAACGGTAAGGCGCTGGTGGACCTCAAGGATGCGGACGGAAAGGTGGTTCGCGCTGCCGGCCAGCGGCTCGCCAGCTTCGGCGAGATGCGGGATGACGGTTCGACCGACGGCTGCATGTGGATCTACACCGGCTTCTACGGTCCAACCGGCAACATGGCCCAGCGGCGCGACAACTCCGACCCTTCGGGTCTGGGTGTCTATCCGAACTGGGGCTTCTCGTGGCCGGCCAACCGCCGCATTCAGTACAATCGTGCTTCGGCAGATCCCGACGGCAAGCCGTGGAGCGAAGCCAAGAAGTACATGTACTGGAACGGCGAACGCTGGACCGGGCCGGATGTGCCGGACTATGTGCCGACGATTCCGCCGAGCCGTGCGGTCGGACCCTTCATCATGAACGCGGAAGGCGTATCGCGTCTCTGGGTTCGTGGCTTGATGGCCGACGGTCCGTTCCCAGTGCACATGGAGCCGTTCGAGTCACCTGTGGGTAACCTTGTGTTCCCGAAACTCAAGGGCAACCCGGTGGCGCGGGCGTTCAAGAACGATCTGGAGGCGCTTGGCACGTCCAAGGACTTCCCGATCGTCGGCACGACCTATCGCCTCACCGAGCACTTCCACTACTGGACGAAGAGCGTGCATGCCAACGCGGTGATGCAGCCCGAGTTCTTCGTGGAAATCTCCGAGCAACTCGCGAAGGAGAAGGGGATCAAGCACGGACAGATGGTTCGGATCAGATCCAACCGTGGCGAAGTCAAGGGCAAGGCAGTTGTCACCAAGCGCCTCAAGCCGTTCATGATCGACGGCAAGCCGGTGCATCAGGTGGGATTGCCACTCAACTTCGGCTTCATCGGCGAGACCAAGAAGGCTTCACCGATCAACAGCCTCACCTCCGCGATCGGCGACTCGAACTCGCAGACACCGGAATACAAGGCGTTCCTCGTCAATATCGAACCCATCCCGGGTCCGGTGGCTTAAAGGGAGGGCAAAGACATGTTTACACCTGTTCCTAACCCGACCACCAAGCCGGCTCCCGCGAAGTTTGGCGAGCAGGACCTGATCCGCCGTTCGGCATCTACCGTCACTCCGCCTGCAAAACGGCAGACGGAAGTGGCGAAGCTGATCGACGTGTCGAAATGCATTGGCTGCAAGGCCTGCCAGGTGGCGTGCCTCGAGTGGAATAATCTCACCGAGGAAGTTGGCATCAACACGGGTGTCTATGACAACCCGCACGATCTGACGGAAAACACCTGGACGCTGATGCGTTACACTGAGTACGAGAATGCCGAAACCGGCAATCTCGAGTGGCTGATCCGCAAGGATGGCTGCATGCATTGCGAGGATCCGGGCTGCCTTAAGGCTTGCCCGGCACCCGGCGCCATCGTGCAGTACTCCAACGGCATCGTGGATTTCGTCCACGACAAGTGCATCGGCTGCGGTTACTGCGTGAAGGGATGCCCGTTCAACATCCCGCGCCTGTCGAAGGCCGACTCCAAAGCCTACAAGTGTACGCTCTGCGTTGACCGCGTCGCGGTCGGGCAGGGACCGGCGTGCCAGAAGGCTTGCCCGACACAGGCGATTGTGTTCGGCACCAAGGACGAGATGAAGCAGTGGGCTGACCACCGCATCAAGGATCTCAAGTCGCGCGGCTTTACCAATGCCGGCCTCTACGATCCTCCGGGCGTCGGCGGCACGCATGTCATGTACGTGCTGCAACATCTCGACAAGCCGCAGATCTACGCCAACCTGCCGAACAACCCGTCGATCAGTCCGATCGTTGAGGTTTGGAAGGGCGTGACCAAATACGCGGGTCTCGCCGCTATCGGTGCCTTTGCCGCCATCGGATTCCTGCATCATGCCATCGCCGGCCCCAACAGGGTGTCGGAGGAGGATGAGAAGAACGCCGAGCGGTTGACGGAGAGACAGCCATGAGCGAGTTGGAAGTCGACACGGGCGACAGCGTTCGCCCGGGTAAGCCAGTCATCGTCGACCGCTATACCGTCGGCGCGCGCATCAACCACTGGATCACGGCGATCAGCCTCGTGCTGCTCGCTTTGTCCGGCCTCGCACTGTACAGCCCTAGCCTTTATTTTCTGACGGGTCTGTTCGGCGGAGGGCAGTTGACGCGGGCACTCCATCCCTGGATCGGCGTGGTGCTGTTCTTCAGCTTCATGGGGCTGTTCTTCCGTTTCTTCCGGCTCAATCTCTGGAAGAAGAACGACAGCGTCTGGCTGAGCCGGTTGCGTGACGTGCTGGCCGGTGACGAGAACAAGCTACCTGAAGTCGGCAAATACAATGCCGGCCAGAAGGTGGTGTTCTGGTCGATGTCGCTCCTGATCCTCGTTCTGATCGTCTCCGGCCTGATTAGCTGGGACGCGTATTTCGCAAGCTATTTTACTATCGAACAGCGGCGGATTGCGGTCCTGGTGCATTCGGGGGCTGCGATTGTAGCGATTTGTGTCTGGATCGTTCACGTCTACGCGGGCATCTGGGTGCGCGGCACGATCGGGGCGATGACGCGTGGTCAGGTCACGGGCGGCTGGGCGTGGCGGCATCATCGCAAGTGGCTGAAGGATTTGGTCACGACGACCAAGCACTGAGACTGAATACGGCGCCGGCGTGATGTGCATGCCGGCGCCGCGAGAGGATTGAGATTATGTTGAAGTGTGCTCATCAGGCGAACGAGGTTCTTTATTGCCCCGCAATGTCTGATGAAACCACGTGACCCGTGAGGTTCGTGAGGGTAAATAATGTCCAGCGTCGATCCGACTGCACCTGATCCATCCGTCATCAGCAACATCCCGACGCCGCAATTTGTGCGTCTCCCCAATCCGGGCCAGTTGTTCTCGGTTCGCGAGGCTAGGTTCGCCGCGCTGGCCGAGGGGCATGACCTTGCGCCCTATCTGAAATTCCTGTCCGGATTATGCGGAGTGCAGGCGGCCATTCAGGACGGCCTGCCGGAGCCGGATGCGATTGCGTCGGAAGCGCTGGAGCGCGCCCATCAGTATGGCATGCCGCCGCTCGACCGCGGTCATTTAATAGCCGATGCTGCTTTCGTTGCGACGCTGGATCGGCTGCTCGCGGCGGCAGCCGATATCGATATGCCGGCGCAAGCCCGCGCGGCGCTCGAAAAGGTCACGAAAGCGGATGCTGACGGGCGCGCGTGCATGGCCGAGAACGTGTTGGCGGAGGCCATTCCGGTGGAGGCGCTCGCCGAGCACATCTTTACGGCTGCTGCGCTTCAAGTCCATTTCGCCCGCCTTGCTGCACGGCTCGACGCAAAGAGCCTGCAACCGGTCGGCGATGGCGTGTGTCCGTCCTGCGGGGGCGCGCCGACGGCGACTGTGCTCGTCAACTGGCCGCGCACACCGGGGGCACGCTATTGTTCCTGCTCGTTGTGCGGAACGCTTTGGAATTACGTGCGCTCGAAATGCACGCTCTGTGGCTCGACCCGCAAAATCCTGTTTCAGGAAATCGAGGGCGCGGGCAACATCAAGGCCGAGACCTGCGATGACTGCCATGGCTATATGAAAGTGCTCAATCATCAGAAAGATGATCGCCTTGATCCGGTAGCCGATGACGTCGCGACGCTGGGGCTCGATCTGCTGGTGCGCGAGCTCGGCTTCCGCCGCGGTGGCGTTAATCCATTTCTGATCGGCTACTAGGGAGCCCGATATGGACGCAGGGATTTCTCCCTCCATCCGAATTCCGTCCGTCGATGAGACTTTGAAAACGCCGCAAGCTCATCAGGCGATCAAACGTTTCGGACGGAAACGCACGGTGGACGCGATACGTCATGTGACCGCGGTCGTGCGCCGTGAAATCGGCGCGGACGCGGTGCTCATGCCCGGTGCCGAAACCATCGCGGCCGATGCCCTTGCGTGGCTTGAAGCCGATGCCCGCCCGAATGCGCGGGCGGTGTTCAATCTCACCGGCACGGTCCTTCATACCAATCTGGGCCGCGCCATTCTCGCGGAAGCAGCGATCGAGGCTGCGACGGTCGCGATGCGCGAAGCGATGGCGCTGGAATTCGATCTGGCGCAGGGCAGGCGCGGCGAACGCGACGCTCTGGTCCGAGGTCTGCTGTGCGAGTTGACCGGCGCCGAGGATGCGACGGTGGTGAACAA